>Ga0209539_1000164_pt1 | contig 40576 bp, 35 predicted proteins | sample BarGraNGADG00312_2_FD_184499 | JGI IMG/M metagenome (GOLD analysis project Ga0209539, IMG submission 184499) | Arctic peat soil microbial communities from Barrow, Alaska - Barrow Graham LP Ref core NGADG0011-312 (SPAdes) (version 2) | ecosystem: Environmental > Terrestrial > Soil > Wetlands >...
TGAGCCAGGATCAAACTCTCCGTGGAAAGTTTGTGTTATCCAAAATACCGCTTTTTGAGTAAGCGGTCACTCTCAGGCTAAACCACTGTTCAGTTTTCAAGGTACCAAGACGATTCCACTCGCCTGTGTCACCGAATATGACCAAAAAGAAAACCGCTGAACTCAAGTCCAGCGGCAGTAAACCGGTTAAACCGGTCCGCTAGGTCTTGAGATCGAGCCTCAAACTTGTCCCTTTTTCGAGCAAAGCCAAGTTTACTTCCTTTGGCCACTTTCAAGGTTCCTGATGATACTAACATCGCACCCATACAGTGTCAATGCGAGTTCACTCACCGGAAGCGTCAATTACTTCCACCCTGACGAAAGTCTTCCTTCCTTTTCTGAACAGCTTCCCGTCGACTTCCTCGAGGGGCAGTTCCAGGGCGGAATCATCGACTTTTTTGCCCTCTATGGAGACGCCGCCGCCCTCTATCAGGCGCCTTGCCTCGCTGTTGGAATCCGCCATGCCGAGCGACACGAGCAGGTCCACCACCCAGATGCTGCCGCCGGCGAACCGCGCGGCTTCCACCCGGGCCTTGGGAACGTCCTCAGGCATCTCCTTCAGCCCGAAGACCTTGCGGAACGAATCCGCAGCATCGCGCGCGTCTCCCTCGCCGTAGTATGTCTTCACGACCTCTATGCCCAGGCGCTCTTTGGCGTCCCGCGGATTCATCTGGCCGGAATCCACAGCGGCGCGCATACGCGTTATCTCGTCGGGGTCGACCTGGGTCACGAGCTCATAGTACTTCCAGATGATCTCGTCGGGGATCGACATCAGCTTGCCGAACATCTCTGAAGGCGGGTCAGTCAGGCCGACGTCGTTGGCAAGGCTCTTGCTCATCTTCTGTACACCGTCGGTGCCTTCCAGGAGGGGCAGGGTGACCACGCACTGCGGCTCCTGCCCGAGCGCGCGCTGCAGGTTCCGGCCGGCCAGCAGGTTGAACTTCTGGTCGGTGCCGCCGAGCTCGACGTCCGAGGCCAGCATCACGGAGTCGTACGCCTGCATCAGCGGATAGAGGAACTCGTGCAGGCCGATAGGTTTCTCGGCGGCGAACCTGTTCGAGAAGTCGTCCCGCTCGAGGATCCGCGCGACCGTGAACTTCGAAGCCAGGTCGAGGAGGTCCTTGAAGGTGAGCGGCGCCAGCCACTGGCTGTTGCGCACCAGGCGCGCCCTCCTGGTGTCGAGCACCTTGTCCGCCTGTTCTATATAAGTGCGGGCGTTGTGGGCGACCTCGTCTTCGGTAAGTACCGGCCTCGTAGCGTCCTGCTCGCTGGGGTCCCCGATGAGGGCGGTGAAATCACCGATCAGGAGCACCACCTGGTGTCCGAGTTCCTGGAAGTGCCTGAGCTTGTTGAGGGGCACCGAGTGGCCGATGTGGAGGTCGGGGCGGGTCGGGTCGACCCCGAGCTTTATGATCAGGGGCTTGCCGGTCTCGATCGAGCGCTCGACTTTGCGGCGCATCTCCTCCTCTGGCAGGACCTCCACGGCGCCCGACGCGATGAGCTTCATCTGCTCTTCGACTCGCTTGTTCAGCGCCATTTGTCCGCCTCGCTGTTTCTCTTCGGTTTGTCCCGCCGCACCACGATCTTGCGTATTATAACCTAAGGGGTTCGCGCTGCCCGCGCCCCAAGGAGTTGGAGCCGCAAGCGGGAAAATGATAAGTGAGGCGCCGGAGTAAACCTTAACAGTACAATTGGCGTCTTATTGGATGTTATCCTTGTTGAATATGTTACTTGTGTGACGGTGGCATGAAAGTTTCTCTGCGGATATCGCTCGTGATCATACTGGGGGTCGTCCTTGCCGTTGGCGGGATGGTCGCCTGGTTCTACACGGGCGTCGGCCTTCCCAAACTCTCATCGCTCAATGCCTATAAGGCCGAGCAGAACTCCAAGGTCTTCGCCGCCGACGGTTCGCTGCTCTGCGAGCTCAAGGGCGACCAGGACCGTGAGATCATCGCGCTCGACCAGATGCCGGACGCCATCAAGAAGGCGGTCGTGGCCATAGAGGACGAAGACTTCTACCACCACAAGGGCGTCGACTGGAAAGCCGTGGCCCGGGCGCTGTGGGCAAACATCGCCAAGGGGTCGGTGGTCGAAGGCGGGAGCACTATAACGCAGCAGTATGTGAAGAACGCCTACGTGGGGCCCAAGCGGAACCTCTGGAGGAAGATCGAAGAAGCGCACCTGGCGTTCGAGCTCGAGCAGAAGTACTCGAAGGACAAGATCCTCGAGCTCTATCTCAACGATATCCCCTTCGGGCAAGGGTGCTACGGCCTCTTCACGGCGGCGCACCGCTATTTCGGGAAAGCGCCCCAGGCGCTGACCCTGGCTGAGTGCGCCATGCTCGCCGGCATCGCCCAGGCGCCGAGTTACTATGACCCCTACACCAAGCCACAGGAGGTCCTGCAGCGGCGCAAGTTGGTCCTCGAACAGATGCACAAGCTGGGCATGATCACCATGGCCGAGTTGGACGGCGCGGACAAGGAGCCTCTGACCCTCGCTGCGCCCAGCACCTACCACGCCGCGCGAAGGGCGCCCTATTTCTGCGACTACATGAGGCAATACGCAATTAAGAAGTTCGGTGAGCAGGCGGCCCTGCGTGGCGGCCTGCGGATCTACACCACCCTCGACGTCGCCCTGCAGGGCATGGCGGAGAGGACCATCGTCAACATGACGGACCCCAGCGAGGGGCCGGACGCGGCGCTGGTGTGCATCGACCCACGCACCGGTTATATCAAGGCGATGGTAGGCGGGAAGAGCTACGCGTTGAGCCAGTTCAACGTCGCGGCCGACGGCCACCGGCAGGCGGGCTCCTCTTTCAAGACCTTCGTCCTCTCCAGGGCGCTGGCGGACAGCGTGTCGCCCGACCAGACGTATGACTCCTCATCCCCCAGGACCATCAACATCCCCGGGGGTGGCGTCTGGAAGGTCAACAACTACGAGGGGCACGGCAGCGGCTCCATGACTATAAGGGACGCTACCATCCACTCCGTGAACTGTGTGTACGCCCAGATGATAATGGACGTCGGCCCCTCTCGCGTCGCGGAGCTCGCGCATGCGATGGGCATCCAGACCACGATCGACCCCGACCCCGCTATCGCGCTCGGCGGCTTGCGCATCGGCGTCACACCTCTCGAGATGGCGTCGGCCTACGGGACGCTCGCGAACAACGGGGTGCACGCGATCGCCCGCTCCGCCGCCAAGGTGACCGACGCCGACGGGAACGTTATCGACGAGGGCAAGCCTGAGACGAGCCAGGTCCTCGATCCCAAGGTCGTCGCCAAGATAAACGGCATCCTCGCCCAGGTCGTATCCAGCGGGACCGGCAGGGGCGCGAGCATCGGGAGGCCGCAGGCGGGCAAGACCGGCACCACCGAGGACTACGCGGACGCCTGGTTCGTAGGGTACACGCCGGACCTGGTGACCGCGGTGTGGGTCGGTTATCCGCAGGGCCGCATATCGATGCACGGGATGACGGGCGGCAGCCTCCCCGCCTCCATCTGGAGCAACTTCATGGAGAAGGCGCTGGACAACGTCCCCGCCACGCCGTTCCCGAACGGCGATGACAGCGGCCAGACACAGCAGCAGCAATCCGAGTCGATAACCGTGACCATATGCGACCAGTCCGGGCTGCTGGCGACGCCCAACTGCCCGCACACTCACGAGCAGCAGTTCCGGCGCGGCCAGGAGCCGACTTCCTACTGCACGCTCCACAACGCGCAGAACTCCAGGAAGGTCCCCAACGTCGTCGGCATGAGCAGCTCTTCCGCGAGGAGCGCGCTCGAGACCTCGGGGTACTCCACGTCGGTGGTTAACGAGTCCAGTTCGCAGCCGGCGGGCACGGTCCTGAGCCAGGCCCCCGCAGCGGGCACGGTCCTGCCGTCCGGCAGCAGCGTGACCATCTATGTCTCTGCGGGAGCACCTCAAGCTTCTGTTCCGGGGGTGGTGGGACTGACAGAATCGGCGGCGAGGACCAGCATCTCCACCGCCGGTTTCGCTGCGAGTGTAAGCTACGTGCCGGGCACGCCGCCGGGATTGGTGGTCAGCCAGAGCCCGTCGGCGGGAACGAGGATGACCCCCGGCTCGACCGTGTCTATCTCCGTGACCAAGGGCGGGGGCGGGTTGGGCTTCCTGTTTCCCTTTATCTTCTAGCCGGGCGGGCCCTGCTCACTTCTTCAAGCGCGAGAACCTCTTGAAACCCGAGAAACCGCGGGCCTTGACCCCTTTCTTCTCGAGCCTGTCCAGGAACAGGTTCACCCCGATGTTGTCAGAGGCGATGTGACCCGCGATGACAACGTTGATGTGCTGTTTGTCGGCCTCCGCTTTCAGCTTGTCGCCCATGTGCATGCCGACTATCGTACCCACTCCAGCCTGTGCGAGCTTCTCGAGAGCCGACGCGGGGCCCTCCGTGCCACCGGTCATGTCGACCAGTATCGCCCCGGCGCGGTTCTTCTTGTCGCCGACCAGAGCGGTCGGGGGCATCCCGAGCTCGGCGGATGCCCGGTACTCTTTCTCTTTCAAGAGAAGGTCTATCACGTCGCCGACCAGCCTGGGCTTCGCCCGCTTGAACATCCGCGTGAGGTAGTCGGTCACCAGGTTGTCAGCCGGCGTGTGAACGCACATGAAGGGCATGTCCAACAGACTGGCGGTGTCGATCGGGCGCTGGTGGTTCTGTGGCAGCAGCGCCCGCCTGATCTCTCCCATGCGCTCGCCGATCAGCGCCTCGCCGACGTTGATGGGCACCCCCTGGACCGCCCAGATGTCAGCCTGCACTTTCATGACGTCGGAGAGCGCGGCGAGGGCCGCTCCTTCAGGGTGGTGCGAGAGGCAGAGGTCGATCTTCATCCCCTTCTCACGCAGCCGGTCCGCGAGGACCAGTTCCGGCGCCTCGATGTCGATGCCGGCGATCACGTTCGAGACCTCGAGGTCGGGGTCTCCGAACAGGATGCGGGTGTCCGCGAACGGGTTCACAAGGCGCTCCTTATCGAAGAAGCGCTTATCGTCCCCCTTGAGGCCGTCGTACTCCTTCTGCGCGTCGGCCAGGACCTCTTTGATGCCGTCCTTTCCGCGCGGGTCGACGCTCTTGCCCGCCTCGACGGCAAGCCTGTAGATCTCCTCGAGTCTCACCGGATATCCCCCTCCTCTTCCCTCACCTGGAGACGTGAGGGTTTCCTTTTACCAGGTAACGGTACGGCTCCTCCACGGAGCCACCCACGCCGATCCGCGGCGTAACCTCAACTTCTGTGTCCCTGTATTCTTTCCTCCGCCACGCGCCCAGCGGGCCGCCCGTGAGGTCGCAGGCGTTCTGCCGCAGCGATATCGCCATGGCCTGACACAGCCTGGCGGGCCCGTTGGCAAGGCTCTTGTCAGTGCCCCTCCGGGCCGCCATGAGGTCGACTCCGTCGACAGGCTCCAGCGCCCTGACGAGGACCGCCCCCGCGGTGTGCTCTTTCTCGGTCACGATGTTGAACATGTAGTGCATTCCGTAGACGAAGTAGACGTATGCGTATCCCGGAGGCCCGAACATGACGCGGCTGCGCTCGGTCCGGCCGAAGCGCGCGTGGCTCGCGAGGTCGCCCCGCTCCAGGTATGCCTCGGTCTCGACGATGATTCCCGAGGTGACCCCGGCGTCCGTCTCATGGAGCAGCAGGCAGCCGAGCAACTCCCGCGCGACAGTGAGGGTGTCCCTCCCGTAGAAGTCCGTGGTCAACCTGGCGCGCTCAGAGAAGCCGGTCAGTCCCTGTCCTCCTGCGCGAAAAGGCCTTCCTGGACCGCGGAGGGATCGTCGGAGGCGAACACTTCTTTCACGCGCTTCTCCAGGTCGTCGATGTCGAGGCCGACCTCGTCCTTGATGGACCGTCGCAACATCCGGCCGACGTGCTGGAAGTCGGTGAGTATCCTCTCGAGGAGGTCGAGCGCCATGGCGCACTCGATCTCATTGGGCCCCTCCATGCTCATATCCTTGAGCATGGTCGCCTCGGTCTTCGAAGCGACGACCGGCTCGGCGACTCCATCGATGTAGACGAGGGTCCTGCGGGCCGGCCCGCGGTTCTCCTCGATGGGCACGAAACCGACGATCTTGTCGGAGAGAAAATACTTGCCGTACCCGAGTGATACGATTACGCCTTTCTTGACCTCCACGTCCACGCTCCTTCTTCGAGTGGCGCCGCCTGACCGGAATAATATCACAAGGGTGCCGCGGTCCGTTCAAGCAAGAAGGAGGCGTCGCGCTAGGACTTTGAGACCATCGCCCGGGCGTCGGCCATTTGTCGTTTGACGGCGTCGGGCGCCGTGCCCCCCGTGCATGACCTGCGCGCAATCGACGCGGCGGGCGTCAGCCAGGTGAGGGCGTCCTCCTCAAAGAGAGTCGAGAAGCCGGCCAGCTCAGGGAGTGTGAGCGCCTCTAACCCCTTGCCTTGCTCCAGGCAGTAAGCGACCACCTCGCCTACCACGCTGTGCGCCTGCGGAAAGCCCATGCCTTTCGAGGCGAGGTAGTCGGCCAGATCGGTCGCGGCCATGAACCCGCCGGACACCAGCTCGGCCGCCCGCTCGCGGTTGAAAGTGATGGTGCCGATGGTGCCCTCCATGACCGACAGGCATCCCAGCACGGTATCGACCGAATCGAACAGCCCCTCCTTGTCCTCCTGGAGGTCGCGGTTGTAAGCGAGCGGCAGGCCCTTCATGACGGTCAGCATCCCCACTAGAGAACCGATGACCCGTCCGGTCTTTCCGCGCACCAGCTCGGCTCCGTCGGGGTTCTTCTTCTGCGGCATCAGGCTGGAGCCGGTCGCCCAGGAGTCGTGGAGCTCAGCCAGGCCCCACTCCGCCGACGCCCACAGGACCACCTGCTCGGCAAGCCGGCTGAGGTGGACCATCACCATCGACATCGCGTAGGAGAGGTCGCAGACGAAGTCGCGGTCGCTCACGGCGTCCATGCTGTTCGCGGAGACGCTGGAGAAACCGAGCATGTCCGCGAGCTCGAGCCGGTCGACCGCGACCGTCGATCCCGCGAGGGCGCCGGAACCCAGAGGCAGGCAATCCGCGGCCTCGCCCGCGGCAGCCAGCAGCGAAAGGTCTCTCTGAAGCATATGCACGAAGGCGAGCAGCTCATGCGCGAGCAATACCGGCTGCGCCTGCTGCAGGTGGGTGTGTCCGGGCACCGCGACGTCGACGGCCGATTCCGCCTGGTCGATAAGTGAGGTCTGCAGCGCCTTGACGCCTTCCTTCAGCAGCACGCACTGCTCGAGGGTGAACATCCTCATGTCGGTGGCCACCTGGTCGTTCCTGCTCCTCCCGGTGCGAACCTTGCCGGCTGCCGGGCCGGCGATCTCGACCAGCCTGCGCTCGACCGCGGTGTGTATGTCCTCGTCGGATAGCTCGACGGCGAAAGAGCCCGAATCGAATTCGCTCCTGACGGCGTCCAGGGCTTCCGTGACCACCTTCTCCTCAGTGGCCGTGAGCACCCCGGCGCGCGTGAGCGCCTTGCACCAGGCGCGCGTGCACTCGATGTCGTACGGGTAGAGGCGCATGTCGTAGCCGATCGACGCGCTGAACGCCATGAACCCCTTGTCCGGTTCTTCTCCGAAACGGCCGCCCCACATCTTCACTTTTCTTCCTCCCGCGCCCTCTCGCTCCGGGCCCATGTCTTGAGCGGCAGGCCCCACAGGTCGATGAAGCCCTTCGCGGCCTGGTGGTCGAACACGTCGGCCGCATCGTAGGTGGCGAGCCCGACGTCGTAGAGCGAGTTTGGCGACTTGCGCCCGGCGACGTCCGCCCTGCCCTTGAAGAGGCGCATCCGGACGGTGCCGTTCACCCGCTCCTGCATGGACGAGTTGAAAGCCTCTATGGCCTTGTTGAGCGGGCTGAACCACAGCCCTTCGTATGTCATCTCCGCGACCCGCTGCTCGAGCGGGCGCTTTCCGGCGAGCGCCTCCCGGGTCAGCGTCAGTTGCTCGAGGTCCCGGTGCGCGGCGATCAATATCACCGCGGCGGGCGCCTCGTATATCTCGCGGGACTTTATCCCGACCAGCCTGTCCTCGATCACGTCGATCCGCCCGACACCGTGCTGACCGCCCACCCCGTTCAGCTTCTCGATGATCCGGGTGAGGCCCATCTGCTGTCCGTCCATGGCGACGGGGACGCCTGAGGCAAAGTCGATCTCCAGGTAGAGAGGCTCGCCTGGCGCCTCGGCCGGCGCCGTCGTCCACTCATAGGCGTCCTCCGGCGGCTCGACCCACGGGTCCTCCAGCACGCCGCACTCGCACGACCGGCCCCAGAGGTTCTCGTCCACGCTGTACGGCGAAGCGACGGTGACCGGCACCGGTATGCCGCGCTCCTTCGCATAGGCGATCTCGTCCTCCCTGGTCATCTTCCACTCACGCATAGGCGCCACTATCTCGAGCTCCGGGTCGAGGGCCGCCGTCGCGACCTCGAAGCGGACCTGGTCGTTTCCTTTGCCGGTGCAGCCGTGGGCGACCGCCGTGGCTCCGTACCGGTGTGCCGCCTCGACCTGCAGCCGGGCGATAAGAGGCCGTGCGAGCGCCGTCGCCAGCGGGTACGAGCCACCGTAGAGCGCGTTGGCCCATAGCGCCGGGACCACGAAATCGCGCGCGAAGATCTCCCGGGCGTCGATCATCTCCGAAGCCACCGCACCTGTGTCGAGCGCCTTCTGCCGTATCTTCTCCATGTCCCCGGGCTGGCCGAGGTCGGCGCACACCGCGACCACGTCGAAGCCCTTTTCCTCGGAGAGCCAGCGGACGAGCACCGAGGTGTCCAGCCCCCCTGAATATGCCAGCACGACCTTGGGCCGCGAGCCTGCTGTTGTATCCTCAGAATCCGCCAATCGTCTCACCCCTGCTCTAGTGCGTATTTCATCAGCCTCTTGCCGACCTTCCGGCCGCTCGCGGCATCGGCGCAGACCACCAGGATGGTATCGTCGCCGCCGACCGTCCCGACGACGCCCGGAAGTGTTGCGGCGTCGATGGCCCAGGCGAGCCCCTGCGCGTTACCCGGCTGGGTCTTGACCACCACTATGTTGCCGGCGGGCTCGACCGTCAGCAACACCTGTGGAGCGGTCCTCCTCAGAGCGCTGTCGTCCGCGGGCCGACGAGATGCGCCGGCCGCCTCCGCATACCTGGCGCCGGCGGAGTCCCGGAGGCGGGTCAGCCCCAGCTCAGTGAGGTCCCGCGAGACCGTCGTCTGGCTCACGTCGAAACCCTGCGACCTCAAGGCGTCCGCGATGCCCTTCTGGCTGGACACCTTGCCGGACCTCACCACCTTGAGTATCGCCGCCTGCCTCTGTCTTTTCACGCCAACCACCTAACCGAATATGAGCCCGAGGAGCGCGACCTGCGCGTGCAGCCTGTTCTCGGCCTGGTCCCACACCGCCGAATGGCTGCCGTCAAGCACCTCCGCGGTGATCTCCTCCCCGCGGTGCGCGGGCAGGCAGTGCATCACCATCACGTCTTCATGCGCCAGCTCCAGGAGCCCCTGGTCGAGACGAAAAGCCTGGAAGTGCTCCAGGGCGTCACCTTTTTCCTGCTGTCCCATGCTGACCCAGACGTCCGTGTAGAGTACGTCGGCGCCCGCCGCCCCCTCTCGCGGGTCGTTGCCCACCGCCAGCGATCCTCCCGATCGCTCCGCGTAAGCGGCGCACTCCGCGACCACTTCAGCCGGTGGCTCGTGGCCGGCGGGGGCCGCCACTGTTACCTCAAGGCCGAGCTTGGTGCCGGCGCGCATGAGCGAGTTGGCTACGTTGTTTCCGTCGCCGAGGTAAGCCAGCTTGAGTCCGGGCAGCGCACCCTTGTACTCCAGGATGGTCATCATGTCAGCCAGCGCCTGGCAGGGGTGGCTCTCATCGGTAAGAGCGTTTATCACCGGCACCGTCGAGGCCGCGGCAAGCGCCTCGATGCGGTCCTGCCCGAACGTGCGCACGACCAGGCCGTCGAGATACCTCGAGAGCACCCTGCCGGTGTCCTCGACGGTCTCGCCCCGCCCGAGCTGCAGGTCCCTCTCGGTCAGGGTCATGGAGTGGCCGCCGAGCCTGTGGACAGCGACGTCGAAAGAGACCCGCGTCCGCGTCGACGGCTTCTCGAATATCAGTCCGATGACCTTGCCGGAGAGGGGTTTGTACCCTTTGACCCCCTCGTTCTTGAGATGTATCGCTTCCTCGAGCAGGGCTTCCAGGTCCTCGCCCGTGAGCGGGGCGAGCGTCAGGAAGTCCGCGCCCCTCAGCTTGTTCTTGAGCACCTCGCGCCCTCCAGTCTAGTCTCCCGCGATCCCCGCGAGCGCCTGCTCGAGCGTGTCGGCAGCCGCCATGGCTTCTTCCTCGGTCAGTATCAGCGCGGGCAGCATGCGCACGGCGCTGGGCGAAACGTCGTTGAAGATCACGCCCTGTTCCAGGCATTTGACCACTACGTCCCTCGCCGCGTCCCTGTCGAGCTGCACCGCGAGCATCAGCCCCCTCCCCCGCACACCGGTGACGATGGGCACCTTGCCGACCATCGATTCCAGCCTCGCCATGAGAGTGGCCCCCACCGCGGCCGCATTGCCGGCGAGTCCCTCGTCGAGGATGGTCTTGACCGTCGTCCTCGCCGCGGCGCAGGCAAGAAAGCCCCCGCCGAAAGTCGTGCCGTGGTCTCCCGGCTCGAGCACCTCTGAAAGCTCTCCCCTGGCCATGAACGCCGCCGCGGGAACGCCGTTGGCGAGCCCCTTGGCGATCGTCACCACGTCGGCGGTGACGCCCGACTGCTCAAGCGCAAAGAAAGTGCCGGTGCGGCCCATGCCGCTCTGGACCTCGTCGGCGATGAACAGTGCGCCGGTGGCGTCGCAGGCTTCGCGGGCGGCCCGCAGGAACCCGCTGTCGAGGGGATAGACGCCTCCCTCGCCCAGCACCGGCTCCATCAGCACGGCCGCGGTATCGCCGTCGACGGCCTGCCGCAGTGCTTCGACATCATTGACCGCGACATGCTCGAAACCCTCGACCACCGGGGCGAATGGCGCCCACTTCGCGGGCTGGCCTGTCGCCGACAGCGTCGCCAGAGTCCGGCCGTGGAAGGCCCCCAGCAAGCCGACGACCTTGCTGCGGGGCGAGCCGCTGCGGAAGTGGTATTTTCTAGCCAGCTTGAGTGCGCCCTCGTTGGCCTCGGCCCCCGAGTTCGCGAAAAAGCAGCGCGACCCGGGAAAGGTGCCCTCGACCAGTATCTCCGCAAGCTCCGCCTGCGGCTCGACATAGTAGAGGTTTGTGGTGTGTATCAACCGCGAGGCCTGCGCGCAGATGGCGTCTGTCACCGCAGGATGGCAGTGGCCGAGCACGGTCACGCCAAGCCCTCCCACCATATCAAGGTACTCATTGCCGGCCGAGTCCCACAGCTTCGTCCCCTGGCCGCGCACGAACGCGACGGGCAGACGCTTGTAGGTCTGCATCACGAACCGAGAATCCAGCTCCTGCAGGTGCTCCAGTTTCTCGTCCATCACTCGACACCGTTCTCCGTGATCATGGTCCCGACTCCCTCATCAGTGAATACTTCCAGCAGCAGCGCGTGGTCAACCGTCCCGTCCAGGATGGTGGCCCGTGCGACCCCGCCCCTCACCGCTCGCAGGCAGCTTCCCACTTTGGGTATCATCCCTTTCGAGACCTCTCCGGTTTGAAGCATCCGCTCGCAGCCGCTGGGATCGAGCTGCCTGATCAGCTCACCCGACGCGTCGAGGATCCCCTTGACGTCGGTCATGTAGATGACCTTGGAGGCGTTGACGGCCATCGCCACTTCGCCCGCGACCACGTCGGCGTTTATGTTGTAGCTGTTGCCTTCGGAGTCCGTGCCGACCGACGCTATCACCGGTATGAGCTCATAGGTCAGGAGCTCTTCGATTATCTGTGCGTTGATCGAGCTCACGTTCCCGACCCAGCCGATGTCCGACCCGTCCTCGGCGAGCCTCTTGGACGCCGTGATCAGGTTGCCGTCATCGCCCGACAATCCCATGGAAAGGGTCCCGTGTCTGTTGATGAGCGAGACGATCTCCTTGTTCACCTTGCCGACCAGCACCATCTTGGCGATCTCCATGGTCTCGGAGTCGGTCACCCGGTGGCCGCCCACGAACTCGACCTCCTTGGAGAGGCGCTTCATGTAATAGGTTATCTGCGGGCCGCCGCCGTGCACGATCACGGGCTGGATGCCGACGTAACGCATCAGCACGACGTCTGAGGCGAACATCCGCCTGATATCCTCGTTCTCCATCGCGTTCCCACCCAGCTTGATGACGATGGTGTGGCCGCGGTGCATCTTTATGTAAGGGAGGACCTCTGTGAGGACCCGCGCCTTGAGTTGAAGTTCCTGCTCTGTGCTCACGCCGCCCTCCTGTTCAGCTCTTCTCTCGGGCATTGAACTCGACGTACTCGGTCGACAGGTCGCAGGTGAGGAAATATGCCGAGCCGTTTCCCAGCCCGAGGTTCACCGTAAGCTCGACTTCGTCACGCCTCATCATCCTCTGCACGTCCTCAGGATCGTTCTCGAGGACCATGCCGCCATCGGCGACCTTGTGCTCGCCAAGGAAAACCGAGAGCTTTGACTGGTCGAGGGGCACCCCCGCGCTCCCCGCCGCGGCGGCTATCCTGCCCACGTTCAGCCGCTCGCCGTAGAACGAGCACTTCACCAGGTTCGAGTTGGCGATGGCGCGGGCTACGCGGACGGCCTCCATGTCGTCACGAGCGCCGTTGACCACTATTCTCAACAGCTTGTTCGCCCCCTCGCCGTCCTTTACCAGCGACATGGCCAGGTTGCCGGTCAGCCAGCACAGCACCCTGTAAAAGAGGTCCGCCTCCTCGCGCGTCAGCACGTGGCCGTCGGGAAACGCGGCGCCGTTCGAGAGCATGAGCACGGTGTCGTTGGTGGACTGGTCCCCGTCGACCGAAACGCGGTTGAAGGACCACTCCACGGCCGTCGACAGCCAGTCCTGCATGGTCTCGTGAGGCAACTCGATATCCGTGGTTATCACCGCGAGCATCGTCGCCATGCTGGGGTGGATCATGCCGGAGCCCTTGACCATTCCGCCGATGCGGACCACCTTGCCGCCGATCTCCATCTCGGCCGCGAGTTCTTTAGGGTAGGTGTCCGTGGTCATGATCGCTTTTGCCGCGTCGGTGTTGCCGCCCGGGCTCAACTCTGCCGCCGCCTGGTCGATGCCCGACCGGACGCGGTCCATCGGCAGCAGTTCTCCGATATGGCCCGTCGAGGCGACCAGGACCTGTCCCGCGGGAATGCCGAGGGCTTTCTCGGCCGCCTGCGCCATGCCCGCCGCGTCATCCATACCCTGCTTGCCGGTGAGCGCGTTCGCGCATCCGCTGTTGATCACGACCGCGCGCGCCTGTCCTCCTGCGACGACCTTCGTCGAGAGGAACACCGGGGCGGCCTTCATCTCGTTGGTGGTGAAGACGCCGGCGGCTGCCGCCGGGGCCTCGGAGTACAGGAGCGCGAGGTCGGGGCGCCCGTCTTCTTTGATGCCGCACGCCACGCCGGACGCAAGGAAGCCCATCGGGGCGCACACCCCGCCGAGAATCCTGTCGAATCCCATCGCGTTCATCCTTATCACCCCTGTATTATTGGTCCGCTCACGGGAAGAGCCCCGGGGCGAGCAGCCCCGCCGGCTCTTCGAGGCCCAGGACTATGTTTGCGTTCTGGACCGCCTGGCCCGACGCACCTTTGACCAGGTTATCGATGGCTGACATCACGATCATCATCCCGTCCGTTCCTGCGGGCTCGACGGCGATATGGCAGTTGTTGGAGCCCTGGACGGCCTTCGTCTGAGGGAACGAGCCACGCGCAAGGACGTGGACGAACGGCTCGACCGCGTATGCGCTCTCGTACAGGGCCCTCACTTCGTCGTAGGAGAAAGACCTGTCGACAGTCACATACATGGTCGCCAGGATGCCCCTGTTCATCGGCGCCAGGTGCGGCGTGAAGACAACGTCCAGCGCGGCGCCCGCCAGCCCGGCCAACTCCGAAGTCATCTCGGGAGTGTGCCTGTGGACGGCGACCGCGTACGGGGTCATGCCGTCAGCCACCTGGGTGTAGTGTGTCCCGGCGGTCGCCTTCCTACCCGCGCCGGACACCCCGCTCTTGGCGTCGACTATCACCGCGCCCTGGATGAGGCCTCTTGATGCAAGCGGCGCCAGCCCGAGGAGAGCGGCCGTCGGATAGCAGCCGGGGTTCGCCACGATGGAAGCGGTGGAGATCTCCTCCCGGTGCAGCTCCGGGATGCCGTACACGGCCTCCGACAGCAGGTCGGGGCTGCTATGCTCGGTCCCGTACCAGTGGAGGTACTCCTCAGCCGTCAAGCGGAAGTCCGCCGAGAGGTCCACGACTTTCTTTCCCGCCCGGGCGGCGGCGGATACGACCTGCATGCTCTCGCCGTGCGGGAGCCCGCAGAACGCGATGTCGCATTCATCGAGCAGTCCGGGCTCGAAAGGTACGAAGCTCTGCGGATACTGCATCGCGAGCGAAGGGTAGAGCGAGCCGATCGGCTGACACGCGTACTGGTTCGCGGTGGCAAGCGACACCTCGATCTCAGGGTGCCCCCAGAGGATGCGAAGGAGCTCCGCCCCCGTGTATCCCGATGCGCCTATCACTGCTGCTTTGAACACTGCCATCTCCCATTGCCGACGCTTCAAAAATAACAGGCCGCGCCCGGCGGCGCGCCCGTGCTGCATAATATACAACATGGTGCATAATTATGCAAGAGGCGACCGCCCGGGAATTCCTGCCGCCAGGCAGGCTACTCCCTGACCTGTCCCTCCCCGTAGATGATGAACTTGGTGCTGGTGAGCTCGGGGAGGCTCATCGGCCCCCTGGCATGCAGCTTCTGCGTGCTGATGCCGATCTCGGCGCCCATCCCGAACACGCCGCCGTCGGTGAACCTCGTCGAAGCGTTGACGTAGACCGCCGCCGAATCGACCTCCTCGACGAACCTCTGCGCTCTCCGATAGTCGCTGGTGACGATGGTCTCCGAGTGCCCAGATCCGTACCTGGAGATATGCGAGATAGCCTCATCGATGCCGTCCACCACTTTCACCGCCAGGATCAGGTCGAGGTACTCCTCGTACCAGTCGTCCTCATTGGCCTCTTCGGCGCCCGGGATTATCTCGCGTGTCGCGGCGTCGCCACGCAGCACGACTCCCTTCTCGCGCAACTCTCTGTCCGCCCGGGGAAGGAAGGCGCCCGCAACCTCGCGGTGCACCAGCATCGTCTCGGCGGCGTTGCACACGCCGGGGCGCTGGGTCTTGGCGTTGACGATTATCGCCGCGGCCATCTCGAGGTCCGCGCCCTCGTCCACGTAGACGTGACAGTTGCCGGTCCCGGTCTCGATGACGGGCACCGACGAGTTTTCCACTACCGTCTTTATCAGCCCCGCGCCGCCGCGTGGTATCAGAACGTCGATGAGCCCGTGGAGCCTCATCATCTCGCGGGCCGCCTCGCGGTCAGTCGATCGCAGCAACTGGACCGAGTCGGCGGGCAGTCCCGCCTTTTCAGCGGCCGCGGAGATCACGTCCACCAGCACCGAGTTGGAGTTCACGGCGCTGGAGCTCCCTCGCAGCAGGACGGCGTTTCCACTCTTCAGGCACAGTCCGGCGGCATCCACTGTCACGTTCGGCCGCGCCTCATAGATGATGCCGACCACGCCGAGGGGCACGCGGACTTTCCGGACCTCGAGGCCGTTGGGCAGACGCCACCCGTCCACCACCTCACCCACCGGGTCGCGCAGAGCCGCGACCTCACGCAGGCCGGCCGCCATCTCGCGGACCCTGGCCTCCGTCAGTGTGAGCCGGTCCATAAGCGCATCGCTCATGCCTTCGGAGCGCCCGGCCGCAAGGTCTTCGGAGTTGCGCTCGAGTATCGTGGCGATATCGGCTTCCAGCGCCGAGGCCATCGCCTCCAGGCCGGCGTCTTTCTGGCGCGTGGTCATGGTGGCGAGCTTCACCGCCGCCGCCTTCGCCCTGCGCCCTTGTTCCTCAACCTCGCTCATCAGCCCGCCTTTCGGTTTCAGTCCAGCACAGTGAGCTCGTCGCGGTGGACCATCTCCTCGCCCTTCTCGCCGAGCTCCTCCAGTATCTCCTCGCTCCTCAAGCCCATCACCCCGGCCGCCTCCCGCGAGTCATAGCTCGCGAGCCCCCGTGCGATAAGCTTACCGTCGGGCCCGAGTATATCGACGCAGTCCCCCACGTCGAACTCGCCCTCGACGGCAACCACTCCCGCCGGCAGGAGGCTCTTGCCTCGCTCGAGGATCGCGCGCGCCGCGCCCTCGTCGACGCGGAGGCGCCCCTTGCTGATCCTCGCGTAACCGATCCAGTGCTTTTTCGAAGCCACCTTTCCGGAGGCTTTGAAGAACGTGCCCGGCTCTTCCCCTGCCAGGATATCCGTGATGGTGGTCGCAACCCTCCCGTCCGCGATCACCGTGTTGACACCTGTCGAGGACGCGGCCTTCGCGGCGAGTATCTTGGACGACATGCCTCCAAGCCCCATGTCGCCGGCCGCCCCACCGAGGTCGGCTATCTCGTCGGTCACCCGCTCGACGTGTTTGATCAGCTCCGCGCTTTCGTTCATCCGCGGGTCCTCCGTGAACAGCCCACCGGTGTCCGTGAGGAGCACCAGCAGGTCGGCGCCGACCAGTGATGCCACCAGCGCCGCGAGCATGTCGTTGTCGCCGAAGGTTATCTCCTCGGTAGCCACCGTGTCGTTCTCGTTGACGATCGGCACGACGCCCATCTCGAAGAGGCGCTCGAGGGTGTGCCTCGCATTGAGGTACTGTTGCCTGTGCGTTATGTCGTGCTGGGTCAGCAGGACCTGCCCAACCGTGATGCCGCCGGCCGCGAAGAGGTCCGTGTAGATACGGACCAGCACGCCCTGGCCGACGGCCGCGACCGCCTGAAGGGTCTCGACGTCCATGGGCCGCGCCTCCAGCCCCAGCCTCTCGACGCCGGCCGCAATGGCACCGGAGGACACCAGCGCGACGTCAATACCCTTTTCTCGCGCGGCGAAGACCTGGGTCGCGAGCGCTTTCACGCGCTCCGGGCTGAGGCGCCCGGACTCCTCGGTTATGGTGGCCGTACCGACCTTTATGACCATCCTTCGCACCTTATCCATCTTCGCTCTCCGCGCGCTCCTCTTCGACGGCGTCGGCCGCTTCTGCAACCGGTGCCTCCCGGCCCTCAGGGAGGTACTCGAAAGTCCGTCCCGCGATCTCGACATCATCGCCCGCCGTTGCTCCCGCGCGCGCCAGTGCGTCCTCGACCCCGACGGCCCTGAGCTTGCGGGCAAGGAAAGCCCTGGCCTCGTCATTGTTCCAGTCCGTCATGCGGACCAGCCTCTCGATGCGCGCCCCGATAATCATGAAACGGCCGTCCTCCGAGGTGACGGTCATCGTCTCGTCTTCGATCGCCGGCTCGTAAGTCACACGCTCTCCCGTGAGCACCCCTTCTTCGCGAGCCCTGTCGACCATCTCGGTCATCCGGCCCAGCAACCTCTTTATCCCCTGCCCGGTTACGACGCTGATCTCGAACAGCTCCAGGCCCCTTCGGCCGCACTCCTCGGCGAGGCTCTCCACCTCGGGCGCCGGCGGGCTCAGGTCCATCTTGTTGGCCGCGACCAGCCTCTGTCGCGCGAGCAGGGCCTCATTGAAGCTGCCCAGCTCCCCCTCCAGTACGACCAGGTCGTCGACCGGCTGCCTGCCGCTGTCCGGCGACATGTCCACCAGGTAAAGGATCACCGCCGCCCGCTCGATATGGCGCAGGAAAGCGGTCCCCATCCCCTTGCCCTCATGCGCCCCCTCGACCAGGCCGGGCACGTCGGTCACCACGAAATCCGAATCGAGCCCCACCACGACCCCAAGGTTGGGCTCCAGGGTCGTGAACGGATAGTCCGCTACCTTGGGCCTCGCCGCCGATATCCTCGATATCAGGCTCGACTTTCCCGCGTTCGGGAAACCGACGATGGCGACGTCGGCGATGAGTTTCAGGTCCAGCTTGATGAGCCTTCCCTCCCCCGGCTCGCCCTTCTCGGCGAACCTGGGAAGCGGCCCGGCCTCCTGCACGAGCCCCGCGTTTCCCCTGCCGCCCCTGCCTCCGCAGGCCGCCACGAACTCCTGTCCGGGCTCGACGAGGTCGGCGAGCGCCCTTCCGTCCTCGTCCCTGGCAACGGTGCCCGGCGGCACCAGGATGACCAGGTCCCGCCCCCGTGCGCCCCTCTTGTTCTTGGAACCCCCTCGCGCTCCGTGGCCCGCGCGGTAGCTCCTCTTCCTGGACACCTCGGAGAGTGTCCTCACGCTGTTGGTCGCCTCGAGCACGACCGCGCCTCCCGCGCCGCCGTTCCCGCCGTCCGGGCCGCCATTGGGCCTGTATTTCTCCCGGAGGAAAGACGCGCAGCCGTCCCCGCCACGGCCTCCCTCTACGAAGATACGCGCCTCGTCAATGAACATGGGGATTCCACGCTTTCCAGTGTTGAAAGGGGATCGGAAGAGGCTTAGGTCGCCGGCTCCTGCCGCGGTCGCGAAAGGCTGCGAAGCACCTCAAGCTTCTCCTTCTGCTTCTTCCGGCGCTCGAGCCGCTCCTCGTAGCTGCGGTCGAGGACCATCTTGATGACCTCCACCAGCAGGAGCGGGTTGAACGGCTTGATGACGTACTCGTCGGCGCCGAGCTCCCAGCCCCGGATGACGTCGCTGTCCTGGGTCTTGGCGGTGACGAGGATCACCGGCATCTCCTGGGTCGCCCCGCTGCTGCGGATGCGCTTGAGCACTTCCCAGCCGTCGACGCCGGGCATCATTATGTCCAGGACGACCAGGTCTAGCGGCTCGTTGTCCAGGACGTCCAGCGCCTGCTCGCCACTTGTCGCCTCGACGACAGAATAGTTGTTGAGCTTGAGGTTGACGTTGATGAGCTTGACCATGGTGGGATCGTCGTCCACCACGAGGATCTTCCGCTTGTTGGTCAATTTAAGCGCTCCAGTGCTTCGACTTCACAACTATGGCCATTATACACGGGCGTCGCCCGCGAACGAATTCAAAAAACCGCGGCTCCGGCCAGCCCCGCGCTCAGGTCGCAGGCTCCTCCGGGATCACGCTGACAACGGCCCTGTTGCCTTTTGTCTGGTACTGGACAACACCGTCGACCTTCGCGAAAAGCGTGTAGTCGCGGCCGAGGCCCACGTTGTCGCCCGGCTTTATCCTGGTGCCGCACTGCCGCACTATGATGTTGCCGCCGTTGACGCGCTGGCCGCTGAACTTCTTGGCGCCGAGGCGCTTGGACGCTGAGTCCCTGCCGTTCCTGGAGCTGCCTACGCCCTTCTTACTGGACATCCGAACCTCCGATCAAGCACCCTCGGCAGCGGGGGCTTCCGGCTTCTCCGCCGCCTTCCTGGGAGCGCTCTTTCTAACAATTATATCTTCGATCTCGAGGCGCGTCAGTTGCTGCCTGTGCCCCTTCTTGCGGGCATAGCCCTTCTTCGGCTTGTACTTGAAGACCACCGTCTTGCTGGTCCTGCCCTGGCTCACCACGCGGGCCGCGACGCGCACCTTGGAAAGCTCCCTGGGGTTGACGATCACGTTCTTGCCGTCGTGATAGAGCACGACGTCCTCGAAGCTGTGCTTCTTGCCCTCTTCGACGTCGAGCTTCTCGACCGTGATGACGTCTCCAGGCGCTACCCGGTATTGTTTGGAACCAGTCCTTATCACTGCGTACATACTGTTCTCCCGGCGTCCGATTAATCTAAGCATTATACACTACGTCGTCATTGTGTCGAAAAGGCCGACGGTTGGCGCGCTAAGTGGTTTTATCGTCGAAGACCAGCCCGCGGCCCTCGCAGCGCGGACAGGTGCGGCCCATGATGTCAGCCAGGCCCTCGGTGACGTTCTTGCGCGTCATCTCGACGAGCCCCAGCCGCGAGAGGGTCACTATCTGGCTCTTGGTCCTGTCGCGGTCGAGCTCCGTCTCGAGGGTCTCGAGGACCTTCGCACGGTTCTCCGGGTTCTCCATGTCGATGAAGTCGATCACGATGATCCCGCCGATGTCCCGCAGCCTCAGTTGCCGGACGACTTCGACTGCCGCCTCGAGGTTGGTCTTGACCACGGTGTCCTCCAGGCTCTTCTTCCCGGTGTAGGAGCCTGTGTTGACGTCGATGGCGGTCAGGGCCTCTGCCTCGTCGATGACAATGTGGCCTCCTGAAGGCAGGCCGACTTTGCGGCGAAGTGCAGCCTCGATAGCCTTGTCGACGTTGTAGCGCGCAAAGAGCCGCTCCTTCTCTTCCTTCTCCTTATATAGCTGGACCCTGTCCATCAGGTCGGGGGCGGAGCGGTTGAGGTAATCCTTGATCCTCCCGTACTCCGTCTTGCTGTCGACGAAGACGGACTTGAAATCCCGGCTCAGTGTGTCCCTCACAACCCTCACGGCAAGGTCCGGCTCCGCGTAGACCAGCGCCGGGGGCTTGGCTTCGGCGATCTTCTTCTTGGTCTCATCCCACTGTCGCAGCAGGTTATCGAGGTCTCGCTGCAGGTCTTTCTTGCGCGCTTTCTGCGCAGCGGTCCGCGTGATGGTGCTACCCTCGGCAGGCTTGATCTCGCGCTGGAGTTTGCGCAGCCTCTCCCTCTCGCGCTCGGGGAGCCTGCGGCTCACGCCGGACCGCTTCGACTGCGGCATGTAGACCATCATCCGCCCTGGCAGGCTGATGTAGGTGGTGAGCCTCGCGCCTTTGCCTGACATGGGGTCCTTGGTCACCTGGACCACGATGGTGTCGTTCTGGTTGAGCGCTTTGCCGATGCGCCGCGGCCTCACGTGCGAGCCGTCTTCCATCAGCACCAGGTCCTGCAGATACAACAGCGCGTTCTTCCCCACCCCGACGTCCACGAAAGCCGCGCTCATGCCGGGCAGGACAGTTGTTATGCGCCCGACGTATATGTTGCCGACTATCGATTTCCGACGCGGCTTCTCGAGATAGACCTCCGCGACCTCGTCGTCTTCGAGAAGGGCGAGCCTGCACTTGCCTTTTTCACACGTCACGACCAGCTCTTTCTTTACCTTCTTCAATACTTACCTCCCCTTGCTCCCCTGCCCGCTGCGAACTTCGTCCTGCCGAGCTCCATTGGGGAAACCAGCTTTTCACCGCGCCTCGCGAAGAGCCCTGTCCTGTGGACCCTCGCCCGCTCCCATACATCGCGATCGACCTCCGCCAGGCCCGCCAGGACCTCCACGACCTCCCACGGCTTGATGGTGCCGGCGATGCCGTCGTCGAGCGTCATGCCCAGCCTGACGCCGTCGCCCTCCGCCGCTCGATCCTCGATGATGAGTGTGTGGACCCCCTGGCGCAGGTCGACGACTCTCGTGCGGCGAGGCTGGACCCTCTCGTAAGGCACGGAACTCTTCTCTAGGAATCTTTCAACCGCCCCGCTCCAGTCACCTTCGGAGCCGGCCTCAGCGGGCAGGTCGACCCGGAAGGTCGCGGTGTCGATCAGCTTGCCTACCGGCCGCGCGTCGGCGCCGAGAAGTCGGCACTGGACCGGCCTGATCCCTTCGGGCAGGGCCTGCTCGAGGCGCTGCTGCGCTTCGGCCGCCGGCATGTACGCCACCAGGTTATAGTCGACGAACTCGGACTCGCTGGTGATGCCGATGGGCAGCGGCGGCGACAATGACACTTTCATGCGCGACATCTTCATCCCGGCGTACTCCACGGGCAGCCCAGCCCGCCGCGCGGCGATCATCAGAGTGCGTGAGTACTCCGAGTGTGAGAGGTAGCGCGCGTTGCCCTCCTTTGTGAACTGGACCCGCAGGCGCAGCGGCTGCGCTCCGCTCTCAGCCATCCGCCGCCACCCCCTTCAGGACCGGCTCGGTGCCCAGACGCTCGCAGACGCCGCAGCCGGCGCACTCGGCCTGCCGGCAGTCGGCAGTCAGACCGGCCTCGAGCGCTCGCTCGAACTCGTCGCGAAGGAAGCCTTTGTCCAGCCCGAAGTCGAGGTGGTCCCAGGGGAACACCTCGTCTGAGGCGCGCTCCCTCTCCAGATAGAAACCCGGGTCGATGCCGAGGCCCCGGGCCGCGTCCATCCAGCGGTCGAAATCGAAATGCTCGGTCCACGAGTCGAATCGCGCTCCCGACGACCAGACCTGCTCGACCAAGCGGCCCAGCCTGCGGTCGCCGCGGGCGAGCATGCCTTCCACCGTGCTCATCTCGCTGTCGTGCCAGGAGAGGTTCACGCTCCTGGCGCGCAGCGACGACTTGAGTATCTGCTGCTTGCGCCGGATGGTCTCGATGTCGGCCTGCGCGCACCACTGGAACGGGGTGTGTGCCTTCGGTATGAAAGTGGATACGCTGACGTTGAACGACGGCGGGGTGAGCTTCTCGGCGCGCACGGCGTCGCGCAGCCTGTACACGAGCCCCGCTATCTCCTCAACGTCCTGGTCCGTCTCGGTCGGAAGCCCGATCATGAAATAGAGCTTGATGCGGCGGCGCCCTTCTCTCACCGAGCAGACGATTGCCTCGGCCATCTCGCTCTCCGAGATGGGCTTGTTGATGACATTGCGAAGCCTCTCCGTAGCAGCCTCGGGGGCGAAGGTCAGCCCTCCGCGGCCGCCTCGGTCGAGCCTCGCGGCGAGCTCTGCGGACATGGAGTCCATCCTCAGCGACGGCAGCGACATTATCATCTGGCGGTGCCGGCAGATCTCGGCGACCTGTGATGCGACGTCGGCGATGCGGCTGTAGTCGGTTGACGAAAGGGAGCAGAGCGATACTTCGTCGTGGCCGGTGGCGTCGGCGAGCTCTTCGACCAGCTTCACGACCTCGCCCGCCGTCCTCTCGCGCACGGGGCGGTAGGTCATGCCCGCCTGGCAGAAGCGGCAACCCCTGGTGCACCCGCGGAAGAGCTCAACGTTGAGCCTGTCATGGACCGCCTCGCAGAACGGAACGATCGGACGCCTGGGGTAGAGCCAGCGGTCAAGGTCGACCAGGTTCTTGGTCGGACGGCCCGCGGCGCCATCGCGCCTCGCGACCCCGGACAGGCGGCCGTCGGCCTCGTAAGAGACCTGGTAGTCGCCCGGCCTGTAGGCGCCGGGCAGCATCGAGGCCTCATCGAGCGTGCGCGCCCTGCTCCAGCCCTCGGCTTTGCCGCGCGCGACCGTCTCCACCAGCGACACGATCGCTTCCTCGCCGTCCCCCAGGAACAGGAGGTCGAAGTATTCAGCGATCGGCTCGGGGTTTGCGGTGCCGCACCCTCCACCGACGACCAGCGGGCCGGAGTCTCTATCGCTTGCCAGAAGCGGAAGGCCGGCGAGGTCGATGAGGTTCAGTATGTTGGTATAGGTGAGCTCGTGCGGGATGGTTATCCCGAAGATGTCGAAGTCGCCGACCGGCCTGTGGGTCTCGAGCGAGAACAGCGGCATTCCCGCTTCCCTCATCTCCGACTCCATATCGACCCACGGGGAGTACGTCCGCTCAGCGCTCGCGCCGTCCATCCCGTTCACTACCTCGCGCAGGATAGACAGCCCCAGGTTGCTGGTGCCGATCTCGTAGACGTCCGGGTACGCGAGCACGACGGTCGTGCCGCCTTCTGTTATAAGTGGCGCGTTCCACTCGCCGCCCGTGTAGCGGCTCGGGCGCTCGACGCGCAGGAGGAGCGGCGCCAGCCTCTCGGCGAGCCCGCCGGAAGATATGTCGTTCAAATCGCAGTTCACCTTACCGGGTAATTATTAAAGCGTGGCACTTGTCGCCACGCGTAAATACTTTCTATCAGCCATGATTATACCAGTGTGTCGCATTTGAAGCCGGTTCACCGGTTCCGCAGGAAGGTGGGGATGTCCACCGGCTCGACATCGCGCGCCGGCCCGCGGTCCTTGTCGGGACGGCCGGCCGGCTTCGCCGGGCGCCGCGGGGACTTCTCGCGCACGGTGTCGCGGAATCCGGAGGCGACCACTGTCACCTTGACGTGGTTCACCAGCGCCTCGTCCACAATAGCGCCGAATATCATGTTGGCCTCCGGATCGACCGCCTGGGCCACGACCTCGGCGACCTCGTTGACCTCGTAAAGCGCGAGGTCCGAGCCTCCCGAGATGTTCATGAGGACCCGCGTCGCGCCGTCGACGCTGGACTCCAGGAGCGGGCTGTCGATCGCGTTGATGGCGGCCTGCCTGGCACGGTCCTCTCCCGTGGCGCGGCCTATTCCTATAAGAGCGGTGCCCGAGCCCTCGAGGACGTGCCTGACGTCGGCGAAGTCGACGTTGATCTCTCCCTGCTCGGTTATCACCTCGGTTATCGCCTGAACGCCCTGCCGCAGCACGTCGTCCGCGAGCTTGAACGCCTCGACCACCGGGATGTTGTCGGCAAGGTCCAGCAGCCTGTCGTTTGGGACCACTATCAGGGTGTCGACGTGCTCGCGGAGGATCTCGATGCCCGCGTCCGCCTGGTCGGACCGCTTGCGGCCCTCAAAAGTGAAAGGCCGGGTGACCACCCCTACGGTCAGGGCACCTGTCTCCATGGCGAGACGGGCGACCACGGGCGCCGCTCCGGTCCCGGTGCCCCCGCCCTTGCCGGCGGTCACGAACACCAGGTCCGCGCCCCGGATCGCATCCTTGATCTCGTCGGAGCTGGCCTCGGCGGCCTGCTGCCCGATCGACGGGTCGTTGCCCGCCCCGAGGCCATGGGTCATCTCGCCGCCGATGGGGATGAGGATGTCCGCCAGGCACCCGCGCAGAGCCTGGGCGTCCGTATTGAGCCCGATGAACTCCACGTCGTGCAGGCCGGACTCGACCATCCGGTTGACCGCGTTATTGCCGCCGCCGCCGACCCCGACCACTTTGATCACTGCCACATAAGGCCGCGGCTGGCCGGCGCTCAGTTCCATTCAAATGACCTCTCGTTTGTCCGCATCGTCCAGCACCATGCGGGATTGACGAATCGTATCAGACTGCCCGACCCTGCTACAAGGATGCGGCGGTGTGGTCCCGGACCCATGCCGGCGCCCTCCAGGAGACGGTCTTCGGACCGCTCTCGATGTCAACCAGGGAGTCCGCGTCAGACCGCAACGTCCTCTTGAAGTGTAAAGCCGCGCCTGTTAGGCGCGGCTCACAGTCCTTGAAACCCTCGAGTAATCCCTCAGCCAACCCTGAAGTCAGGCATAAAGTATAGATATAGACTTTACCTGTTCCTCAGGAACGGCGGGATGGTTATGTCCTCTTCCTCGAAGATAGTCTTGCTCGGTCGCTCCCGCTCACGCTCTCCCCTGGAGGGGCGCTCGCGCTCCGATGTGCGCGAGAGCTCGCGGTCCATCTCGTCTTCGGCCTCTACCCGGCGCCTGCTGGCCGCCGTCCCCGCCGGCCTGGCGAACCCGAGCCTTCCGAGCTCGATACCGGAGGCGATGACCGTCACCTTGATCTTGTCCGAGAGTGCGGGGTCGATGATGACGCCGAATATCTCCTCGGAGTCGGGGTCGCACGCGCCCCTGATGATCTCGGCGGCATCGCGCGCCTCCTGCAGGCTCATGTCGGCGCCGCCGGTGACGTTGACGATGACGCCCTGCGCGCCATCGATGGACGACTCGAGCAGTGGGCTCGACACGGCGTTCTCGGCCGCCTTGATCGCGCGGTCCTCGCCGCTCGCGTCTCCAACGCCCAGCAGCGCTGAGCCGGGGATCGACAGGATCTTCTTGACGTCGGCGAAGTCGAGGTTGATCAAGCCCGGGATGTTGATGAGGTCGGTGATGCCCTGGACGCCGTAGCGCAGGACCTCGTCAGCCTTCTTGAAAGCCTCTTCGATGCTTATCCGCGAATCGGTGAGTTCAAAGAGCTTGTCGTTAGGGATTATGATGAGGGTGTCCACTTTATCCTGCAGCGTCTCGACGCCCTCTTCCGCCTGCCTGCGCCGGTGCGAGCCTTCGAAGTCGAACGGCTTCGTCACGACACCTATGGTGAGCGCGCCCAGCTCCCTGGCCAGGTCGGCTACCACGGGCGCGGCGCCGGTGCCGGTGCCGCCTCCTTCACCAGCGGTGATGAAGACCATGTCGCTGCCCTTGAGGGCTTCCTTGATCTCGTCGCGGTGCTCCTCCGCGGACTCGCGCCCGATGTCGGGCTGGTTACCCGTGCCGAGGAAGTGGGTCAGCTCTTCACCGATGCTGATCTTCACGTCCGCGTCACAGGCAAGCAGGTCCTGCGCGTCAGTGTTGACAGCGATGAAGTCCACGCCGGTCATACCGTCTCTGATCATACGGTTGATAGCGTTGTTGCCGCCGCCGCCTACACCCACGACCTTGATCACCGCGAAAAACTGCTTAAGGTCTTCTGGCATGACTGCTTCCTTTCCCCTGCCCGACGGGCACCGCGCCCCTGGCCTCACCCGGTGGCGCGAAAGCCGCTCGCGCGGCTTCTCGTTTTCTCCCGCTCCAGTTAGAACGATTGAGTGAGAGTTATTCTAACAGATAATCACTGTTTACTACAGATATATCTTAACCTTAGTTTAGGCTTTAGTATAATGTCTGCTTTTTTGACGCGCAAGTGGCGCACGCGTCAGATGGGTTTCACCACTGGCGAGTCGGGTACCCTGAGGTCGATATAAGCGATCTTCCGCCTGTTGTTCTTCACGTCCACGATGATAGCTTCCAGCACGTCGTTCTTCGCGCTGAAGCCGCTCGCCGCACCGTAGACGACGTTGAACCCCAGGCTCGTGATGAACACCGGCCCGCGGCTGTCGAAAGGGTTGCCCAGCAACATGAGGCCCCGCACCGACTGCGGCATCGAATTGATCACGCTCAGGCAACCAAGCACTTTGCCGTCCGTCACCCTGGTGCCGATCGCCGGCGGTTTGATGTCGCCGCCGTGAACGCGCGTCAGCTCTTTGAACTGGTCGTTCGCCGCCTGTGCTATCACGAATCCGTCGCCGTCCACCAGGAAGCCTGTCCCGCCGCAATCGAGCACCGCCACAGGCGTGCGTTCCACCACCCGGATATTGACGGTGTGCAGCAGGTGGCGCTGCACCTGCGCGTCCCGCACCCAGGGACTGCTCTCGAGGCTGCGCGCGACCTTGCCCACCGGCAGGGTGACCAGGTTGGCGTAGGAGCCCATGCCACCGAGTTGTTTGAGGTTGTCCGCCTGAAGGTATTTATTGCCGGTGAAATTGACCTGGCGTATCTGGCAGACTCCGGTGAAGTATGCCAGCCCGGCGGCAAGACCGGCCGCGAGGACTACCAGGACTATCAGAAGGACCAGGGCGCGCTTGAGGAGACGCCCGGCGTTGGGAAGCCTCGGGCGGTGGCTGGAGTCAGGCAATCTCTTCAGACGCTTCAAGCGCCATCACCCCGCGAGGTCTGTCTTGAGCCGCGCGCAGTCCAGCACCATCGCCACTACCTCTTCGAAGCTCATGCCGGTGGCCTGGGCGGCCTTGGGCAGGAGGCTCGTTGCGGTCATCCCGGGGATGGTGTTCACCTCGAGGACGTACAGCTTTCCGGTGGATGCCTCCAGCATGAGATCGATCCTCGATATCCCCTCACAACAAAGCCGCTTGAACGATTCGAGGGCAATGCGCCCGGCGTCAGCGGCCACTTCGTCCTCGAGCTTCGCCGGGACCTCATAGTCGGTCATGCCCGGCTGGTACTTCGCTTCATAATCGTAGAAGCCCTGCCTCGGCTTGATCTCGAGTACCGGCAGTACGATCGGCTCGTTCCCGAGCACTCCCACAGTCAGCAGGCGGCCGTCGACGAAGCGTTCCACGAGCACTCGGCTGTCGCGCTGGAGCGCGTCGTCCAGCGCTGGCGCGAGCTGCTCCCGCGAGTCGACCTGCACCACGCCGATGCTGCTCCCTTCGTTGGCGGGCTTGACCATCACGGGAAACCCGAGGGCCTCCTCGATCTGGCGCAGGTCTTCACTTGCGTAGCCGCCCTGGATGACCATGTCCTCGATGAGCGGAAGCCCGTGCGCGCAGAGGACCTCCTTGGTGGTGACCTTGTCCATGGTCACCGCGCTGGCCATCACCCCGCACCCCGTGTAGGGGATCCTCATGATCTCGAGCAGCCCCTGGACGGTCCCGTCTTCGCCCCCCCTGCCGTGCAGCGCCATAAATGCGGCGTCGGGGTTCTCTCCTGCGAGCGCGGCCGGCAAGGTCCTGTCCACGTCGACCTCGACGACCTCGTGCCCCAGGTCGCGCAGGGCGCCCGCTATCGCGCGCCCGGTCTGAAGCGAGACCTCCCTCTCGGCGCTCATGCCTCCCATCAGGACAGCTACTTTCATCTGCCTCATCGCTCCTCTTTGAATCCGATCAGCCGCACCTCCGGCTTCAGGTCAATTCCAAAACGATCCTTCACTTCAGAAACCATCGTCTCCATCAACGCCCTGATGTCTGCTGCCTTCGCTCCGCCAACGTTAACAATGAAGTTCGCGTGCAGCGGCGAGACCGTGGCCGCCCCGATGGACTTACCCTTGAGCCCGCACGCGTCCAGCAGCCTGCCCGCCGAGTCTCCAGGCGGGTTCTTGAACACCGAGCCGGCTGTCGCCGCGCCGACAGGCTGGGTCGCTTCCCGTTTCGCGCGCGCCTCTTCCATCCTCGCCTTGATGGCACCGACCTCAGCGCGGTCCAGCTTGAAGCTGGCAGCAGTGACGATGTTATCCAGCGGCACCAGGGGTTCCCGGTACGCGTCAGCGAAAGAGGTCAGCTTCTCTTCGTCTCCATCCACGTTCAGCACTTCGACCTCCCGGAGGACGCCGGCCGTGCTCCCGGTGCGAGTGGCGGCGTTTGTCATCACGGCGCCGCCCGCGGTCCCGGGTATGCCGAGCGCAAACTCCAGGCCCGAGAGAGACGCGCGCGCCGCGCCCTGCACGGCGGCCCCGAGAGAGGCGCCGGCCCCGGCTGACAGCACGTCGCCATCGATGTCGACGAGAGAGAGGCTGCCCTTCAGGCGCAGCACGGCGCCCGTGAATCCCCGGTCCGCCGCGAGCACATTGGAACCGTTGCCGAGTACCAGCGTCTCGACGCCCGCCTCCCGGACGCGCAGCAGAACATCTCGAAGGGCCTCGCGATTTTCCACCTGGATCATGTAGCGCGCGGGGCCGCCCGTCTTCCAGGTGGTGAAGCCCGACAGGGGAACGTTCAGAGCGACCGAGCAGCCACTGATGCTGCACAGCGCGTCAGCGATATCAGGCGAGCTGGCGGTCACTTTCAACCCTCGCTGCCGGGCAGCATCTCAAGGATCTCTCGGGCGCAATCGGTTATGTCTCCGGCGCCCATTGTGATCACGAGGTCGCCGGGCTCCAGCAGTCCGACTACCCCGCGGGCCAGCTCCGCGCGCGACTCCAGGTACACGACCTCCTTGGAAGGGTCGCACTCCTGGATGCTGTCCGCCACGAGCTTGCCGGTGACCCCTGGCTCCGGCTCTTCCCCCGCGGCGTAAACGTCGGTGACGACCACCAGTCCCGCGCCGCTGAAGCTCTCTCCGAACTGCCTGCCCAGCATCCTGGTCCGGGTATAGCGATGCGGCTGGAAGACCGCGACTATGCGGGATGGGGAAATATCGCTTGCCATGTCCAGCACGGCCTTGACCTCAGTAGGATGGTGCGCGTAATCGTCGACCACGACGACGCCCGCCCGCTCGCCCACCTGCTCGAACCTGCGCCGCACCCCGCGGCAGTCGGCGATCCCCTCCAGGATACCGTCCACGGGGAACCCGAGGCGGTGGCCCACCGCGAACGCCGCCAGAGAGTTGTAGACGTTGTGCACGCCGGGCAGTTGCGTGGTGGCGTCGGCGAGCACCTCGCCGTCCAGAAGGGCCTCGAACCGGCTGCCGCCCGCTTCGCCGCTCGTCACCTCGAACCGGTAGTCGTTGTCGCGCAGCTCTCCATAGAAGGTCACGTCGCCGCCCGCGGCGCGGAACTCCTCGCCCGTGACGCGCGCCCTGGCGTCGTCGCCGCAGATGACTGCGAAGCCGTCGCGAGGAAGCACGTCCAGGAAATCGCGGAACACCCTTGCGGTGTGATCGAGGCTGTCGAAGTAATCGAGGTGGTCCCAGTCGATGTTGGTCAGGACCGCGACCTCGGGACGAAGGTAGAGCAGGGAGCCGTCGCTCTCATCCGCCTCCGCCACCAGGAACTCGCCCGAGCCGTAGTGGGCGTTTCCACCGATTCCGTTAAGCTGTCCGCCCACGAGATAGGACGGGTCCGCGCCGCAGCCGATGAGCATGCAGGTTACGATCGCCGAGGTCGTGGTCTTGCCGTGGGTCCCCGCGACCGCGATGCCCCGGCGCGTCGCCATTATGGCCGCCAGCATCTCGGCCCTGGAGATCACCGGGATGCCGCGCCGCTCAGCCTCCAGTATCTCAGGGTTGTCCGACCTGATCGCCGAAGAGCGCACCACGACCTGACAGTCACCGACATTTTCGGCGCGGTGCCCGAGGCCGATCGCCGCCCCCAGCTCCCGCTGGCGCCTCACGTAAGACGATTCCTTGAGGTCGGAACCCTCGACGTGATAGCCCATCTGCAGGAGCACGACGGAGAGGGCGCTCATTCCTGCGCCTCCCGCGCCGACCAGGTGCATCTTCGCCCCGCGGGGAAAATCCTCCAGGCTTATGGTTCCGGGTTTTCTGGTGCGTCTTTCTTCCATCTTCTATCTCAATTCTTCCAGCAGTTGCGCTATCCCTTTGGCGCCGCCCGGGCGCGCCACAGCGCCCGCCGCGCCTTTCATCTTCTCCAGAGTCGGCCCTTCCTCGATCACCCTGATGGCTTCCGCCATCCCGGCGTCCGCCGAGCCGCCCGCCTGGGTCACCACCTTGACCGCACCGGAGGCTTCGAGGGCCCTGGCGTTCTTCTCCTGGTGCCCGCCCGCGTACGGGAACGGCACCAGGACTGCCGGCAGCCCGACCGCCATCAGTTCGGCGATGGTCCCCGCCCCCGCCCTCGAGAGCGCGATGTCCGCCACGGCGTACGCCCGGTCCATCCGCTCGAGATAATCCACGGGCCTGTAGATGAGCGCGCCGCCGGCAAGGCTGTTCTCCGCGTCCTCGCGTTCCGCGAGATCGAAGTTCTTCCTGCCTGTCAGGTGCAGGAGCTGCAGTCCCTCGTTTCCGGCCAGTGCAGGCAACGCGCTCCAGACGGCAGCGTTAAGGGCTTCAGCGCCCTGGCTTCCGCCGAAGACCAGCAGCGTCCTTCTCTCCTTCTCCAGCCCGAACAGTTCGACGGCTTCGTTCCTCGCGCGCTCTCTTTGCGCCGCGTCAGCGATAGCCTCGATATCGGGCCTGACCGGAACGCCCGTCACCACTTTGCGCGCGCGCTTCGGTAGCAGCGGAACGGTGCCTTCGTAGGCGAGCGCGATCGCGCGGGCGCAACGGCTGAAGAGCTTCGTCACCAGCCCCGGCTCGTAGTTCATCTCGTGAAGGACGAGTGGTTTGCGGAGAGTGAGAGCCGCGAGGCAGGCGGGGGCCGAAGCGTACCCCCCGGTGCCGAGCACGCAGTCGGCGTCAAGCTGCTTGAGCATCCGCCGGCAGCGGAGTGAGGCGGCCAGGAACTTTAACGACGCCCTGAGGGCCCTGGCAAAGCCACGGCCTGCAACGCCCTCCACGTCCAACCCTTCGAAAGGTATGCCCGCGTCGCGCGCCGCGGCAGCCTCCGGACCCGCCGAGGAGCCGATGAAGGTGACCGAAGCGTCGGGCTGGTGTTCGGTGACGTACTTCGCCACCGAGATGGCGGGATAGATGTGGCCTCCCGTGCCGCCACCGCTCACCACGAGCCGCACGCCCTCACCTCCGCGCCCGGCTCTGCGCTGCGATATTGAGGAGGATGCCGATGCAACCCATGCAGACACAGAGGCTGGACCCGCCGCTGGATACCAGTGGCAGGGGGACTCCGGTGATGGGCAGCAGTCCCGTCACGCCACCCATGTTGACCAGGGCCTGTATTACCACCAGTCCGGTTATGCCGGCGGCCAGTAGCCGTCCGAGCTCGTCGGGCGCGCTGCGCGCTATCCTGAAGCCGCCGTAGGTCAACAGCGCCAGGCAGCACACCACTGATATGGTGCCGGCGATGCCGAGCTCTTCGCCGATGATGGCGAAGATGAAATCGGTGTGAGCGTTGGGCAGGTAGAGGAACTTCTGCCTGCTCATGCCCAGCCCCAGGCCCTTGATGTTCCCGGAGCCCAGGGCGATATAGGACTGGATCACGTGATAGCCGTATCCCTTAGGGCTCTTCCAGGGGTTGATGAACGAGAAGAGCCTGGACCGCCTGTAGGGTGCTGAGAGCGCGAAGAACAGGGCGACGGCGGCGCCGGTGGTCCCCAGGGCCAGCAGGTGAGCGGGCCTGGTCTCGGCGACTCCCAGCACGACCATGAGCGAGAAGCAGAGGACCAGGGTGCTCCCCAGGTCGGGCTGCGCCAGCATGAGGCCCGCGCCGATGAGGGTGACCAGTATCACGGGAAAGAAGAGTTGCGAGAACTTCTTTATCCTGTCGCCCTTGGTGGCGATGACATATGCGGCAAAGATTATTATCGCGAACTTGGCGATCTCGGTCGGCTGCAGGTTGAGGGGCCCGAGGACGATCCATCGCCTGGCGCCGTATGCCTCCCTGCCCAGGAAGAGGACGGCACCCAGCAGCGCAAAAGAGGCCAGCACTCCGGCCCAGGACAGTTTGCCCAGCTTGTGGTAGTCGAACTTCGCGAAGAAGACCATCAGGACAAGGCCGAACGCGGCCCACGCGAGCTGGAACAGGAACGTGCGGTAGCCGCCCACCTGCATGTCCGCCCCCACGACCGAGCCCGCTGAGAAGACCATCACAAGCCCAAGCAGCAGGAGCGCTATCGCAGGTATCAGTATCAGGTATGCCAGCGGGGTCCGGTTTATAAGGGTCCTCGGCTGCGGCCGTGAAGCGCGTTGCCTGGCGCTCGCCCTTCTCTGTGCTTCCCTGGAGCCGGCGTTGCCTGCCCTGGAAGTGCCCCGGGCCGGCGCCTTCGCGCCGGAGGACTTGCGCGGAGCCTCCCTGCCGGATGCAGGCTTTCCATGGGCTGGAACGGCGCGCGGACCAGTGCTCGAGCGCGGGGCCGGCCTCCTGGCCGCGCTAGGTGATGCCGCCACGAGAAACACCTCCCGCGAGCCTGTCGACAGCGGCCTTGAACGCCCGTCCCCTGTCCTGGTAGTCGGTGAACATGTCGAAAGACGCGCACGCGGGCGTGAACAGCACCGCGGCGCCGTCGCCAGCCATCTCGAACGCCTTCGCGACTGAGTCGTCCATGTCGGCGGCTATGACCACGTGCCCGTTCGCGGCCCGGCCGCACTCATCCCGCAGTGAAGTTTCGATCTCACCGGCGCTCTCTCCGAGAAGGACTATGCCGCGGAGGCTGCCCTCGTCCAGCCTGGAGCAGAGGACGCCTGCGAGCTCCGTGAAGTCGAGCCCCTTGTTCCTGCCGCCGAGGATCGCGACGAACGGCGTATCGAACGAACAGACCGCGTGAATGGAAGCGTGGGGGTTCGTCGCCTTCGAATCGTTGAAGAACGCCACGCCTCCGACCTCTCCCGCAGGCTCGCACCGGTGCTCGAGGCCGCTGAAGCCGAGTGCGGCATCCCGCACTCTGCCGGCGTCTTCACCCAGCGCCAGCGCAGAGGCGGCGGCCGCCATCACGTTATCTACGTTGTGAGCACCCACCAGCTTGAGATCGGCGACGTCGAGAAGCCTGCATGGTGCCAGAGGCGGCCCGGTCACGATAGCGCCTTCTTCAACCCAGAGTGAAGCGCCGGCTACCTTTTCGCGGCTGAAGCCCGCGGCCGTCCCCGCGGCCCTGGAGGCGACCTCCCTGCAGAACGCGTCCTGCGCGTTGTAGATCAGGAAGTCGTCGCGCCGCATGTTCTCTATTATTCGCGCTTTCGCCCTCGCGTAGTCGCGCAGGTCCTCGTGCCAGTCGAAGTGGTCAGGCGCCAGGTTCAGCATCACTGAGACGCGCGCGCGGAAGCGCTCGATGTTCTGGAGCTGGAAGCTCGAGACCTCGCAGACAAGGATGTCGTCGATGCCGGCCTCTCCGTAGAGGCTCACGACAGGCGTACCGATGTTGCCGCACTCGATCGCCCTGCGTTCCGGCCTGTCGAGCATGGCAGCGATGATATGCGTGGTGGTCGTCTTGCCGTTGGTGCCCGTGACCGCGACGATGGTGTTCTCGGACAGGAGACGGTAGCCGAGCTCGAGCTCGCTGATCACCCGGAGGCCTGCGGCGCGCGCCTTCTCCAGTACGGCGGCACGGTCCGGAACCCCCGGACTCGCGACCACGAGGTCGAAGGACGCCAATTCGTCCGGCACCTCGAGGCCGAGCCGTACGTCCACGCCTGCTTCACGCAGTCCGGGAGCCGCTTCGGCGCGCGCGGGCTCCTCGGAGCTGTCGATCAGCACCGTGGAGGCGCCCAGCTCCAGGAGGACCCGGGCAGCCGCCTCGCCGCTCGAGCCGAGCCCGACGACCAGAACGCTCTTGCCCGCAAGATCGATCATGACGGCACCCTGCCGACGAAATCCACGTAGAACATCGCGAAGCCTACCAGCACGCAGAAGCCGCACACAATCCAGAGGCGCACCATGACGGTGAACTCCGACCACCCGCCCAGCTCGAAGTGATGGTGTATCGGCGCCATCCGGAACACCCGTTTACCTCCGCTGAGCTTGAAGAATCCCACCTGGATCGCGACCGAGAGGGCCTCGATCACAAACAGACCGCCCAGCAGCAGCAGCAGGAACTGGGTGCGCGTCATGACAGCGATGGCGGCCATCACCCCACCGAGGGCGAGTGACCCGGTGTCCCCCATGAATATCTTTGCGGGGGCGGCGTTCCACCACAGGAACCCCACACAGGCCCCAAGCACCGCCCCCGAGATGATGGCGATATCGAGCGCCGGTTCTCCCGTGAAAGGATAGAAATTGGGGTGCTGCGTGATGGGGTGCCGGAACATGGTGAACGCGATAAGCAGGTAGGCTGCCATCACCATTATCATCGAGCCGCTCGCGAGCCCGTCCAGCCCGTCGGTCAGGTTGACCGCGTTCGAGGAGGCGATGATCATGATGAACACCCACACGAAGAAGAACCAGCCGAGGTTGAGGAACGTTCCCCCCAGGAAGCTCAGCTTCATCGGCAGGGCCGGGTGCCCCACGGTGTGCACCTGGGTCGCCACGATCGTGAACCCCAGCGCGATTATCACCTGCCCCAGGACCTTGTAACGGGCCTTGAGGCCGAGCGACCGTTTCTTCCTGATCTGGGTGAAGTCGTCGATGAAGCCCAGCAGGCCGCAGGCCACCATCGTGCCCAGCACCGCGAAGCCCTCGGGGGTGTATTTTGAGAAGACCAGGTAGCCAACCACCGTGCCGAGCACTATCAGGATGCCGCCCATGGTGGGCGTGCCTTTCTTGACGAAGTGGGCATGCGGGCCATCCTCGCGGATCACCTGCCCGTATTCCATCCTCCGCAGGAACCTGATGAGCAGGGGGGTGAGAAAAACGCAGATGAATCCTGCCACTGCGGCGGCCCCGAGGACCCTATACATTCGCCACCAGCTTCCTCTTCATGAAAGCCGGTGAGGACAGACTCTCCGATACCGATTCCAGCCCGGCGACCCTGGACGCCTTGACGAGGATCACGTCGTCGGGCTCGACTATGCACGCCAGGAGCCGCAGGGCCTCGTCGGCATCCTCGCACCGGAACACGCTCCCCTTGGGGAGCCCGCCCGAGGCCGCGCCTGCCGCGATCTGGCGGGCGCGCCGTCCCACTGTCACCACGACGTCGATGTCGAGCTCGGCCGCCTTCTCCCCCGTCTCCAAATGGTACTCGGCGCTCGCGGCGCCCAGCTCGGCCATGCCACCCAGCACTGCGATGGTGCGGCGCCTCCCGCCGACCTCGGCGAGGGTGCGCAACGCAGCCTCCATCGACCTGGGGTTGGCGTTGTAGGCATCGTTGATGACCAGGTAGCCCGAGTCGCATTCTGTGCACTCGGCGCGCCACGGTGACAGGGTCGCTTTCTCGAGGCCCACTTTGATGCTGGCCGGCGATGAGGACAGCAAGTGAGCGCATGCCGCTGCCGCCAGCGCGTTGTCGACCTGGTGCCTCCCGACAGCCGGGAGGTTTACGTCCAGTCGGAAGCCCGGCCCGCATAACTCGAAAGAAGGCCTTGCCCCGGCGTCGAGCCTCACATGGTCCGCCTTGTATCTCGACCCGCGCCCGCGTCCGAACCTGGTCACCGCGGCGTGCGTCTCGCGGGAGATGCGCCGTGTCCAGGGGTCGCCCGCGTTGAGCAGGAGGTGCCCGTCTTCGGGCAGGTAGCGCGCGAGCTCGCTCTTGGTCTTCGCCACGGCGTCCTGTGTCTTGAACAGCTCGAGGTGCCCCGGGCCGATGTTCGTTATGATGCCGGTGCCGGGGCGCGCGATCTCCGCGAGCCGCTTGATGTCGCCCGGCTTTCGCGCCCCCATCTCGACGACCAGGAACGCGTCTTTCCTGCCGGCTCCGAAGATGGTGAGCGGCAGGCCGACCTCGTTGTTGAAGCTCCGCTCGGAGGAGCAGACGCGGTTGTCCCGCGACAATATCGAGACGAGAAAATCTTTGGTGCAGGTCTTTCCGGTCGTGCCGGTGATCCCCACCGCTTTCAGGTCGAGCCCGCTCCGGACGAAAGCCGCAAGGTCGCCCAGCGCCTTCAGGGTGTCTCTGACCAGCACCAGCGGGAACGAAGGGTTCTTATTCTGGAAGTCCAGGGCGAGCGTGCTCCGGGCGGAGACAACCGCGGCCCTGGCGCCCGCGCGGGCGGCGTCGTCCAGGAAAGCGTGTCCGTCGAAGCGCGGCCCCGTCAGCGCGAAATAGAGGTCCTTGCCTTCGAGGTCGCGCGTGTCGGTGCCCACGCTGGAGACAGCCCGGCGGCGCCATTCACCCGCGAGCTTCCCATCGGTGGCGTCGGCCACCTTGTCAAGGCTGACACTCTGCACCCAGGACCTCCTGAAGGCATTCTCGCAAGACCTGCCTGTCATCGAACGGAATCACCCTGTCAGCAAAGCTTTGGCCACTTTCATGGCCTTTCCCTGCAATCACCACCAGGTCCCCGTCCCGCGCCTCGGCAACGGCCTTGCGTATAGCCGACCTGCGGTCGACTTCCACCGCGTAGCGGTCCTCGCCGAACTCGCCGCGCACCCCCTCCAGCACCATCTCGATTATCGAGGAAGGGTCCTCGCCGCGGGGGTTGTCGGAGGTGATTATGCAGAGGTCTGACATCTCGGTCGCGACCTTCCCCATCAACGGACGCTTGGAGCGGTCGCGGTCTCCGCCGCATCCCACCACTATTATCACGCGGCCCTCGGTGACCTCCTGGCACGCCTCCAGCAGGTTGTGTATCCCGTCAGGCGTGTGCGCGTAGTCGACGAGAGCCGTGAACGGCTGCCCGCAATCGATGTTCTCGAACCTCCCGGGTACTCCCGCCAGGGTCTCGAGGCCGTCGGCGATGCTGGACTCGGCAAGCCCCATCTCGACCGCCACGGCCGCGGCGGCGAGGCAGTTGTAGACGTTGAAGCGGCCCTGCAGGCGCGTGGCGAGTTCGAGGATGCTCTCCCCGTGCAGGAGCCGGAAAGTGTTGCCCCCCGCCGAGACGACCACCTCGTCCGCCCTTACGTCAGCACCCGGGTCGATACCGAACGAGCGCGACGGCAGCCCGGTCTCTTCGAGCAGCCTCGCCCCGAACGGGTCGTCCAGGTTCACCACCGCCGTCCTGTCCGCGCCGAAGTCGTCGCCCTCGAAGAGCCTGCGCTTGGCGCCGAAGTACTCCTCGATCGAGATGTGGAAGTCCAGGTGGTCCTGTGTCAGGTTGGTGAACACCACCACGTCAAAGGAGCACCCCGAGGCGCGGTGCAGCTCGAGGGCGTGCGACGAGACCTCCATCACGGCGGCCTCCACACCGGCGTCCACCATCCTCCTCAGCAGCCTCTGCAGGTCGAGCGACTCGGGCGTAGTCCTGGTGACCGGCTCTACCACCTCACCGACGTGGTTCTCGACAGTGCCGATGAGGCCGGCGACGTAGCCGGCCTTCTTGAATATGTTCTCGATGAGATAGCCCGTGGTCGTCTTGCCGTTTGTGCCGGTGACCCCCACCAGCTTCATCTGCTCCGAGGGATGGCCGTAGAAGCGGGCCGCGGCCTCCGCGAGCGCGAAGCGCGTATCAGGCACCCTCACGACGACCATGCCGTCGGGGAGCTCGGCATCGAGGTCGCGCTCGACGAACAGGGCTCTCGCCCCCCGTGCTGCCGCCTGGCCAGCGTAGAGGTGGCCATCAGTCACGAGCCCTTTGATGCAGAAAAACGCGTCGCCTCTTTCGACCACGCGGCTGTCGTACGCGAGCCCTCCCACTTCTATGTCGGTGGGGCCCGAAACCTTTTTCTCATCAATGGTGTCCAGGATTTCGCTTAGAAGCATTTCTGTACCTCGTAGCATGCTCTCGGCCGGCATTTCCATGGTACCTTGTAGACCTGGGTCTGGTGAAGGTCAAGTAACGCCTTTCCTCGCGGTGAACCCCGCATCTCATCAGTTCGACGGCAAGCCTGGCTGTCTCTCCCATGGCTCGGACCTCACTTCGCCGCGGCCGGCATCCCCCACGATGGCGGTATCTTCAGATGCTGCAGACTGTAGCTCATCATGTCCTTGAAGACCGGCGCCGCGGTCTCTCCGCCCCATATCGGGGTCGGCTCATCCAGCACGACCATGCACACCAGCCTGGGTCGTTCCGCCGGCGCGAATCCCACGAAGGTTGCCATGTAGGTCCCCGCGTAGCCGGCGCCGCCCACTGCCGGCTTCTCCGCGGTCCCTGTCTTGCCGGCGACGCGGTAGTAGTTGACCGCAGCCTTGGGGCCGGTTGAATCCGGGGCGAGCACCTGCTCCATTATCGGGGTCATCTTGCCGCAGGTGTCCTTGCTCAATATCTCCTCGCCGAGCCCGCCCAGGCCCATGTCCTTGACTCCCTTGTCGGTGATCTTCGCTTTCATGAAGTGCGGGCAGATCTTCCTCCCGCCGTTCGCGACCGTGCCCGCAACACAGGTCAACTGCAGCGGGGTGACCGAGATGCCCTGGCCGATGGCGATGGCCGGCAGGCTGGTCGTGGTCCACGAGCCGAGGGCGGGAAGAACGCCCCCTACCTCACCGGGGAAGTCGACCCCGGTCGGGTGCCCCAGCCCGAACCTGTCGAGGTAATCGTAGAGGTGCTTGTCCCCCAGCGCCTGCGCGACCTGGATGGTGCCGACGTTCGAGGACTGGCTTATTATCTGCGAGAACTGCAACTGCCGCGACGGCTTGATCTCGGCATCTTTGAAAGTCTTGTCGGCTATCTTCAACTGCGACTGCACCTGGATCACGGTGCTCGGGTTGACCACTCCCTCCTGCAGGGCCGCGACCGCGGTCACGATCTTGAGCGCCGAGCCGGGCTCGTAGACGTCGGTGATCGCGCGGTTGCGCATGGACGCGGGGTCGATCTTCTCGCGGTTGTTCGGGTCAAACGTCGGTGACGAGGCCATGGCCAGTATGTCGCCCGTGTTGCAGTCCATCACCACCGCGGTGGCGGCCTTGGCGCTGTACCTCTCCACCGCCGAGGCGAGCGACTCTTCCATGCATGCCTGTATGTCTTTGTCGATCGTGAGCTGGAGGTCGACGCCGTCGACCTCCTGGCGCTGGACCTTCTCGCTCCCCGGGATGGGGTTGCCGGCGGCGTCCTTCTCGAGAAAGACCTCTCCGACCTTGCCGCCCAGCAGGTCTTCATAATAGAGCTCGAGGCCGGCCTGGCCCTTGTTGTCGACGTCGACCACGCCTAGTATCTGCGAGGCGAGCGAGCCAAGGGGATAAATACGCTTGCTCTCGTCGATGAACCCGATGCCGTCCAGCTTCATCTTCTTGAGGCGGTCCGCGATGGACTTGTCGAGCTTGCGCTCGAGATAGACGAAACCGCTGTTGGCGCTGAGCTTCTTCTGGAGGTCCGCCGGGTCTTCACCGAGGACACCCGCGAGCTTTTCCGCCACGGCTTTCTTGTTCTTCACCAGATAGGGGGTGGCATACACGGTCGAGCAGTCCTCGCTGATCGCCATGATCTCGCCCTCGCGGTCGGTGATCGTCCCACGGCGGGGCGCGATGCTTATGGCGGTGTCGCGCTGATCGCTGGCGAGCTTCTTGTAGTGCGCCGCCTGTATGCCCTGGATGAGCACAAGCTTGCCCGTTACCGCCGCGAGCCCCGCCAGCAGCACCGCGGCTACTATCGTCAGTCGCTTGTCCCTGGACTCTCGTGCGGCCATCTGAACACCTATCTTCGCGTGAGGGCCCCGCCGGGACCCTCGACGACTGAAGCCTGAGTGTTGCCGGTCTTCTCGGGCTGAGCCGCGCCTGGTGGCGGCTCGGGGCTGGTCCTCTCTTCAAAGGTGCTCTGGCAGACCATGTTGCCGTTGGCATCCCGCGCGTATTTCAGGTAGATGACGCCGGTCGGCTCGCCGAGGCCCAGCTCGTCTCCCGCGATCCTCGCGACGCGCCCCGGCGACTTGAGCCGGGCCAGGCTGAGGCGCAGCGCCTCCTGCCTGGAC
>Ga0209539_1000169_pt1 | contig 39920 bp, 26 predicted proteins | sample BarGraNGADG00312_2_FD_184499 | JGI IMG/M metagenome (GOLD analysis project Ga0209539, IMG submission 184499) | Arctic peat soil microbial communities from Barrow, Alaska - Barrow Graham LP Ref core NGADG0011-312 (SPAdes) (version 2) | ecosystem: Environmental > Terrestrial > Soil > Wetlands >...
ACGCAAACTTCCATGATCCACTGAGTGATATTGTATCACGGATTGAAACAAAAGATCCTTCATTACAGGATATCAGTACAAACACTGTTACTATTGAAAAATATTTGATTTTTGAATACATGGTATTAATTCTTGTTTATTAAATGATTTAATTCAGATACAATATAGGGTCTGATATCTTCAAATTTGCAGTAATAAATGAAAATTAATATTAATCCGGAAGACGAAAATAGTAAATTCTCTTACATAAAGGAAATAATTTCTCCTAATGAAATAAAACACAGATCACGAAGATGACAAATCCGGTAATAAGGATTCTCATTTTAAGATTTGTTAAGTTATGGATCAGGAAATTGTTCATACAAGTTAGGAAATAATAAAGAAACAAGGACTATATAAATTAGGAAAATTAACTTTTTTAAGTTTTTTCTTTTTAATGCAAACATGTCCATCGCTGCATTAATTCATCATTTCTGCAACCTGCCCCGGTATTTATTGCATTTGTCTCGCAAAAAATCTACATTTGATAGGTAAAACCCGAATAATTGAAAAAACAGGATCATATAATTGAAAAGGCATTGGGTTCTGAACTCCGGAAAGGAAACAAAAATGCCTTTTCAACAATATTTATTGCATATTATAAAGACCTTGTTTTGTTTGCTGCAAATTTCACCCGCGAAATTGATTCGGCTGAAGAAATTGTCCAGGACACATTTGCTAATATTTGGGAAGAACATAAAAGGATAAACATTGATGTTTCAATTAAATCATTTCTTCTTAAGTCTGTCCAAAACAAATGCATTGATTGGATTCGTCATATGAAAATCCTTCAAAAATATAATTCTGAATCTCTTACGAACTCCATAGGTTTTGAATATGATACTGATAATTATTTAACTAATTCAGAAATTGAAGGATTGGTCAGAGATGCGCTTAATAAGCTTCCTCCCGTAATTTCACAAGCTTACCGTATGAGTCGTAACGAAGGATTAAAATATCATGAAATTGCAGAAAAACTAAACGTATCGGTAAGAACAGTAGAGGTCAGAATTGGTAAAGCGTTAAGTTCTCTAAGGGATGAGCTGGATGACTATCTGGTATAGTATTTCAGTTTTATCATAAGGATATAATTAAATTGTACTCTGTTATTCCCAATTTGAATTTTTTGTTTATTCTCATTGTGGTATTTAGTTTTTCAACCGTCTTTATATTGTGAAAAAAGAAAATAATGATGCTGTTATCGAGATAATAGCAAAGTATCTGTCCGGAAGTGCAGAGAAGGAAGAGAAGATAACTCTTGGGAAATGGATCAGTGATTCTGCTGAAAACAAAAAACACTTTGAACAGTTAAGAAATATCTGGGAAATTACTGAATCACAATATTTGCCGAAAACAATCAATACTGAAAAGGCCCTGAAAAATGTATTATCAGGGAATTCCGGAAGGTTTTCTTTAGAAAAGCTCTGGAAATATTGGGGGAAAATTGCTGCTGTACTGCTTTTACCTCTTATAATTGGCAACATAATCTGGTTTAAGTTCAGCCCGGATAAAAACCTTTCTTCCGTTTCTCCGGTTTTTAGTGAAGTATATGCAACTTTTGGCACCCGTACCGCATTGAAACTTGTTGATGGCTCACTGGTGTGGCTCAATTCAGGAAGTAGTCTGAAATATCCTGATAGATTCAATGGCAAGCAGCGTGAAGTATTCCTCAGCGGAGAGGCATATTTTGAAGTGACCAGCAATACATCCAGGCCGTTTGTAGTAAAAACGTCTGATCTTACTGTAAAGGCTACCGGAACCAAGTTCAATGTCTATGGTTATAATTCAGATTCAAAATCTGAAATAACTTTAGTTGAAGGCAAAGTGCTTGTAGATGATCTTAAGAATGACGGAAGCAGCATGCTGGTGTCTGAACTGAATCCAAATCAACATCTGATTTTCAATAAATCCACTAAATTGTTTAAAGTTAATTACGAGGATATATATAAATACATTGCCTGGAAAGATGGTAAGCTTATTTTCCGGAATGAACCATTAAGCGAGGTTGTCAAAAAAATCGGGCAGGTCTTCAATGTCAATATAGAATTACAGGGTAGCTCTCTTCAGGATTACAGGTATCGGGCTACATTTGAAGATGAATCATTGGAAGAGATTCTTAAATTGTTGGAAATATCATCTCCGATAAGAGTTGAAGAAATCAAACGGACACCGTTACCAGATGGTTCTTTTCCAAAGAAGAAAATTATCATTTTCCCGGTAAAGCAAAAACGATAAAGCCTTATTTGAAAATATAAATATGAAAATTTAACCTTAAACCATAATAACCCATAAAACCTGCATCCTACGAAACAGAAAATCATTGTCATATATTAAAAAGAGAGGAAAGGTGCGGTAACACTTTCCCTCTCAGATTAGTGGCTAACAAATTCGTTATTTAAAATCTCATTGATTATTAACCAACTAACTTTACAAAAGTATGAAAAAAAACCTTAATTACTATGGTTTAAAAGGACCATCCGGTAATTTCCAGAAACTTCTTCTAAAAATGAAAATTTCTACCCTGCTTCTGTTTTGTTGTATGTTGAATGCGCTGGCAACACCAACATATTCTCAGGCAACAAAAATCTCACTAGATCTAAAAAACTGTTCAATTGAGCAGATCCTGGATAAGATTGAACAGGAAAGTGAGTTTTATTTTCTTTATAATCAGAAACTTATTGATGTTACCCGAAAGGTTGACATCATAGCTGACAAAGAACCGATCAGGGATATTTTAAAAGATATTTTTGATGGGTATGATGTCAAATATGCAGTTTATGACCGGCAGATTATACTTACAAATAAAGAGGAGTCGGGCCTTCTTGATGAACTGCAGCAATTAGCAGTAACAGGAAAAGTTATTGATGCAACCACCAAATTGCCCTTGCCGGGAGTAAACGTAGTGGTTTCAGGTACGACCATTGGAGCTATGACAGACATTAATGGAAATTATTCCATTATACTTGCAAATCCAAAAGGATCGCTTGAATTTACCTATATTGGATATAATAAAGTCATTGTAGCGGTTGAGAGTCGCCAATCTGTAGATGTTCAGATGACTGAGAATATCAAGCAGCTCGATGAAATAGTTGTTGTAGGTTATGGGACAGTCAAGAAGAGTGATGTTACCGGGGCGCTTACCAGTATCTCGGAGAAAACCTTAAAAGAGCGTCCTGTTCAAAACGTGATACAGGCACTCCAGGGTAAGGCTACCGGTGTAGATATCACATCCAATATCAAACCAGGTGAACTTCCTCCGATAACCATCCGAGGTAACCGTTCCATGCAGGCATCAAATGCGCCATTATACGTCGTTGACGGTATACCGCTTGCCGTTGGTAATATGACCGATTTTAACCCAAACGATATCAGTTCGGTTGAAATCCTCAAGGACGCATCAGCTACAGCCATTTATGGATCCCGTGGGGCCAACGGAGTAATCCTGATCACAACCAAGAAAGGAGCTGCAGGAAAAATTACTATCAATTATAATACAACCGTATCCTTTGACTCATATCATTCTCTCACGGATTGGATGGATGGTGGAGAATACATTGACAGGTGGCGACTGAGCCTGATGAATGGAAGACTTTATAATACCACCACAAATACTGACTTGAAAGTTCCGGCCACGCTCTGGTATCCCGATCCGACTTTGGATATTACAAAATTCAGCCTTTCATCTGACCCAATTGCACAGGAGTCAGTGTTGATGGGTTATGAATGGGTTGATGGCATTATAGGAGGAACTGTTCTTACCAGGCCTACTACAACAGAAGAACAAGCTCTCGGGTGGCCTGCCCAGGTACCTGTTTACAACTCAGCTAATATCAGAAGCTACGATTGGAGAAAGGATGTACTCCGTCAGGGTATTACCCAGAACCATCAGATCTCGTTATCAAAAGGAGATGAATTTTCACATTTGTACATATCGTTGGCATATCTTAATCAGCTTGGCGTTCAGAAAGATCAGGATTATAAACGGTACAATATTATTATGAATGGGGATATTACTCCCGTGAAATGGCTCACAATAGGAACTTCGGTTAACGGATCAAGGTCTCTTCAGAACTTTGGTATTCAGGCCCCGAATACATCAAATACCGGATCAAAGGATCTTTATTCAAGGGCAAATGATCAGTTCCCTTATGCATTGCCAAAAAAGGATGATGGTACATATAACTATAACCCCGGAGGGAACCTGTCACTCTGGAACCCATTGATCGATATCAGTCAGTCCATCAACGAAAGATCTATCTATGCTGTCTATTCAAATCTATTCGGTGAAGTCAGATTTACACCCTGGTTAAAGTATCGGCTTAACTTTGGTGCACAATTCCGACAATACAGAAGCGGTGCATGGACAGGGCCTCTTGCTACGAGCCACCTTACCAATAAACCAAATACTGCAGGTTATAATACTACACAAAATTTTGCGTGGGTTGCAGAGAACCTGCTCTTCCTCGATAAAACCTTTGCAGATATCCATACTGTGGGCATAACTCTCCTTCAATCTGCCCAAAAATCCAGGCAGGAAGGTATTAATATAAGTGCATCAAGTATGATTTATGACATCAGCAAATGGTACGATATTGCATCCAACCTTGTCGGGAAACCTGACGGTTACGGTACAAATTTCACTGAAAACTCTCTTTTGTCCTATATGGCCCGTCTTAATTATACTCTTATGAATAAGTATCTTATCACTGCATCGGGTCGTTGGGATGGAGCATCAGTTTTGGCCCCCGGGCATAAATGGGAATTCTTCCCGTCATTTGCCCTTGCCTGGAAAATGCAGGAGGAAGGATTTATTAAAAATTTCAATTGGATTGACGAGTTCAAACTTCGCTTCGGGTATGGGGTAACCGGTAACTCATCTGTAAGTCCCTATTCTACATCAGGACCACTTAGTAAAAACCCGTATGTTTTCGGATCTACAGCTGCAATTGGCTATCTGCCGCAGATTGTGCCAAATCCACTCCTTAGTTGGGAAAAAACGGCGCAGTCAAATCTGGGACTCGATTTTTCATTCCTGAAAAACCGGTTGTCGGGTACAGTCGAACTTTATCTATCCAATACCTCAGATTTGCTATTGGATAAAACACTTCCTGCCGTATCGGGATTTGTTTCGAAAGTTCAGAATATAGGCAAAACCAGGAACAAAGGGATTGAAATCTCACTTTCAACAGTTAACATCCAAAAAGGTGACTTCAGGTGGAACACTGATTTCACTTTCTATGCCAACAAGGAAGAGATTGTTGAACTACTCTCAAAGGATGCTGAAGGCAAACCGTTGGATATTCTGGCAAACCGTTGGTTTATTGGTTATCCGACACAGGTTTACTACAATTATGAAAATGCCGGAATCTGGCAAAATACACCTGAAGATCTTGCCGAGATGGCACTATTCAATGCTAACGGTCATAAATTTTATCCCGGGACAATTAAAGTAGTGGATCAGCTGACCGTTGATACTAACGCTGATGGAATAAAGGACGCAGGCGATCACAAGATAACCGGTGATGATATGGTAATTCTTGGTACTAACCGTCCGAAATGGACCGGAGGTATTACCAACACTTTCGCGTATAAAGATTTTGAATTAAGCTTCTTTATTTATGCCCGGATCGGACAGAAGTATTTTGGAGGCTATCCGAACTCATTCGGAGGCATTAATCCGAATGGCCGTGTAGAAAACAATGTATGGTCATGGGATAATGTCAATGGACGCTGGCCAATGCCAAATGGTGGGAATGTTGAAAATAACGCTGCGGCAATGAACTACAATGATGGCTCCTACGTCTCGGTACGAAACATCTCTTTGTCTTATACCCTGCCTGCTAAATGGCTGAAACCTGTATCATTAAAAAACCTGCAATTAAGCATTCAGGTTGTTAACCCGTTTATTTTCGGTGGGGATCTTGTAAAGTGGGGCATAAATCCTGAAGATAATACCAACTGGGATGTAGCTTCGTCCAATACGAGTCCTCTGGGAGGTATGAACAACAACACTATACTCGTTCAGAGTTTTGTATTTGGCTTAAAAGCCGGCTTTTAATTATCTGTAATTTTAAAAAATATAAATATGAAAAAATATATTGCCTTGCTACTGCTAATTGCTTCCACGGTCTCTTGTGAAGACTTTCTGATTGAGAAGCAGGTTTCAACACTCACACAGGACTACTATAATAGTGAAGCCGGACTTGAGAGTCTTATTAAAGGGCTCTACGTTTATGCAAGGGTTAAACATGAATGGGATGCAAACGGAGCCAAGCTGATCGATCCTGAAACGGACCAATATATGCATGGAGCTGCAAGCTCCGCTTTTGCAAAGTGCAATAGTTCAGCCTATGGAACAGATGTCAGTTCTATAGCTGCAAACCTGACAGCCTTTATTGGTTCAGCAAACTCGAGTTACGCACCAATGGGAGCTTATCCTCATATAAACAACTGTAACATTGCCCTGGATCAGCTAGAAAAAGTTAAACCCGGAAAATTCAGTAGTGATGAAACATTTGCTGCAATCCGGAAGTCAGAGATACTTTTCCTTCGTGCATGGGCATACTACCTGGTATCTAACCAGTTTGGAGATGTTCCTTTATTAGTTTCGCCAAAACGGGAGGATATTGGTGTCTATTATTATCCGAAAGCAAAACTTGAAGATATTTATAAAAGAATCATAAGTGATCTTCGTTTTGCCTACGAAAATCTCCCTGCAACTCAGGCAGACAAGGGACGCATAACTAAGTATGCAGCGGGACATCTACTGGCCAAACTCTACCTTAACAGGGCACAGGCTGCAGGATTTCAGAACAGCGGTGAACGACACCTGCAAATGCTTTACAAAGGGAGCGTAACTACGGATCTCGATTCTGCCATCAGTATTACAACTGATATTATTAATGTTTTACAGGGCTCAGCAGGAACATTCAAAGGCCTTGCAACCGACTATTGGACGCTGTTTGATCCTAAGGTTAGTGAATCTTCCCCAAGTCCTGAAGTTCTATGGTCTGCGCAATTCGATATTAACACAACCCTCGACGGAAGATTCGGGGGAAATCGTTCCTGCAATTACCACCTTGGTGATTATACCAATCAAACCGGGGTAACACGTGCCATGGCTTATGGAAGACCATATGGTACCTACAAACCCACAGACTGGGCATATGACAATTTTCGCGATAAAGTTAATGACTCCAGGTATTATAAGACTTTTGCTTACGAATACATAAGCAATATGGCTACAGGTAGCACATCATATACCTGGGGTGCTAAAGCTGCAGCATGGTGGAACGTTAATAAACCAGTCGGTGAACCAACAGTTACAGCATCGGCGAAAAGAATTGCTTATGGCAAACGTGCTCTCATTTACCTTGAAAACCAAAAAACGGAAGCTCTCGATTCTGCAATGGTGAACAGTCAGCCATTCCAGTTTATGGTACGGTGGGTCAGGTCAGCTATTACAAGTAAATATTATTACCGTCTTTTTATCGATGGAACTGCCATGGGTCTGGGAACTACAAGAACGGCTCCTTATCTTTCCTCCAAAAAATATACTGATCCAACCAGAGGAGGTAGCATTGATGAAGCTAATTTTAACAGTGAGTCCGGCACTCGTGATGCAATCCTGATGCGTCTGGCTGAGACATATCTTATCCGTGCAGAAGCAAATGGTCGAAAAGGTCTGTATAATCTGGCTGTAGCCGATATTAATGTATTACGTCAACGTGCAGCTTTCAAGTCAGGAGAAGCTCGTCCGGAAGTATGTGTTAAATACGAGCCTCAGGCTGTCGCACTTCCTGCATCAGACAAAGTAACTCCCTATAATGCAACAGGAAATCCTTATGCTGCTATCACTGTAACAGAAAATATCTTCACCCCCGGTACACCTGAGGCAAATGCTGAAAAATATATCCCAACGGTTACTACTAAAGCTGATATGTTTATTCACTTCATTTACAATGAAAAAGCACGTGAATTCCTTTCAGAAGGGATTGCCTGGGAAGACCAGCATAATGCAGGTATTCTGTACGACAGAATAGAGTATCTGAACCAGATGGCATCCGACAAGACCGGACTCTGGCCTGTTTCTGATAATCCTTCAAGCGGTAATGGGCAGAATGGAAACGGCAAAGGAACAATGCAAAAGTTCTATACGTTCAGGATATGGCCAAAAGCTTACCTGGATCTACTGACTGATGAAGCTGGTTTGCCTCTGGATGCTGATGCAAAAGCTGCATATCAGAATCCAGGTTATTAATTAATAATTGAAACCTAAAATTCAGAAAGCCGGTTAAATTCCGGCTTTCTATTAAAAAAATAACATGACTCACAGGACTAATAAAGTGCTTTTTATTTTCACACTATTATTAACAGTTGTTGCTTCAAACGCACAAGTGCCAGATCTGAAAAAGATCACCGAAGAAAATGACAGGAAAGAGCGTGAATACTTTGAAATACTTCTTAAACCACAGTTTGATGGAGACGTACGGGAGAGATATTATTATTATGAGGTTCTGAATCCGGTCCATGAAAAGAAAAACAAAGTAACAGGCTGGGCCGAAAGTCGTATAGATGAGCCGGTTAACAGGGGACTGGTTGTTGTGATGAATGAAAAGGGAGAACATTACATATCGTGGCGATTGCTTAAAAATGATAGCTCCGAAGTTGCGTTTAATCTCTATCGCAGCGAGAATGGAAAGAAAGCAATCAGACTAAATGAGGAACCATTAAAACAAACCACCGATTACATCGATAAAAAAGTTAAAACTGGTATTCGCTATAATTATTGGGTGAAGCCTGTGTCGGATAATAAAGAATTAGAATCTTCAGAAATTTACAGTTTGGAAAAAGACTCACGTGAAAAAGGATTATACAATTCCATCAAATTTCAAGGGAAATACATTCCTCAACGTGTTGCAGTTGCCGATTTAAATGGTGACAAAATAATGGACTTTGTTATAAAACAACCTGACCGTGGCATTGATCCCGGAGGAAAGTCAGGTAACACTGATAGCCTTACATATAAATTAGAAGCCTATCTGAACGATGGAACATTTCTCTGGAGAAAGGATTTGGGAATGGGGCTTGAACCAGGTATCTGGTACACTCCTTATATCGTCTATGATTTTGATGGTGACGGGAAAGCAGAAATTGCAGTTAAAACGGGCCCTGATAATGTTCGTGGAGCTGATGGACGTGTCACTTCAGGATCTGAGTGGTGTTCAATCCTTGATGGAATGACCGGAGAAGAAAAAGCTCGTGTAGACTGGCCAAAACGTAATCCCAGGTTTGGTGGTTACAACAGGACAAACCGTAATCAGATGGGAATGGCCTATCTGGATGGAAAAACCCCTTGTCTTATTGTGGCTCGTGGTACATATAAACTGATGGTCGTGGATGCCTATCAATATCATAATGGTGAATTAATGCAATTATGGCATTGGGATGGAGATGAAGAGAATCCTGTTATCCGTAGTCAGGGATCACATAGTATGCATTCGGCAGATGTGGATGGGGATGGGCGTGATGAAATTGTACTGGGATCTGTTGTACTTGATGATGATGGTACCGCACTGTTTTCAACAGGATTAGGACATCCCGACGTTACAATGGTTACCGATATTGATCCTGACAGACCCGGCATGGAAATATTTTATTCTCTTGAACAATCACGCGATAACGGAAGAGGGGTTTCCCTTGTCGATGCCAAAACAGGTAAGAGCTTATGGGGAATAGGTCGCCCAACAACTCATGTTGGTAAAGGAATGGTGGCTGATATAGATCCTTCAATACCAGGACTGGAATGCTTTGCCCAGGAATCCCCAAAAGCAGATCCAAGAGGTGAGGGATACAGCCAGAAACCTCCCTTATACATGTTTTCAGCAACCGGTAAGATACTTGAACCCGTAAAGAACTTCCCTGGTTTTAAAAACTGGGTATTCTGGGACGCCGATTTGCTACGGGAAGTTGCCGTAAATGAAGAAAGATCTGATGTTAACCTCCGTGCCAGACCTGCTGAACAATTTGGAGTAATTAAATATACCGGAGAAAAATTAACAACCGGAATCAAAGGCAATATCTCTTTTACAGCTGATATTGTCGGAGACTGGAGAGAAGAAATTATCACAGTTCTTCCGGGGGAATTACGTATATATACAACAACTATTCCGGCAAAAGATCGTCGTGTTTGTTTGATGCAAGATCCGGTGTACCGGGCAGAAATAGTTGTTCAGTCAATGGGTTACCAGCAACCGCCTGTTACTTCATATTACTTAGGTGAATAAATAATATATTCTCTTTTATCAGGATATTACTGACTTTCATTTTTTCATGAATCAAATCAGTCCTAATATGAAAAAATTGTTGTTTCTAATCGCTGCATCGATAACTACAAATATTTTCCTGTGTGCACAACAACCATGGCAACAGATCTCGAACCTCGGGACCAGAGATATAGCAGCAAGTTTTAAATCACCACCTGCAGAATATGGTATAATAGTTTGGTGGGGATGGGATGGTCCAATGTCAGATACTGTCATTAAGCGAGACCTTGATAAGATTAAGACAATGGGATTCCGTGGTGCAATGATCGAAGCAGGTTATGGTATGAGTGCAAAATATCTGTCACCTGAGTGGTTTGCTTTAGTGAAGATCGCTGTTGATGAAGCAAAAAAAAGAGGGCTGTGTGTATGGATAGAGGATGAAGGTAAGTATCCAAGCGGATTTGCGGGTGGCAAATTCAGTAGCGAAAGGCCCGACCTGAAGATGCAGGGATTGGTAGTTACCGAAAAGATTGATGCGAACGGAGGAGAAATAATTTCAAGAAAATTGCCAAATTATATTATAAGCGCTGCTGCATTTAATAATCAGGATAAGACAAGCAAAATAATTGATGTGAGTTCCGGTGAACTGATCTGGCATGTTCCGGAAGGTAACTGGCAGATTTTTCTTGCAGGACATCGTTTCAGATCCTCAGTAACACGATCAGTGAATAATCCCACAAGGGGGAAAGATACTACCGCATCTCTCTTCGATTACCTCAATCCTTTGGCAACCAGACAATTTATTTCCTGGACTCATGAACAATACAAAAGGTATATAGGCGACGAGTTTGGCAAAACCTTTATGGGCTTTATGGGCGATGAACCTGATTTTGCATATACTCCATGGACTCCGGACCTTCCTGAAATTTTCAGGGAGAAAAAAGGGTATGATGTTAAACCTTATCTCGCATCATTCTTTGTCCCGCAGCTGAACGAAGAGACAAAGAGAATAAAAGCCGATTACTGGGATGTCTGGTCAGATCTCTTCAAAGATAACTTCTTCAAAGTTCAGGCCGACTGGTGCAGGGAAAACAAAATAGAATATATTGTTCATCTCAATCACGAAGACCAACTACCCGGATTGGTGAAATCATCAGGTGATTTCTTCAGGAATATGCGATATGTTGGAGTACCCGGTGTAGATGCCATCTGGAGCCAGATATGGATGGACCATGTTTCTGATTTTCCCAAACTTGCCTCATCTGCAGCACATCTATATGGTCGTCCGAGAGCTTTTACCGAAAGCTTTGCTGCTTTCACCCACAGGCCAACTGTTCCACAGGCAAAGTGGGTACTCGATTATCAGCTTGTAAGGGGAATAAATTCCGTTCAGATAATGTTCATGTCTGCCTCAACTTCAAAAACCCGTCCTGCTGCTTCGAATTCTTCAACAGGAATTCCGGCCCAGACTTTACAGAGAACAAGTTTTTTCATGTCGGATACATTTCCTCCTGTCGCACAATATCTTAACCGGGCAACATATCTTTTGTCGCAGGGAAGACCGGCAGCTGAGATAGGTGTTTATCTCCCAACATCAAGCATGTGGTATGGTGATAATGAGTCAAATATAAGTGTAATGGATATTGCCAGACAGTTGTTGGAAAATCAGCGAGATTTTGATTTTATAGATGACCAGGCTTTAGCTTTATCGCCTACATTAAATAAAGGGACATTTCAAAATCTAAGCGGACAATCGTACACGGCAATAATCGTCCCCTCAATCAGCGTGATCTCAAAGACATCTCTTGCAAAATTGAAGGAGTTTACCACTGCCGGCGGAAAAGTAATCTTTATCGGGTCCCTTCCATCATTAGTTACCGATAAGAACTTCCTAAATGCTCCAAAACCTGAAATTCAGGAATGGTCTCTGCATGAACAATCCGGAAAATTAACTCCCCAGATCCTTTCATCATTACCAACTCCTGAACTGAAAATAGATAAATTACTTCCTCAGATAAAATATACCCGCCGGACCTGGAGAGATGGTGATTTATACTTCATTTTTAATGAAAGTATCGAACCTTTGAATTTTAATATTTCATTATCTGGAACCGGGAAAGTTTCAGAATGGGATGCGTTTACAGGTCAAAAGATTCCGTTAAAAGGCGCTGTTCTCAAAAAAGGGAGAATCAATGCTCAGATGAAACTTCAGGGCTGGGAGACAAAGTTTATCATCATCAGTAAATAAAATAGTTACAACACTGCAAAGACCTACTGGTAGTCAGCAGGTTAGACAGATCTGCAGAGTTCATCTCAAAAACTCTACTTTATCTGATAACATATTTCTATAATAGAACCAAATTAATATTATATAAGAACCGTTATCTTTATCAGTGTTTACTGATAATTTCTATTCCCATAATTTAAAACTATTTAAATATGCAGGATAATATCAATAACCCAGGTACTAAGGAAACTCCCTATGAAACAGCCAGAAGTTGTCGCCATTATGCAATGTGCAAAATAGATTTTCTTGGTAGTGGTGTATGTCAGTCAGGCCTCGAAAAACATTTCGTAAGCTTCTATCCCCAGGGAAGGATGATACTTTATGAAGCTCTTGCAACACACAAAATATCAGTTACAGAAAAGTGCGTTGAGATTGCAGATAGCTGTGATCTATGCGGAAAATGCGATTACCAGTGTTACTTTCTCAATGAAATGCGTCCTACAAAAGTTATGGAAGCCTTAAAAGATCATGTTGATACTTTTATTAAAAACGGCGGGAAAATTAAGCAATCAAAAAACGATAGTATACTCACTGAAATAAAACAAATTGTTGGTGAAAACTGGGCAACAAACGATGAAGCAATTACTGTTACGTATTCTCACGACTGCAGTGCAATCTCCGATCCCAAATATCCTGATTATATCGTTCTCCCTTATACCAGAGAAGAAATTTCTTCTCTGGTGAAATTATTCAGGAAGAATAACATTCAATATACTATTCGTGGAAATGGTCAGAATCTGCTGGGTTTTGCTGTTAATGAAGGAGCTATCATTGACCTTAACAGGATGAAGACAATCGATTTTGATGAGAAGAACTGGCTGGTAAAAGTGGGACCAGGGGTTGCCGCTTTTGATCTTCAGAAACAGGCCCAGAAAAGAGGTTACAGGATAAATGCAGCTGAGCCAGCGGCTCTTTTATGCGCCAATATTATGTGTTCCGGAATTATGTCTACTTTTTCAACCACCTATGGAATAAATGCCGACAACTACATAGATGCGGAATTCGTTGATAAGGAGGGTTCCTTTTTTAATCTAAATGATATTTCTTCCCCAAATCTTTATTCCTATAAAAATCTACAGCATAATGACTCTCCGGGTATTTGTATATCAGCAAGTATCAGGCTTCATCCGGTCCTAAGTGATGAAAAGGGTATCCTTGTGCCTTTCGAAACACTCGATAATGCACTTGATTTTATAAAGGAGTGTTCTTTAAGACATATAGGTCTGGCCTTAGGGGTTGTTGGTGCTGAATATATTTCCACATTTCTTTCACCTACTAAAAAAATGGCCTCTGAAATAAAAAGTATATTCGTTGATAAGTTAAACATACCCTGGCTTGTTGTTGTAATCGGAGATAAATATGCAATCCGTTCGATCGGTGAAATGGGATTTCCCTTTTTTGATCAGAACCTTTTTAATTCGCTATATCTTGGTTTGCCATCCCTGAAAAAAGCAGAATGGCTCGATCTTGTAAGAGAGCTTTCTGATGATGAACCTTATTCCTATTTAAAAATTAAAGGTTTCGCTGAACTTTTTGAAACTGCCCTATCACCTTCGGCTGCTTTATATTCTCGGGAAGTAGATCCGGAACTCCGGCCATTTTTCGAAAATCTTTTCTCCAACCAGGAAATGACTGATCTTGTGTGGTTAAATATGTACCGGATAATGAGTACACGTCTGGGCCGTAAAAAACCTTTTTTGCCGGCACTAATGTATTTGCCAATAGATAACAAACTGATCAGTGAATTATCTGACAAATTCAGACTTATAGCCGGGAAGCATAAAGTAGACCATGATTTTGGTTTTATCACTCCAATTGATAATGGGAAAAGATGCATTTTTGAGTATGATTTCTTTTACGATTATAATGATCCTGATGACATTCAAAGAATAAGAAAGGTAGCAGCTGAAGCAAATATGTTAATCGATGAGTATTCAGTTAAAACCGGAACAGTGAAAGGTCATCCCTATGTTTTGTATCAGGGGTTTTGCAGGAAGGAGAATTTATTGTATTCATAAATCTTAACTTCCGTTTATGTTACTCAAAAGCAAATCCACAATAGCCCTGACGGGAGCAACCGGTTTTCTGGGCAGCCATCTGATGGCATCCTTGCTTACAAAAGGATATAACATTATTGTTTTCGGACGTTCTGCAAAAAACGAGTCTCTGAATGAAAGGATCGCCAGGCTCTTAAAATGGTTCGAGATTGACAATTTTTCGGGCCAGGTCACATATATTGATACTGACTTATCACAGGATAATCTGGGAATTGAGGAAGGAGAATATTCGAGACTCTGTTCAGTCGTCGGTTCTGTAATTCATTGTGCATCAGATACCAGCTTTTCAGAAAACAAACGTGAGAAGGTAATGGCTGCAAATATTAATAACCTGAAAGGAATCCTTGAATTCTCGAAGAATGCTAATGTAAATTTCTTCCATTACATCAGCACGGCATATGTTGCAGGTACAGGTATGACATATTGCAAAGAAATACTCTCGTCCGCTAAAACCTTTACCAACGTGTATGAGGAGAGTAAGGCCGCTGCTGAAAATATCATTTCAGGGTTCTGCCAGAAAAACTCAATTAATCTTTCAATTATAAGGCCTTCTATTGTTTACGGCGATTCGCAAAACGGAAGGTCGCTTAAGTTCAATGCATTGTACTTCCCAATAAGATCCGCACAGTCCATCAGGGATATATACCTGAATGATCTTAATAATAACGGAGGTATAAAAGCTGCTAAAAACGGAATTTACATTGATAAAGACGGTTACCTTTTTTTGCCTCTTAAAATATATTTACCACGGGAAGGAGATTTAAACATTATTCCGGTAGACTATTTTGTAAATGCCACTGTTAAAATAATTGAAAACTGTTCCGGAAGCGGTATCTATCACCTTACAAACAACTCTCCTACAACAATGAAAATTGTTGCTGAGTATTATCAACAACTTATGAAAGTCAGGGGCGTGGAGATTATTTATGGTAATCCTCGAGACAATATAGAAAGAAATCCGGCTGAAGAATTGTTCGATCGTTTTATTGAACCCTACCGGCCATATTTATCCGATAACAGAGTTTTTGACAGAACGAATGCCAATAAGGCTACAGATGGTCTGAATCCTCCTTCGTTCACATATGAGATTTTTAAAACCTGCATGGAATACGCTATCGAAGTTAATTGGGGAGCTTCAATTTTTTAGTGATAATAAAGAGACTGTGCCGGGTGAAATGGTTTATTAAATAAGTCTATGGCAAAGGTTTTACTAATCAATTCGAACAGATTCAAACATCCATGGCCGGTTATCCCATTTGGGCTTTGTTACGTAGCCACTTCACTGGAAACAAATGGTAATCATAAGGTCTGTTTTCTCGATTTGTGCTTTTCTCCAAATTGTAATGAAGATATTCAGAATTCCGTAAAGAATTTTGCCCCCGATGTAATTGGAATCAGTATACGAAACATTGATGATACCGGAGGTTATAATGTCCATTTTTTGCTTGAAGATGTCAAAAACGATGTCGTTGATAATTGCAGGAAAGAATTCCAGGGCCCTATTGTTATTGGAGGTCCTTCAGTAGGGATAAGCGGCAGAGAGATGCTCGATTATTTTGACCTTGAATACGCAATTCGCGGTGACGGGGAAGCTGTAATGCCCGAATTTGTAAAACGCATAGAGAACCATCAGCCTCTGGAAGGATTAAATGGCCTCATTATTCGCAGAGAAAAGAAAATTATTCAGGACAGTGAACCTTTCCGTGTAACAGATCTCGACTCGCTTCCTTTTCCTAAACCCCTTCGCTATCTGGACCTTGAACGGTATCGTCGTTTCGGATCTCCAATCCACATACAGACAAAGCGCGGCTGTGCCTTCAGGTGCGCTTATTGCACTTACAACAAAATTGAGGGGAATCAATATCGCTTAAGGAATCCTAAGCTTGTAGCCGCTGAAATAGAAATTCTTGTTAAGGAAACAGGTATCAAACACATTGAATTTACTGACAGCATTTTTAATATACCCGGCTCTCATGCAAAAGAGGTCCTGAAGGAAGTAATATGTAAAAAGCTTGACCTCACATTACATACAATGGGGCTTTCTCCTGCCTCCGTTGATGAGGAGCTCCTTGATCTGATGAAAAGTGCCGGTTTTAATGAAGTGGATATAGGTGCTGAGTCGGTGTGTGACAAAGTACTTGAAAGCCTGGCTAAAGATTTTAGATGTTCAGATGTTCTGAACACCGCACGTCTTTTAAAAAAGAAAGAAATTCCTTCTACCTGGTTCATTATGCTTGGTGCTGCTTCAGAAACAAAAGAAACAGTACTTGATACCCTGAATACGATGCGTAGCGTAGCTTCGAAATGGGATATGATTTTTGTCTCTACCGGAATACGTGTATATAACGGATCTCCAATTGCTGAAGAGATAATGAAAAATGACATTTATCGTACAAGTGACAACTTTTTGCATCCTGTAAAAATTGAACCTGAGAAAATAACTCTGCAGGAAATTCGCTTAATTACAAAACGTTTTTCATTCCGATTCCCAAATTTTTATTTTTATGAGAAAGAAAACATAACGCCGGGGTGGCTTCTTATAACAGGTAATTTTTTACTAAAGCTGTTCCGCTCCCGTCAACCTATATGGCGGTTACTCATACTTTTAAAAAGGATAGAGTGGTTGCTGGGAATTAGTTTTATAAAGAGAATTTTATATGAGCTAAAATTGAATTCATCTCATAAGAAAAATAGCGGAATAAATGGATTTGATCTCATTATGAATAAGTTACAATAAGATTTGTCAATATGAAGAAAGTTTCTGAAGAAATATACAACCGTATAAATAACGAAATTTATAACCTTGAAGGAGACAGGTGGTGGCATCAAGACTTTTCATTAAATCTGATCAGAACCTTTATTAATCCTTTCAGGGTAGATTATGCAAAAAAAGTTTTGACTCAATTTATTATGAATCCCGAAAAAATAAATGCTCTTGAAATAGGTTGCGGAGGAGGAATATTATCGGAAGAGATAGCAAGAATGGGGTTTAATATTACCGGAATTGACCCTTCTGAACAATCATTGAATATCGCAATAAAACATGCAGCTGATAATAAGCTGAATATTAAATATGAGAAGGGAACCGGAGAGAAACTGCAATTTCAGAATAATACTTTCGATGTGGTCTTTTGCTGCGATGTACTGGAACATGTTCGTGATTTACCTGAAGTGATCTCAGAAATTTCACGTGTGCTGAAAAACGGTGGCATATTTATTTATGATACGTTCAATCGTACATATTTTAGTAAAATAAGCGCTATCAAAATTTTGCAGGAGTGGAAACGATGGGCTATAATGCCTCCTCACCTTCATGTTTGGGAAATGTTTATTAAACCTGACGAAATAAGATCTTTATTAAAAGAAAATCAATTGACCTGGAAAGAACACAGAGGAATGAAACCAAATATTTCATATCTTAAAATGCTTCGGTATCTTCACAAGAGAGCAATTGGAGAATTGACTTATGAAGAATTTGGCAAAAAATTTCTTATGACCGAAAGCATGAGTACTCAAATTATGTATATGGGATATGCTGTCAAATAGTTTTTTCCCCTTTCTATACACAATAACTCATTTATTGAGCTTTACGTGAATTACTACCGGATTATGATCTGAATTTTTAAAATTAAGCTGAATTCCTTTAACTGAAATTTCCGATATATTGGGAGAAAGGAGGAATACATCAAAAACATTTGTTGTTGTTGTAGAAGGATCATAAGCAGCCACAACATTACGTTCCGAAGGTGTTCTGTTATCAAATAGCCATTTCCAGTCGGAGGGCAGATAATCTGATGGAATAACCATTTGTGTGGTGTCTGTTTTATTCCCGGTAAATTCAGACCGGAAATTAGGAGGTGTCTGGTTCCAGTCTCCTCCTGTGATAATATAATTCCCACTCCTGTATTCATTCAGAAGAAAATCCTTAAGGTAAGCCATTTGCGCTTTCCTGATCTGACCAGGGTCAAATGCTTCGTTATGTGTGTTGATCACAATAAGCTCTTTGCCATTTTTCAAAGGATACCTGTTTACAAGAAAACATCTATCGAGCATAAAGAGTTGCTTTGGAAATCCATACTTACCGGGGAAGGAATAACGAATTGAAGAAGAGGGTTGGAATTTACTGAATATGGCTAATCCCGATAATACCTTTCCCATCGGAGTTGCCGGTGGAACAGGTACGAAGAAGACATCATAATTCTTCGCAAAAAAGGGTGAAAAGCCATTCAAAACTTTTGTCAGAGAATCGTATTCATTGATATAGTAGCTTCTTTTACTCCCCTTGTCGACTTCCTGGATAAAGAAAAAATCCACGGAATCATTCTGTTTCAGAAATTTCTTTACTTCCAGGAGGTTGTCAATACATTTTGCTTTGGGTGTAAATACTTTGGTTCCCCCATCATAGAAAAAATCCATCTCCTTATCTAATCCGCAATAACCAATATTCCATGTAATAAGCGAAAGTTCAATTGTATCATTCAGGACCTCAGGCTTTTCGCCAGTAAACACTATTTCCTTTTCTTTTGGTTTATAATCTGACAACACTGCATAAACTATAAGTCCTACGAAACCAACAACTGCAAGTAATAAAACAACAAGCACCACTTTCAGAATTTTCTTAATTGCTTTCATGATAAACTTACATTTGATCCTTAACTATTGATTTAAAGCTAATTTAGATAATTAAATCATATTATAATCGGGAATCTCTGATTAAATCAAAATAACTCTTAAATAGTAAAGTAGATGATATTTGGAGATTCCTATTTCTATTCAAGACGTTTAAGCCTGTCAGACCAAAATTGGTTAAAACTGATTAATGGATTCTCGCACAGATATACCGCCGTGCCATATTCCCTGGCATCAGGATTTGATATTTTACCAACGAGAGTAATTTTACCAAACAATCTTTGTATATCTTCACCCAATTTACGATTGATGTAGATAAATGATGTAATATCAGGATCAAATTTTTCAGGTATCCAGTACCGAAAACTTTCATTAAAACTTACCGCTCCAGGGAGACTATATTTTTTACCAATAATAGTAATTGCACCTGCCTGCCCATAATTCTCACAATATATAAAGCTTGCTCTCTTATCTCCGATCATCTGGTATGCTTTGCTTGTAATGCTTGTCAACTCCTCCCACCCAAGCATGTCAGCATAATCCTGTGGTAATGAATGTATTGATCCGTCTTCAAATCGTCTGCCGACATCGATTCCGTATTTATCTTCAAGCACTTTAAAGTACTTAACTAATCCGGCCTGATTATAAACAGGTATGCCGAATGGAATTGCAGGAATTGTCAGCAGAACTAGAACCAATGGGAATACTACCCTTAGCCATGTTTTTTTAATCCAATGTCCGTATGCTACAGCTCCAGCAATAATCAACAGCGGAAATATCCCCAGAGTATAATAACTTTTCCCCTTTAAAATCATGAGGGCCGTAATTATGAAAAGGGATAGAAACCCCAGAAATCTGAATTTTTTAATCTTTTTGTTTAAAAGAAGAAAAATGAGCCCTGCAATAGTAAAAACAGTCCCGGTAATTGGCATTAACAACTGTTCTTTAAGAAATAAGGGGAAGTCCATATGAACCAGTTGTGTGTTATAAAGTTCTGTAATATGATGGAAAACCGGAAATCCTTTGGATAGCTGCCAGATAAAGTTTGGCAGGAATATTATAAATCCTGCAGCTATACCTGCCCAAAACATTTTTTTACAGAATACATCCCTGTATTCTGTAAAAGGTATAATAATGATTAATCCGGCAAAGAGCAGACCTACAAGATATTTATTGAGTAATGCAAAACCGGCAACAACACCTAATATTATAAGAAACTTATCCTTCTTTGAGTTTATGTATTTTATAATCAAATATATGCATAATGTCCAAAGAAATATTTCCATAAATACAGGCATGTAAAGGGAAAATGTACGCAGGAAAAAATTTGATATTAAAAGTCCCAGTGCTGCAAGAAAGGCGGCATATCGTGAACCTCCCAGTTCTTTTGCCATTGATGCTGCCAGGATTATCATCGCTCCGCTAATCAGTGCAGGGAAAAGCCGTACTGCGAGAACTGAATAGCCGAAGAGGCTTTCCATCAGCCATGCGATCCATCCTATCATTGGTGGTACAGTTGCATACCCTGCAGCAGGATGCAACCCCAGAGAAAAATAGAGTAGCTCATCTCTGTGATATTCAAGATTATTGATAACAACGAGATGAATTGAAATACTGATCAGAGCTAAAACAAGAATCAAGAGATCTGAGAAGGTTTTATTTTCAAAATATTTCATTTGATTTTAATCTTTTCGATTTAACTTCATATCATTGCTCAGAGAGGAAAGATATTAAATAAAAAAATACTATATTATCAAGAATACTAAACCGGGAATATTTTTGTTAAACAAATTGTCAAATCAGTAAGTTCTATTTATTTAATTATATTATGAATCACATGAAAAACAGTAACATTTTGGGTTTTATATTTTGTATGCTTATTGCCATAACAATACTTCCCGGACAATTAAATTCGCAGGATCTAAAAGGCAATCCATCTATCGATGAAAAAGTTAAGAAGTTTCTATTTGACCACTCCGGGCAATGGCACGATATGAATATTCCAATTGCTGATGGGAAGTTACTATATGATCTTATAATTAAGGGAAACTACAAAAGTGCTCTTGAAATCGGTACCTCAACAGGTCACTCAGGAATTTATATCGCCTGGGCACTAAGCAAAACAGGTGGTAAACTTATTACTATCGATATTGATGAGGCACGGTATAAAACTGCCCTTGACAATTTTAAGCAGGCAGGCCTTTCTGATTACATCGATGCACGGCTTTCAGACGCACACGTGCTGGTAAAAGAGCTTAAAGGGCCTTTCGATTTTGTCTTCAGTGATGCTGATAAAGACTGGTATAAAAACTATTTCATCGATGTCGATCCCAAACTCAAAGTAGGGGGTTGTTTCACATCTCATAATGTATCAGACAGAAATATGGGAGGACGCGGAGGCAGCCAGGGAGCTTACCTTGATTATCTGAAAAACCTCAAAAATTATGAGACTACTGTCAATAACAGCGGTGGAGGGATGGCAATCAGCTACAAAAAAACTGATAGGTAGCAGGCTGGATTATTTAATGATTTATCTTGGGATGCCTGTTAAATCGCGTATGACCACTGAAGAGCATATTATACCAAAAGCTGCCGGCATATATGAAATTGTCCCGACTATGGATGCTTTATTTTGTTCACCATTTGTAGCAACGATCTTGCTTTTATCGATTGGTTCAGGAGAATAGACTGCAGTAAAGCCCTCCCTGACACCCAACCTGTGCAACCGTTTTCTCAATATCCGGGCCAGCGAACAATCAGTAGTCTGGGAGATATCGGAAATGCATACTTTGGTCGGATCAAATTTCCCCCCTGCTCCCATTGAACTTACTACGGGATATTTTCTCTGCAAACTGTGATAGATCAGAAATATTTTTGGTGAGAGCGTGTCAATAGCATCAACTACATAATCAAAACCCGTTTCCAGAACTTCTATCATTCTGTCATCTTTAAGATATTCCTGGATAATAGTAAGATTTATGTCAGGATTAATGTCTTTTATCCTCTTCCCCATCACCTCAGCCTTAGCTAACCCTTCCGTACTTTTGAGGGCAGGAAGCTGTCTGTTCCTGTTTGTAGAATGGATCCTGTCGCCATCGACAATAGTCATTGAACCTAGTCCAGCCCTGCATATCATCTCTGCAGCATATGCCCCGACTCCACCCAGACCTACAACCAGGACGTTAGCCTCCTTCAGCTTCTGCAACTTTTCATCATCCAAAATTAATTCTGTTCTCGTCAGCCAATTATCCATTAAAAAATTCATTAAAATTTGACAAGACTGCTAATTTTAGTTCATCAACCGATATAGCCAGATCCCTTGCAACTTTTTCATAGATAATCCTTATATCAATATCAGCGCCATCGGTTTCTAAAAATATTCTGTTATGAGGAAGGCTCTTCATAAGACCAGTCGATTCAGAACGCATTACATAATCAAACCAGAATGAGAGATGCATCCCCTTTGACAACAGCTGTTTTGCCATTTCCACGCTACCTCTGAACCCATGGATCATCCAAGGTGTACTGGGTTTCAGATTTTTTTGAGCTGACAAAAGCTCATCCCACGCTTTGACACAATGAATAATAACCGGTTTCCGGCAGGTTTCCGCAATAGTGACCTGCTCATTGAAAACTTTCAGCTGGAGTTCCGCGGAAGGCCCCCGGAGTTTATCAAATCCGGCTTCACCAATAGCAATCATATTTGGATAACTGACCGAATTCTCAACAGAAATTATAAGTTGTTTATGATTTTTTTCAGTAAGGAACCAGGGATGTATACCATAAGTGTAGGTGACTCCCGATATATCCTCAGGTAATTTCCCTTCATGGGCCATCAGACTTTCGATGAGAAAAATACCTTCAGCAGGTCTGCCACTGTGTGTGTGCATATCAATATAGTCCCCTGGCTGTGGTAGGTTCATCTTGTCATTTACCGATTGCGGAAAGTCCTTTATCGATCCGTTTCAGGGTTTCGTCCTTTCCGATCCAACTGATAATATCAAACATATGAGGGCCCTTTAAAGCACCTACAACTACCAGCCTGAAAGGATTCATTATGGCTCCTGTATTATATCCTTTTTCATCAATCCAGGCTTTAACGACAGGTTCAGTAGCGGCCGAAAAATCACTTATGTTCTCAATCAAAGATTTTAGTTCCATGAGTAGTAAGCCTGAATTTTCTTTCCAGTGTTTTTTTATAGCTTCCTGATCATAGATTTCCGGGGCTTTAAAAAAGAAATCAGTCTGTTCCCATATATCTTTAGTAAAACTTACCCTTTCCTTTACCAGACCTGCCAGAATCTCAAGTCTGATGATATCAAAATTATAACCGCGGGCTCTGAGAAACTCCCTGAATTCAATAGCCAACTGGGTGTTGGTTTTGTTTTGAAGATACTGGTGATTAAACCACTTTGCCTTTTCCGGATCAAAACGCGATCCGGATTTACCGACTCTGTCTATTGAAAAGGCATTTATAAGTTCATCCATCGAAAATATTTCCTTTTCAGTACCCGGATTCCAACCAAGTAATGCAAGCATGTTAATAAATGCTTCGGGATAATATCCATCCTCGCGAAAACCCTTTGCTGTCTCTCCAAATGGCCAAAAAAGCGGAAATACAGGAAATCCCATCTTATCACCATCGCGTTTACTTAATTTGCCTCTCCCATCAGGTTTCAGAAGCAGGGGAAGGTGGGCAAAAAGAGGAGAATCCCAACCGAAAGAACGATATAGCAGTATATGAAGAGGCAATGAAGGGAGCCATTCTTCCCCCCGGATTACATGACTTATCTCCATTAAATGATCATCAACAATATTTGCCAGATGGTACGTTGGCATACCATCAGATTTGAACAATACCTTGTCATCGAGGGTTCCGGTATTTACAACAATGTGTCCGCGAATAATATCATTACAATGGATATCCTCATTATATGGCATTTTATAACGAATGACGAAAGGTTCTCCTTTTTCAAGCTTCTCATGCCACTCCTTTTCATTTAAAGAGATTGAGTTTGTAAGCTTATCTCTGACTTCAGCATTATAAATAAATGTGTTCCCGGCTTTTTCTGATTCTTTTCTCAGATTTTCAAGTTTTTCAGGTGTATCAAAAGCATAATAGGCATGGCCTTTATCTATAAGAATATCTGCATATTGCCTGTATATTTCTTTCCGGTCGCTCTGGCGATACGGGCCATAATTCCCTCCCTCCCTGATTCCTTCATCGACAACTATCCCGCACCAACTGAGCGATTCCATGATATATTCTTCAGCGCCTGCAACGAATCTTGCCTGATCGGTATCTTCAATTCTTAAAATGAATGTCCCGCCCTTCTTTTTTGCAAAAAGATAGTTGTAAAGAGCCGTTCTTACACCTCCGATGTGCAACGGACCTGTAGGGCTTGGGGCAAAACGTACTCGTACTTGTTTCATATTAAGTATACCCATTTAACATTAGTGCAAATATAGACAAACCCGATTATATATTATACCATAACGAATATCAGGTTTTGTCCGGTAGATTTGTAGTAAATTTGCATTGATTTTCTTCGTTTACCCCGGCCCCAAGGGGAGCGAAGAAAATCAATGTATTTGCAAATCTCTTATTATAGTGTTTATGAAAAAGATGAAAGCGCTGGTTAAAGCCAGACCCGAAAAGGGATTATGGATGCAAGAAGTTCCTGTTCCTGAACCCGGCCTTAATGATGTTATTATTAAGATTAAAAAGTCTGCAATATGTGGAACCGATCTGCATATTTATGAGTGGGATGCCTGGTCGCAAAAAACAATCCGGACTCCAATGGTTATCGGACATGAGTATATGGGCTATATCGAAAGAATGGGCGCCGGGGTGACCAATCTCAGAATTGGCGAAAGAGTCACCGGAGAAGGTCATCTGGCATGTGGTCATTGTCGCAATTGCCGGCGTGGTAAAGAACATGTCTGTGAGAATACTGTTGGCATCGGAGTTCATATCGACGGATCATTTGCAGAATACGTAAAGATACCTGTCCAAAATGTGATACCTCTCGATCACAGAATTCCTGATGAATGGGCTGCAATAATGGACCCATTCGGAAATGCAACTCATACTGCTCTATCATTCCCACTGATCGGAGAAGATGTATTGATTACCGGATCGGGACTTATCGGCAGTATGGCCGTTGCAATAGCAAAATTCGCAGGTGCAAGATTCATTGTTGCCAGCGACCTCAGCGATTCCCGTCTCGAAATAGCCAAAAAAATGGGAGCTACCCTTACCGTTAATCCATCAAAAGGCGAGAAGATATCAGATGCTGTTAAAAAACTGGGGATGAGAGGATTTGATATCGGACTCGAGATGTCGGGATCACCCAAGGCATTCATTGATATGCTCAATAATATGTACAATGGTTCCAGTATTTCATTGCTTGGAATTTTGCCCTCGAATTTCGAGGTTCCATGGAGTGATATTATTTTCAAGGCAATAACCTTAAAAGGTATCTATGGACGGGAAATGTGGGAAACGTGGTACAAGATGGAACAAATGATAATTGGAGGAATAGACTTAAATCCTGTCATCACCCACCGGTTCTCTATCGATGATTTCCAGAAGGGCTTCGATATCATGGAGAAAGGCGATTGTGGAAAAGTTATCTTAAACTGGGACTAACGCAGTTTTTCATTCAGATACCGGGAAAATAATTTAGCTCCTTTAGCATTAAGGTGTGTTAAATCACCAAAGCAACTATCAGGAATGCTTAACCTTGATAAATCGAGTAAAGAATCTCTTGATAATGAATTACGGACAGAAATCCAGTTTTGCCTGATAGCTTCCGGAATATTTGAGTAATAGTAAATATGTTTCGGTGTATTTAATAATACAAGTTTAATTGACTTTTGCCTGCATAGCTCTGAAATCTTTTTCAGATATTCAATTTGAAACAGACCTTCTTCAAAAACTTGTTCCTTAAACGAGTTCTTTTTTATATCTTCCTGCAGTTTGTCTCTTCCTGAATTCTCATAACCTCCAAAATTAATGAGTCTTCCATTGAACTCGTCTCTGTGAAAGCTTTTTTTGAAAACCTGAAAATTGCTGAGAATCGATTTCAATACGCCTCTTATGTATGCTACAGGATTATTTTTTATTAACACAGATTTGTCGTAATAATTCAACAAATAATTATATAATGTGATTTTTTCAATTACAAATTCATTGCTGAACAACCATATTTTTTCAGTGAATTTTATCAGATCCCAAAAAGAAAATCCGATATATATTGTTTTAATCTGGTCATTGTATTCAAGTAAGGATTTTATTTTAGCGTAAGTGTACATATAGGCTTCACCAGATTGAGCGATATTTATACTATTTGGAATCATGCTATCATTTACAGCACATTCGACATTAGAATCGCCTATAAATACTTTATTGATATTTTTACTAATCTTTAAAAGGTTATTTTCCCGTTGCTTTATGACATAATCAGAAAGCACGAATAAACCGAGAGCAACCGACCCGACAAGCAAAATAAAAAGTGAAAAACTGATAAGAAACCTTTTCATATATATTAAAATTGGAAATAAATGAATTTTTGGTCCCCGCCTCCAAAAAACAGAATGATAAAAACAATCCCAAAGTAAATCCCCCATCGTATTGCTCTATATCTGATATTCTCCAATTGCAGAGCATGTTGTTTTTTACGCTGGACGTATTCTGTCAAAAGACAGATCATCGAAAATAAAATTGCTACTTTCGGAAAAATCTGCGGAAATGAAAATAATGACGTAGAGAAAATGCCTTTGAAGTACTCAACTGCTTTTTGAATTGATTCAGATCTGAAAAACACCCAGGCCAGAATGACAATAGCCAGTGTGATGAATGTCTCAATTAACACCAGGACTTTATTATTATTATTAATCCCTATAGTTTTTAACACTTTCTTTCGTGGTTTTCGTTGCCACTGATAAAGAATTAAAAATCCCCCATGAATCATACCCCAGATTATAAATGTATAATTTGCTCCATGCCACAGACCTGTAAGGAACCAGGTTATAAGACTTGCCACAATATAGATAAACAGTTCAGTCTTGATATAAAATACCCTTTCATGCTTAATTTTCCATGAAACAGCAAATGAGATTGGCAAAAACAAATAATCCCTGAACCAGCTGGTTAACGACATGTGCCATTTCTTCCAGAATTCAGTTATGTCCCTTGAAAAATATGGATAATCAAAATTTTGCATTAATCTAAATCCCAAAAGCTTGGCCGTCCCTATAGCAATATTGGAATAACCTGAAAAATCGGCATAAATCTGAATCGTATAAAGCAGAGATCCAATTAACAATGTACTGCCTGAATAATGGGAAAAATTAAGAAAAATATCGTCTGTGGGAGATGCCAGATTATCTGCGAGAGCAATCTTCACAAATAGTCCCCAAAGGATTTGCCGCAGTCCATCAGCAGCCTGGTCATATTTGAATTCTCTTTTTTCAACAATCTGAGGCAGCAATGTTGATGGACGTTGAATGGGACCAGCAAGAATTATCGGGAAAAAACTTAGAGAAAGTAAAACCTCGATAATGTTATAATTTGCTGCAAGTTTCTTTTTATATATATCCAGAATATAGCTCAAAGACAGAAAAATATAAAAACTTATTCCCAGAGGAAGAATAATTCTCGTTGATGATTTTGGCAGTTTATAACCAATCAGAGAAGCCAGGTCAATAAAACTGTCAACAAAAAAATTATAATATTTAAAGACACCAAGAATTCCGATATTAATAACAAGCCCTGCAATCAGCCATATCTTCTTTTTCCTGGTTACCTCGTATTTATCTATGTTGATCCCGATAATATAGTTTGCCAGTGATATCATTATCAACAGGAACAAAAATCTCCAATCCCAGCTACCATAAAAGACATAACTGGCAAGCAATAAAAACAAATTCTGATATTTGATGTTTCTATTTAGAACAAACCAATAGATTAAAAATACTATTGTTAAGAAAAATGCAAATTCAATTGAATTAAATAACATTGAGAGTGGTTTGCAAAAACAAGTGAATAATGATCTAATTTAATATATAATTCTTTTTATTGACTGTAAATATAATATTTAAGATGAAGTTCATAAAAGAATTTTTATATAACCCGGGGGGTCAACAGCGGTTATCCTTAGAGTATCTTATATTGCCTTACTTACCTGAACATATGATATCTTTTATATGTTTAATAATAATCATATTAAGTAATTAGTACATTTGAAGTTTATTCTTTCTTAGATAAATTCTTATTTAGTCTTTAAACTTTCGTCTATGTCAAATATTGGTACGTACGAGGAGAGACTTAAAAATTTTGATTGGTCTGTAACTGAAAAGGAACTCGGACACAAGCAAGGTGACGTTATAAATATCGGATGGTATTGTTCCGACCGGATTTGTTTAATGGGGAAATCTGATAAAACAGCATTAGAATATGAGGGGTTTGGTGGCGTGGAAAAAAAATATTCTTTTAATGATATCCGGCTTGCAAGCAATACTATTGGCACATTCCTGAGAGGACTTGGTATCAGGAACGAGGACAGGGTATGTCTTTTTATGGACCGTATACCTGAATTATATTTTTCCTTCCTCGGAGTTCTGAAAATCGGAGCTATAGTTCAACCCTTGTTTTCGGCATTTGGCGATGAATCGCTTTTTGTAAGACTTGAAAATGCTCAAACCCGGGTAATCATTACTCAGAGGAAACACCTTTTAAAAATCAGGAAGATAATTGATACTCTTCCAAATCTGGAAGTAATCGTAATTATTGATCACAGTGAAACAAAAAAGCTGGAAAGCAAAGAGATATCATTCAGTCTGGAAAAATCTATACCAGTTGAGAAGATGGATATTTTTCCTACAAAAGCTGAATCTCCCTCAGTTCTGCATTATACCTCAGGAACCACCGGACAACCTAAAGGGGTTAAACATGTTCACTATTCTCTTATCTCACAATACCTTACAACAAAGTGGGTACTGGACCTTCAGGATGATGATGTTTACTGGTGTACTGCAGATCCCGGATGGGTTACCGGCACTTCTTATGGTATAATAGGCCCCTGGAGCCTGGGAATCACACAATGTATTCTGGATTCCGGCTTCTCTGCGCAGACCTGGTATAAGTTTATTGAGAAACATAAAATTTCAGTGTGGTATTCGGCACCAACTGCTATCAGGTCGCTGATGAAGGCAGGGGATGAAATAATCAAAAATTATGACCTCTCAAGTTTGCGTCATATTGCCAGCGTGGGAGAACCATTGAACCCGGAAGCTGTATTATGGTCGCAAAAGAAATTCGGAAAACCATTTCTCGATACCTTCTGGCAAACAGAAACAGGATCAATAATGATTACAAATTTTCCAGGAATGAAAGTTAAACCCGGTTCAATGGGCAAACCATTTCCGGGGATCGTGGGGGTTGTAGTGGATCCTACAACCTTTGAGCCTATCATTGAACCAGGGAAAATCGGACTTATCGCATTCAGACCGGGATGGCCTGCTATGATGCGGGCATACTGGAACAATGACATTAAGTACAGGGAAAAGTTCGTTAACGGCTGGTATTTATCAGGCGATCGTGCAAGTATAGACAATGAAGGATATTTCTGGTTTATCGGAAGAGATGATGATGTAATTAATACAGGCGGACACCTGGTGAGCCCTTTTGAAGTTGAATCTGCTCTGCTTCAACATCCCGCAGTTGCGGAATCGGCTGTTGTGGCAAAACCTGATGATATTAACATGGAAGTGGTTAAAGCTTTTATTACGTTAAAACCAGGATTCTCAGCAAGTTCCGATCTTGAACTTGAAATAATGAATTTTATCCGAAAAAAACTATCTCCCGTGGCTATGCCACAGGAAATTGAGTATATGGAAAACCTCCCAAAAACACGAAGCGGCAAAATTATGAGAAGGCTGCTTCATGCAAAGGAATGGGGAGAGGAAACAGGAGATATTTCCACTCTTGAGAACGATTAAATATTTAGTTTGAATCTTAAATTTTTATAGCATGGAAGACACGAAAGATCTTATTCTGGACTACATTAAGAAAGAATACATGGAAGATGAGGATGAAGAAATAACCTATGATTCACCTTTGATATCAAGCGGACATGTCGACTCCTTCTCAATGGTATCTCTACTGGTATTTATCGAGAACAAATTCAAAATTAAAATTCCTCCATCTAAGGCAACGCCTGAGGCATTTGACTCTGTTAATAATATTGTTGCACTTGTAAATCAGTATATTAAAAAATAGTGCCCAATTAAAAATGTATAAAGCATTTCAAAATCATCTCAACATCCAGTTGAAGGAAATCAGCGAAGCCGGCCTATACAAGAAAGAACGTGTTATCATATCTCCTCAAAGCGCTGAAATTGAGCTAAACACAGGACAAAAAGTATTGAATTTCTGTGCAAACAATTACCTCGGTCTTTCTAATGATCCATCGCTTATTGAAGCAGCAAAAAAATCACTTGATGATCATGGCTATGGAATGTCGTCGGTAAGATTTATCTGCGGCACTACAGATCTTCATAAGGAACTTGAGAAAAAAATTGCGGAATTCTTCAGCACCGAGGATACAATCCTCTATGCAGCCTGTTTTGACGCAAACGGTGGAGTATTTGAACCACTCCTCTCGGAGGAGGATGCAATTATTTCTGATTCCCTGAATCATGCTTCGATCATTGATGGTGTACGTCTATGCAAAGCTCAGCGCTACAGATATGAAAACGCCGATATGGAAGATCTTGAAAAACAACTTCAGCTTGCACAGGCTCAGCGATTCAGACTTGTTGTGACAGATGGAGTTTTTTCAATGGATGGGAACGTGGCACCTCTTGACAGAATTGTAGAGCTTGCAGACAAATATAGTGCAATGGTAATGATCGATGAATCACACTCGGCCGGGGTAGTAGGAAAAACAGGAAGAGGTGTGACTGAATTATACAATATTTCAGGAAAAGTCGAAATCATAACCGGGACCCTGGGGAAAGCTTTTGGCGGTGCAATTGGCGGATTTACTACGGGTAAAAGAGAGATAATTGATATTCTGAGACAACGGTCACGTCCTTACTTATTTTCAAATTCCATCCCTCCTATGGTAGCAGCCGCAGGTATCCGGATGGTTGAAATGATGACAGAAACAAATGTCCTTCAGGATAAGCTCCACTTCAATGCTGAGTACTTTATTAGCCGTATAAAAAAGCTGGGATTCGACATAAAACCTACCAAATCTGCTATCTGTGCTGTAATGCTTTACGATGCCAGATTATCTCAGGAGTTTGCGGCAAAACTTCTTAAAGAAGATATTTATGTTATCGGATTCTACTTCCCTGTTGTTCCTAAAGGCCAGGCAAGAATAAGGGTTCAGCTCTCGGCAGGACATGAAAAGAAGCATCTGGATAAAGCGATCAATGCATTCGAAAAGATCGGGAAGGAACTCGGTGTACTAAAATAATACCCAGAACCCGGGACCCCTTACGTGGATTTAGCCACATTTTGATGATCCGCAGTCTTTGCAGATCAGGCAACCTTCTTCATAAACAAGGTTCTCTGAACCACATTCTCCGCATTTGCCTTTTGCTTTTGTTCCGTTTGGTATATATTTTTTCAATGCTCTTTCAACACCGTTCTTCCAATTGTTAATTGACTCACTGTCGAGCTTTAATGAGGTAACCAGATTAACCACATCCTGAATGGGCATTTCATGTCTTAAAACTCCTGAGATAAGTTTTGCATAATTCCAGAACTCCGGTTTGAACATGTGTGAAAGGCCTTCAATATTCTTCTTATACCCATATTTGTCGGTATATTGAAAGTCATAGCGTGTCTTCCCGTCCTCATCCTTGATTTTTATGATCTTCCCTTTTACTATGCTTTTTGGAATAGGGAATATCTCCTCGTCTGCAATACCAGTGAATATCTCATAAGGCCTGCTCTCTTTCAGTCCGACAAAAGCGACCCATTTTTCTTCATTAATATTAAACCTGATAACATCACTGTCAAGCACTTTTGGACGTTTTGGTTTTTCAGGACGTATTTCTGTTTTTCCTGCTATCAGGACCCCATTTCTGGATCCGTCGCGATAAACTGTTGCCCCTTTGCACCCCGATTTCCATGCTGTAAGGTACAGTTCACTTACAAGTTCTTCTTTTGCTTCAGCAGGAAGGTTTATTGTAACGCTGATTGAATGATCTACCCATTTTTGAATTGCACCCTGCATCTTGACTTTTGCGATCCAGTCAACATCATTGGCTGTAGCTTTATAATAAGGCGATTTCGCAATTATCGATTCAATCTCTTCGTCTCTCATTCGGGTAACTTCATCGGTATCGTATCCGTTCAGTTTCAGCCAGTCGACAAATTTATGATGGAAAACATTGAATTCTTCCCACGAATCGCCAACCTCATCCTTAAATGCCACTTTTACATCCAGATCGTTAGGATTAACCTTTCTTCTTCTTTTGTAGAAAGTGGAGAATATCGGTTCAATTCCCGAGGTGGTCTGGGTCATAAGACTTGTGGTTCCCGTTGGAGCTATAGTAAGCAGGGCAATGTTCCTTCGCCCATGTTTGACCATGTTATTATACATTACAGGGTCTGCTTCTTTCATCCTTAAAATAAACGGATTCTCTTTTTCTCTCTCTGCATCATAAATTGCAAAGGCACCTCTCTCTTTTGCCAGGTAAGTAGATGCTTTGTAAGCTTCCAGGGCAAGTGTTTTATGGACTTCTACCGAGAAATTTGTAGCTTCATTGCTGCCATACCTGAGTCCAAGACCCGCAAGCATGTCTCCTTCAGCTGTTATACCGATTCCGGTTCTTCTTCCTTCTTCCGATTTCGCTCTGATGTTTTTCCAGAGGTTTCTCTCAACGCGTTTCAGCTCTTCAATCTCGGGGTCTGTATCTATTTTTGCAAGAATTACATCGATCTTTTCCAGCTCAAGATCAATTATGTCGTCCATCATTCTTTGTGCCAGTCCTACATGTTCTTTATACAATTCAAAGTCAAATACAGCCTTGTCGGTAAATGGATTGTTTACATAGCTGTACAGGTTGATTGCCATCAAACGGCAGCTATCGTACGGGCACAAAGGAATTTCGCCACATGGATTTGTTGAAATAGTTGCAAATCCCAGATCGCTGTAGCAATCAGGAATACTCTCTCTGATTATTGTATCCCAGAATAATACCCCGGGTTCGGCAGACTTCCAGGCATTATGGATAATCTTGCTCCAGAGCTGAACTGCATCGATATCTTTTGCAAACCTGGGATTATCTGAATTAACAGGATATTGTTGTCTGAACAGCGTTTTAGTTTCAACTGCCTTCATGAAATCGTCCGTCAGTTTAACCGAGACGTTTGCCCCGGTAACCTTCCCGCTTTCAAGCTTGGCATCAATGAATTTTCCTGAGTCGGGGTGTTTGATCGAAATTGAAAGCATAAGTGCGCCTCTTCTTCCATCCTGCGCTACCTCGCGTGTTGAGTTGGAATACCTTTCCATAAACGGAACCACACCTGTTGAAGTAAGGGCGCTGTTAAGCACCGGGGTACCTTTCGGTCTTATATGTGAGAGATCGTGACCTACTCCTCCCCTGCGCTTCATAAGTTGTACCTGCTCCTGGTCAATTTTCATTATCCCTCCGTATGAGTCAGACGATCCGTCGTTGCCTATTACAAAGCAGTTGGATAATGAAGCAATCTGGTAATCATTTCCTATGCCTGTCATTGGTCCGCCCTGGGGAACGATATATTTGAAATCTTTGAGAACACTGTAAATCAACTCTTCCGAAAGCGGGTTCTTGTATTTCATTTCTACCCGGCGTATTTCGCGTGCCAGCCTGTGATGCATGTCATCGGGTGACTTTTCATAAAGATTCCCGAATGAATCTTTTAATGCATATTTATTTGCCCATACCCGTGCAGCCAGTTCATCGCCATTGAAGTATTGAATACTTTCCTCCACAGCTTCATCGTGAGAATAAACTACTTTTTCGTGTCCTCGATTCTTTGTTTTTTCAATATTTTTCCCTTCACCTGTTTTCTGCATTTCTGGTGCTGAATTTTGGTTCTTTGCTTTTTCAGTTGCAATAGCTGATTCCTGGACAAATAACTCTTCCATATATTTTTGTTATTCTCTGATTCTAATGAGATTAAACGGCCACTGATATTTAAAGCGGGTATTTGCTAAATTAAACAAGCGTACCGCTCTATCCAAGAGTAAAAATTTAAGTTTATTAACATTTGACAATATAGTTATTAACTTTTGTTTATGTGCTTGATTATAAATTAGTTGATAAATATCTCCCTTGTCATAGAAACAATTATCGGGAGAAAAAGTTCAAGGCAAATTTCTAAAATTGAAGAACCCATGGCCTGTATAATACATGCTGACAATTTATTACTTAAAGGCAAAAAAAAGAGGCTGCCGTTATCCGGCAACCTCTTTGTAAATTATCTAAAATATAATTTTAGAAAATCAGACGGATTCCTAAAAGGCAACCCCAGGTACTTGATGTACTAATATCTTTACTGAGGGTTGTTTTTGCTTTAAAATCATCAAGCGATGTTGCATTAAGTTTATAAACAGGAACTACGGTTGCACTACCTCTTGTTACAACTGATAATGGACGTACGTTATCGTAACTGGCCAAAGGATTGTATGTGTATGCTCCCCATTTATTGTTCAGTAAATTACCAATATTGAGAAGATCCAGACTTAATTGAAGGGTATATTTGCGGTCAGTTCCAAAGTTTGAAAATATATCCTGAAGAATTTTTGCATCGAAACGGTGTATCCATGGTTTTACTTCACCAAATCGTGAAGCATAATCACCTTCATGCGCCTTCAGATATTTATTGCCCTCAACATAAGCCCAGAATGCATCCTGCTGTTCAACTGCAGTCATTCCACTTGCAGCAGCAAAATTAATGTCAGTGGCACTGGACGGAATGTACATCAGATCTGATGAATTGCCATCTCCATTCAGGTCATTGGAGTAAGTGTAGGACCAGCGTCCCTGCTGATAGCCCTGATAAACAATTGAAAACGTAGTTGCAAACATTTTTGCATACTCAATACGGTATGAAGCGCTACCAACCAGTTTATTAGGTGTGGAAAAGTTCGAGTAGCTAAGGCCCGGGTTATTAAGGCTACCGACGGCGGTATTGGAGGTGAATGCAGAAGAAGCCGATGACCCCGGATTAGAAGTAACATCTTTAGCCATTGTATAGGTATAAGCAAACATACCCGAAAAACCATTATTGAAGTTCTTTGTAAGCTGGGCAGTAAGTGAATACTGATAACCTTTCCTCACATTTCTAAGTTCCATGGCATTACTTACACCTGACACTATTTTGGCCGTAGTACTGCTTATCCAGTAAGGACGACTATCTGGACCTGTCATTAATCCGGCAGGATTAGTTTCATTAATATTAACCTGTGTAACTGCGTTAATATCTTTTGAGAAGATTGCCTCTCCCGTGAATACCATATTCCAGGGAAGTTCAATATCGAAAGCTAAATTGGAACGCCATATCTGGGGAAATTTAAATTTTTTGGAAACCTGGGCAAGAGCAGCCCCGCTTGGTAAAGATCCTGCACTCTGAGGGAACAGATCAGGTCTGCTGGCAATATATGCCTTATAATCCGGATTAAATGCAAGTCCTGTAAGATTAACGTTTCCAGGACCCCATCCAATTTCCGGTACCTGAATCAGTCCTGCGTTGGTTGGCTGGTTGGTGAACCATACAAAAGGAAGCAGTCCTGTGAAAAGACCTGAACCTCCTCGAACCTGAAGTGAACGATCACCCTTGACATCCCAGTTGAATCCGATACGGGGAGATATGATGAGTTTACTTGCCGGCCATGTGCCGACATCCATCTTTTCACCGCCATGAAACGAAAGGGCAGCGATTGCCGGATTGTCCTGCATTTTATCCAGGTAGAATGGTTTTTCGATGCGAACACCATAGGTCAATTTCAGTCCTCGAACAACCTGCCATTCATCCTGTCCATAAATTGATCCAAGCCCGAATGTTGCTTTAGCGCCGGGTGCATCCACACCATTATATCCATAGGTAACCCCGAATCCGGAAGGATTTGCTCCGTTAATAAAATCGTCAACTGAATTATAACGATAATAAGAAGTACCCTCACGGATATAGGAATTAAGGAAGAAAAGTCTGTCGAATGCCGCACCTGCTGTCAGAGTGTGATTATCGAGATTTATAGTTACGTTATCGGTAAAACTGAGCGTTTTATTTATAACATTGTTATTGAAGGTGAAAAGTTCATAACCGAATGACATATACTGATCGCCACCTTGCCAGATATCAACAAACGGGAAGATGCTAGAATTACTTGTACGGGTATCCTGAATGTATGTGTAGCTTGCAAGCAACTTATTTGAGATCTTTCCTCCAAAGTTACTGTTCAATTCTCCTGTGATAGAACGGACTGTATTCTTAAATCCGTAGAATGCATTTGAAAAGGCCAGTGACTGACTGCTTATACGTCCTGAGTTTTTTGCATTGTTTGGTGGTCCGCTATTAAAGTTAGTCTGTTGGTCAGAGGTTCCGACAACATCATTGTAGCGCAAAGTAAACCTGTGATCTTTTGAAATATTCCAGTCAATACGTGCCAATATTTTATGGTTCTTATTCTGAAATGGATCAAAGTCTTTGTATTTTCCGGCATCATAGTTATATGTCGACTTAAGAAAGTCACTTACACGGATCATATCTGCTTCAGTTGTGCGGGAAATATTCTGATCAGGTACAGCAACGCCGTCAGCGCTTGGCGTCCAGGTTACACCCGGAATAGATACTTTCTCATATTCACCACTTAAAAAGAAGAATAATTTATTCTTGATTATCGGACCACCTACGCGGAAGCCGTAATTTTGTGAACTTCTGCTATTTGCACCTACAACTTCATTCCCATCAACTTTATTCCCGGTAAATGATTTGGGCCGCAAATAGGTATATACAGAGGCTTTATATGTATTATCTCCGCTTCGTGTAACTGCATTGATACTTGCACCTGTAAACTGAGAAAGAGTAACATCGTAAGGAGCAAGGCTCACAGAGATCTCTTCGATTGCATCAAGTGAAATTGGCTGAGCTTCTCCCCCCGGAAGAGGATTACTGCTTAAACCAAAATTGTTATTGAATGCAGCACCATCAACAGTTATTGTATTAAACCTTCCATCACGGCCGCTAAATGAGTTCCCCTGCGATTGTGGAGTGTATTTCGAGAAGTCTGTAATACTGCGGCTAATGGTAGGTAGTGTTGACAATTCACGGGAGCTGACATTTGTCTGGGTACCTGTTCGCTCTGAACTTAAAATTGAGCTTTTGAGAACGGCTGTAACTATAACTTCTTTCAAAGTAGTAGTAGTCTCGCCTAACTCTCCGTTTTGAACATACGTTTCACCCAGTTTCAGGATCAGATCGGTATAACTACTGGGTGCATATCCGATAAAAGAAACATTAACCGTATAAGGTCCGCCTATGCGCATGTTCTGAATACGATAGGTACCATTCTTATCGGTATTGGTTGCATACTGTGTTCCTGAGGGAACGTGAGTGGCAACAATACTGGCACCAGCAAGAGTTTCTCCTTTGCTGTCAGTTATTTTACCACTTAATGATGATGTTGTCGCCCCCTGTCCATATATCAATACTGTAATGAACAAGAAACCCAGCAGCATAAACATTCGTTTGAATAGTTTCATCATAAGATTAGGTTTAAGGTTTAATAAATTTTTGGTAAGGTTATCGTAAATACTTGATTATTTGGTTACATCGGAGTTAAATTAATATTAAATCCGGATGAACAATTTACGTCTCTTTAAATGAACCTTACCAATTAAGAAAAGATTAGTTTTTAACAAATTATGAGTGCAGTCTGTTAATATCTTTCCAAAATATTTCTTTGATTATAATTTCTGTAGCACCGGCATTTTCTTTTACATATTTTGATGCAATTTCAGCTGAAATTGTATAGATTTTCTCATCAGAAAGCCATAAATCTAAAATTCTTTCAAAATCGTAAAAAGTAAGAAATGACTTCGCTCCTCCGGCACTAAGTAGATCAACTGCTTCTTTGAAATTTTCATGCCTCGGCCCGAAAGCTATCGGAATTCCCCAGCAAGCCGGTTCAAGGATATTGTGTATCCCCTTTCCGAATCCACCTCCAATAGCGGCAATATATGCATACCGGTAGGCAGAAGAAAGCATACCTATATTATCAATAATAAGTACACGAGCATCAGCAGAAACTTCACTGTATTCTGAGAATCTCACATATTTCACCTTAAAAAGCTTTTCAAGTCTTTCTAAATTCGATTTATCAATTTCATGCGGTGCGAAAACCCATTTCATCGATAATGGGAACCTGTTGATATACTCTGCAATTATCTCCTCATCCTGCTTCCAGCTGCTTCCTGCCAGAAACAACTTTTCATTCCCCCTGAAATGTTCAAGTTTAGAAATATCCACGGCCGTCGCAGCTATCTTTACTACTCTGTCGAACCTGGTATCGCCGGCAAGAATAACATTTTCGATCCCAATACCTTTCAGAAGATCAAACGATCGTTGATCCTGCACAAAAATTCTTTCAAATTTCCTAAGAATGTCTCTGAAAAACGATCCATACCATCTGAAGAAATGTTGTCCGGGACGAAATATTCCTGAAATTAAATATAATGGAATCTTTTCCCTGTAAAGTTCTGATATATAATTATTCCAGAATTCATATTTTACAAATATTACAAATTCCGGTTTAACAAGATCAATGAATTTTTCAGCATTGCCCTGTGTATCTGAAGGGAGATAACTTATACAGTCAGCATAACTATAATTTTTTCTTATTTCATACCCTGAAGGAGAAAAAAAAGTAAGCAGGATCTTAAAATCCGGCATAGTCCTTTTTATCTCTTCAATTACCGGTCTTCCCTGCTCAAATTCACCAAGAGAGGCACAATGAAACCATATAATCCTGTCTCCCGGCTTTATCTTAGCTGCAATCTTTTCGAACCACTTATTTCTTCCTTTAACCCATAGCGATGCTCTTGAATTAAACGGAGCTATAAGATGCGCAAGTGCAGAAAAAATCAGTATCCCCAGGTTATATAAAAGTATCATGATCAAATTTTAGAATGCCAAAGGTAATAAAAACGGCATAACGGTACAACGGCGCAAGGGCGCAAAGGGGAGGACCAAAGAGACTAAGAGACAAAGAGACTTAGGGACTAAGAGACGAAGAGACTTAGGGACTAAGAGACGAAGAGACTTAGGGACATTGTCATTTTTATTGTCTCTTCGTCCCTAAGTCCCTTAGTCTCTTAGTCAATCCATATTATGTCATTAATTAAAATAGTCCTATTTTTGATAGAAAATATCTCTCCTCATGGTAAGACTTATTGCCCTTATTATCTCAATTGTTTTACAAATTGCTGCTGCGTCTGTTGCACTGAGATTCATGAAACTTACCAAATACAGACTCTCCTGGATATTACTTTCCCTCTCTTTTGTGTTCATGGCTGTGCGTAATATTATACAACTTTTTGAACGATTCAGGGGAACACCTTCTTATACCTGGCAGATGA
>Ga0209539_1000171_pt1 | contig 39724 bp, 36 predicted proteins | sample BarGraNGADG00312_2_FD_184499 | JGI IMG/M metagenome (GOLD analysis project Ga0209539, IMG submission 184499) | Arctic peat soil microbial communities from Barrow, Alaska - Barrow Graham LP Ref core NGADG0011-312 (SPAdes) (version 2) | ecosystem: Environmental > Terrestrial > Soil > Wetlands >...
CAATGAACATTTGTTCTTTATCAGGATTAAATATTAATTGCCCTTTAATAGGGACAACGAAAGTTTCAGTTATTTTAAGCTTCCTTGTTGTTCCAATACCAATGTTACATAAGGCAAACTGATCCTTATTCGTTTTAGGATTATACGTATACCATCCATCGCCAGCTCCTAAGAAAACATCAAATTTCTTAAATGCGTAGGCCGCTTCAAAATACTTATCATCTCCTTGCGAACCGATCCCTCCAGCCTTGTTTAAAATATAATTGGCACTTAAACTGCATTTCCCTTTCGTAAAATTAAGGCTTAGTTCGAATGCATGGCTACCAGATACATTTGAGCAATCGAAGTATTTAAGATTTGAAAGATAGTAATCCGATAGCCCCACACTAAACCCGGCAGGAAGGGCGTAACTGAGGTAAAGGTCGGTTTCCTGGTAACCGTTGAAATCGAAGGAGCCCCATGCCATCAATGACAATGATTTAACTGTATATTTAATGCTGGGCTGAATTGCAGGTCCCTTTCCCAATTCAGAGCCGCGCCAGATGTAGCTACTGTAAAGATCGACCGATAATTTAAAGTCAGGTACCGAATCTGTCTGGGAAAAAGCTGATTTAATGGATGATAATCCTAAAAAGGCTATTAAGGCCACCAGCATTGCTCTTTTCATACATAAATGTTTTATATTGGCCAGCTGGAATCGCCAGGAGGATTTTTATCCTATCGGTAGATACTGGACAAATCAAGCGATTTCATTTTAACAAAGATGAAAAAACATTTTCAATTTTTGGCACTTATCTATATTGGATATTCCTTGAAAGAGACAGTTGTATCGCCGGGCCGGCTACAAAATAAATACCTTTTTTATTGGTCTCGGCAGTAATCGGTACTTCCTTTTCATCCAAGACTCTGCCTTTCAGCATGGAGCTTGTTTGTTGCGCAGTAACATTACATGCTGCGGGGGATGAAAACAATCAAAAGGAATATTCGTGGAGAGATCAAGAAAATGGGTTCAGGCCAGACGATCTGAACCCATTTTTAGGACGAAATAATCCCTTGAAGGGGAAAAATTACTTCAAAATTTTGGTGGTGACGTTTTTAATACTGACTTCGAGTGCTTCGAATGGTTTTCCGTTACCCTGATTATCATCTTCCACAAAAGTATATTTTGTACCGGCAATCTTTCTGGAAGCATATATCGTTTTGAAATCAATGACTCCTGCGCCAACACTGCAGATATCATCTTTGATCACCTCGAAGAACGGGGCTTGTTTGGTTTTCATGTCCTTGAAGTGTAGCAACTGGAACCTTCCAGGGTACTTATTAAACATGGCGACTGGATCCTGACCTGCTTTTACTGCCCAGAAAAGATCTAATTCCATGGTAATGAGATTTTTATCCATCTCTGGCATGAAAATATCATAATAAGGAACTTTTCCGTTGATTTTGATAAACTCAAAATTATGGTTGTGGTATCCAAACTGAATTCCGACGCTCTTCATGATTTTACCGACTTTATTCCAGTCGCCAATCATTCGCTTATAGGTTTCAATATTGCGGTCTTGTTCATTAATCCAGGGTTGAATCACGTATTTAGTGCCAAGGGCAGCGTGAGAGTCCGCCATTAACTTAGCATTTTCGGTAGTAATGCCTGTTGACTCAACTGCCGAGTGGCTGCTAACGACATCCATTCCTAAATCGCCGACGATTTTTTTAAATGCTACGGGTGTATGGCCATAAAATTTACCATCTGCATAACCTGCCAATTCCAGGTTTTTATATCCCATATCAGAAAGTTTTTTAAGCGACCCAATTAGATCTGCACTGATTGCGTCACGAATAGAATACAGTTGTATTCCAACTCCAAATTTTTTCCTGTCATCAGCTACGCCTGCAAAAGTCTCAGTGGCACCGAGTAACATCATGCCAACCGAACCCGCAGCAGAAATTTTTAAGAAATCCCGTCTGTTTTTCATCTTTCAATTATTATTAAATGTTGTGACTTGTTCAATTGCATAAAGATACAATTCTCCAATGAAGGTTCAAACCTGGTAGAGAAAAAATTTGAATATTCATTTTAATCTCACTTGATTGTCAGCCTATTCTCTATCATCCTGTTGTTGTATTGTTGCAGAAAGGATTTAAACCGTTTGAAATGAAAATCTATGGCGGTATCACTTTTTTCGACGAGATTATTCTGATACATCGGATCATCTTTGTAACGATAAGCCGTTTTCAGCGTTTTTCCATCCGATTGTAATAGGTAGTCGCCCTCCATAAACTGGTAATATCCATCTACATAGTTGATAACAAAAGGATTACCTTTCTGTTGTAACCTGTCGCTGCCAAAGGCGAAATAGGGTGCATCGTATTTCAGGTATCCCATGATGGTCGGAAAAATATCAATCTGTTGCATCAAGGTCGGATCAAACCCGACCAGATCGCTGCCGGGATGGTAGAAAATGATCGGAATAGAAAAAATTCCAGTTGTGGTAATGTACTCTTTCCGAACCGTCGAGGGGTTGGAATGGTCGGCAGTAAAGACAAAAAGCGTGTTCTTGTACCAGGGTTGTGCAGAGGCTTCCCTGAAAAACTCTTTCAGCGAAAAATCTGTGTACTCAATGCATTTGTAAACCGGAGCAGCTCCCCCCTTGAAGACATTTTCATACTTTTTGGGCAAAATAAAAGGATCATGAGAGGAGAGGGTAAAAACTGATGCCACGAAAGGTTCCTTGAGTTGACCGAAATTTTTAGCGCAATAATTCAAAAACAGCTCATCCGGGATTCCCCAGTAACCATCAAAATCCTGCTTCTTTCCATATTCGTTTTCCCCGAAATATTTCTTGATAGACAGCATGTTGGTAATAGAAGTAAAACCCATGGAACCGTTTGGTGCGCCATGAAAGAATCCGGCATCATAACCCTTCTTCTTCAAGGTCGCTGCAAGTCCGTCCATCTCATTTAGGGAGTAACGGGAAGTCACAAAAGGCTGGACCAGTGAAGGAATTCCAGCAATTACTGAAGGAATGGCATCGATCGACTGGCGTCCGTTGGAGAACGAGTATTGCCAGGTGTAGCTGTGTTGAATAAGGGAGTCCAGGAAGGGAGTATATCCTTTGTAATGACCATTATCCAGATCCTTATTCAAAGAGCCAACAACCTCCTTAGCGAAGCTTTCGAGTATCAGAACCACCACATTCATCGGCTTGAAACTCCCCGGAGGGTAACCCGCATGAAGTGGTGAATAGATTTTCTCTGCTTCCTTTTCATCAAAAAACTTTATCTCCTCGAAAGTTTTAGCCTTTAGTGTCCTGATCATAGAGAAGGGGGTGTTCAGGACAATGGAAGATTCAATTGGCTTATGAATCTTTTCCAGCGCGTTACTGATCGTGATGGGACGGGTAGTCCCGGTAAAACCTCCGCGCATACCAGCCACTGTAAGTCCGCCGCAGAGCCCCATGAAAACCAGGGAAATCCAAAAATTGAGTGCCCTGGAACGAACCAGACCGCTTCTTGTGTGGTCAGCATATATCCACCGTAAAAACAGCAGCAATCCAACAAACAACAGAAGAAGGTACCAGTATTGTAACATGCTGTGAAGGATGACTTTCCAAAGTTGCGATTCATGCTGAAATTCTCTGAAAACGCTGAAATCTGTTCTCCGGATGATATTTCTGAAATATACGACATCAATAAAATTTGCCAGCAGGGCGATTGAATTGGTTAAAAAGAAAACCCCTCTGGCAAATCTCTTATAGGATTCATGGTACCTGAATGGGAAGGGCAGCAGCATCAATAACAGATACAAACTGTTGGTGTAGAGGACGGCAGAAAGGTCGAATTTTATTCCTGAAAGCATTAATTCACCCAGGTGACCGGCGGTCATTCCAGGAAAAAATCCCATGTTAAGAAGGTAAAAAACAAGACGCTGAAACGAGTAGAGCAGCATGACTATCGCTAATCTCCATGCCAGCATGACGGGCGCATTCCGAACTTTTGCCAATGATAATTTCATAACCCTAATTTCTTCACTATGCCATATACGCATTTCTGTTATTTAAGATACAACGTGCCCGTCATCAACCTTCAGAGTGGCATATTATCCAGTCGTTTGAGAATATCATTGATATGATAATAATGTCCGACGCCAGCATTGGTCGCCGCTTCCAGATCAGATTGTTTATCCCCTATCAGGATGGAGTTTTGAAGATCCAGGTTGAATTCTCTCTGCGCCTGGAGGATCATACCTGGATTTGGTTTCCGGCACATACACTCACCTGTGATTTCAGGAAAGTGCGGACAATGGTACACTTTCCCTATCGTGATTCCCTTTTGGGAAAATTCCTGTAACATCCAATCAGTTAGTTTATGATAGTCATCCTCAGAATAAAAACCTTTCGCGATACCAGCCTGGTTGGTAACGACTATCAGGACATATCCCCTCTTTTGATAAAAATCGCAGATCTCAAGAATCCCGTCAATAAAGACAAAATCTTCTATTCGAAAGAGATAATGAATCTCCTTGTTGATGACGCCATCACGATCTAAAAAAAGGGCCTTATTCATCATTCTTGGCGGTTAAAAATCGTTTTAAAATCATCCTGTGCCTTCAGGTAATCTTCCGGAACGCCGATGTCAATAAAATAACCATCAGCGAAGTAAGGGGCAAAAAAATGTTTCTCCACATATTTCTCCAGGTAATCTTTCTCAAAAGAGAACCTATCGGGCCAATTGATATCCAGAAATTTTTGCTTGTTTAAAAGATAGGTTCCAGCGTTGATGAACCCCTGTTCGATGAATTGCTTCTCAATGAACCTGGTAATTCTGTTATCGTGGACCGACACGGAACCATACCGTTCGAAGTTTTGCATTTCCTTCAAAGCGATTGTAATATTCGCCTGATTATTAAGGTGCTGACGCTCCATCTGATCGAGGTCTACATCAAAAAAAGTATCTCCGTTCAGGACAAACGCGTTATCACTTTCGGATAACTGAATGGATTTTTGGATGGCTCCACCTGTTCCTAACGGGGATTCTTCGATGGAATAGATCAGATCCGTACCCTCAAAATCATTGCCGAAGTAATCCCAAATTTGTTCGTGACGATACCCGACTGAAAGTATGATTCTGGATGGGTTGAATTTGTTTATGTAACCGAGAAGGTATTTCAGGAAAGGTTGCCCATTGACCGGGACCATTGGTTTTGGGATTCCTGGTAAGAGGTTCTGGAGTCTGGTTCCCAGTCCGCCGGCTAAAATAATTACGTCGCTCCTCATCTTAGAAATTTTTATTTTGCCTGCCAGGAGGTTAGTCCTTTGTTGCTGAAATTAAAAGCCCTGACTTCTCCACCGAATTTTTTCAGCGCCTCAATGACTTTATGTCTGCTGTTTTGCGGACAATAAAAGAACATGAAACCCCCTCCTCCGGCGCCTGAAACTTTTCCTCCGGTGGATCCTGCTGACAAGGCTGCCTGGTATATTTCGTCGATCAGCGGGTTGGTAATGCCGCTGGCCATCTGACGTTTGTTTTTCCAACCAAAATCAAGAATCGGCCCGATTTCATTCAGGTCTTCTTTCAGGAGCGCTTCTTTCATCAGGTAGGCCTGCTCCTTGATTTTATGCATGGCTTCGATTTTGGCCACCTGATTTTCTTTTACACTGCGTTTCTGTTCATCGATGATGTTATCAGAAAGGCGGCTGGCCCCTGTGAAGTACAAGACAGTCGAATAGGCCAATTCGCTGATTAAGGATGATTTAAGTCTTAACGGGTTGACAATAACCACGTCATCCGCCAAAAATTCCATGAAATTGATACCGCCAAAAGTGGCCGAATATTGATCCTGTTTCCCCCCGGAAAGTCCAAGATCCAGTCTTTCAATTTCGTAGGCGAGCCGGGCGATATCGTTTTCCCCAAGTGGTAATTTTAACCATTCAACAAATGCCCCAAGGATGGTTGTAACCAGGGTAGAGGAAGACCCAAGACCGGAGCCGGGAGGGGCATCCGCATGTGTGATCAATTTAAATGACAATGGGTTACATTGAAAATCGCGAACCACTCTGTTATAAATACCCGCATGCAAAGGCAAATCTGCATGAACCGGCAATACCTCCTGCGAATCAAAAATGAGGGTAATACCCTTGTCGACAGACTGGAATACGATTTTATTGTCGTTGGTGGGTTCGAGTGAAGCATAAGCATAAAGATCGATAGTGGCGTTTAAAATGGCGCCCCCGTAAATGTCGGAGTAAGGCGAAACATCTGAACCTCCGCCTGCGAGTCCGATCCTAAGCGGCGCTTTACTTCGTATAATCATTTTTTATCTGATTGAAAAGTTTCATGATATTATGGTACATCTCCGACCAGGTGTATTTTTTCTTCTCCTCGACAATGTTTGACTCAAAACTCTTAGCCAGATCCTCCGAAGTGAAGAAGCGGATCAGTGCATCCGCAATATCCTTCTTATCGGGCTGTGTGACAAATCCGATCTTCCCGTCTATAATGATTTCTCCCAGTCCCCCGACATTGGTCACCAGCATCGGTTTTTCGAAGTGGAATCCGATCTGGGTTACACCGCTCTGGGTCGCAGTTTTGTATGGTTGGGCAATGATGTCACAGGCACAAAAATAATTGGCCACCTCTTCGTTGGGTATGAAATCATTTTTAAGGATGATATCGTCGCCGAGCTGGTGTTGGGCAATGAGGTCGAGGTATTTTTTCGAGTCGGAATAATATTCTCCGGCTATGATCAGCTTAACAGGAAGTTCCCGGAAACGCTTGTCAGCAAAGGCTTCAATTAACAGATCCAGTCCCTTGTAATCCCGGATAAAGCCGAAAAACAAGATATACCTGAATTGTTTGGAGAATCCCAGGTTCTCCAACGCTTCTGCTTTTGGGATTCTTTTGCCGAAGTTATCGAAGATGGGATGCGGCGAAAAGAGTCTTGGTTTCTTCTTCGTGAACAGGTCAATTTCCTCCAGGACGCTTTTCGACATGGCAATAAATGCATCAGAGGCGCTTACGAAATAACTGGTTAGGATCCGGTCTCCGAATCGCTTCTCATGAGGAATCAGGTTATCGATGATGGTGATAACTCTGGTATGTTTGTTGCTCCGGGCAATCCGGGCGATGGTGCCGAAACACGGTCCCATGAAAGGGATCCAGAATTTGAAGATAAGCAGATCCGGTCTTTCCTTTCTGATCCTGAGTCCAACCCTGATCCAGTTGAAAGGATTAATGGAATTGATGGAGCGTGTAATCTTTAGGTTCGCGGGTGCCGGAGACTCAGAATATTGAGTCTTCCCCGGAAACAGGAAGGAAGGATACTGGAGGAGAAAGGTCTCAATCTGAATTTCATCGTTCTGCAATTGAGACTCAACCGCGAGCCTTTCATTGTAGCTTGCCAGGCCACCTCTGTATGGATATGCGCTGCCCGCGATGATGACCTTCAACATTTTTACAACGCTTTCACCTGTTTTTCGCAGGCAGCTTTCACCTCTTTCGCCTTTTCGTCTGCCGGATTCAGTTCGATGGTTTTGTCGAATGAAGGGATTGCATCGCTGAATTCCTTCTTAGCTTTAGCAATTTCTGCCACGTATCCGGGATCTTTGGCGTCCTTAAATTTCTTGGAAGTTATCTTATCGATGGCTCCCTTCAGGATTGCATTACCACTGTTATAATGACTCACTCCCTCTGCGAAGTAGGTCTTGGACATTTCAACTTTGAACTTGGCATTCTCAGGGAATTTTGCCAGCCCTTCGCTGATAGCTTTTAAAAATTCATCGTTTTTCTTTTGAATTTTAAAGACGACTGCCTTGTTAAAAAGGGCATCTTCGGCTTTAAAATTATTGGCTGCACACAGGTCGAAATATTTAATCGCCTTTTCGTAATCCTTAATCTGGAATGCGCAGATGGCACAATTGTAAAACATACCATAATCGGCAGGGGCGGTACCCCAGACGGCAGCAGCTTTCTCGTAATTTTCGAGTGCTTTGGCGTAATCTTTGGCTTTTAATGCATCGTTTCCGGCATTGTACAATTTTGCAGACTCCTGAGCAAAAAGCGACACAAAACCCAGGCACAAGACTAAAATAACAGCAATCTTCTTCATAAAAATCAATCTTAAGAGGTTAGAATAAAATATGTTCTTCTCAAAACTAAAAACAATTTCGAGAATATCAAGCAGCTAGTGAAGTATTTTGTCTGAAGTTGATCTTCTATTTCTATTTTCCGTTGGCGACAAATTTGATCCCAAACGAGAAAATATTGGCATTCAGGCCATCACTGCGGTTATAATGACTGAATTTAAGATTGGCATTTTTAAATCCGAGCGAAAAGATCCGGAACTTCGAGAAAATGTCGGTATAGTTAAGGGCAAGACTATATTGTTGACTGTTGAATTTCGACAAATCATAGTCTGACGTGTAATATTGTTCTGTCGAAAGATGTGTCTCAAATGGGGCAAAATAATAAATCTGATTCTGGAGATAAAAGCGGTAAGAGGGCGTTATGCTAAACGACTGACTAAACCTGACAGGAAGATCAACATTAAAGGTGTGGGCCTTCAGTCCCCAGTTATCGACATAATAGCGATAGAAACCTTTCAGGACAAACCACTCATTGATGTAATAACTCGCCCGTGCACCAACGGGTAATTTATAACGGGAATTTGGTAATTTCTCAATAGCGTCTGCCAACTGATAGACCTGGTGATTATCTGGAGATGTATAAATCGGAATATTGCTGACACCTCCGATATAGTAATTGGGCTTATCGGCAAAATACATGCGCTGATAAGGTGTCGAAAGCATACCTTCCTGCATAACCAGGTCAAAGAACAGGGCCAGCTGTAATTTTTGAGTCATGATCTGGGAAAGAAAGAAGGACAAGGTATAGGAGTTCCGGCCTTTCTGATCCCATTCTTTGAATCCTGAAGGTAGGTATGATGTTGTAACATTTCCTGACTGATCGTATACTTTTATCCCTTTGAAATAGCCATACGACTGAAAATTAGCACCATAATCTGTGTATTCTCTCAACTCAGTGGGATAGATTGGTTTCCACTTGTCGAGGAAAGCGTTTCCTTTTAGTCCGATTTCAGTATTTTTATCATTGAACAGTCCGGTGACATTACCGCCAAAACCGAATGAAGTATAATCGTATTCCTTGGAGAAGGAGAGATTTGATCCCCACATAAAATTGCGGCTATCTGAGCTATGGCTATAATCTGTGTGGACAGCCTTCAGTACATCGCTTTTTGAGGCTCCTGTCGATGCAAGCCAGGGTGTACCTATTGTTTTGTAAGTTGTGGGAGTAATGGGACCTGTTGGTGGGGTATAGACTGTTCCCCCGCCACCTCTGGAAGCACTTGTGATGTTTGTTAAATTACCGCTTTTGTAAGTTGTTGGGACTGACCAAAAAGGGTTGATATTACTAGAAGATGCTGATGTATAGGCAGATATTCCTGCATCGATAGTCAGAACATCGTTCGCATTCAGGGGGATGCTCAAAACAATGGTTGGGGTGCCGTTGGTGAGTTTTTCAGTTCCAATGCCACCATTGACTGGAGAATGGATGCCGTCCTGGTTGTATAGACTCATGAGAAAGTCAACCTCCGTAGATTCCAACACCCTCTTCTTGTAAACCAGGGAAGAATCGGAAATCTGTGCTGCAACAAATTGATTGCCAGCGAATATGGTAAATACGATTATGAAAATTCTCTTCATCATAAGGATTAATTACAACCGCAACCGCCACCTGTTTTACCTCCATTGGCTCCTGAAGCGCCTTCACGGTAGACTTGAAAATTGCTTTCAAACCGCTCATTCTGATGAGCGGCCAATTTCATATCCGGATCGTTCAGGTAGATCTTTTTATATTCCTTGACGGCCACGCAGGAGGACAGGAGCATCACTATGCATATCAATGCCAAAATTTTCTTCTTCATTGTTTGACGGGATCTAATTTTATATGATCTGACTTGTATATTTTACCCTGATCGTCGACAACCACATACTCAAGGCCTTTAAATTGTTTTATTACATTGATTCCTACATCTTTCCCCATTACAAAGATGGCTTTCGTGAGTGCAGTAGAGAGTTCGGCATTTGGTCCGAAAAGGGTAACACTGGCGATCCCGTGAACGGGCCAGCCGGTACGAGGATCAATGATATGGGTGTATTTAATGCCGTTAAATTCAACGAAATTTTCATAATCGCCTGAAGTCCCGATGGCGTCGCCTTCAAAGGCAAACCAGGAGAAGACTTTCTCTTTATTGAACGGATTCGTTATGCCGATCATCCATGGTTTCCCATCCGGTTGATGGCCCCAGGTGGTAAGATCACCGGAAGCATTGATGATTCCGCCCTTGACTCCCATAGATTTCAGCAATTCAGCGCTCTTGTCGGCCGAATAGCCCTTGCCAATTCCACCGAATCCCAGGCGCATACCCTTGAGTTTTAGATATATCGTCTGATCCTGTTTATTAAGGATAATATTCTTATACCCAATTTTTGATGCAGCGGCGGCAACTTCCTCTTTTGAAGGCAATTGTTTCATCGAACCGTCAAATTTCCATATCTTGTTCATGGAGGCCCAGGTCATATCGAATGCACCATCCGTTAATTCGGAAATCTTGATGCTCCGCACAATTAGATCGAAGACTTCCTTGTCGACTTTAACCGGCTTGATGCCGGCATTCCTATTTACTTCCGAAATCTGGGTGGTCGAATCCCATTCAGAAATCAGATGTTCTATTCTTGAAACCTCGTTTGCAGCAATGTCAATGAATTTGTCACCATCCTTCTGGTTTGAGGCAATGACAGTTATTTCGAACCTGCATCCCATTAACGTAAGTTTTCGGCTAAACTTTTCCTGGCCTGAAGAAATTAACGGCAGGAGAAGAATCAGGTATGGAAGGAAAACTTTCAACGTTAATTTTTTTCGAATGAGTGAAGCAAGGCAATGTATTCTTTGGGGCTCACATTTTTAAAGCCTGTGGAACCGAGTACTTTCCCATTTTTATCCAGAACAAGAACCAGCGGGAAAAGGCCTTGTTTGTTGTACGTCTCGGCAAGTTTATCATTCACTTCCTGCTGTTCCTTGGGAAGGGCGTTCGCCTTTCGCTTTGGAAAATCGGCCCGATACATGACAAAATGATCTTTTGCGTAATCAATAAAATCCTGCGACGACCAGATAGTCTTTTCAAGTTTCATACATGGAATACACCAGTCAGATCCTGCAAATGTCAGGACGATGTCTTTCTTTTCCCGGTCAGCTTTAGCTTTTGCAGCATCAAAGTTTGGTTCCCATGTCTGGGCGGAAACCAGGGATGTCAGGGATAACAACATAGATGTAATTAAGGTTCTTGTCATCTGTAAATAGGTATATAAATACATAATCGTGCAATATTACAATTTGACCCTCGAAATTCATGAGGGTCAAACGTTAATTTTCTACAAAAATCAATAATAAACTGTCTGATGGATACCCTTTTATGCAATTCCCAAAGAAACGAGATATGGAATCCGGAATTATAAAAAATTCTTATCCAGAAACTCCTGAAATTTATCTTTATATTGTTCGCTTACAGGGATATAAGTCTTTCCGAAGATGATGCGGCTTCGTTCAATGGTCTCAATTCTATCTAAGTTGACGATGAACGAGCGGTGCACCCGCATAAATTTCTCTTCGGGAAGTTTATTTTCCAGAGATTTGATGGAGTTGAGCGACAATACCGGCTTATCGGTCCCGGTAGTATAAACTTTAATGTAGTCTTTCAAGCCTTCAATGTAAAGGATATCGTTGAAGTTGATGCGACGTATTTTGTATTCTGATTTTAGAAATAAAAACTGGTTGTTTGCCTCGATCGACGGAATGGCAGTTGCTTCAAGTTCGGCCATTTTATGAGCCTTCCCCGCAGCTATGAGAAATTCTTCGTAGCTGAAGGGTTTCAGCAGGTAATCCACGGCATTCAGTTTAAATCCCTGGAGAGCATATTTTTCGTAGGCCGTCGTGAAAATGACTTTCTGGTCTCCTTCCAGTGTTCTGGTAAATTCGATTCCTGTCAGATCAGGCATCTGAATGTCCACAAAGATGAGCTCGGCCTCATTTTCCGAAAGAAATTCAATGGCATCCAGTGGATTGTCGAATGATCCTACCAGCTCAAGATAAGGAGTCTTTCTGACATAATCACTTACCAGCTTAAGCGCAAGAGGCTCATCATCAATGGCTATTGTTCGCAGCTTCATACCGGTAGCTTTTGTTTTGTAATGAAGAGTTCCACCTTGAAGGCAGTCTCAGAACTTTCAATCTTTAAATAATGTTTATCCGGAAACAGCAGTCCAAGGCGTTTCCTTACATTTTCGAGTCCGATGCCGGAATGCTGCATATCCCCCGACCGTGCACTGTTTCCAAGGCTATTTTCGGCAGTGAAACGAATCTGCTCATGTTCAATTTCCATCTTTATTCTGATAAATGAAGGATCACGGTGACTGATCCCGTGCTTGAACGCATTCTCGATGAAGGGGATAAATAAAAGCGGGGGAATGGAAAAGTCCGTAAAATCTTTTGGAAAATCAATTTGCAGATCGACTTTTGGATTAAGACGCAGCTTCATCAGATCGATGTAATTATGCATGAAGTCTATTTCGTGACTCATTTGTGTCTCTCCGTTTTCTGATTCATAAAGCAGGTAACGCATCAATTTTGACAATTTCAGAACAGACTCCTGGGCTGTCGCTCCGTCGATACCTATCAACGAGTAGATGTTATTCAGCGTGTTAAAGAAAAAGTGGGGACTGACCTGATTTTTTAGGAACGCCAGTTCGGAGTGCAGTTTCTCTTTCTCCAGCTCTTTCTGTTTCTTCTCGTTCTCTTTCAGTTTATCGGTCACACCAAGGCCAATGGCAAAGCCGGAAAGCAGCAAAGAAGAAGCAACATGGGAGAAAAAACCGAAAATCTTCATCGATGGGCGGAAACCGTCTCCTTTTTCATTCATCCGCTTCATCGCCTCCGTGAGTTTATCCGGATCACCTGGATTTTGAAAGTAATCGCCCACAATACTTGTAATAAAATAGGTCGCAAGAATGAGCCCGATCAAAATCAGGAAGTAGGCAAGTTTCCTGTCCTGAAGAAAGAATCTGGGTACCAGCCACAAGTATCCCAAATAGAAAACGAGTCCGGCTGCGAAAGTATGCAGATAGAATTCATAAACCCGGTGATAATTTGTTGCTCCGTAAGCATTGTGCATGTAAAGCGGGATGATAATGACAATAATCCAGGCTATTATATGCAGGGACCAACTGATCCATTTGTTGGATAAGGAAAATGATCTGGCCATTTTTTCTCTTTTTTTCAAAGATAATAATTTCGATACGCAAACTTATTCGTAACGCAAGGCGTCAATCGGATTCAGGTTGGAGGCTTTCTTTGCAGGATACCAACCGAAGAAGATTCCAATAGCGGCACATACCAGGAAGGAGACTACGACGGATTCTGTCATAATGACGACCGGCCAGCCCATCAGGGAGCCAACCACGGCACTGATCACATATCCTAATCCGATACCTATAATTCCACCGACCACACTTAACATGGTAGATTCAATCAAAAATTGCATCAGGATATCCAGGCCTTTACCACCTATTGACATACGCAGTCCGATTTCTCGGGTGCGTTCTGTCACAGACACATACATGATATTCATGATCCCGATTCCGCCGACCAGGAGAGAAATTCCGGCAATTGCACCCAATAAGGTCGTTAGTACATCGCTGATGGAAGTAAAAGTCTTCACAAGTTCAGACTGTGACATCACACGAAAATCATCATCTTCGGGTTTGGAAATCTTGTGCTGTTTGCGCATAACGGCCTGCATCTCGGCTATCGCAGCATCGGTTTTATCTTCACTGATTGCAGATGTATAAATCCCCTGGATGAAGTCAATAGCCAGAAACCTGCGCTGAACAGTTGTGTAGGGTGCAATCAGCAGATCGTCCTGATCCTGACCAAAAGAGTTCTGACCCTTCTCGCTCAGCACTCCGATCACTTTCATAGGTATATTCTTAAACCTGATAGTTTGTCCGATGGGGTCCACACCTTTCGGAAATATTTTTTCAACAACGGTTTTGCCAATCAGGCAAACTTTGGCCAATGAGACAATTTCCTTGTCCGTAAACATCCTGCCATTGTCTACCAAAAATTTCTTAATACCCAGGTATTCCGCGTTGGCTCCATAAATGGTTGTCGGCCAGTTTTCATTGCCAAATACAGCCTGTCCGCCGGTTCTGACTTCCGGAGATATTGCCGAAATATTCACACACTGTTGTTTGATGGCTTCCAGGTCTGTCATCTTAAGAGACATGGCACCGGAATTCCCCATTGCGACACCACCCCTTTGCTGGGATCCCGGCATGATGAAAACCAGGTTAGAACCCATACTTGACATCTGGTCCTGGATACTTTTTTTAGACCCCTGTCCAATGGCAAGCATGGCTATTACGGATGCTACCCCGATGATGATGCCTAGCATGGTTAGAAATGCCCTGAACTTATTGCGCATCAGTGCATTCTTGGCGATTTTTAAGAGATTTGAATAATTCATCGTTTTTCGGTATTAAGCTTCCTGGTCGACAAGAGGCAGTGTCCTCAGCATTTCTGAGGCCAGCGTTTTTTCTTCCAATAATTGTTCCTTCGTTACCCAGCCATCGCGGAAAATAATGTTCCGGGTGGTTAGTTTGGCGATATCCGGTTCGTGGGTTACGAACACGATTGTCTTTCCTTCATCGCTATTCAGCCGTTGAAAAAGCTCCATGATTTCGTAGGAGGTTCGGGTATCCAGGTTTCCTGTGGCTTCATCCGCGAGAATCACCACCGGATCGTTTACCAGTGAACGGGCGATGGCTACACGTTGCTGCTGACCGCCTGAAAGCTGGTTGGGCATGTGGTGCATCCGGTCTGCCAAGCCGACCGCTTCGAGCGCTGCAATGGCTCTTTCTTTCCGCTCTTTCGATTTAATCCTGTCGTTGTAGAATAGCGGCAGTTCAACATTCTCGAGGGCTGAAGTCCTGGATAACAGGTTGTAAGATTGGAAAACGAACCCCAGCTTTTCATTTCTCAAAGTCGCTAACTCATTCTTATTCAGACCAGAAACACTCACTCCATCTATTTTATATTCTCCTGACGTTGGCTTATCGAGACAACCGAGGATATTGAGCATTGTTGATTTACCGGACCCGCTGGCTCCCATGATGGCGACGAATTCTCCCTTTTGAATCCGGATATTGATTCCTTTCAGTGCGCGGACAGTCACGTCGCCCACATAAAAATCCTTCTTCAGGTTGATGACTTCTATAATTGTATTTTCCATTTTTTTACTTTTTTTGTCCCGGACGTTGGGGCATGAACGGGCTCTTGGCTGCGACTTTTGTTGTCGCGGTTGCTTTCTCTGCCGCCAAGGAAAGAATAATTTCATCCCCTTCGTTCAATCCGGAAACCAGTTCGTAATTTATTCCGTCATTCTCACCGATCTTCACCTCTTTGCGCTGAATTTCATGACCGTTTTTTGTCCAAATGAAACTTTTTTTCTGATCACCCCTTGCGGCGACCGGCAAGTTGGGAGCCATTCCGCCTCGTACACTCTCCGGCAGGGATTTCAGGTAACCTAAATATAACGCTTCGGTAGGCGTGAATCTTATAGCCTTACCAGGAAGCACGGGTATGTCCTTCTTCTCATTCACGTAAATGGTAGTGCTTGCGGTCATCCCGGGCAACAGCTTTGTTTCCGGATTTGGCGCCTGAATGATAACGGTGTATGTCACTACATTGGAAGTAACGATTGGTTGCTTCCTGATCTCGGAGACAAAACCTGCAAATTTCAAGTCAGGAAAGGCATCAACGGTAAACTCTACACGCTGATTCATATTGACATGACCTATATCGGCCTCATCTACCTTCGCCTCCACACGCATCTGGGTCAGGTCATTGGCAATGGTGAAAAGGGTTGGCGTGTTGAAGCTGGCGGCAACTGTCTGTCCCTCGTCGACCGCACGATTAAGGATGACTCCGTCTATCGGGGAATAGATACGGGCATAGGCCAGATTGATCCTATTCTTCTCATAGACTGATTTGGCATTTTTAAGAGATGCCAGGGCATTGTTATAGTTATATTCTGCCAGGTCAAAATCGGATTGCGCAATCAGTTTTTTCCCAATCAGTATTTTGTAGCGGTCGTAGGTCGACTTCTGGTACTTTACCTGCGCCTCAGCCTGGTCAACAGTAGACTTTGACTGATCAAGCTGCGCCAGAAGCGGCGTCTCATCCAACTGCGCCAGCAGTTGCCCTTTCTTTACCTGGGAATTAAAATCCACCAGGATCTTCTCAATCACTCCTGAAACCTGAGTTCCTACGGAGACAGTTTTAATTGCCTCCAGCGTACCGGTGGCAGTAATGGTGTTACTAATGGTTCCCTTGCCAACTTTTACAGTTTCGAAGGAATAGGTTTGATCCGTATTCCTCAGCAACGTGAAGGCGAGGACGGCAAAGACAATAATTGTTAAAGCCGAGACAATGATTATATTCTTCTTTTTCATGGTAATATGTATTTGAAATATTTTTTAGAGTACAAGCGGGATTCCTTTGTAGAAATCAAGAACTTTATAACTGAAAATCAGGTTAAATCTGGATTGAAGTAATTTACTTTCGGATGTGATCAGGCTGGTTTTCTGGACTAAATAATCGACTGAGTTCAGCAATCCAACCTTAAATTTTTCGTCTGTAACATTATAAGACTCCCTGCTTGACTGCAGTCCTTCCAGCCCGGCAGCATATTCCGTTCTGGCTGATTCAACATCAACACACGCCTGTTCAATCTCCTTCCGGAGCGTGTTTTTGGTGTTGATGAGATCTAGTTCCGCATTGGAGACCGCAATACCGGCAACTCCGACATTAGTCTTTACCAGCTTTTTCTGAAATATTGGTATGGATAGCGATAAACCAATTGAAGGATTGATTTTATCCTTCAGCTGGCTGGAATAGTCAGTCCCTCGTAACAGGCTGGAATACCCTGTCGACAGACCAACACCCATTGAAATCGATGGCAGGTAATCGGCTTTCGCGATATTCACATTGATAGCTGCGCTCTCCTTGTTCAATTCCGCATTTTTGATCTGTGGTTTAATTCCAATCGCCATATTATAAATCTCCTGTGCATTGGGTAGGTCGGATTTTATAAGCAAACTGTCCAGATTCGGCCTGACAACTTCAAACCCCTGTTCGACAGGCAGTTCCATGAGTTGCATGAGGGTTACCTTGTTGATTGATAACTGACTCTGAGCGGTAGCGAGGGTTGATTTCTCAGTTGCAAGTTCGGACTTGATCTGCAGGTAATCAGCCATAGAAATGACTCCCAGATCCACGCGTTCCTTCGCGAGGGCAAGTTGTTCTGTAGTCGACTCAATTTGTTTTTCGGCATTGCTTACATTTTCATAACCATACAGTACCTGCAGGTAGGCGTTCAGAATATTCAATCCGACGGATTCCCTGACTGACTCAGAATAATAATGTCCACTCGACAGGTTGATTTCAGCCTGTTTGATCTTGTTGGAAACCTTCCCGCCATTAATCAGCACGACATTCGAATTGACAGAATAGTTTGTGCTGTTTGAACCATTACTGCTACCGTATTGTCCGGTAGTTGAATCGAATCCTTTGTACCAGTTAAAGTTCTGGCTGACAGAAGCGTTAAGAGAAGGCAAACGGCTGGCCTGAGCCTGCTCGGAATAAAGCTGATTTTGTTTGTTGGACAGGTCAGCTTTTTGTACCTGGATGTTCCTGTTAAGGGCGTAATTGATACATTCTTCCAGTTTCCAGGACTTTCCCTGTGCATTGCCTGAATATCCTGACAGGAGCATTAGGAGTCCGGTAATAATTAAATTTGTTTGTTTTGTCTTCATAACATGATTTTCAATTTGAAGCAAATTAACACCAAGCTCACCACCTTTGAAACCAGGATCGACTGTTTGGCGGTTTTTACCGACGTTTTGCCTATTTATATCGAAATTATAACAGACAAAAGGGCAAAATTCCGATTGAAATACCCATCCCGACTTGTCGGGACTAACCGAAAATGATTATGTGGGTATTCCATGCGACCATTGAAAGACAAAATATAAACGCATGAAAGTGCTAATATTATATTAATTACAACCTGTACTGATCTTCAAAAAATTGTAAATTTGTAAAATACCATGGTACTTATTTAAAAGTGATCAGCTTATGGCATTCGATATAAATTCGCAAAGATTCAAAGGATTGAGTGCGTCTGCTGTCTCAGAGAAGCAGGCGAAGGAAGGTCTTAACGAACTCCCCTCTTCAAAACCCAAAAATTTTCTGGCTCTTGCATGGGTTATCGTCAAAGAGCCTATGTTTATACTGCTGGTTGCCTGCGGTTCGCTTTACCTGGTTTTAGGTGACGTGCAGGAAGGACTAATGTTACTGGGTTTCGTCTTCGTGATTATGGGTATCGAATTTTACCAGGAAAAGAAGACGGAAAAAGCGCTGGATGCCCTGAAAGATCTGGCTAGTCCCCGGGCTTTGGTGATTCGGGAAGGAATTGAAAAACGTATTGCAGGAAGAGAAGTCGTGACCGACGATCTGGTTGTTCTTCAGGAAGGCGACCGGGTACCGGCAGATGCAACGGTCCTGTATTCCGTCAACCTGATGGCCGATGAATCGCTCCTGACCGGGGAGTCCGTACCGGTTAGCAAGTCCGAATGGAATGGGACTGATATTTATTGTCAACCCGGTGGTGATGAGCTGCCATTCGTCTATTCCGGATCGATGATTGTACAGGGTAATGGGGTGGTACGGATCACCTCTATCGGTTCCAATACAGAAATCGGAAAGATTGGAAAGGCGCTTGACTCTGTTGTGGAAGAACCTACTAAACTCAAGACCGAGATGGGCATCCTGGTCAGAAGACTGGCCATCATCGGTGTTTCACTCTGTCTGATTGTGATCCTAGTTTTTACCCTCACCCGCGGCGATTTATTACAAGGATTCCTTGTGGGAATTACGCTGGCAATGGCCATGTTGCCTGAGGAATTCCCGGTAGTGCTCACTATTTTTATGGCGCTGGGAGCCTGGCGGATGTCTAAGAAAAATGTTCTTACCAGGAAACCATCGGCGATAGAGACCCTGGGTTCCGCAACCGTACTCTGTACCGATAAAACCGGGACGCTGACGCAGAATAAAATGACGGTCAGCAGATTATACAACGGCAACAACTTCAATAAAGTCAATCATTCAACACCTTTCCCTGAAGAATTTCACGAAATAATTGAATACGGCATCCTGTCGAGTCAGACCAATCCTTTCGATCCGATGGAAAAAGCCATTACCGTCATGGGCGAGGCGTTCCTGAAAAACACTGAGCATATCCATACCGACTGGCAGATGGTCAAAGAATATCCTTTGTCTAAAGAGTTACTGGCGATGTCGCGTGTTTTTACCAATTCGGAGAATCAGCAGCAGACGATTGCAGCCAAGGGTGCCCCGGAAGCAATTTTCGATCTTTGTCACCTGTCACAGGAACGGAAGATAACCTACGAAGCGGCCATCTCCGAAATGGCTTCCGATGGGCTGAGGGTGCTCGGAGTGGCGAAGTCGATGATTGGAAGCGAGAACTTACCTGATATCCAGCACGATTTTAAGTTTGAATTTATCGGGTTGATTGCCTTGTCAGATCCAATCAGGGAGACCGTTCCCGCAGCGGTTGCAGAATGCTACAAAGCCGGCATTAGGGTGATTATGATTACCGGAGACTATCCTGTGACAGCCATGAATATTGCAAAAGAGATTGGGCTGAAAAACTCGGATGTGGCTATCAGCGGACCGGAGTTACACGCGATGTCGGAAGAGGAGTTGTGCAAACGTATCCGGGAGGTGAATGTATTTGCCCGGGTTGTTCCGGAGCAGAAACTGAAGATCGTCAATGCCCTGAAGCGAAATAATGAAATAGTGGCCATGACGGGCGATGGAGTGAATGATGCCCCTGCCCTGAAGGCCGCCCACATCGGAATCGCGATGGGTGAAAAAGGTACCGACGTGGCCCGTGAAGCCTCTTCTCTGGTGTTGATGGATGATAATTTTGCCTCGATTGTCGGGGCGGTGAAAATGGGAAGACGTATTTTCGACAACCTGCAGAAGGCACTGGCCTATATTTTTGCCATTCACGTACCAATTGCCGGATTGTCTCTTATCCCAGTATTCTTCTCCAACTTGCCGCTGATTTTATGGCCGGTTCATATTGTCTTTCTCGAGCTGATCATCGATCCGGCCTGTTCTGTCATCTTTGAAGCTGAAAAGGCAGAGAGAAACGTGATGGATCGGCCACCCAAAGCTTTCGATGATCCATTCTTCGGGGCAAAAAAGATCTGGCTAAGTTGTTCACAGGGAATCGGGATTCTGGTCATCGTTTTTGCCGTTTACCTCATAGGACTAAGACTCAATTACTCTGAAAAAGAGGTCCGGGCACTGGCATTTACTACCCTGATTGCAGCCAATATTGCCATTATTCTTTCGAATCGTTCGTGGTCACGAAATATTTTTCAGATACTGGTAACGACCAACAAAACAGTAAAATGGGTTGTAGGTGGTGCCATTGGATTCCTGCTGCTGACATTGAATGTTCCCTTTTTGCTGAACCTGTTTCAGTTTGAGAGAATCAGCTTTGTCGAAGCGATCATCTGCGTCGCTGCCGGAACTTCCAGCATTATCTGGTTTGAGTTTTATAAGGTATTCAGGTCCAGGTAAATAGAATTCTCGAGAATCTGCGTTCCTATTAAAATCAGACATTATTGTCTCCTTCCCGGATCTGCACCCTCCTGATTTTACCGCTGATGGTCTTGGGCAACTCGGTGACAAACTCGATGATGCGTGGATATTTGTATGGGGCGGTCACTTTTTTGACGTGTTCCTGCAATTCCTTAGCCAGTTCATCACTGGCATGGTAGTTTTTCGACAGGATGACGGAGGCTTTTACTACTTGTCCGCGGTCGGGATCGGGCACCGCTGTAATGGCGCACTCCAGCACGGCCGGGTGTTCCATCAGGGCACTCTCCACCTCGAAGGGACCAATCCGGTAACCTGAACTCTTGATCACATCATCGGCTCGGCCGACGAACCAGTAATATCCGTCTTCATCCCGCCAGGCCATGTCGCCGGTGTAATAGATATTGTCGTGCCAGACTTTCCTGGTAAGCTCATTGTCGCGGTAGTATCCGTTAAACATCCCTGTCGGCTTCTGGTCTGTATAGATGACGATCTGTCCCTCGTCGCCCACTTCGCAGGAAATTCCGTTTTCGTCCAGCAGATCAATATGATAGCCGGGAGAAGGTTTCCCCATGGAGCCCGGTTTTGGATCCATCCAGGGATAAGTCGCGAGGGCCACCGTGCATTCTGTCTGCCCGTAACCTTCCATCAGCTTGATACTTGTCTCCTCCAAAAATTGCTTATATACCTCAGGATTAAGAGGCTCACCTGCCACGACGCAATATTTCAGGGCACCCAGATCGTACTTACTTAAATTCTCCTTAATCAGGAAACGGTAGATGGTTGGAGGGGCACAGAAGGTTGTAACCCTGTATTTCTCGATGACCTCCATCAGGTTTTTGGGGACAAACTTATCATAATCGTAAGTCATCACGGCACTGCCGGAGAGCCATTGACCATAGAGTTTTCCCCAGGCTGATTTGGCCCAGCCGGTATCGGCAACCGTGAAATGCAGTCCGTCGTCCTGTACGTTCTGCCAATATTTTGCGGTAAGGATATGTCCCAAAGGATACATAAAGTTGTGATTCACCATCTTGGGCATTCCCGTAGTACCAGAGGTGAAATAGAGGAGCATGATGTCGTCGTTTTTCGAGGCCTGATCACCCTGTGGACGGGCAAATTCTGCCGGACTGTTTTCCATCCCTGTGTTAAAGTTGAGCCATCCTTCGCGATCCAGCCCAATCAAAGCTTTCGTCTTTAAGGTCGGCGACTTCTCTTCACACTCCTCTACATGCTGTATCACTTCGGTTTCCGGGACGCAGACGATCATTTTAATATCGGCGGCATTGTTGCGGTAGACCAGATCTTTGGTACTGAGCAGGTGTGTTGCCGGGATGGTGATAGCACCGATCTTATGAAGTGCCACAGCGCAGAACCAAAATTCGTACCTCCTCTTCAGGATCAGCATCACCGGATCGCCCTTGCTTATACCCGCCGACAGAAAGAAATTAGCCGCCTTGTCGCTCTGCTTTTTCATCTGACCGAACGTGAAAATTGCCTCTTCACCCTTGTCGTTGCACCAGACCATGGCGATCTTTTCGGGGGTCTTCATGGCTATTTCATCCACTATATCGAAGGCAAAATTGAAATTGGCAGGGATGTGGATCTTGAAGTTCTCGGTGAAATCCTGGTAGGTTTGGAAGGATGTTTGGGTGAGGTATTTATCTAACATAAGAAAGTGAAAAGTGAAAAGTGAAAAATTGCCTGCGGATTGCAAATCCGCAGGAGCGAGCTTCCGGTCCCTGAGCCTGCCGAAGGGCCCTTCGACAGGCTCAGGGACCGGGAGAGGCCGAAGGATCGAAGGTCGAAAGACGATTAGGTGACTATGGCGAGGAAGCGGGAGTGTTGGTTGTTGAGGGCTTTCATGGCATGCTGGTAACCCGAATCGAAGTAGATCGAATCGCCTTCATTCAGAGTGATCTCATGACCATCGACGATGACCATCAGGATCCCTTCAAGTACATAATTGAACTCCTGTCCGGGGTGAGAATTAAACTCCGGAGTGCGGTTTTCCTGGTAAGGGGCCACAGTAACGATAAATGGTTCGATCTTTTTGTGGATGAAATTCCAAGCCAGGTTTTCGTAAGTATATTGTTTGCGGCGATCCACATTTAGCCCTTTCCCCTTCCGGACGACAGAATATACATGCAATTTAGGCTGTTCACCACGCAAGAGTGCGGAGAGTTCCATGTTGAAACGATGGGCTATTTTGTACAGGAACCCTACCGGGATATCGGTAGTACCACTTTCGTAGCTATGCAGGAGTTTTGCATCAACCTGCAGCTCGCTGGCAAAGCTTTCGGCCGAAATACCAGAAATCTCGCGGAGCTCCTTGATTCGTGAGGCAATTAATTGAATCTGATCGGTCATTGGAAGTATTTTTAATTTTGATTATCCGCACCACGGACGGGTTCTGGTGACGGTTTTCAGGCAGTCGATGGCTGTATTGACGTTACTGACGACCTGAAAATCGAACATCCCGACGCAGATGAAATCGGCGCCATTGTTATAGGCCCATTTGAAACCGTCCTCCGGTTCGATGGCGCCGGCTGCCAGGACTTTAAATCCCATCACCGGAACCTTGGTCTGGTTGAGAAATTCGACCGTTCGCTCCGGGAAAAGGCAGAACATGTTGTTGTGGAAGCGGTTATGATCGAGGTATTCCTTGCCGTCGACCTCAAACGGGAAACGGTTTTCTCGTGGATGGGCCGACCAGTACTGATCGTGGTGCATGGTTTTCATGTAATAATCGGGGATGATGCCTTGTTCCTGACAGGCTATAAGCGACTCGACAGAATGTGCCCCCAGTCCGGCGGGATAACCCTGACTACGAATGTGTTCCAGCATTTCGTGAATGACCTCCAGCTTCTTGTCTCGAACCAGCCAGTCGCACCAGTTTCCCTGAACCTGAATGATATCTACGCCATAATCGATGGCTCTGTCGATGTTCGTAAAAAACGACTTTGGATCGGTATTGGGCCCGATCGCCGAAAGCTTCATATTGTCAAGCGGAGGATGTACCTGGGTGATCACCTTGATCTTGCTCCCGGTCATCTTCTTGTATTTCTCCAGCAGCGGATTCGAGGCGAAGCCGATATTGATGGTGTTAATACCAGCTTGCTCGGCCAGCATCAGCGTTTCGTACACTTTCTGTTCTGTATTGTATGCCTTGAAGAGGGTGGAGACATAGATCAGGTCGCGTGAGTGAGCCCATCCCCCGATCAGGTTGCCACCTGCTATGAGCCGGCTGATCTCGTGCTTCCCGATTTTTCCTTTGGGTAGATCGCCTTTAAGCTCGGTCAGTGCGGTCTGTTTTACCTGAATGGTGGCGCCGGTCATCACATCGACGCCGTAGGTTTTGAGATTATGCATGGCGCCCCAGCCGATGACTCCTAAGGCGGGAATTGTTGCCAGATTTTTGATCGCCTCCCGGCGGGAAGCACTGCTTTGTGGTTCCTTCTTGAGGTTTTTACGGCTTTCATGGCAGTGTAAGATCAGCTGATCGAGCCCAAAACCGCTTTCACGGTAGATAAACAGGAAGATAAGGATGGCCGCTTCGATGAAGATTTTGTCGACAATAAAGAGGTGTCCGTCGGCCGGATTGAGCATCGGATTGCCAAAAGGGGGATAAGCAAAATAGTAAAGAATCAACAGTGCGGCGCCGAAGAGCGATGCCAAACGACTGAAAAATCCGATGAAGAGCGCCAGTCCGATGAACAGCAGACCATACATATTTATGATATCCGTAAACTTTAAGATTGCCGGTGAGGCCGCAATGAAATGGTAAAACCCGGAAAAGAAGCCAGAGGTATTGCGCAGAAAACCGGCGGCTGTCCAGTTATCTTGCAATATTTTGGAAATTCCTTCATACAGGAAGTGCCATCCAATGGCAGCGCGGAGGATGGTGATCAACAATTTCTGGGTATTCTTCATCTGATAAAGTTTAACTGTCCGGATTCGAAGAGCCAGCTGATTTAGTTTTAGTCCGAATTTTTTCATCACTGATCTCCCAAACAAAAATAAAGAATTAATTTGCACTACGGTCCCCATTTCCCATTTTTCAGTTCTATCGTACTGCTTTCTATATTTGTGTACTAATTTAACTATATCTCAGGCACAACGAAGCATTGATGGTTTATGATCTTAATTTAAATTAAGTTTGCCAGAAAAATAGTCTACATTATGAAAATCAGAATTACCAGGGCACTGTCCATCGCAACTTTCCTGTTTCTGTCTTTTTTCTATACTGTTCAGGCCCAGATACTTAAACCGGTCAAATGGTCGTTCAAAACCAAAATTACCGGTGCCAATACGGCAGAACTTCAGTTTATTGCCAGTATCGACAAGGGTTGGCACCTTTATTCCCAGCACCTGGCCGAGGGAGGACCTTTGCCAACAGAATTCAAAATCGAAAAGAGTGCTGGCATCGAAATGGTAGGGGCCGTCGGTGAACCCAAACCAGAGGAATTCTTCGACAAGATGTTTTCGATGAAGGTGCAGTTCTTTAGTACTGCGGTCACTTTCATTCAAAAGATTAAAGTCCTGACCGACAAACAATTGACAGTCAGAGGCAACCTAAGTTACCAAGCCTGTAACGATGAAAGCTGCATCCCCGGGGAATTGGAATTCACCTTTGAGGTTCCCGGAGCCAAGACCGGGGCCAAACCGGCTGCGGATTACAAATCCGCAGCAGCAGCCCCCGCAGCAGCAAATAAAGCTGCAGCAGATTTGCAATCTGCTGCCTCAGCATCTGCACAAGTTGCGGCGGATTACAAATCCACCGCAGCTGCATCCGTTCCCGCAACTGCATCCGTTCCCGCAGCTGCATCCGCCAGCAACGACGAATTCACCGGCAAGAACCGCTCGCTATTGTGGTTCTTCCTCCAGGCCTTCTTCTGGGGTTTACTGGCCATATTTACACCCTGTGTTTTTCCGATGATCCCCATGACGGTCTCCTATTTCATGAAAAGCGGATCCCAGGGGAAAATTCAGGCCTTGGTTTATGGCTTTTCGATCATCGCAATTTATGTTATTTTCGGAGTGCTGATTTCCGTTCTGTTTGGCGCAGACTTTGGCAACTGGCTCAGCACCCACTGGATTCCCAATGTACTTTTCTTCCTGATTTTCGTGATTTTTGCAGCCTCATTTTTCGGCTATTTCGAGATAACCATGCCCAGTTGGCTGGTAAACAAAAGTGTGCAACAGGAGGACAAAGGCGGTACGATGGGTACCATTTTCATGGCCTTCACCCTGGTGCTGGTATCCTTTTCCTGCACCGGTCCAATCGTAGGCACTGTGGTGGTACAAGCCGTCGGCGGAGCAATTCTCAAACCCGTTATCGGTATGCTCGGGTTCTCACTGGCATTCGCTATCCCCTTCACGCTTTTCGCTTTTTTCCCGCAATGGCTCAACAAGTTGCCGAAATCGGGCGGATGGCTCAACTCCGTTAAAGTCGTGATCGGTTTCATCGAACTTGCCTTCGCGTTGAAATTCCTCAACGTCCCCGACCAGACTTATCACTGGGGTATCCTCGACAGGGAAGTATACCTTGGTTTCTGGATTGTCATCTTTACCATGATGGGTTTTTACCTGTTGGGCAAGATCAAATTTCCCCACGACAGCGATTATCCAGTGGTCAAATCATTTCCACGATTGCTGCTGATTATCTTCACTTTCACCTTTGTTGTTTACCTGATCCCCGGACTCTTTGGTGCCCCGCTGAAAGGGATTTCAGGCTGGCTTCCACCTACCGAGACTCAAGATTTTGACATCAATGCCATTGTGAGGGACAATCCCGGTAGCGGGCCGGCAATGCATGCAGGGAACATGGCGGAAGCGCCAAAATATGCCGACAGACTGAAACTGCCGCACGGATTGCAGGGATATTTCGATTACGATCAGGCACTGAAAGTCGCAAAAGAATTGAAAAAGCCTGTGTTGGTAGACTTCACCGGTCATGGCTGCACCAACTGCCGCGAGATGGAAAACAGGGTCTGGAGCAATCCGGAAGTACTGAAAAGACTGAGGGAAAACTTCGTGATAGTGGCGCTTTATGTAGACGATAAGGTCATCGAAATGCCGAAGGAAGAGTGGTACATCAACAAGTCAGGCAAGGAAATCAGGCTGCTGGGTAAGAAAAACACCGAGATCCAAACTGATAAATTCGGGACCAATTCACAACCTTATTATGTTATTCTGGACAGCGAAGGAAGGCTTCTGGTCTCCCCACGGGCTTATGATCTGAACATCGAAGGATTCAAGCAGTTCTTGGATGCAGGGGTCGAAGCATATTACATTAAATACCCATGAGCACATGTTCGCACCAACCTAAAATGATAATGTGGGTATTTCATTTGGCCATTGAAAAACAAATTATTATCACATGAATGATGTTGTAACAGCGGACTAAACCAGACCAACCATGAGAATCATCAAAATTACTTTGCTAAGCCTGCTTTTGATTACTGGCTCCAAATCTGTTGTTACGGCACAGCAATCAGACTCAAATTCGGTCCTCCCCGGGCAACATAATTTACAATTTACCAGCCTGGCAACCACCTGGGACGAGGGAATACCCCTTGGTAACGGAATGCTCGGTGCGCTAATCTGGCAAAAAGGAGAACATTTCCGTTTCTCGCTAGACCGCGCCGATCTGTGGGATCTTAGGCCGATGGAGAATCTCAGCAAACCTGAATTCAACTGGAAGTGGGTGCAACAGCACGTAATAGAGAAAAATTACAAACCAGTACAGGAAATGTTTGACCTCCCTTACGACGCCTCTCCGGCACCTTCCAAAATTCCAGGAGCTGCGCTGGAATTTGACACCAAATATATGGGTGAAATCGCCCAGGTATCTCTGACGCTGCAAAATGCCTTGTGCGAGGTGAAGTGGAAAAACGGAACCTCCATGAAGACTTTTGTTGATGCATCCGGTTCCGCAGGTTGGTTCCGGTTTCATAAAGTGGCCAAAGATTTCATCCCTATTCTGGTGCCACCACAATATAAAAAAGAGGGTGTTTCTGAAAATGCCAGCTCTGTAACCGGATTGGATCTGCAGCGGCTGGGATATGAACAAGGGAAAGTAAAACCGTTTCTTGATAAAATAGTTTACCGCCAAAAAGGCTGGAATGGTTTCGAATATGAAGTTGCAGTAACCTGGAAACGGTCAGGCAACACCCTTACCGGCGCCTGGACTATCACAACCAGTCTCTCAGAGAAGGCCGGACAAAAACCTGCAGGTGAACAGATTGCATCATTAGTGAATAGCGATACATTCGAAAGAGCATTCCAATCACACGAAGAATGGTGGCAGTATTTCTGGAGCAAATCTGCGGTTTCCCTGCCAGATCCTATCCTGGAAAAGCAGTGGTACCTGGAGCAATACAAATTTGGATCGGCCGCCCGCGCTGATGCCCCGCCAATTTCGCTGCAAGCCGTCTGGACAGCCGATAACGGGAAACTTCCTCCCTGGAAAGGAGATTTCCACCACGACCTGAACACCCAGCTGAGCTACTGGCCGGCCTACTCTGGCAATCATTTGGACCTGGAAATTGGCTTCCTTAATTGGCTCTGGTCCTGCAGGGAAACCTTCAAGAAATATACAAAAACGTATTTTGGAACCTCCGGAATGAATGTCCCTGGGGTGACCACCCTTACCGGCGAACCTATGGGCGGCTGGATTCAATATTCCTTCGGTCCGACCGTCGGCTGCTGGTTGGCACAACATTTTTATCTCCACTGGGTCTTTACCAGGGATGAACAGTTTCTGCGCGAAAGAGCCTATCCCTGGATCAGTGATGTGGCCATCTACCTCGATGAAATATCAGAAAAACAAGAAAATGGTCTGAGAAAGCTACCGCTGAGTTCCAGTCCGGAGATTTACAATAATTCTTGCAATGCCTGGTTCACCGAAACGACCAATTACGATCTTGCCTTTATCCGCTGGACCTTCGAAAAAGCAGCGGAACTCGCCGGAAAGCTTGGAAAGACAGAAGAAGAAGCAAAATGGAATGCCATATCAAAAGAGTGGCCTCCCTTTGCGCTGGACCTAAAAGGCGGACTGGCCTTTGCTCCGCGCCATTCTTATGTCGAATCACACAGACACTTTTCCCATTTGGTCGGATGGCATCCACTTGGCATCATTGATTGGTCGAACGGACGAAAAGAGCAGCGAATGATAAGGGAAACCCTTCAAACCCTGGAGAGAATCGGACCCGACTATTGGTGCGGATATTCTTATAGCTGGGAAGCAAATCTTTACGCCCGGGCATTCATGGGAGATAAGGCCGCCGGAGCGTTGAGGATCTTTGCTGAAAATTTCTGTCTTCGCAATAGCTTTCACGTGAACGGAGAGCAATTCAACAAGGGATATTCAAAATTTAAGTACCGGCCGTTCACCCTCGAAGGAAATTTCGCTTTTGCAGCTGCGGTACAGGAGATGCTGATTCAAAGCCATACTGGCCTTATCAGGATTTTCCCAGCCCTCCCGGTTGCCTGGAAAGAGGTGTCATTTTCAACCTTAAGATGTCAGGGGGCTTTCCTGGTATCAGCAAAAATGGAGCAAGGAAATGTTACAGGCGTGAAGATCGTCTCAGAAAAAGGAGGCCTTTGCCGGATGAAGAATCCTTTTGGGAGTAATCCCTTTCAGACCAAATGCAGTTGGCCGGGCGAGGTGAAAACCGAGGGTGAAATTCTAATGATACAGTTTCCTGAAAATGGGAAAGTGGAGTTAACGAAACAATAGCCTGGCATCTATAAATATGATCAGATCTCTTCTAAATTTTTAAAATTATGCAAAATCAAAAAAACTGGCACGAAGCTCACAAAGATACATTGAGTTTTGGAAGTCGCTTAGCTGATTCCGTTGCTAAAGGAATGGGGTCCTGGAGTTTTATCATCATTCAAACTATACTCGTTATATTGTGGATGGGATTGAACCTCGTGGGTTATGTTTACCATTGGGATGTTTACCCTTTTATCTTGCTTAATCTGGTATTCTCAACCCAAGCAGCCTATGCGGCACCTATAATAATGATGTCCCAGAATAGACAAAACGATAGAGACCGGGTTCAGGCTCAGGCTGATTATCAAACTAATATCGACGCAAAGCTGGAAATTGAAGCCTTGTCCAAGAAGTTAAATTCACTGGAAGTGGATAAATTGGACAAGATCATCAAAATGCTGGAAGAACAAAAAACGATTATAAAATAACGAAGGAAAGTCTTAACTTTAGGTGAAATTTGCTGATTGCAAAATTGTTTTGTTGTGATACGTTGATTAAATACATGTAACCATTTAATTGTCTATTATGAAAACGATGAAAGTATTTGCGGTAATGTTGACAGTCATTTTTTTGATTGCGAATTTTAACAACATTCAGGCTCAGGGCGGCAATGGCTGGCGTGGAATAAGCGGAGACAATAAAGTAAGCGGATTCGACATCCCTGTAAAATGGCCTGAGCAACTCAAAAGTACCTGGCAGGTAAAGGTTGGCCTGGGAGATGCCTCTCCGGTTTTGGTTAAAAACAAAATTTTCCTGCATGTCATGCAGGATACAACGGAAGTTGCATTGTGTATAAATGCCTCTGATGGAAAAGAGATCTGGAAGACCAGCTTAAATCCTTCGCCAAAGATAACAGGTCCTGCTATTGGGCATCCCGGACCTCGCAGCACACCTTTTGTAACTGATGGGAAAGTCATTACGGTTGGTACCGGTGGAATTGTACATTGTCTGGATGCCAATTCCGGGAAAGTGATCTGGCAGAATGATGCATTTAAGGAAGTGCCGCAATTTTTCTGTGGCAGCTCTCCACTGGTCTTGAATAAGATGTGCATTATCCAATTAGGAGGTAAGACACAAGGCGTTACTGTGGCTTTTGATATCAATACGGGTAAGGAAATCTGGAAACTCGAAGGAATTCCCACAACTTATGCTTCACCTGTTTTAATGAAGACCATCAAAAACACACTTCTGGTGCAATCAGAGACTGATTTGTGTGGAGTCTCAACAGACGGAAAATTGTTGTGGAAAATTCCGTGCCCTGTGCAGCGGATGTTCAATAATGCAAATTCTCCGGTATATGAAGATCAAAATGTTTTGGTTACTGGACAGGGAAGTGGAACAAAATTGATTAGCATCCTAAAACAAGGAGAAACCTGGGAAACAAAAGAAATATGGAAGAATGCGGAATTAGGAGTTTCTTTCAATACACCGATAATTAAGGATGGTTTCATTTATGGTCATGAGGCAAAAAAAGGAGAAATATATTGTTTGAATGCAAAAACCGGAGAAAAGGTCTGGTTTGAAGCTACTCCCCATAATCGCTTCGCTTCCCTAACCGATGCAGGAAAGGTATTGGTGAGTCTTCCCGCAACTGGTAACCTTATTATTATTCAACCTAGTGGGGAAAAATATGTCGAGTTGGCCAAATACAAGGTTTCTGAAACGGAAGTCTATGCTTCTCCCATACTTAACGGAAGCAACGTTTTTGTAAAGGACAAAGAAATGCTGACATCCTGGTCATTGAAATAGGGGTGATATATATGTCTCCTCTTTGTTAAACAAAAAAAGAGGTCGCATTTAGGCAGAAACTTCTCTGGCAACCAATACAGCCCCCAATACTTTTCCTCTTTCATCATTATAAATTGATCCGTTGAATAATACATTGGTTCTCTGACTGTTCATAAAGGTTAACGGGTAACCGATAAGAAAATCTTCAGAAAATACTTGTTGGCAACCTTCACCGGCCTTGTGGACATCGGTGAAATAGTCAAGAAATAATGTGCCAATTAAATTGTCGTGCGATATCGCTTCGGTTATTTTTATTGATGCATTATTCATATCAGTTATTATTCCTTCGAGGTTGATTACAAATAATGGATCATGGATTGCCTCGATTAAGCATTAAACGATATTGCGAACACAATATCAATTTATTCGATTCACTTAGAAACGTGCTATATAAACAGATGAATGGTCGTATAGCTGATACTCTGCTTTATTTGAATGGATTAAAGGCTGAAAATCCGGAAATTTTTCAATTGCTTTCACGTAAAGACCTTGCTGACTTTGCTGGTATCTCGACAGAGAGTTGTGTGAAACTGTTGAAAAATTTTGAGAAGGATGGACTGATTGAATTAAATGAGAAGGATATTGTAATTGTCAATCAAAATGGAATGATTGAAATAAGCAAAAAAGGATAAATTCAGCTAACGTTATTGCAAATGACCGATAGCGAAATTATAGATCTAATTATTAATGGCGATCGAAATTTGTACCGTGTGCTTATTCATTCAGTTTTGCGTACAATTCTGTATTTTGTAAAAGTATAGCAGTCCGTTAAAATATTCAGTTCGCAAATTTTCCAACCAAAAGGAAAATCTGGATGATTCAGTGGCTGCATTGGTGTCCATCTTCCTGAGCCTGGTGGTTTTCATGATGATGACAACTTTCACCGCTATCCAAAAGGGTACCTAAGAGATAAAGCTTTACCAGATAGGCAGAATCACCACTACATCCTCTAATTACGGATATTCCAGCATTCTTCAATACATTGATGGCGCCATTCCCGATTCCTCCGGCAAGCATTACTGTTACACCATCGGCAGCCAGGATTTCGGCAATGTTGGACTTGCAGCCACATCCTTGAAGAGATGGAATTCTTTTCGAATCTGTAATTTCTTTGTGCTGTGAAACGCTGAAAACATCATAAAAGTTACAATGACCGAAATGATCATCAACCTGATTCGTGCTTGTTACCGGTACTGCTATTTTCATTTTTTTGTATTAAAAATATAATTAGAGTCTGTCTTTTATATATAAAATATATGTAAATCAGCTATTTATCCTTGGTTTTTCAAAATCTTCTTTGTATCTTGTAGCTGAACTAAAGATAGCTTTTACCATGAGACTATACAATGTTTTTTTCACTTGAAATATATCTCGAAAAGACATTTGGACGAAAAATAGACTTGGTAACAAAAAGTGCTTTGAAAGAGCAGATCAGGGATAAGATCTTAAAACAAGTTAATTACGTTTAGTTTGAAAAAGGAGATCCGCCTAGTGTCTCACGAATATCACGGTATTGACTATCTGATAATTTGGGATGTTGCCACCAATTACCTCCCTGAGAATAAATCTGAGATCGATAAAATAATCGATTTAGAAAATTAACCCGATTTTCTAAGAGTTGCAATCTTTCCGTTCATGACGCAGATCCGTGTTTTGACCAATGCCGTCAAGGTTTTCGAAAGTTGCAACAGGTTTAAGGCTTTGTATTGGGTTTAAAATTTCTGCCGATCTTTTTGACTAAAACTTTGGAACGTATCGGTTAATGGGATGAACCCAGAAACATTCATTATCGATTTTTTGGCTTATATTTAGGGTCTAATTAGAAATCAGAAAGCTAATTTTTAATAAATTAATGCCTTATGAAAACAACAGGAGTCCTTTTTTTGATCTTATTGTTCGTCCCAATTCTATCTTTTGCAGGGGAAATTTATGGAACAATAAAAGGTGATGACGGAAAGCCTTTGACCAATCAAGTTGTACAAATAATGCAAAATGATAAGGTATTGGGTACCGCAAAAACTGATGCAAACGGCTACTTTACGGTTACAATAAAGGAGGTGGGGAAATTTAATCTTGGAGTTGTTGGATACAAGGACGCTGGTTTTGAGGTTTTTTCATCCAACAAGTCAACTCGTTACAATTTGTTAATGAATAAAGCCGGTGACAAATGGATACTGAAGAGCCTTTAGTACCCAAAAAGGAAAAGCGGGACACGTGGGACAAGATAGAAATTATCTTGCATCCAATTGGTGGCCTGATCACCGCCCTGACAATTGCATTGGTCAGCTATTTTGGTTCTGCGTATCTGAATAGCAGACAGAACAATGATTCGAAAATCAGGCTTTACACTGAGTTGATGAGCAGTCGGGAACAATCTGAAAGCGCCCTTAGGAAAGATATGTTCAACTCGATTCTTGGCACCATTCTCAAAGATTCCCACTCATTGGATGAAAATATCCTGCAGCTCGAACTGCTGGCCTATAATTTTCATGAGTCGCTCAACCTTATGCCACTTTTTGTTTACCTGGACAGACAAATCGCCGCCGAAAAAAATATCCAGCTAAAAGAAGCATACCGGAATCGATTGTATAAAATGGCAGGGGATGTTATTTCAAAGCAAATTTCGAGCCTCGAAGGAGCTGCCACAAGGGAGACTATGTTTATTACTTTCCCGGGCGATTCGGTCAAGTATAAACCAGGACTTTCTCAGGATTTTGCCATGGATTGGAAAGATTCAAAGGTGGTTTATGATACAGTCAAAGTTGGAAATACAAATAATGTGTATAAAAGAGTTGTATTTCTAAAAGCATCAGGATATAATGTAGATGAAAAAAGGGTTAATGTGAGACTGGATATTGAGACCTCTCTCAACAATAAGTTTGTTAACATGGTGACTCAGGAATTCACGATAGATTATTTTCAGTTTCCGATGATTGACAATACGCGCCTTTCCAATGATATGCGTTGTGCAGTAGTGATGCGTGATTTCGATTTTCCCAATTTTATAGAAGTGGATATTCTCTATTTCCCTGGTTCTCATTCAAGCCTTAAAGAAAAACCCTATTATGACGAAGTGGTGAAAAAGCTTTTAATGGACCAAGAGGGACATTAAAATGGAATCCGTGTTTTGACCAATACCGCCTGTTTTCGAATAGGATCGTAATAAAAAGAGGCTGAAATTGTATGATTTCAGCCTCTTAAGCTCCTCAGGTAGGACTTGAACCTACGACCTACGGATTAACAGTCCGCCGCTCTAACCAACTGAGCTACTAAGGAGTTTATTACTTTAGTTAATTTTCTAAAGCGTTGCAAAAATAGCACCTTTTTCATAAAATGGAAATATATTTGCACAAATTCATTGAAATAAATAATCAATATGGGGTATTCGAAAATATTGGGCATTGGAAATGCACTGGTCGATATTATCACTATGCTGAAGGATGATCAGATTATCAGGTCGTTGAATCTTCCGAAAGGAAGCATGACCCACGTCGACAGGGAAATGTCCGACAGAGTTCAGGTGGAGATCGCCGAAGAAAAGCATTTCCTGGTGACCGGTGGATCTGTCGCCAATGCCATCAATGGGATTGCCAATCTGGGTGTTCCTTGCGGATTCCTGGGATCAATTGGCCATGACTATCTTGGTGATCTTTTTGCCGAAGAGCAAAAAAACCAGGGCATACAACCGCTTCTAATCTATTCCGAACTTCCCACCGGCCGTGCAGTGGGACTCGTTGAACCGGATGGCGAACGGACATTTGCCACTTACCTTGGCGCAGCCTCAGAACTACAACCTGATGATGTCACGCCTGAAAGATTACAGGGTTTCGATATTTTCTTCATCGAGGGATACCTCGTCTTCAACTATGCCTTAATCATGGCTGCCGCATCTGCGGCAAAAAATGCCGGACTCACCATCGCACTGGATTTGGCCAGTTACAATGTTGTTGAAGCCAACCGGGAAATATTAAATGAACTAGTCGACAATTATGTCGATATCGTCTTCGCCAACGAAGAGGAGGCAAAGTCATTTACCGGAATGCAACCTCTGGATGCCGTCCATAACCTGGCCAGCCGTTGCGATATTGCTGTGGTCAAAATTGGGAAGGAGGGCGCATATATCCAACAGGGGAGCGTCTTGACACATATTCCTGCCGCAGGGGATGTTGTCGTGGATACCACCGGTGCCGGGGATTTCTTCGCTGCCGGTTTCCTGGTCGGGATAGCCAAAGGTTACGATCTGGAGAAATGCGGGAAACTAGGTGCCTTGCTTGCTTCAAGGGTAATTAGGGGGCCCGGTGCCAAACTCGATGAGCAGGAGTGGGTCGAAATAAGAGAGCAGGAAAACTTACTATGAAATATACAGTTTGAATGATTAAAATTTTTTCTAAGGTTTACATCGCCCTTCGACAGGCTCAGGGACCGGAACGAACAGGGCCCTTCGACAGGCTTCAGGGACCGGGTGGCGCTCAGGGACGGAACATTTTTCATTTTTCATTTTTCACTTCTCCTTATGGCAAAAATTAACTGGAAACCCGGAAACATGATCTACCCGCTGCCAGCAGCATTAATTAGCTGCGGCTCCTCACCCGAAGAGTACAACCTGATAACAGTCTCTTGGATGGGGACCATTTGCTCGGATCCTCCAATGTGTTATATTTCGGTTCGGCCCGGACGTCACTCTCACGAGATCATCAAACGGAATGGCGAATTTGTCATCAACCTTACCACCAAAGCCATGGCCGAAGTCACCGACTGGTGTGGTGTAAAATCGGGCCGCGATCATGATAAGTTCAAAGAATCCGGTCTGACACCGCTTCCGGGTACGATCGTAAAATGCCCTATCATTGCAGAATCGCCCATCAGCATCGAATGCAAAGTGGTAGAGATAAAGGAGCTGGGCTCACACGATATGTTTATAGCCAATGTGGTTAATATGGTGGCCGACGACAGGTTCATTGATCCTCAAACTGGTGCCATGAGCCTGGAGAGTGCCGGTCTGATGGCGTATTCTCATGGTAATTACTATGAGATGGGAAAGAAAATTGGAAAATTTGGATGGAGTGTGATGAAGGAGAAGACCAGGAAGAGACTGAAAAGTGAAAAGTGAGAGGTGAAAGATTCGCTCCAACGGATTTGCAATCCGTTGGAAATAGACTACCAGCGGATTGCAAATCCGCTGGAGCTAGTGAAGGAAATGAAAAAAATGAGAACTGGGGAAATGAGAAATGAGAATCAAATAGGATATTAATATGAAGAAATTAATGTTTTTTGGGGCAGTGATCCTGAGCGGAATAACAACAATCAATATGACAAGCGAAAAGATAGCAAAAAATCCATTATTAGCGGATTGGAATACGGTGCAACAGACACCTCCATTTAATGAGATCAAGCATGAGCATTTTGTGCCGGCCATCGACCAACTGCTGGTTGATTCCAAAACAGAGGTTGATGCACTGATCAATAACCCTGAAGCGCCAACTTTCAGGAATACCATCAGGGCACTGGAAGAAACGGGTAAAAAATTGAGCAGGGCGACGACCATTCTTTTCAACCTGAATTCTGCCGAGACCGACCCGACTATCCAGTCGATCGCCAGAGACGTATCGCCTAAATTGTCTGAATATCAGAACTATGTCTCATTAAACGAGAAACTTTTTCAACGAGTCAAGGCTGTTTACAATCAGAAAGCGAAGCAAAATCTTAATGCAGAAGACAGTAAACTGCTGGATGATTCTTACAAAGGATTTGTCAGAAGCGGTGCCAACCTCGAGGGAACTGCCAAGGAACGGTTCGCGCAGATCAACACTGAATTATCCAATCTTTCTCTTCAGTTTGGTGAGAATGTTCTGGCGGAAACCAATGCATATCAATTAGTTATTACAGACAAGAAGGATTTGGCCGGACTGCCGGAAAACGAAATTGAGACGGCTGCTCAATTAGCAAAATCCAAAAAGAAAGAGGGTTGGTTGTTCAATCTTCAGGGCCCGGGCTATATAGCCTTTATGAAATTTGCAGAAAACAGGAAGTTGCGGGAAGAGATATACAGGGCTTACAATTCGCGCGCTTTTCACCAGAATAAAAACAACAACGAAGAGGTAATCCGCAAGATTGTTAGTCTGAGAATGGAGCGCGCGAAACTTCTGGGATTCCCAAACCATGCTGCTTATGTTCTTGAAGAGCGGATGGCCGAAAGCCCCGCAAAAGTGAATGCTTTTCTGCAGCAGCTGCACGAAGCCTCCAGACCTGCCGCATTGAAAGATCTGGCAGATGTCCAGGAATATGCCAAAGTCCACGGTTTCAAGGATCAACTTCAACGATGGGACTGGAGTTATTGGTCCGAAAAGCTCAAAAACGATCGCTACGGTTTCGACGAACAGGCAGTGAAACCCTATTTCAAGCTTGAGAATGTCATCACAGGAGTCTTCGAACTGGCTAACAGGTTGTATGGCATTACTTTTAAAGAAAACAAATCCATCCAGGTTTATCATCCGGATGTGAAGGCTTTCGAGGTATTCGACAAAGATGGTTCTTTCCTTTCAGTTCTCTACCTCGATTTTTTCCCGCGCGATGGGAAAAGAGGTGGAGCATGGATGACGGAATACCGTTCTCAGAGTAACCTGGATGGTCATAATATCAGGCCAGTGGTCTCCATCGTGACGAATTTTACCAAACCGACAGATACCAAGCCCTCCCTGCTCACCTTTTATGAACTGACGACTTTCCTGCATGAATTCGGTCACGGATTGCATGGAATGTTTGCCAATACCGTCTACGAGGGTATGTCAGGAACGGCAGTCTACCGCGATTTTGTTGAGTTACCTTCACAAATCATGGAGAACTGGGCCATCGAAAAGGATTTTTTGGATCTTTTTGCCAAGCATTATCTGACGGGAGAGAAAATACCGCCCGAATTAGTTCAGAAGCTGATACGGGCAAAAAATTTCCAATCCGGGACGCAGAGTGAGCGTCAGCTGAGTTTTGGGATGAATGACATGGCCTGGCATTCCATCACCGAACCTGTGACTGGCAGTGTGGTGGATTTCGAGCAAAAGGCAATGTCCTCTACCGACCAATTCCCTCCACTCGAGGGTTCTTGTCTGAGCACTTCCTTCTCGCATATTTTTGCCGGAGGATACGCGGCAGGATATTACGGATATAAATGGGCCGAGGTACTCGATGCGGACGCTTTCTCGGTATTCAAGAAAAACGGAATCTTCGACAAGGCTACTGCTGCTTCTTTTCGCAAGAATATTCTCGAGAAGGGGGGTACCGCGCATCCGATGGTACTTTACAAGGCTTTCCGCGGACAGGAACCTTCTGTCGAACCTTTACTCGAGCGTTCCGGACTGGTTATTAAGAAGTAATTGTTATTTTTGCCCCTTACAAAAAGAACCAAGATGTTAAACAGAATAAAGGAGATCCAAAAGGAGATTGAAGAGATAGCAGTCAAGTCGGCCGAAGAGCTGGAAGAGCTGAGAATCAAATACCTAAGTAAAAAGGGAGAGATTTCAAAGCTGATGGAAGATTTTAGAAGCGTCTCTCCGGATCAGAAAAAAGATATCGGACACGCGATGAATACCCTGAAAAATTTTGCCATGGACAAAATCAAGGTATTGAAAGATACACTTGATGAAAATACTGTTGAGGTTAAGAAGCTTGACAGTTCCCTTCCGGGCGATCCCATGAAGGCAGGCACCCGTCATCCTATCTCCATCGTTAAAAATGAGATGCTCGACATCTTCAAACGTCTTGGCTTTGTTGTATCTGAGGGTCCCGAAATCGAAGATGACTGGCACGTTTTTTCGGCGCTGAATTTTCCGGAAGAGCATCCGGCGCGCGACATGCAGGATACCTTCTTCATTCAGCGGAATCCTGATATTCTGCTGAGAACACATACCTCCTCGGTGCAGGTTCATGATATGGAAACCATGAAACCGCCCATACGAACAGTTACTCCGGGAAGGGTATTCCGCAATGAGGCAATCTCTTACCGGGCTCACTGCATGTTCCACCAGATCGAGGGACTGTACATCGATGAAAACGTGTCGTTTGCAGACCTGAAGCAAACGCTGCTTTATTTTGCCAAAGAACTGTTTGGTGAAAAAACGGAAATCCGGATGAGGCCCTCATATTTTCCATTTACCGAGCCTTCGGCAGAATTGGATGTCTCCTGCTCGATTTGCGGCGGCAAGGGCTGTAACGTCTGCAAATACACCGGATGGCTCGAAATCCTTGGATGTGGCATGGTTGACCCGAATGTTTTGGAAGCCTCCGGCATCGATAGTAAAAAATATACTGGTTTTGCATTCGGAATGGGGATAAATCGGA
>Ga0209539_1000175_pt1 | contig 39239 bp, 29 predicted proteins | sample BarGraNGADG00312_2_FD_184499 | JGI IMG/M metagenome (GOLD analysis project Ga0209539, IMG submission 184499) | Arctic peat soil microbial communities from Barrow, Alaska - Barrow Graham LP Ref core NGADG0011-312 (SPAdes) (version 2) | ecosystem: Environmental > Terrestrial > Soil > Wetlands >...
TCCTCACCGCTGCCCTCACGCTTCTCGGAGCGCTCATCGGCTTGGTCATCAGGTGGCGGGTCTCCACTCTTGTATACCGCCATGACGACGAGGCCAGCCAAGCCCCGCCCGGGGCTCGGTGGTGGATCCCCTTCGCGGTCGCGTCCGCCAGCGGACTCCTCGCCTGGCGGTTCGGGATCACCCGCTGGCCGCTACTGCTACCCACCCTGCCTGTCGCCTGGTTCGGGCCGTGGCTGTCCACGATCGACCTCGACGTCCGCCGACTCCCAAACCGGCTGCTTGCCGTCCATGCCACCATTGTCGGCGCGGGGGTGGGCGCTGCCGCCTTCATCCTCAACAACCCCAGAATCGCGATCCAAGCCGCCCTCGGCGCAACGATCGCGTTCGTCGTCTTCTGGATCCTCGACCACTTCCAGCCCGGCGGCTTCGGCTGGGGTGACGGCAAGTACGTCCCGATCCTTGGCGCAGCCACCGCTGCCGTCAGCCCCACCGTCGAATGGTGGGCATTCCTCATCGCCTGTGTCGCAGCTGTCGTCGCGATCCCGTTCCGCCACAGGCGAACCGCCTTCCCGTTCGGGCCGTGGCTCTTCGCGGGCGCCATCGCGGCCGTGGCCGTGTTCGGATGAAAGAGCAGCAGCCGCTTTCAGCACTTGGATTCAGGTCCGTGGCGCTCGAGCGCTGGCTGAGACTCGACTTGTCGCCATCGGAGCGCGAGTCGTCGTGGCCTGACGCCCTGTTGCAGGAGTCCGATGTCCACATGCGCGTGTGCGACGCCCGGTAGACGGTGTGAGTTTCTGCCGGGTGTTCCACGGCCATCACCACGTTCGCCACGGCGAAGCTCTCACAACAACGCATGGGCCGGTCCAGATCTTCGGGCTGGGGGACGATCGCGGCCCCATCGATCAAAGGCCTGCCGGAAGCGGTCAACACCGTCTGGGAGAAGGCCGTGGTGTGTCTGTGTCATCCACCTGCTGCGGAACACGTTCAGGTACGCCGCAAGACAGAACTGGGATGCCATCGCCCGCGACATCAAGCCGGTCTACACCGCCCCGACCGCAGCCGCTGCGGCCGCAAGGTTCGCCGAGTTCGCCGACACCTGGGGGTCGAAGTACGCGGCCGCGATCGGGCTGTGGCCCTCGGCCCGGGAGGAGTTCACGCCGTTCCTCAGCTACGACGTCGAGATCCGCCGCGTCATCTGTACGACGAACGCGATCTGGGTCGCTGAATGGGCGCTTTCCGCAGGGCCGTCCGGGCACGCGGCCACTTCCCGACCGACCAGGGAGCCCGCACTTCGTGGCGCGTTCCCTTGACTCGACCGGCACCGCCAGAAAACCATGGATGAACCGGTAGAAGTCGGCACTGAACGCGTTCGCCATCACCTTCCCGGGCCGACTCGACCCGGCAGGGGACAACCAGTAAACGCCAGAAGCCGCCCACCGTTAATCGGACAGACCCGCGGACGGCGCTGCGCGCTGGCGTTACGGGCAAGCACGCTCATGCGGAGCTTCTACTCGCTCGGTCGCGCGACGTACACGCGGACAATACTGAGAGGCATTGCCCGATTATGAGTCGGATTTCGAACGACTCGTCAGATCGCGAGCAACCTCGGCGCCAGCGCTGAAGAGTTGCGGAGGTGGCGGCGAGCGGCGGAGGTGGACTCGGGCGAGCGGGCCGGGACTACCTAGCTGGAGCATGCGAAATTGAAGCGGTTGAAGAAGGAGAAGTTGAGTCCCCGATAGTGGTGTAGCGCGGTAGCCGTGATCGTCACCGGCGTGTTCGTCGGACGACGAGGCGGTCACCGCGTGATCCTTCGAGTCAACCTTCCACAGAATCCTCGAGGAGCCATCGCGATGACCGCACCACACATTGTCGACCCTGCCGGCTTGCTCAGTGACGCCCTAGCCGAGGCCAGCCCGGATCTGATGCGCTCGCTGCTTCAGTCGATCATCAACACGCTGCTGTCGGCTGACGCTGACGCGGTGGTCGGCGCCGAGTGGGGCCGACCCAATCCGGGCCGGACGGCGCAACGCAACGGCTACCGCCACCGCGACCTGGACACCCGGGTCGGCACCGTCGACGTCGCGATCCCGAAGCTGCGCACCGGCTCCTACTTCCCGGACTGGCTGCTGGAGCGGCGCAAACGGGCCGAGTCGGCCCTGATCACTGTGGTCGCTGACTGTTACCTCGCCGGGGTCTCCACCCGGCGGATGGACAAGCTGGTCAAGACCCTGGGGATCGATTCGTTGTCGAAGTCCCAGGTCTCGCGGATGGCAGGCGAGCTCGACGCGCTCGTCGACGACTTCCGGCACCGCCCACTGGATGCGGCGGGGCCGTTCACGTTCGTCTCCGCCGACGCGCTGACCATGAAAGTCCGTGAGGGCGGACGGGTGATCAACGCTGTCGTGCTGCTGGCCACCGGCGTCAACGGCGACGGCCACCGCGAAGTCCTCGGCATGCGCGTCGCCACTGCCGAGACCGGGCCGGCCTGGAACGAGTTCTTCGCCGACCTCGTCGCGCGCGGCCTGGCCGGGGTCAGGCTCGTCACCAGCGACGCCCACCAAGGCCTGCGAGAGGCGATCGCGGCGAACCTGCCCGGTGCCAGCTGGCAGCGATGCCGCACCCACTACGCCGCCAACCTGATGAGTGTCACCCCGAAGTCGATGTGGCCCGCGGTCAAAGCCATGTTGCACTCGGTCTACGACCAGCCCGACGCGGCGGCCGTCACAGCTCAGTTCGACCGGCTGCTCGACTACGTCGACGCCAAGCTCCCCGACGTCCACGACCACCTCGACACGGCCCGCGCCGACATCCTCGCGTTCACTGGCTTCCCCACCGACGTCTGGACCCAGATCTGGTCCAACAACCCCACCGAACGGCTGAACAGGGAGATCCGACGCCGCACCGACTCGGTCGGGATCTTTCCCCACCGCGACGCCATCATCCGTCTCGTCGGGGCCGTGCTGGCCGAACAGACCGACGAATGGGCCGAAGGCCGCCGCTACCTCGGACTCGACATCCTCACCCGCTGCCGCATGACCATCATCACCACCACCGAACCCAAGATCGGAGCCGACAACATGCCCGCACTGACCGCCTAACCCCCCAGCGAAGGATCAAGCAGCGCTACACCACTCCCCGGGACTTGACCGAAGGAGAACGCGGAGCTGCGGCGCGCGAACGAGATCCTGAAGTCCGCGTCGGCGTTTCTCACCGCGGAACTCTGCCGCCCCACGAGATGATCGCCTTACTTGATCAGGTGAGCGATCGTTTCGGGTTCCAGGCCACCTGTCGTGGGCTTGCCGCGACGGCCACTGGGTTCATCACCGCCCGCGGCGACCGAGCTGCGGAGACCCGTCCGTCCCTGGCACCAGCGGTTCGCGACGAGTTGCTCGGCACTGAGATCGCGCATCTGCACGCAGATAACTACGGCCTCTACAACTCAGGTCGCGCCTGCGAACTCGCGGTTGCGCGCCCGGATGCGATCGAGCAGCCGTCGAGCGGCGACGCGACCCATCCATCCGCCCAGCCGAGCCGAGCCGAGCCGAGCTACGGGCCCCTGCCGCGCACGAGTCATCATCCACGAATACGAGGGGGCGGGACCGGTTCGCGACCAGGGCGCCCCGGCCTTCGCCGGCACCACGGGAGCGACCACGATCCCCGCCACGCGCGTGCTCGAAAGCTGGATGTTCTGACGTTGTTTGTCGAGCAGCCGGTCGCTGTCGGCGATGAGGAGGCGCATCCCGTTCTCCTGCAGTTCGGCCTCGACCCCCCGCGCGACATCGACGAAGTAGGGGTCACGCAGGTCGACAATGACGAGGCCGACGATGTCGCTCCAGCCCGTGATGAGCGAGCGAGCGGCGTCATTGCGCACGAAGCCAAGTTGCTCGATCGCGGCGAGGACTCGGAGCCTCGTACCCCGGCCACGACCGCAGGGTTGTTCAGCGTGTTCAAGACAGTTCCGACCGCGACGCCGGCGCGGCGGGCGACATCCACCATGCTCGGTCCGTTCGAGCGGCGGGTGGACACACCGCCATCGCCACTGCTCATACAGAGATTCCGCCTTTCGAGTGAACGGAGGGGCCCGATCTTGAGACCGGGCCCCTCCTACTCATTGCTGGATCAGGACGCGCCCTCTGCGTAGGCGGCATCCATCTGCTTCAGGGCATCGGTCGAGCTTAGCGAGCCGGCCAGGAGCTGCTGCAGCACCTGGAAGTGGACCTGCTGCACCTTCGAGTTGGGCCATAGCTGGTCCATGAACGGGTCAGTCTTGCCGTCGGACTGGTACTTCACGAAGGTCGTCAGCGAGGAGTCGACGGTGAAGTCTGGGCTCGGGATAGCCGGCAGACCCGCGGCGCTCTTGGCGTAAAGCGCAGCACCCTCCGCCGAGGTCAGGTAGTCGACGAACTTGATCGACGCCGCCATGTTCTTGCTCTTGGCGTTGACACCGTACGAGGCGCCGGCGGCGCCGGCCATTCGAGTAGATGTCGCGTCGTCGTTGGCGGGAAGCGGCGCGAAGTCGATCTCCGTGCCGGCCGGGGAACCCTGCTTGATCAGCGCGATCGAGGAGTTGACCTGAACGGAGGCCATGGCCTGGCCGGTGGAGACGAGCTTGAGGGCGTCCTCGTATGTCGTGCCGAGGTCACCCTCCTGGAAGCAACCAGACTTCTGCATCTCCTCGTACTTGTCGAACGCGGTCTTCCAGTTCGAGTTGGCAAAGGTGGTGGCGCCATCAGCCATCTCCGTCGCAAACTTCGGGTCGGGCCCATAGACCAGCGTCGGGGTCAGCGCGTAGGGGATGAGTTGGGTGTTCCACGGGGTGCCCGCGCCGAGCGCGAATGCGCTCAGCCCCTTCGCCTTCGCGGCCGAGCAGAACTTGAGCAGCTCGGTCCACGTCGTCGGCTCGGTGAAGCCATTGCTCTTCATCGCGGTCGTGTTGTATGCGGCACCGATGCCCGAGAACGTGACCGGGGCGATGTAGGTCTTGCCGCCGATCTGTGTGACCGACGTGAGGCCGGCAGGGATCTTGGACGCGAACGGCTGGCTCGAAAGGTCGGCGATCAGCCCGGCCTTCTGCACGACCTTCATCGCCATCGGGTTGCCATCGCCCGGCCAAGTGAAGAAGACATCCGCCGCTGTCCCGCTGGACAGCTGCGTACGAGTAGTCGTCTGGTAGTTGTCGACGTCAGCCGTCGTGACGCTGACGGCGAGGTCGGGGTTCGCCTTCTCGAACGCAGCGATGACCGGTTGCGCGGCCTCCTTCTCGCTGGTCAGAGTCGACCAGGTGATGGTCGTCTTGCCCGAGGTGGTTCCCGGGTTGTTGGAGCAGGCCGACAGGCCGAGCGTGAGCAATGCCCCAGCTGCGACCACGGCTACCGCCTTGTAGCGCGAATTCATGTGATTGTCTCCTTTGTTGGGTGAGGTCTGGACAGGTTCCGGAGAGATCGTCAGCCGGCGGGGGTCAGCCCTTGAGTCCGCTGGCGAAGCCTTGGATCACCGTTCGCTGCAACGCGAAGTAGGCGATGAGAATGGGCGCGATGCTGATGATGAGCCCCGCGAACACCACGTTCCATTGGGACACGTACTGCCCGACGAAGGCGAACAGGGCGACCGGCACGGTCTGCTGGCCGCTCCCGCTCAGATAGAGCAGCGGCGTGAGGAAGTCGTTCCAGATCGTGATCACGTTCAGGATGGCGACGGTTCCGGTGATCGGCCGCAGAAGTGGGAAGAGCACCCGCCAGAAGAGCGACCAGAGGTTCGCGCCGTCGATGGACGCGGCCTCCTCGTACTCCGTGGGCAGCGCCCGCAGGAAACTGGTGTACAGGAAGATCGAGAACGGCATCTGCAGTCCCACGTAGAAGATCACCAGAGCCCAGATCGTGCCGAGGAGCCCGAGGTCGCGCATGGTCTGATACAGCGGGATCAGCGCGAGCTGGAAGGGCAGCAGCAGCCCGATCAGGAAGGTGAAGTACGCGACCTTCGACCACGCGCGGGTGATGCGCGCGAGCGGGTATGCCGCCAGCGACGAGAAGACGATCAGCAGGATGACGCTGAGCACGCTGACGGTGGCGCTGTTCACGAGCGCGTTGCCGAGGTGGCCCTGGGTCCAGGCGATCCCGAAGTTCTCGAGGGTGAACTCGCGCGGGAGCTCGAGCGAGCTCCCCTGGTCGTTCGCCTTCTTGAAGGCCGTCATGACGAGGATGAACAGCGGGAAGAAGAAGACGAGCGTGACGGCGATCATGACGACTTCGAGCAGCGCTGTTGCGCGCGTGTAGCGGCCGAGCATCAGTTGTCTCCTCGGTTCTGCCGGGCCAGCAGGGCGTACTGGCCACCTGAGAGGATCGCGACAAGCACGGTCAGGACCACGGCGATCGCGATGCCGTAGGCGAAGTCCCCGAACTGGAAGGCGTTCTTGTAGAGAAAGGTCGACATGGTCTCGGTCGAGGTGCCCGGACCGCCGCCTGTCGTGACCCAGACCTGGTCGAAGATCTTGAGACCGCCGATGATCGACAGCATGAGGTTGATCGTGATCGAGGGGGCGAGCTCGGGGCGGATGATGCTCCAGAACCTGCGGATTGGACCCGCACCGTCCACCTGGGATGCCTCGATGACTTCGGCGGAGATGCCCTGCAGGTTGGCGAGGAAGATCACCATCGAGTAGCCCGCGAACTCCCACACGATGATCAAGCAGATGCACCAGATCGCTGCATTCTGCTCGCCGAGCCAGGCCCGCTTGAGCGAGCCGAGGCCAATCGCGCCGAGCACCTGGTTGAAGGCGCCGTCGGGGCCGAGCAGGTTCTTCCAGAGGTAACCGGTAGCGACGGGGGTGATGACGGCCGGCGCGAACAGCAGGACGCGCAGCACGTTGCGGGACTTGATCTTGGCGTTCACACCGAGCGCCAGTAGCAGCCCGACCGCGTTCTGCACGATCGTGATCGTGACCGCGATGATGAGCGTGTGGCTGATCGCGTTGAGCGCCTGCGGGTCGGAGACCAGCTTCTGGAAGTTAGCGATCCCGATGAAGTTCTTGACCGGGTTGAGCCCGTTCCAGTCCGTGAAGGCGAACCCGGCACCCTGGATGCTGGGCCAGACGACCACGAAGACATAGACCGCCGCCGCCGGAATCAACATCAGCCAGGCGAGACGTCGAGACGCCGCCATTCCTCGTCGCGCGTGCACCGCGGATTGCACGCTCGTCACGTCGGCGGACCTCCTCATGATATCTGATGCGCATCAATCGCACCTTGTGGAAAGATTTGCACAGGAGTTGGCGGGCGGTCAAGTCGAAACCGGAAACTCTTCTGATGCGCAACAAGAGACCGCTGCGCGATGATCGACGTGAGAGCGATCTCGACCTGCGAAGCGCGTGCTCGCGAACGGACCGCCGGGGCGCAGGCCGCTACGAGGTCTCCGGGGCGCGCTGGATGCCATCCGCCGGTTCGACCTCGTGCCAGTCCTGCGGGCCGCGCACGACCGCGATGCGGCGTCCGATCGTGCTCTCGCGGGGAATCACGTAGGGCTCGAGGACTTCGGTGCGATGCACGTGCGGATTCTCGGGGTCGACGACGGCCTCCTCGAGCAGCAGGGCGACGCCGGTCCTGCCGAGGTCGTACGCCCGGGACTCGATGGTTGTGAGCGGAACGACGCCGCCCCACGCGAAGGTATTCGCGTCGCATCCCATGACCGCGATCTCCTCGGGGATCGCGATCTGACGCTGCGCAAGCGCCCAGATGACCGCGCCGGCCACGATGTCGGTGACGCCGATCACGCCGTCGGGTCGTGTAGAGACCGGCCGCATCGCGATCCTGTGGCCGAGTGCGACCGCCTCGTCCGCGCGGTTGTAGTCGCGCACGGAGAACTCCTCGAGCTGCACAGCCCCGTCCTCCTCGGCGACCGCGCGACGCACGCCGGCCTCGCGCTCGCTGATCTGCTGCAGCCGGACCGAGGTGCTGACGAACAGGAGGCGTTTGCACCCCAGTTCGATCATGTGCCGAGCGGCGAGGTAGCCGACCTTCTCGTTGTCGACGACCACGTAGCAGCGGTCGGCCGCGTCGTGGAAGTTGATGACGACGGTCGGGATCCCGGAGTCGAAGCGATCGCCGAGGGGCGCTCCAGACTCGGCGAGAAGAGAAACCAGGATGCCGGTGACCTGCGCCCCCACGAAGAAGTCAATATGGCCGCCCTGTGTGGCCCGGTCGTGGTCCGCACTCGCGATGAGCAACTGGAAGCCATGATCGAGCGACTCCTGCTGCGCCCCGTGCGCCACGTCGATCGCGAAGGAGTGGTCGAGTCCGGTTGTGACCAGCCCGATGCTCGCGTTGCGACCGCTCGCCAGCGCTCGCGCGTTGTTGTTGCGCACGAAGCCGAGTTCGCGGATCGACTTCTCGACCCGCTCGATCGTGCCGGGTCGCACCCGTTGCGGGTAGTTCAGCACGTTCGAGACGGTGGCTTGCGAGACACCGGCGTGACGAGCGACGTCGGTCATGCTCGGCACCGTGGTCACCATCGTCCCGCTTTCAGCTCGTCGTGGAGCTCCATTATGACCAGGATGCATCCATCGCGTTGCCCTGGCTCTGATGCGCATCAGGTTCTGGCTCATAAGACCGGGGTTTTGCTTTGTGATCAGTCTATTATACGCTTCAATTCCTACTACAGCAGGCTTGGCACGAGTCCTGGGGACGGATAGCGATGACCGGCAACGATGCCATGGATTTGGACGCGCTCCGGCGGATCTTCGATTCGCCGCCGCGAGACTTCAGCCCCACTCCCCTGTGGTGGTGGAGCGCCGAGCGCGTCACCGGCGAGGAGATCCGGCGCCAGCTGGCCAGGCTGAAGGACGGCAGGGTCTTCAACGTCGTCGTGATCAATCTGGCGCCCTCCGGTCCCCTGTTCGGCGCCCCCGTCGATGACCCTCTGTGGTTCTCGGAGGAGTGGTGGGCTCGCTTCACGGACCTCTGCGACGAAGCGGAGCGACTCGGGATGCGCGTCTGGTTCTACGACCAGATCGGCTTCTCCGGTGCGAACATCCAGGGCCGGCTGACGCAGAAGAACCCGTGGGCGTCGGGCAAGTCGCTCGAGGTCACTGAGGCCCGGCTCGACGGCGGGCGGTTGACCGGGTTCACCGGGCGAGCCGAGCGGATGGTCGGGGTCTACGCCCTCCCCGACGCTCGGCATCCCTCCGGCGCGCGACTCTCCTCGGACGATGCCGGCAGCTGGCACGCCGCCGACCAGCGGGTACGCGTGATCTCGTGGCGGCCGACCGCGTTCGACTACCTGAACTCGGACGCCGTCGCCCTGCTGATGGACGCCGTGCACGGCGAGTTCGACCGCCGCCTCGGCGACCGCCTGGGCCGAGTGATCGCCGGCAGCTTCCAGGACGAACTGCCCGCGACCAACTCGTGGACCGACGACTTCGCCACCTCGTTCGCCGCCGAGTTCGGCTACGAGCTGCTCGACCGGCTGCCCGCGATCTTCGCCGAATCGGTCGACGCGCAGGTGCTGCACGACTACTTCGCCCACCGCACGGCGCTCACCGAGGCGGCCCTGTTCGCCCCACTCGGCGACTGGCACGGCCAGCGCGGAATGATGATCGGCACCGACCAGCTCAACCCGGCCCGTGCCGGCTGGCCGACCCAGTCCACGCAGCTATACACCGACTACTTCCGCACCCACCGCCACTACGGCGCGGCCGGAAGCGATCACGAGGGCGACTCCAAGGTGCACTCCTCGATGGCGCACCTGTACGGCAACGAGCGGGTCTGGCTCGAGTCGTTCCACTCCAGCGGGTGGGGGGGCACACTGCAGGATACCTACGACTGGCTGCTGCCGTTCCTGCGCAGCGGCGCCAACCTCTATAACCCGCATGCTGTCTACTACGGCACGGCGGGCGGGTGGTTCGAGTGGGCGCCGCCGTCCACCGACTGGAGGCAGCCGTACTGGGGTCAGTACCCGCTCTTCGCCGACACGGTCGCACGGATCACGGCGCTGATGTCCTGGGGACGTCACGAGTGCTCCGTGGCGGTGCTGTATCCGAGCTCCACCTCGCAGAGCGTGCTGACCCTCGACTCCCCCGTCGACCACTTCAAGACAGGGATCCTCGGGGAGCAGTTCGCCGCCGCCGACCGCGCGCAGCAGACCTACCTCGACCTGGTGGGCACCAACAACTGGTGGCGCACGAATCCCGGCGCGCTCAACGAGTCGGCGATCGACTTCGACGTCATCGACGACGACTCCCTGCAGCGCGCCACGATCGTCGACGGTGCGGCGGCGGTGCAGGACGAGCGCTACCGCATCGTGCTTGTCCCGTCGAACCTCTTCCTCGAGGAGGGGACGGCCGCGGCACTCGGCCGGCTTTTGGATGACGGCGGCCGCGTCATCCTGGTCGGCGACGCGCCCAGCGCCCTGGCCGGGAGTCGCTCGGACCCCGCCGTCCTCGCGCGCCTGCTCGAGCACCCACGACTCGAGCGCGTCGCCGACGCGGGCTCCGCCGTCGGCACCATCGGAGAGGGGCGGGTGCTGGATGCCGCCCTCCCGAGCCTGGTGCGCAGCGGCGCGGACGTCAGGATCGCATTCCTCCCCGGTGCCCACCCGAACGCGAGCGCGTATCCGCTCCGCCAGTCGGAGAGCTGGTTCTGGGACGACTTCGACTTCGACGCCGACCGCTACGAGGACTCCCTGTCGATCGGCCTCGGCCCGGATACGCGATGGGCCGAGTGGTGGAACCCGGCGACCTCCGAGCGGCGATCCGTGCCGGTCTCTCTTGCTGGGCGGGTCGAGCTCCCCTTCCACGGCGCCCCCGCCCTACTCCTGGTCTGGGGAACGGGTGAGCCTGCCGACCCGGCGCCGTTCGCCGAGGCACCTGCCCTCACCGCGCTCCCCCTCGAGGAGTGGACGGGAGAGGTCCTGCCCGGCCCGGACAACAGCTACGGCGAGTACGACCGGCCCGCCACCCCCGGCCCGATCCCGCACCGCGTGTGGATGATGGACGCCGGTGAGTCGGAGACCGACGCGGCGCCAACGAGTTGGGCCCCCACCCGCGCCACCTTCGGCCCGCACGGCGAGGTCGCCCAGCCCGCCGAGCCCGGGTCGCCGTCCGAGTGGACGCGCTGGAGCTACTCCGCGTCGCGCGGCATCGAGAAGGACGACACGCACCGCGGCCTGCTCGGAGCCAAGGGCCGAGTGCCGGACGCCTTCGTGCAGACGACCTCCGCGACCGCCGGCACCTCGAGCCGCTACCGCACCCTGGTGCGCGTGCCCGAGCCCGGACGCTTCGAGCTGGCCATCGGTGCGTCTGCTGAGAAAACGGTCTGGATCGACGGCACTCTCGTCGAGCCGATCGACCCTCGCCCCTTCCTGACCCGGTACGCCCTCGAGCTGACGCGCGACGTGTTCGAGCTGGAATACGAACTGGGTCCGGATGAGGGGGCGGGCACCTTCATGTCCCCGGCGAAGCCCGAGCTGCAGGGTTCCTTCTTCCTGCTGGCGCGGCCCGGGGATCTTCCCGCGTATCCGGAGTACATCCGGCCGGAGAGACCGGCGACCGACCGCACGGCGTCGACCGTGTTCCGCAGGCGATTCACCCTCGCGGCGGACGCCGCGCATGCGCGCGTCGTGGTCGGAGCGCCCGTCGCGCTAGACGTGCGGATCGACGGCGTTCCGGTCGGCCGCCAGGAGATGGCCGAGTACTACGAGACCGACTGGGGCGCGTCCCCGCAGTACTTCGTGCACGATCTGGGCACGCCCGCGGCCGGGGAGCACTTGCTCGAGGTCCTGTGCGAGTCGTCTCCGGCATCCTTGAGCCTCTTCGTCGACGCAGTCTTCGACGCCAGCGACGGCATGCGGACCGCCATCGTCTCCGACCATCACTGGGAGGTGAAGCGCGAGCAGGAGAGCGGGGAGGCCGTTCCCACCCGATTGAGCTGGGGCGAGCGGGCCAACCTGCAACTCGCCCGGCGACCGCACGCGCTTCCGTGTGCGGAATGGCTGACCGGCGCCCCGGATCTCGGGGCGAGCGCGGTCGCGGTCGACACCACCGACTCGCCGACCCCGCGCCACCAGTGGTTGCGGGTAGCGCTCCCGGCAGGTGTGCGGCGCGCACGGATCCGCACCGGCCTGGAGTTCACCGCCACGATCGGCGGTGCCGTGCTCGAGCAACTCCGTGTCGCGGACGGACTCGAACTCGTCCTCGACCACGCGACGAGTGCGCCCGCCGAACTGTTGCTCGTCTCGGCTCCGACCGCGTTCCACCGCGGCGGTGCCGCGCTCGATGGTCCGATCGAGCTCGAGCTGGAGCCCGCCGCGACCGAACTGAGGCCCTGGCCGGAGCTCGGACTCGGCTGGCTCAGCGGGGGTGTCGTCTACCGGTCGACCGTCGACCTGGACGCCGCCCCGACGCACGCCCTCTTGGATCTCGGCAAGCTCCGCGGTCACGTCAGGGTCATCGTCAACGGCGAGGTCGCCGGCGAACTGTTCTGCACCCCCTGGTCCCTCGAGGTGAGCGAGCAATTGCGCGCCGGGCGCAACCACGTAGAGGTCGAGCTGCACAACACGCTCGGTCCCTACCTGAACGACGTCTCGCCGACCTGGTGGGTGTTCCCCTCCCAACTCGCCGACGGACTGTTCGGCCCGGTCACCCTGCACGTCACCGCTTCGAATCCCTGAACAAGGAGTACGCATGACCGATGCATCGACAACGCTGCTGACCCCAAAGAACCGCCGACAGGCGCGTATCGCTTGGTCGCCGGGGGCCTCGGCACCTATTGGCCGCAGTTCCCCGGACTCCTTCCGCAATTGCAGGAGTCGGCCCGTTACGTTTCGGAACGTTTCCAGGGCATGGATGCGGACGTGGTCGACGTCGGGTTCATCTCCGACGCGCAGGAGGGCGATGTTGCCGCCGAGCGACTGCGGGCCGCGGATTGCGATCTCATTGTGCTGTTCCTCACCACCTACCTGACCTCGTCGATGGTGCTCCCGATCGCTCAGCGGACGAACACACCGATCCTGGTGATCGATCTGCAGCCCACCGAGAAGATGGATCACGCCACCTTCGACACCGGGGCCTGGCTCGCCTATTGCGGCCAGTGCCCGGTCCCGGAGGTGGGGAACGTGTTCCGCCGGGCCGGAATCCCCTTCCGCTCGGTCTCGGGGTGGCTGAAGCAGGAGTCCGCGTGGGCGCGCATCGAGCGCTGGATCGTCGCCGCACGTGTGCGTGCTGCGCTGCGTCACGCCCGTCACGGCTTGATGGGCCACCTCTACCCGGGCATGCTCGACGTGTCCACCGACCTGACCCTGCTGCCGACCACCTTCGGATCCCATGTGGAGGTGCTGGAGTTCGACGACCTGCGGGTGCGCGTCGATCAGGTCACGGACGCCGAAACGCGGGACCGGATGGAGCTGGCTCGGCAGATATTCACCCTCGACTGCAGCGTCATCGAGGAGGACTTCGCCTGGGGTGCGCGGGTTTCGGTGGGCCTGGACCGGTTGGCTGAGGACTTCGCGCTGGATACCCTCGCGTACTACCACCGCGGGCTCGACGGGGAGCAGCACGAGCGGCTCGGCGCCGGTATGATCCTCGGCGCGTCGCTGCTGACCGCGCGCGGCATCCCCGCCACCGGCGAGTATGAGCTGCGCACGACCGTGGCCCAGCTGATCACCCAGGTCGCCGGTGCGGGCGGATCGTTCACGGAGATCCAAGCCCTCAACTTCGACGACGACGTCGTGGAGATGGGCCACGACGGACCCGCACACGTCGCCGTGTCCTCCCGCGACCCGCTGCTGCGCGGGCTGGGTGTCTACCACGGCAAACGCGGATGGGGCGTCTCGGTCGAGTTCGACGTGCGGCCCGGCCCCGTCACCCTGCTGGGTCTCGGACAGGATCGCAACGGCAGTCTCGCCCTCGTCGCCTCCCAGGGCACCGTCGTACCGGGACCCCTCCTCGCGATCGGCAACACCACCAGCCGCGTGGACTTCGACCGCGACCCCGGCGAGTGGGTCGACGACTGGTCGGCAACCGGGATCGGCCACCACTGGTCGCTGTCGCTCGGCCACCGGGCCGCCGACTATCGGGCGGTCGCCGAACTGCTCGGGATCGATTACCGAACCGTGTGAGGCGGTCCTGACGGCGACGCCATCGCGTACAGGCCCCAGCGACGGATGACCGTCGTTTGCACGGTGTCGTGCTCTGCGAGCTTGTCCGGTCGAGTTCACTGGATGACTTGGGACAGCCGTACTCCCGAGCACGAGACCCCACACTGATCGTCTCGATGGTGGAGCCCGTAGGCGCAGCGCCGTTGGTCTTGCTGAGCGCGATATCCCGAACCCGCAGCCAGGCGATGTCGGCGCCGGCACGCAAGCCCACGCATTCCGCGAACCGCACGATCAATCCGGCCCCAGATTCGAGCGTCGTCGACGTTGGAGGATAAAGACACCCTGCTGCGGGTGTGACCCTGTCGTCGACTGGCGTGATGCCTTCCATCTGAACTGTCCATCCGGAGCAGGGCCCTTGCGAGCCGGCCAGGGTGGGCGTGACCTCATAGGAGCTTGGGCAAAAGCCCCCATCAACGTCTTGTCTGCCTCCCCTGACCGGCGAGCCCTCGTTCGGAACGAAAGGCAGCATCCATGATGACAACGATCACCGCTGAAGTCACCGGCCAACACGACACTGGCGAGGTCGTGGCCGGCATCGACACCCACGCCGACACCCACCACGTGGCGGTCATCGACCCCACGGGCCGACGACTCGCCGACGCCAGCTTCCCCGCCACCTCCGCCGGCTACCAGGCGATCCTCGCCTACCTCAACGCCTTCGGCCAGGTGCGCCTGGTTGGCATTGAAGGAACCCACTCCTACGGCGCGGGGATCACGCTCCACCTTCAACAGGCGAGGCTGAGAGTGATCGAGGTCCTACGTCCCAACCGGCAGGTCCGGCGCCTGCGAGGCAAGTCTGACCCGATCGATGCCTACGAGGCCGCCGCCACCGCCCTCGCTGGCGTCGAGCATCCCGAGCCGAAGATCCTCGACGGCGCGATCGAAGCCCTCCGGTACCTCTTCGCCGCTCGCCGGAGCGCGGTCAAAGCCAGGTCGGCGGCCCAAGTCCAGGTGAAGAGCCTGCTGGTCACCGCACCCGACCGTATCCGTCGCCGCTACCGCGACATGGGCGACGCCGAACTCCTGCTCGCCCTGTCGCGCCTGCGGCCCTCGACCGAAGCCGACCAGCTGTCACGGACAGTGCTGACCGCACTGAAATCCGTGGCCCGCCGTCACCACAACCTGACGACCGAGATCGACGAGCTCGAGGCCGAACTGCCCGTACTCCTGGACCAAGCGGCCCCCGCGCTGCATCGCAGCAAAGGGATCGGGGTCATCACCGCAGCCCAGCTACTGATCACCGCCGGCGAGAACACCGACCGCCTCCACTCCGAAGCCGCGTTCGCCGCACTGTGCGGGGCCAGCCCGATCCCGGCCTCCAGCGGCAAGACCAACCGGCACCGACTCAACCGCGGCGGAGACCGACAAGCTAACTCCGCCCTGCACCACATCGCGCTCAGCAGGATCAGCTTCGATCCACGCACCCGGGCATACGTCGCGCGAAAACGACAGGCAGGCAAGAACACCAAGGAAATCCTGCGCTGCCTCAAACGCGCGATCACCAGAGAGGTCTACAAGCTCATCACCAACCCCGGCACTGTCGCCGACTACAGAACGCTACGGCCCCTACGACACCAGCTCGGGCTCACCCAGGCCCAGATCGCCACCGCGCTCACCATCAACCCCGCCAAAGTGTCCCTGATCGAGCGCGGCCTCGCCCACGACAACGAATGCGTCAGGACCTACCACCAATGGCTCTGCCAACGGATTTGACTCCATAGGAGCATCAGCTCGATGAGGAGCCGGAGCACGGGCTCGCTCATGAGGGTGCCGGACTTGGCCGACCTGGGCCAGCGTTGGCTTGGGCGACTCTCTGGGCGAAACGGATTCCCGATTGTCGGGATCTCGATCCCCGGCGTGTGGGTTCCGGGCATCGCGCGTCATCTTCGGGGCAGTCACATGCCTCCTTCTCTCGGGGCATATTCAGTAAACGTCGATCTGGAACAGCCCCTCAAAAGTCGCCGGCCAGAGGAGGCCTGGGTCGGAGAAAGGGACCACTCTCTCACCGCGGAGACGCCCTTCGCCAGGGCGCGAGTCCAGCCTCAGAGCGCCCAAGGCCCGCTGTGGGTGCTGACTGTGCGTCGAGTCCCCAGTGCCTCGTCAATTGCCAGACCAAGCATGTGGTCTTGGCACCCGCCGGCCAGGGGGTAGGGCTCGGGGCCCTCACCCCGGACCCACAGTCTCATCCCTTCGAGAAGCGACGCGGCAGCAATCTCATCGTCTGCGAGCCGGCCGCCGCGCCAGTCGTTGCGATACACGGCATCTCCCTCAAATTCGATGTGCTCCAGGTCGAATCCGTCGTAGTTCATGTCGATGCCGGACTGGCGACGCCGCAGCTCAGATTCGACCACGGTGGTCTCGTCTCGCATCCGGACCACTCGATCGTCGACCAACTCGCCACGCTCACCTCGGATGAGAATCCGATTGCTGCGGAGTGGGTTGTGCCACTGGTTGTCGGTGAAGTCGTAAAGGGCCGATCCCCCGGCGCCGAAGTCGAGATGCGCCACCACGTTGGCGGACGGCTGCGGGGACAGATCCCCGGTCCAGCCCGCCCGGGTGGACGGTTGCGCCAACCCGGATTCGGTCCGGAAGGCGGTGATTTCGGCGTTCTCGTAGGCAAGCCCCAGCATGGACCGGATGAGGGCGATCGCGTGATAGCCGTGGGTCGAGGAAACCTGCACAGCAGTGGCCCTGCCGATCAGTCCGCGTTCGATCAGGCGCCGGCGGGCAACATGCCCAGGATAGAATGGGTACTGTTCGGCGACTTGCACAAGTCCGCTCCGCCCGACCTGCGCCCACAGCTCATTGAGTCCTTCAAGGTCCGGTGCAGGAGGCGTCTCGCACAGGATCGGAACCTCCAGCTCGACTGCCGACATGATCACACCCGGCGCCGCCGGCCAAGGCACCGCCGCCACCACGAAGTCAGGCTTCGTGCTCTCGACAGCCTCCTTGACGGACGTGAAGGCGGGAAGCCCGAAGAACTGCTCAGCCTCGGAACGCCGCACCGAGTTCCGCGCCACCAGCCCTGTTGTCGACAGACGCTGCGGAAACGCCCGGGCAAGGCGGATGAACAACCCGGCCCGCCAGCCCGTGCCGATCACGAGGTAGCGTGCCGGTACCGATTCGGGCGCCCGACCGTGGGCCCCGTCTAGGACGGCGATCACCGGACCTCCAGCGAACCACTCGGGACGACCGTCGACATCGCCACGTCCGGAAGGATCTGGCAGGACATGATCCCGGAGGGCTCCAACCGGATCTCCTGTTTCACCCCGTCGCGCTCAAGAACTGTCTGGATCGACTGGTTGCTCGAGTTGGCGATCATCAGCAGCTGTGCGCCCGCGAAGCGGACGACGTCCACGTCCGGATGATGGGCCCAAGGGAGGCGTCGCCGCTGTCGGGCCGCTAGCTGAATGGCGTTCTCAAGAAGTCGGCGCTGGCTACCTCCCCCGGCGAGGCCGGCCAGATAGATTGCACGGCCCTTGCCGTAGGCACTCAGGGTCGCGGTCGGGCATCCGTCGCGTACCGCCGCGACCTCGACCCCGGCGCGAGTAAGGAAGACTCCATGAACCGCATCGATCGGTGCACTAGCGCCGGTCGCGAGGAGTTCGTGATCGGGGATGAGATGGATGCGGCGCTGCCCGAGGTTCAGCCGGTCCCCCAGGTCCCGATCAACGCCCATGACGTCGGCGAGCTGGAAGGTGCCCAGACCGTAGGCGACAGCGGACGGTTCCTGGATGCCGATGAAGCCGCCACCGTTGGCGACCCATTCGCGCACGGCTGCGGTCAGGGCGGGATTGCGCCAGATGTCGCCGCCGCTCCACGCTGACCCGGCCGTTCCGGCGTTGATGAGCACAGAGATGCCCTCGGGAACCCCGGCTTCGACAACCTGGTCCAGCGATAGGAAGGAGACGTCGTAGCCCGATCCGGCCAGGGCATCCACGACATGGGTCATGGTCAGCGTGGGGTGTTCGTGGAGGTGGCCCGAACTGCTCCAACTGCGCAGTGCCCCCCAGCTGGTGAGGACTCCTACCCGGACGGGCTCGAAGTCCGGCGCTGACTGCTCGTGCAGGGAGCGGATGAGCCGGTGCTCGTCCGCGATCCGCGCGACGGCGTCCTGCAGGTCGGGGAACGGCTCTACGAGCGACAGGTAGCCACCCAGTCCGATCCGGTCGATCTTCGCGCGGAGCAGGCCACGCCGGACCTGGCGCCAGAAGGTCCACAGGTCGGAGGTCGGGTCCCCGCCCGGGCTGAAGGTCGGTTTGCCTTCGAGATCCACCGGAAACAGATACGGATGCAACCGCAGCTCGTGCGACTCCGTCGGGACACCGGCGCACAGCCTCGCCTCATAGGCGGAGAAGACCGCCTTGATGATCCCGTCGAATCCGAACTCCTGGAAGTGTCCTGAGTAAGGCTCCATCCCAATCCAGGAGTCGTCGTAGAACACCACTGCTTGCTTGCCGTGGGAGTGGACCAGTTCAACGCAGCGACTACCCAGGTCGCGGACGTACTCCCCCACGAACTCCATCCAGCGCAGGTACACCGGGGACGGTGGGTTGTGCGCCGAGGTGTAGCGCCCGCCGTTTACGAAATCCTCCGACGTGATTTCCAGGCCGGTTTGCGTGGTGAACTGGCGAAGCGCCACCGGCGTCACGGTGAAGTCGTAGGAGGCCCAGTCGGAGTACCGATGTGGCAGGTCTGGATCCGAGCCCCAGAACCAGGCGAAGTTGTAGAACAGCGAGGTAAACCTGACGATCGTGGTCGCGGGATTGGCACGGCACCAGCGGTCTAGCCATTCCAGGAGATGGTCGGCAACCTCGGGGTAGCGCGGCTCGACCGCCATGAGTCGCTCCCGGTCGCCCCAGGCGTTGGTGACGTGGTTGTACATCGAAATCTCTTCCCAGAGCCGGGTCGCCAGGAAGTTCACCGTGTAGACATGTCCTGCCGTGGTTTGCGAGATCACCACCGCGTCCGCGTCGACCAAGGCCCAGGACTCACGAGGCAGTTCGACGCCTTCTGTGCGGTTGAACACCTGCCAGAATTCCAGACCGTCACCCTGGCTGACGCGGAACTGGTCCCTCGAGTAGCCGGCCAGCAAATCGACCCGCAGGGCGGTGTCAGTCGCGGCAACCGGATCGGACATCAGGAAGTTCTGCTGCAGCTTGTCCGGGTTGGCCCTCGCCCACTCGTTGTCTTCCCGGATGAGGCAGATCGTCGAGCAAATGCCGAGCCCGGATTCGAGGATGTCCGCGGACAGTTCGGTGCCGTCTGAGTCTCGGATGACGTCGGCGCCCCAGCGTGCAGCGAGTTCGAGAGTCAGTTCCTCGTGACCGCTTTGTCCGGGGATCGTGAAGCCGCCTGCGCCCATGGAGGTTCCTTTCGTGTTCATTGGCCCACCACTCGGGTGAGCCTGGTCTTGCTCAGGGTTCGGGTGAGAATTTCGGCGAACCGTGAACCGATCAGCTCGTGAGCCGCCGCGCCTGGATGCATCGAGTCGGCCATCGGCATGTGCCGCAGGTCGGGGGTGCCGAAAAGGCCCAGCCCGTCCACCAGGTGCATGTTGGGATCGCCGCGTACGGACCAGATGTCGGCGATCAGCTTTCGGGTGCGGCTCAGGGTGAGGCGGCCTTGATCGGTGTCGGTGGGCGTTCCATGGGTCCGGAAGACTCCGTCGGGTCCCAGGTAGGTGGGCCCGGGGACCGACTCCACCAGTGGGCACACCAGCGCGGTGGTCAGCAGGATCGGCGTCTCGGGCTGTGCCTGCCGCACGATGTCGAGAAAGCCATGGAGGGACGGTCCGAAGCTTCGCTGAGTGAAGCAGTCGTTGTTGATGACGTTGATTCCCACTTTGAGGCTGATCACGTCTGCGGGGAGCTCAGCGATCGTCCGGGCAGCGAACGGGTCAAGGACAGCGTTCCCGGAGAGCCCCAGATTGGTCAGCTCCATCCCGGCAGATTGGGCAGCAACCACCGGCCAGATCCCGGTGGGGCTACCGGCCGAAGCGCCATGACTGATCGAACTGCCGTAGTGCACCCACCTGGGCGCAGAACGCTCGAGGGTGCGGATCGAGGCATCGGCTTTGAGCCCGAGCAGCCGCACAATTTCGTCGTGCGGCAGCCACAGCGCCACGCGATGCGGGCCACCAGCCGGCAGCCGGAAAGCCAGTGAGGCGGGCGTGGTCTCTACCGCTCGCGCCGATCCCGATACCGGGTCGAACCACACCATGCCCCTTTTACGGGCATGCGCCCGGGCCACCACCACGCCGTCGACCGCGAGCTCGAACGGCGTGGGTGGGGGTTCCGTTGCACCCTCGGGGGCGACGGCAAAGACGTGCGCGGACAGCACGATGTGTCGAGCGTCGGTTTCGAACACCAGGTGGACTCCCGACCCTTGCTGGGCGACCACGTTGATGAACTCCTGCGGGAATTGGTGTTCCCAGCGAGACCCGAGGCGGTGGAGGTGCAGGGCTCCCCCGACAATGCGGGTCTCGACTGCTCCGACGAGGAGCAAAGCCAACTCTTCGGGTCCCAGGGACGCCCGGTCGCCGCTCATGCGGGCACCTCCCCCACTCCTTTGGAACCGGTCCTGACAACGCCCAGCAAGGTGACGAGCCCCGCGGCTGCGGCCCCCACGAGGAAGCCATCCACGAGTTTGAGATTGGCCAGCAGCCGCATCAGGCCTCGGCTGGTGGTGGGTTCGTTACCAGGCATATGCCTCCGGGGCCGGACCCGCCGGTCCCGGCCAGATGCGATCCAGTTCGGTCATTTCATCGGCGCCGAGGGACACGTCCACCGCGCCGATCGCGCCGATCATATGCTCCAGTCGCCGCGGGCCTACCACCGGTGCGGTCACGGCCGGTTGATGCAGGAGCCAGGCGATCCCGAGGACGGCCGGGTCGATTCCCAGCTGGTCGGCGTAGGCCTCGTAGGCCTCGATCTGAGCTCTCTCAGCGCCGAGTCGATCGACGCTGCTGCGAGAGCTGTCCACCTTTCGAAGTACCCCGCCGAGGCGACCGCTGCCCAGCGGCGACCACGGCAGTAGGCCGATCTGGTAGTGGGAGGCGGCAGGAATGACCTCCAGCTCCAGGGTCCGTTGGATCAGGTTGTACACCGACTGCTCGGTGACGATGGGCGCGTAGCCGCTGGCCAGAGCAATCTGCTGGTACTGCGCCAGGTGCCAGCCGGCGAAGTTCGATGAACCGAGATAGAGGATCTTTCCCTGCTGCCGCAGCCTGGTGAAGGCATCAAGAACCTCATCGACCGGAGTCGAGCGATCGATGTGATGCATCTGGTACAGGTCGATCCTGTCGGTGCCCAAGCGCTTCAGGGAGTCTTCCACCGCGGCGCGGATATGCAGTGACGACAACCCCCGATCGTTTTCGCGTGGGCCCATGTCGCCGTAGACCTTGGTTGCGAGCACGAGATCGTCCCGGTTCCCGCGGTCAGCCATCCACCGTCCAACGATGCTCTCCGACTGACCGGGCTGGTCACCCCAGGGCGCGCCGCCGTAGATGTCGGCGGTGTCGAAGAACGTGACGCCGTGTTCGACGGCGGCATCCATGATGGCGAACGACTCCTCCTGCCCGATCACCGGTCCGAAGTTCATCGTGCCAAGGGCGATCCTGCTGACCCGAGCGCCAGCGCGTCCCAGCTTCGTGTATTTCATGTCAGAGCCTTCCCGCTCGCTGATTCGTCACAGGTGTCCAGGCGGATGATCGACCCGTCGAACCGGTCGAGGACCAGGGACTCGACGCGGCATCCGGTGAACAGATCGGTGCCGGCAACGGGCACAGTGACGATCTCGTCACCGAAGTTGACGACGGTCACCACATCTCCCAGCCGCGACACATCCACGTCAACGTTCGGCACGCCGCCAAGTACTGGCTCAACACCGACCCGGCGCGCGAGCTCGCGCACGATGGCCACGGTGCCCTCGGCATCGGGGATGGTCGCGACGTAGTAGGCCTCCCCCGCGCCAGAAGCCTTGACGGTGAACGCCGGTAGGCCCTCGGCGTTACCGCTCGCGAAGCGGCCAAGCACCCGGGCGCCACGAACGACGATCCGTTCGGCAAGGAGCTCACCGCCAAAGGAGCCGAAGTCCGCAGCTACCGTGACTTTGTCCGATCCGGGCGCTGTGGCGTCACCGGCCAGCGGAAGGGCACCGAACTCGTGCACCTCTATCCCGAGGGTCTCGCGGAGGGCGACGGTGAACCCGCCCTTACGCAGCGCGGCATTCGGGTCGATGACGTCGGAGAAGGCAGTGGCCAGCAGGCACCCGCCCAGCTCCACGAAGGAGGCGAGGTTCGCGCCGGCCTTTTCAGTGACCAGGTGCAGTAGTGGCGCCAGGACAAGGTTGTAGCCGCGGAGATCGGCTTCGGGATGGATGAGGTCGACCGCGAGGTGGAGCCGCTGGGCGGCTGCGTGCCAGCGCCTCACGATGGCCTCGTAGTCGACCAAAACCGGGTTGCCGGGAAAGTCCAGCGCCCACCAGTTCTCCCAGTCGAACACCAGCCCGATGCGGGCCATACTCGGGCCCGCAGGCAGCTCAGGAAGCCGGCCCAGCGCGCGCCCGAAGTTGACGACGTCGCGCCAGGTGCGGGTGTGGGTGCCGGCATGGGGGAGCATCGCAGAGTGGAACATCTCGGCCCCGTGTCGCGACTGCCGCCACTGGAAGAACATCATGGCGTCGGCGCCCCTGCCGACCGACTGCATGCCGAACCCGGCCATCTCCCCCGGCGCACGGTCTGCGTTGGAGGGCCGATTGTTGATCGCGCCGACCGCCTGCTCCATCACCATCCAGGGAACGCCCGGCTTGAGGCAGCGCATCAGGTCCCTGGTGAAGGCCGTGGCCCGGAACCCTTCCCGATCGTTCGGGTCGGGATAGGAGTCGTCGGAGATCAGGTCCATCTCCTTTGCCAACGACCAGTAATCCAGCGCCGGAAAGGCTCCCATGAGGTTCGTCGTGATCGGCTGGGTTGCGCCCGCTGCCCGGATGAGGTCCCGCTCAGCCACATAGAGCTGCAGCATGGCGTCGGAGTTGAACCGCCGGAAGTCGAGAAGCGCTCCTGGGTTGTGGAAGTACGGCGCCTTTCGGGGGGGCAGGATCTCGTCGAACTCGGTGTACAGCTGGCCCCAGAAGGCGGTCCCCCAGGCGGCGTTCAGCTCGTCAACAGAGCCGTACTTGCGGCGCAGCCACTCCTGGAAGGCGTCCCTGGCGTTGTCGGAGTAGTCGAACGGCACGTGGCAACCGAACTCGTTGTTGACATGCCACATTCTGACGGCAGGGTGATCGGCATAGCGGTCCGCGATAGCCGTAACCAGTTCCGCGGCAAGCCGGCGATAGTCCGGTGAGCTGGGCGCGTAGTGCTGACGACTGCCTGGCCCGAGGGTGTGGCCGTCTTGGTCGCAGGCCAGCATGGCGGGATAGGCCTTGGTGGCCCACGGTGGCGGCGAAGCGGTGGCGGTGGCAAGGTCAACCCCGATCCCGCCCTCATGGAGTAGCCCGAGGATTTCGTCCAGCCACTCCCAGTCGAAGGACCCCTCGGCGCGCTGGATCCGTGACCAGGCGAAGACGCCCACCGTCACCCCGTTGACTCCGGCCTGTTGCATGAGCCGCACGTCTTCAAGCCAGGTGGAGCGGGGCCACTGTTCGGGGTTGTAGTCGCCGCCGTAGCGCATGAAACTCCTTGTTCTCGTTAGTGTGCGAGTGTCAGAGACGATGGGTCGACTGGCGCACAACCAGTTCCGGTTCGAAGCGGACGGAGACGAGCGGCTGGTCCGGCGCCAGGATGCCCGCGAGCAGCAGCTCGGCGGCGCGAAGGCCCATCGTGTTGGCCGGTTGACTCACCGACGTGAGCGGGACAATGGCGGAGGCGGCGAAGTTGATGTCGTCATAGCCGACGATCACAATCTCCTCCGGCACCGCGATGCCTTGTATGACCAGGCCCTGCAGGATTCCGAGTGCGACCTCGTCGTTGGCGGCGAAGATCCCATCAGGCCGCTCCACCGCAGGCATCTGAGCAATCTGCTCCGCGATCTCACGCCCGAGCCGTGCGCTCAAGGGTCCGGTTTGATACTCGCTCAACCTCACGCCGCGGGCGTGCGCGATTTGTCGACAGCCCTCGAGTCGGTCTCGCATCTGCGCGACCGACCAAGGCCCTCCGACAAAGGCGATGTGGCGGGCTCCGGTGGCCACGATGTGCTCGGTCGCGAGCTGGCCCCCGCGAACGTCGTCGACCGATACCGAGACGAACAAGCCTCGCGGGTCTACCCGGTCGACCAGTACGACCGGCACGCCGCGGCGCGCGAAGGGCTCCAGGCCGGACAGGTCATCGTTGACCGGGGCAAGCAGCACGCCGTCGAGCCGCTGCTGCTCGAAGAGCTCGAGATAGCGCGACTCCCTGCGCGGGGAGTCGTAGCTGTTGCCGACGATGACCGAGTAACCGGCCTTCTCCGCGATCTCCTCCGCGCCGAGGACCACCTGCGCGAAGAATGGGTTGGTGATGTTGAGGACGGCCATGCCAAGGACACGGGAGCGCCCGCTCCTGAGTTGGCGCGCCGCTACGTTTGGCACATAGCCCAGCTCTTCGACGACCTTCATCACCCGTTCTATTGTGCGCGCAGTGACTCGCTCGGGCCGGTTCAGGACGTTGGATACGGTCGCGACCGACACCTTCGCGCGTGCGGCAACCTCTCGAAGGCCCACATCAGCCACTGGGGACACCCAACGACTGGAGACTCGCGAGCAGCCTGAGCCGGTTCTGAACCTTGGCCTCCGAGGGTCCGTGCACAATCGTGACCGACCACGGGTCCGATCGCTTCACGGCCACCGTGTCGGCGGCGAGACTCTCCCATCGTCCTCGTTCGAGCCCCACGGCGAGTCCTCCACCCCTCGCAATGTCGCTGGAGAAGGACCAGCCACCTGCATTCCGGAGGATCACGTTGTCATCGCCCACTTCCAGGCGCGCGACCGGCCGCCCGTGGCTGTGGACGACGAGAGTTTGAGCAGATCCGTTCGGGCCGTCCTCAGCCAGCATCAGGTAACCCGACGCGAGCCGCCAGATTGGCGAGTCTGTCTGGTGGACGTCCCGGAAGTCCGGGAACGGATCGGCCAAGTCCAGATCACCGCTGATGCGCAGGATGTCATAGTGGGCAACATCTACCACCAAATCGCGCCAGGGCACTCTCACTTCACGCCTACCTTCGCCACTTTTGGGCCGTTGAACGTTGCGAGGAGCGAACGGGAGGCGTCGAGAACCCAGGTGCGGTGCTCGTGGGAATCGAACGACTCCACACCGTGTCCCAAGGCGTCGTAGGCGACGGCGCCGCCCTGCGAGGTGCGCTCGGACCACCAGACCAGGGGATGTGTGAGCCCGTCCTCGGTGTGGTCGGCGACTACGCGGACGTCCTTGGTCAAGGTGAGGAAGGAGTAGCGCTCGTCGTAGAGGACGAAGTCGTTCGCGAAGGCCGGAACTGCCAGCGAATTCGGCAGCGGTCGGCGCTGCACGAGCGCGCGTCCGATCTGGGGGTGCATGGAAACGCCCGGCTCCCACCGGCCGCCGAGGATGGGGGCCCAGCGGCGATCGTCAGGGAAGGCGAGCGCGGCCGAGTGCATCGCAAGAATCGGTCGACCAGACCTGTGATGGGCCACAATGATGTCCACGATTCCGGCGGAGTCGGTTGGCGGTGCGCTCAAATCTGCGCTTGTGTTCACCACCATCAGGTCGGCCTGCTGCTGTGAACTATCGAGCTGGTTCGTGTCGATCAGCCGGACGTCACCCAAGCCGGCCACCACGGCGGCGATCGCAGCTGATGTCGCCTCGAGGTTGTGCCACGGGTCGGAGTGTTCCCCGATACCGCATACCACCAGGATCCTGGGTGGGCGGGGCTTTGGGGTCGGAGGGTCAGTCATTGATCCATTCCGACCGTTCGGGGATCAGCCGGTCAAGCTCAGTCCAGAGTTCCTCGGGAATCGCGACATCCAGCATGGACATCGCTTCGGCCAGCTGGGTTGGAGAGACCACTCCGCATACAGTGGAGTCGATTCGGGGATCCCGAGTTGAGGCCTGGATCGCAGCGGCGATGAGGGGGACCCCGTAGCGTTCGCAGGCACTGCCCATGGCATCGACAGCTGCCAGAACACGGGGCCGGGCTGGTGCGTAGTGGTAGCGGTCAGAGGTCCGGGGCCACCGCGCGAGGATCCCGCCACCGTAGACCGCCGCATTGACCACCCCGAGTCCGCTCTCATGCGCAACGGAAATGAGTTCATCCGACGTGTGGTCCACCAGCGTGAAGCGGTTGTGGGTGACCAGCGCGTCGAAGACACCGGTTTCCACAAAGCGTTGCAGAAGCTTTGCGGGTCCGCCCGAGATGCCAATGAACTGCGCATAACCAGCGTCGCGGAATCTGACGAGCATCTCGACCGGGCCACCGGCCGCCATTGCTTCCTCGAATGTGATCCACTCTGGATCATGGAGGTAGAGGATGGGCACTGAGCCGAGACCCAGGCGGCCCAGACTCTCTTCGAGAGAGCGCTCAAGGCGCTCACTGTCGAACGAGTTGGTGATCGGGTCTCGGTCGAGTTTCGTCTGGATTATGAAGTCCGGGGGCAGCGGTCGATTCGCAAGGGCCAGTCCAATACGACGCTCACTCTCGCCGTCACCATAGTTATTGGAGGTGTCCATGAAGTTCAGCGGCGATTCGAATGCCGCATGGACGATCCCGACCGCATCCTCCTCTGGCACGACGACGTTATGTACTGGTGACACGAGGCCCCAAGCGGAGGTGCCGACGCATAGTGATGACACCACTAGCCCTGTCCGTCCCAGCACTTTGTTTTCCACAGTATTGACAGCGGTCATTCGAATGAGTCCCCTCCGCGGACGCGGTCCAGGAGGACCGCGACCAGCAAAATGACGGCCACGATCACGTCGAGATAGTCGGGGTCGAAGAATTGGATGTTCAGGATGTTGGTTATGCCGGCAACCACCAAGAGGCCAAGCAATCCACCGATCGGATTGCCCACGCCTCCGCGAGTGATGGAATAGCCACCGATCATAAGTGCAGCGTAGATCTGAAATTCAAGGCCGAAGCCGAGACTGTTTGATGCGGAGCCGAGCTGGCCGACATAGAGAATCCCGCCGATCGCTGCGCCGACGCTACTGAGCACCAGTGCGGTCACCCGAACCTTAGACGCCGAGATGCCGGCACGCGTTGCAGCGCGATCATCTCCGCCGACAGCCTGAATCTTCCTCCCGATCCTGGTCTTGGACACTACGCCGGCGGCGATCAGGGTGACGCCCACGCCGATCAGCAGAAGCGTGGGAAATCCTCCGATGGAGCCCTGCGTCACGTCGTACAGCGGCTCGATGAGGGTCGACGGCGGAGCATTCACGACGATCACGTGGGACAGGCCGCGAAGCAACGTCAACATGCCTAGTGTCACTGCCAGTGGCTCGGCACCATAGCCGACTATCACGAGAGCATTGATCAGCCCAACCAGCACACCTACTACGATCGTGATGGCGGCAACCAGCCACGCGTTCATCCCGATCGCCACCAGCTGGTTGAAGATCACCGCGCCGAAACCCACCATCGATCCGATCGACAGATCCACGACGCCGGCGAGAAGCGCAAACGAGGCCATCACGGCCACGATCAGCGGGACCGCCACGCTCACGCCGACGATATTGATGTTCGACGGCGAGACAAACATCGGTCCAGCCATCGCGAGCCCGATGACGAGGGTGGCGACCAGCGTCACTCCGATGCTCCCAACGGGGCCATTGAACTTCTCGATAAGGCGACGGCCCCAAGACACAGGCGATACTTCGACGGTTGGCAGGGCTGGCGCAGTCATCGGGCGCTCCTCTTCAGACGGTAACCGTCGATGCCGACGGCAAGGATCAGCAGAGCTCCCTGGAGGACCAGGGACCATCCTGGGGCCAATCCGAAGAATGCTATCGAGGTCGGGATGGTGGAAAGAAAGCCTACGCTCAGCAGCAGCAGCAGCAGGTTCCCCTTGCCCCCCGACAGACTGATCCCGGCCAGGATTACGGCAGCGATGACGTTGAGCTGGAAGTCTGCCCCAGAGGCGGGCGTGAAGCTGGGATTCACCGCAGCGAAGCACAGTCCGGCCAGGCCAGCGACAGCGCCTGCCCCGACGAAGACGAAGAATCGGGTCTTCGGAAGTGAGATACCCCTGGTCCGCGCCGCTTGAGGATTGCCACCTACCGCCTTGAGCCGGCGGCCCCAACGCGTGAAAGACAACGCTAACCCCGCGACGACGATGACGATGACCATGGGCCAAAACACGTTCGGCAAGCCGAGGAAGCGGCCCAGTCCAAACCGTCGCAGGTCGCTGTCCGATGGGATCTGTGCAGAAAGGAAGAGTAGCAACAAGACGGCGAGACCGCCGAAACCCATGGCAAGAGTCACAATGATGGGATTCAATTTCCCGAAAACCACGATCAAGCCGTTGAGGGCACCCCACGCCGCTCCCGAGAGAATGCCGATGAAGATGGCCGCCCAGGTCGGTAGGTCATTGTTCAACGCCGTGACGGTGGCCCATGCACTGAGGGTGAGGCTCACAGGGAGACTCAGGTCGAGCAGACCGCCACTGATCACCACGAGCGCTTGAGCGACCGCGAGGATGCCCGAGATCGACATCGTGAAGGTGACAGCCAGCAGGGTTTGGGTCGAGAGGAAGTCGGGCCGCACCACTGTGGTCGCGATGATCAGGAGCAGCCACACGCCGAGGATGCTGAGCGTGTCGCGAAGCCCCGTCCGGTCACGGGCGTCAGTGACGAAGGAACCGTCCTGACGCCCGCTCGCGGATCCGTCAGCCGTTCTGACCGGTGATGTCTGCATGCTTCTCTCGATTGTTGGTAAATCCGGCTGACGTGTGTTCTCAGGCCTTGCAGAACAGGGAGTAGGCGGTGGTGCCTGCCGGCGCCGCACCCAGCTGGGTAACTCGCGCTTCAATACTGGGGATGGCGGCTGCCTGGTCCTTGGTGACCGGGCAGGGCTTGATCTGAACGGCTGCGTTGTCGCCGGTGTCCTTGACCGCGGGCGCGTTGCCGGCGGCGAGCTGATCGGCAATCTTGAAGGCATCAGCCGGGTAGCTCTCGAGGAAATACATGACACTTCCCACAAGGTTCGGATCAACGTTCTTGCCGGTGATCAGGCCCCCGTCCTGGCCCCAACCCATGATGGAGCCGTCGCGACCTAGCTGGGTGGCTGCCTGGAGAGCGCCCACAACGGCCTGGTCATTGATGCCGACCACGAGGATATTCTTCGCATTCGGATGAGCAGCGAAGACGCCTGGTGCGTTCTTCAGCGAGGTCGTCAGGTTGCCGTCAGCCTCGTAGGAGACGTATGCCGCCGCCGGGATGTCGGGGCAGACGGTCTTGACGGCATCGCGGGCGTTGCCAGTGCGCCAGGTGTTGATCTGGCCCGAGGAGGTGCCCTCAGCCGAGATCACCATGTCGACTTTGCAGTTCCATTTCGACTTTGCCAGCTCACCGAGCTTGGTGCCACCTGCAGTGCCCGCAGATGCATTGTCGACCCCGACGAAATACCAGCCTGGCTGGGCGATGTCGAAGGTGACGACCGGGATGCCTGCGTCCTTGTACTTCTTCGCCATCACCGGGTTGGCGGCGGGCTGACCATTGAACGTCATCACGATGTTCACCTTCTTCTGGATGAAGATGTCCGCGTTCGTGGTTGCCGTCGCCTCGCTGTTGTCGTTGCTCAGCTGGACGTAACCCCAGCCGCGCGCGGCGGCCAGGGACGCTGCGACATCGCCCTGCAGCTTCTGCCAGTCCGCATTGGGCTGCCCACCCACAGCGAAGCCGACGGTGAACTTGGCGGCAGCGCCGCTCGCAGGCGCCGAGGCTGCTGGGCTGCCAGAGCTACAACCGGTGAGCAGCAGGCCGACGGCCGCCAGCCCTGCGATGCCGCGGGTGAACGAGCGCCCGAGGCCAGTGAGTTGCGTCATTGCGATTCTCCTTAGATTGGTTCTTGACTGTTTGGATTGGTTGCTCACCGGGGTAACCGAAGAGCGTGGAGTGGTCAGTGAACGACGCTGTCGGAGTCTTCTGGGGTCTCGACATCGCCCGGCAGCGCACCCGTGATGAGGCCGACGATGGTCTGGGCGTCGATCTCCGCGATCCTCCGAGTCGCGATGGTTCGTCCCAGGCGCATCACGGTGACGCGATCAGCCACCGTGACCAGCTGCGCCATGTTGTGACTCACCAGAATCACGCTCACCCCGTGGTCGCGGAGACGTTTGATCAGGCCCAGTACCTGCTCTGACTCCCGGACGCCCAGGGCGGCCGTCGGCTCGTCGAGGATGACGATCCGGCGACCCCACAGGAGAGCGCGGGCGATGGCAAGGCTCTGGCGCTGCCCCCCGGACATGCTCTTGACCGAGCCGTTTACAGACTGGATGCCGACCTGGAGCTCGCCGAGTACGCCACGAGCCCGGGAGCGCATGGCCCGGTCATCGACGACGTTCAGAAAGCGCAGAACAGGGCTCTTCGAGAGCTCCTCCCGTCCGAGGTATACGTTCTGGACAGCCGACATGGTGTCGACAAGCGCGAGGTCTTGGTAGACAGTTTCGATTCCCGCCGCGAGCGCGTCTCCCGGGCCGCGGAAATCGACCGACCTGCCTTCGACGCTGATGTGTCCAGAGTCTGGGGCGACCACACCCGAGAGCACCTTCAGGAGAGTTGACTTGCCGGCGCCGTTGTCGCCGACGAGCCCGAGGACCTCCCCCTGATGAAGCGTGAGTGACGCATCCGCGAGAGCCTGGACAGCGCCGTACCGACGCGTGATGTGTTCTGCCTTCAAGGCGACGTCACCGCTGCCCGGCGTAGATGCAGAGCTCATGCCCACCAACCTCAGTGTCGGATTGTAACGTTTAAATTCAAACGTTACAATCATTAGCACACGGGGCTGGGATGCGCAAGACCTTGCCCGGTACCGAGACTATTTCGATACCTCTCGGTCCACGCGGACTCCTCCGTCGCAGGGTGTATCCCGCTTTGCTACTGCTTCACCGGGTTGCTGGTGCCAGCCAGGGGAACCATGTCCGGCTCGGCTGTAGCCCCGTGGATGCACGATTCGTGGTACCTGCCGGGGGCGGGAATGCCCGCCTCCGCGTAGGGCACGCCGGAGGACCTGCGGACCACCAGGCTCGCCGGCACAGCGAGTTGGCCGGAAGCGGCTTCGCCGTCGATCGCCCTCACGAGCGCCTGGGCCGAGCGCCGACCAACCGTGGCCAGATTTAGGTCCACCGTGGTCAGCGGAGGGCGCGTGGCCTCGGCAACCAGCCGCCAGTTGTCCGTCCCGACGATGGCGACGTCGTCAGGCACTGCGCAACCGGCCTCACGGAGCGCGTCGGCAACGCCGCGGGCCAACAGGTCCGAGCCGCAGAAGATGGCGTCGAGATCAGGGTTCTCGGCAAGAAGGGCCTTGGCCGCCTCCCGCCCCCACGACTCGCACCAGTAGCCGGACCGGATCTCACCAACCCGGGACAGGCCGTGCTCGTCGAGTACCTCCGTGAGCCCCTGGGCGCGCTTGCGCACGGCAGCAAAGTCCCAGGGGCCAGTGACGTGGGCGATCTTCCGCCGCCCCACCTCGACGAAGTGTTGGGCGGCGAGTCGTCCGGCGTTCGCATCGTCGACAGTGATGGACAGGTCACCGGGGTCACTGGAGGGCGTATGGGCATAGACCACCGGGAAAGGCAGGTTGGCGGCGACCGGCGGACGAGGGTTCGAACAGCGCCCGGTGACGATCAAGCCATCGATCCGGCGTTCCAGCAGCGCCTCGAGGTGCGCCCGTTCGCGCCCGCCATCGCCCCGGCTGTCGCACATGATGACCGAGAGCTCGCCCTGGCCCAGCGCGTCTTCTGCCCCGGCCATGATGGGACCGCTGAACCGTCCGTAGCTGTCGGAGGTCAGCAGACCCACCGTGAAGCTGCGCCTGCCGAAGATCCCACGAACGAGCCGGTTGGGTCGGTAGTCGAGTTCCTCACTCGCCCGCAGGACGCGTTCGCGGGTTTGCACGGCGATGCCGGGAAGGTTGTTGAGCACCTTCGAGACCGTGCCGGGTGATACTTTCGCCAGCCGCGCCACGTCCCGAATGTTCGCCGGACCCTTGGCCTTCATCTCGCCTGCGGGCGTCACTGGCTCCCCTCTCCCTAACGAGTCCTCAACTCCACGTCCCGGTGGTCGGCACGCCAGGACGGCGGTGGTGGAAACATGTTGCCCAAGGGTATCAAGGCTGCTAGATTCTTCGTTGGAAACATGTTGCTATCGTCGTCCTGGGAGGCGAACCGTGGTCCTCACCGCTGAGGAAGCGCGCCAGGTCGCCACGACGGGCAAGGACACACTGGGTTGCGTCCTCGAGATCGAGGAGTTCGGAGTCCATGACGGCCCGGGTATCCGCACCGTCGTCTTCCTCAAGGGCTGTCCCCTGCACTGTTCCTGGTGCCACAACCCCGAGGCGATCAGCTTCGGCACGGAAATGCTGCCCGACCAGGTTCGCTGCGCCGGCTGCGGTGAGCGCTGCCTCGCGACGGGATCGTGCCCGTCCTGCGGCCAGCCGGTTCCCCCACACGAAAGTGCGGTCGGCGAGCTGATCTCAGCCGAGGGCCTGGCTGCGCGGGTGGAGCGCCACGCCTCAACCCTGACGGCCTCCGGAGGCGGGGTGACCTTCTCCGGTGGGGAGCCGATGGCACAAGCGCGGTTCGTTATCGCGGCTGCGTCCGAGCTCTCTCCCCTACACATCGCGGTGGAGACGTCTGGGCATGTGTCGCCGGCGGTGTTTCGTCGGGTGGCCGGTGCTGTCGATCTGGTGATGATGGACGTCAAGCACACCAACCCTGAAGTCCACCGCACGTACACCGGGCGTACCAATCGGCTGATCCTGGGCAACCTGAAGCAACTGTGTGAAGGCTCCACACCCTTCATCGTGCGAATCCCGCTCATTCCCGGTGTCAACGACGGCCGCGACAACCTGGAACGTACCGCGAAGCTTGTAGCGGGCGCACCGGCGCTCCGGGGGGTCGAGCTCCTGCCCTACAACACCATGGCTCCAGCCAAATACGCGCGCGCTGGACGGGTCTTCACCCCTGGCTTCGACACAACTCAAAGCCCGCGGATCGAACCCTCGATCTTCGAGCGTTACCAGATCCCGTGCGAGGTGCTGTGAACGAACGGATCCGTCACATGCGTGACGACGTGCTGAACAAACACTCCCACAGACTTCGTCAGCCTGCCGATCCAGAAGGGGACGCGAGTTACACCGCTAGCCTCGCCTCCGCAGGGTTGCCCCCGGTTTTGAGAGCGAGCGCACGGCTGACAAACGTCCTGGGACGTGAGCGGCCCGTGATTCTCCAGGAGGAGCGGATCACTATGACCCGCACAGTGACCACGATTCCCGAGATCTTAACCCCCGCCGAGCGTTCCCAGCTGGGCGCGACCCATCGCATTCACGAACTCGGCAAAGTCTGCAACGTCACCCCCGGATATGAGCGGATCATTGCCTCCGGGCTCGAGCCGAGCCGATCGGCGGCCGTCGACGGACTGCGATCTGCCAGCCGTGCCGAGCGTGACTTCCTGACCGCCGTCGTCGAGTCGATCGACGCGGTGTACGGACTCGTCGACCGGTATGCGGACGAAGCCGAACGATGCGGTCGACCAGATCTGAGCGGCGCGCTGTCGCGGGCAACCCGAACCGGTGCCACCTCGTTCCTCGAGGCGCTCCAGGTATTCCGAGTGCTCCATTTCGCACTGTGGGCTTCGTTCAACTACCACAACACCGTCGGGCGCTTTGACCTCTACTTCTGGCCCTACCTGGAAGCGGACCTCCGGGCCGGCCGACTAGACGAGGCCGGCGCGCTCGAGCTGGTCGAGGAGTTCTTCCTGAGCTTCAACCGCGACTCTGACCTGTACCCGGGGGTGCAGCAGGGCGACAACGGCCAGAGCTTGGTGCTTGGTGGAATCGACCGGGACGGCGAACCCGTCTGGAATCTGCTCACCGACCTGAGTCTCCAGGCGAGCCTTGAGTTGGGCCTGATCGATCCGAAGATCAACCTGCGGGTCTCCACCGCGACGCCCCTTTCACAGTTCGTGACGGGCACCCGGCTCACCGCCCGGGGCTTGGGTTTCCCCCAGTACCTCAACGATGACGTGGTGATTCCCGGATTGGTCGACTTGGGGTATGACGAGCAGGACGCCCGCGACTATGCCGTCGCTGCATGCTGGGAGTTCATCATCCCGGACTCCGGGCTCGATGTTCCCAACATCGCCGCGCTCTCCTTCCCGAACGCGGTCGACGCCGCGCTTCGCGAACATCTCGCCACCTCCAGCACCTTCGAAGTCTTCATGACAAGGGTCCGCGAAGAGGTGACGCGGCAAGCGAATGAGCTGGCCGCAGAAACCCAGGGATTGATGATGGAGCCCTCACCTTTCCTGTCTGTGTTGATGACCGGGTGTATTGAACGGCGACGGGATGCCTCCGAGGGTCTGCGCTACAACAACTACGGCATCCATGGCGTTGGACTGTCAACCGCGGCAGACTCACTCGCGGCGATACGGCACCAGGTGTTCGAGTCGCCCGACCTGCATGTCGATGAACTCATTTCTGCGCTGGACAGCAACTTCGAGGGCCACGACGACCTGAGGCAGCACTTACGTGACGATCCGCCAAAGATGGGCAACGACGACGATCGCGTCGACCTGCTCGCGGCCGACCTCCTCGGCACCTTCGCCGAAGCCCTTGCGGAACTGCGAAACGATCGTGGCGGTCGGTTCAGGGCGGGCACTGGCTCCGCGATGTACTACGTGTCTGCCGCCCAAGAACTCGGCGCCACGCCCGACGGACGCAAAGCAGGCGAGTATCTGTCAGCCAATCTGGCGCCGAGCCTGGGAGTGAAGGTCCGCGGACCGCTGTCACTGCTTCGGTCGTTCACGAAACTCCCGCTCCGGACCGCCATAAACGGCGGCCCCGTGACCATTGAGGTCCATGACACGGTGTTCCGGTCCGCGAACGGCGTCGAGAAGGTGGCTATGTTAGTGCAGTCATTCGTCAGGGATGGTGGCCACCAACTTCAGATCAATGCCATCAACCACGACGTTTTGGTTGACGCACAAGAGCACCCCGAGCTACACCGCAACCTGATCGTGCGGGTCTGGGGTTGGAGCGCCTACTTCGTGGAACTCGACAAGGCATATCAGGACCAGATCATCCAGCGCGTCGAACTGGTCCCCGCATGACGGGCATCACACGTGCTTGCCGAAGTTGCAGAGCGACCATGAACGGTGTGCTGACTCAGGTGGGGCGGATCGGGGTCATGCGAGAGAAGGCGGCGTTGCACTGCTGCTGCAGGGCGACGTCGGCCCACATTGCGTGTTGGGGGGCGGCGTTGGAACAGACGATGGTTCCCCAGGCGTCGACGCGGATCGACTCGTCGATCGCCCGTCGGCAGAACTCGGCACCCACCGGGCCCTCCTCGAAGCGCCCGTCGCGCGGCGTGTAGCCGATCCAGCCTTCGCCGAACACGAGGGGGACGCCATGGACGAGCGCCCAGTCGCGGGCAACGTCCAGCCACAGGGTCAGGCGCTCGTACATCGCCAGCTCCCACGTGGCGTAGTGGCGGTACAGCCAACGGTCGATAGCCTCCGCGTCTCCGTTGTCGTGCACGTAGATCTCAGGCGCGCAGATGATGGTTGCCCGGCTCCGCCAGGCCGCGTCCGGGCCCCAGGATGTGATCGGAGGGGGGCCCGGCAGAAGGATCTCCGAGGCTTTTGCCTGGTCGAAGTCGGCCACCGTTCCACGGAGTCCGTACTCGGCGATGAAAGCCTCGAGCACTCCGTACACGTACGGGTGGGTGACGAGCACATCGATGTTCTCCGGGATGCCTCGCATCCCGGCGACCGGTACGTGCGCGTAGTTGACGGTCACGGGGACCGTCGGCTGCCGCTGATGGAACGCCGTCACGGCCCGCTCGAGCCGCGGTCGCAGGCCGACGGTGCGCTCGTCGAGGCTGCCGACGATGCCGTCGGACAGATGGCCCGCCTGCACCTCGTTGTGGACCTCGACGAACGCGATGCGGTCCGCGAGGTCGTGCTCGGCGAGGAAGCCGACGAGCTCGGCCTGAGCGACGGCCTGCGCCTCTGCGCGGTCCTCTGGATCGATGGCGATCAGGGCGTCGAACCAGTCCGAGGTCTCCGCGAAGGAGGAGCTCTGCTGGTACTCCCAGCTGGACACGATCACGTAGCAGTCGTGACGCTTGGCGGCCTCGAAGAGGGCGATGAGGTGGGCGCGGGCGTCGATGACCGTCGGCGCGCCGACGTCGTACCACCGCACCCTCTGCCCGTACGCCGCGCCCAACGGGCCGAGGTGGAGGGCGGTCGTGTCGAGGCCGCTGCCGAAGAGAAGGTACGGCATCGCACAGATGCGCACCGTGTTGTAGCCGCGCTCGACGGCCTCGTCGAAGGCGCGGTCGAGGTCCTCGAACGGCTCGCCAGGGCCCGTTCGTACGTACCAGGAGAAGTCCCAGAGCGTGATCGTAAGTCGCTGGGGGAGGTGGCCGGGGATCGGGACCGGTGTGTAGGTCATCGGGTACTCCTTGCCGCGAGGTCGCGTCGTAGGTCCAGGGCGAGAGTGTGCGAAGGGTCGGCGGTGAGCACGACGTCGAGCTGGTCGGCGGCCGTGGCAGCGTCACCGGCGAGTAGCGCCAGCTGAGCCCGCAGGACGTCGATCTCGAGGTCCCGTTGGCGCTGCGGGTCGTCGTGGAAGAGGAGGAGCGTGGGCAGCGACGTGGCGAAGTAGTCGATCCTGGCCGGCGTCGCCGCCAGCTCCGCGACGTACCGGCCGAGGCCCGCCACGAGGGTGTCCGCCAGGTCGTCGTCTCCGAGGCGCCGGGCCGCGAGGACGGAGAAGTAGGTGTTCTCCGAGTACGACCGGGGGCTCATCGACGTGAAGTCGCCGACGGCCTCAGCCGCTGCCTGCCAGGCACGTGTCGCCGAGTCGTCGTCACCTGTACGGGCATAGGCATCCCCGAGCGCCAGGTACAGCGGCGCCGGGTTCTCGAGCGGATGCCGGCGCTCCCCCAGCGAGTCGGGGCTGTCGATCGCTGCGAGGATCGCGTCGACGGCGGTCGGGTCGGCGTCGGACGCGAGCTGAGCGAGTGCCAGCTGGACACGCTCCCACGCCGCGAGCACCTGTCCCTCGCCGCCCTCCCAAGGCTGGAACCGGCGCGAGGTCAGGATCTGGAGGGCCTCCGCAGGCCGGTCAGCGCTGACCAGGAGCTGTGCGTACGAGACAGCCACGTCGTCGCGGGCGGTGGGATCCGCGCCGGCCTCCATCAATGCCAGTCGCTCGGAGACAGGTGCGCTGCAACGCTGCAGGAGCTGGTCCCGTTCGTAGGTGAGGCGCGGGTCTCGGGGCGCGACCTCGAGAGCCCTCGCGTACATGTCGACCGCCTGGTGCGCGTCGTGCTCGACGTTGTAGGACCCGACCCCGAGGTTGCGCCACACGACGGGGTCGCCCGGGTCGAGGGCCGACGAGGTTCGCCAGCAGGTCATGGCGTCCTCCTGACGGCCCACCGCGTAGAGCCAATGCCCTTTCAGTGCGACTGCCGTCGGGTCCGTCGCGTCGGCGAGGATGGCCGCATCCAGCGCGGCCACGTCGTCGAGCCGCGACGCGAAGTTCCACGTACGGTCGGCCGCCCGGGCCCGGCTCCGTACGTCAGCGGCCCTTGGGCTGTCTCCTGCCTGGTCCAGCACGTGAGCGAGGTGGTACGCCGCCAGCACGCCGCAGGCGGTCTGTCCCAGAGGCCGCTGGGCATCCGAGCTCAGGCACTGCTCGTACAGATCGGCGGCGGTCATCCAGTCCCCGATGCGCTCCGTCTCGATGGCGACGTCGAGCAGCGTCTGGGCCTCCTCGAGACCCTGGCTCATCGTCCCCGCGAGGCAGCGCGCCCACGCGTTCAGCGGGTCGAGCGCAAGGGTCTCCGCGAGAAGGTGCTCGGCTTCCCCGGGTCGGCCGAGTCGGCGCAGGAGCACGACGGCAAGGTCGCGGGCCTGGAGGTGGTCGGGCCGCAGGGCCAGCGCCGCCCGCACTCGCAGCAGCGCCTGCCCGTCGCGATGGTGCCGGGCGTCGATGATCGCCAGCTGGAGCGATCCGGCCGCGGTCCACGCCTCGACCCAGGTGGCCTTGCCGAACGCCTCATACGCCTCGACGTCCCGACCCGACCTCGCCAGGACAAGGCCGAGCAGGTAGTGGGCGTCGCCGGACTCGGGGTTCGCGTTGAGCATGGTGAGGCGGGCGATGGCCGCGCGGCAGTGCTCCTCGGCGTCGGCCAACAGTCCCTGCCTGTACCGGCGGGCTGCGAGGGCGGTGTGGCTGGCGGCATGACCTGGGTCGCGGCGGATCGCCTCCGACCAGTACGGTTCGGGCGACCGGGTCGCGTGACGGTACTGCTCGAGGTGACGTCCGATGAGGTACAGCTGCTCGACCGAGGAGACCAGCTCCGGGGCGTCGGGCTCGCGAGCCGGCTCGACGTCGGACGGGAGGGGCTTGGACGGCGTGCGCCACGCGAGGAGCTCCTCGCCGTCGCGACGCAGCGTCACCGTGATCGGTGATGTCGTGTCCACCACGATCTCCGCGCGCTGCGTCGGCGACAGGGGGAGCTCGGAGCGGTGGAGGTCCTCATCGGACACGCCCCGTACGAGGACCTCCACCAAGCCCAGGAACTCCGTCGCGTCGAACCGGAGCGTCGTGACCTCGGTCACTTCGACACCCATCGCGACGGACAGCGTCGCGGCGCAGATCGGGCCGGTCCCCGCCACCGGGTACCAGTGCTGCTCGAAGGCCTTGGTCTCCCCCGGCGCCAGGTGCGAGAAGTCCGGCTGGTTGTCGGTGAACACGCCGGCCATCAGCTCGATGTACGCGGCGTCGGAGTCGGCGAGGTTGCGGTTCCACATCCTGCCGAACGGCTCGTCGCCCCATGTCCACTGCTTCTTGCCGACTGCGTACGTGTGGTCGGCCCAGTGCACGAAACCGGCCCCGGCGCGATGGTCGTACCCCCCA
>Ga0209539_1000176_pt1 | contig 38934 bp, 36 predicted proteins | sample BarGraNGADG00312_2_FD_184499 | JGI IMG/M metagenome (GOLD analysis project Ga0209539, IMG submission 184499) | Arctic peat soil microbial communities from Barrow, Alaska - Barrow Graham LP Ref core NGADG0011-312 (SPAdes) (version 2) | ecosystem: Environmental > Terrestrial > Soil > Wetlands >...
TATCCGTCGCCGCCGTACCCTGAGTAATAGCTGCCGACGTGGAGGTCGTTGATCAACGCGAAGGACCATGGTTCGGACATTCGGCCCCCTTCCGATGTCGCCTTGTCGCCGCCGGACCGCACGTTCCGGCCCCGTAATCATGTCACATTAACGGCACATTGAAGGCGCGACTCTCAGTCGCGCAGGCGGCCCCGCCGGTTGAGAACCGGCGGCTTTAATGGAAAAGGGGGGACGCGGGTGGTCACGTCCATACCGGACTGACGGCCACCCGCGGGGTCAGGATACTGGGGGGGTTGCTTTACTCGATCGCTGAAGGTTTCTCTTCGATACTCACGTCCACAGATTTCTTGTCGTTGCCACTGTAATAGGTAAGGTTTATCTTCTGGCCGACGCTCTTCTTCTTGATAGCGGCCATCAGCGTATCGACCGTCTTCACCGGCTGGCCGTCCGCCGCCACGATGATGTCGCCTGTCTTTATCCCCGCCTTCTGGGCAGGGCTACCGCTCGCGACGTACGTCACGTATGCTCCCTCGTTGACGGGGAGACCGTACTGCGCCGCGATCTCGGTGCTGACCGACTGCCCCTGCACCCCGATGTATGGATGCGAGACCTTGCGGCCGGCGATGATGTCATTCGCGACCTGCTTAACCGTGTTCACCGGGATCGAGAAGCCGATCCCCTCGGAGCCGCCGGACTGGCTGGCGATCAGGGTGTTGATCCCGATGAGAGCACCGGAGCCGTCACAGAGAGCGCCGCCCGAGTTGCCCGGGTTTATCGGCGCATCGGTCTGCACCAGGTCAGTCAACACCGTCGAGCTCCCGCTGCTCGAAGCGGTCACGTTCCTGTGCAGCGCGCTGACTATCCCCGAGGTGACAGTCTGCTCGAAGCCAAGCGGGCTTCCCACAGCCACGACCATCTGCCCGACCACGAGACTGTCGGAATCTCCGAGCGCAAGAGCGGGCAGCCCGGTCTTGTTGATCTTCACCACCGCTACGTCGTTCTCGGGGTCGGTGCCAACCGTGGTCGCCTTGACCTCTTCGCCGCTCGCCAGCGTCACCGTTATGGAAGACGCGCCCGCTACCACGTGATTATTGGTGACGATGTAACCGTCGCTCGAGTAGATGACCCCCGAGCCGGTCCCCTCCTGCTCGCTGTTCGAGTAGTAAGGCATGCCGCGGCTGGACGTCTTGACGTCGATGTTCACTATGGACGGCGTGATCTTCTTCGCGATGCTGGCCACGTCTGTCGCGCCCTGGGTCGGGCTGACGACGCTCACCTGCTTCACCGTCGCGGGAGTAGTGCTGGTCACTGTCGCGGTCTTCTTCACTTTCCCCGTGATGATGTCTATCGGGTTGACGCCGAAGACGGCCGGCATCACCAGGAGCACCAGCAGTGCTCCCACCACGCCGGCGATCAGGGGCTTCAAGAAGCCGAAAGCGCGTCCGCGCCTTCTCACGGGCCGACGCGGCGGCCTTCCGGGTTGAACGTTGGGGACCCCGGTGTATATCGGCGGAGTCTGGGGCGTGTAATAGACTGGCGGCACTTCCGGGCGCCCCTCGCTACCCGGAAGCCCTTGTCCTGAATCGTCCATGAGATGCTTCCTCTCCAGTTATTGCTTTGCTTAAACGGAACACTGGCCGGGAATCGTCGATCCACTTCCCTTCTTAGCCCAACATCCCGTCACGTTCATTCTTTATATTGTCGTGACCGTCGATTAACGATTCGCAAAGGCACTCTGCGTTTTTGGTTAAGGAGTGTCCGCCGCGCCGACGTGCATAGCCTGAGCCAACTCGAAAAAAGAAAGGCCGCGGGAAGATACTGTACCCGCGGTGATCATTGTCTTGTTTGATTTGTGGCGCACGCGCTTGGCTCATGTTTGAAATGGAGCCGGCGAGAGGACTTGAACCCCCAACCCGCGCATTACAAGTTCAAGCTGTGCTTGTTCTTGCTTCCGTTGAGCGCGACCCCCGGCGCCAAGTCCTCGGTCGAAGCAATGTTGTGTCATCATCACCGGCGCAAAGCACACCGGGCGATCGGCTCTACCTGATTGTCAGTGTGCCGGGGCGGCTGATGGGTTTGGCGCCGTCCCGGACGAATATGAGCCACGAGTCCATTAATCCCGTCCGTCCTCCCAAGTCGAAGCTGCCCGAAAGGACATAGGCGAGGTGGTAACCGGGGAGTTTGCTCTCCATTCCGAATTCGTACACAACGGCTTGGATCACGTAGGGCGGGCGGGCTTTGAGGATTTTCGACACGGTTTGCTTATCAAGCCATGCATCGGGATTGTCGCCTTCTTTATTGGTCCCCACAGCCCGGCATTCATCGTATGACGGCCAGCCTTTCAGGTTTGCGAAGAAGTTGCGGTCGAAATAAGCCAGTATCGAACCTCGACTGAAACCGATGTACCAGATTCCGCTGTTTTCAATGTGATTTTTCTTGATGATGTCTGCGACTTCGCCGGATGCGGAGTAGGGGTTCTTTCTATAATACGTGATAGCTTCCAGCGTCCACCAGATCTGGCAGCAGAGCACGACGACGATGCAGGCCAGCACGGCGTTTTTAAGAGACACCGCTTTTCTCCAGTCGGAAACCCGGCCGGTCTGTCCGTTGCCGGACAAGCCGGGTTCAGCTGGTTCAGCTTTGAGCTTCTGAAAGCCGACCCAGAGGCAGAACAGCCAGACAAAGAAGCATATCCCGGCTTGCCAGAACTGGTACATCTTCAGCCAGAAGAACGCCAGCATCACGATTGTCGGAAGGGTGAACAGCAACAGCACGCGCTGGCGACGGAACCAGACAAGTGACACGCAGAGCGCAATGAGACCGACGGGCAGAAAGAACGACCCCGATGCGGTTCTCAGCGTTTCCCCGGAAGTATTGATATACCTGTGAATGTCAAAATACCACTTGATTGCGAAGGACACGTCCTTGGGTCGAAATAGCAGCGGGGCCACCAGCAAGAGGGAAAACCCGAAAAGCAGGCTTGCAAGGATTCTCTTTTTCGTCAAGCGTTTCGGACCCGCAAACCTGTGCCTGTACAGGTCCAACAGGTAAACGGCGTATATCCCAACGGCGATGATTGCTCCGAACATCATGGAGTTGGCAAGCAGACCTAGCAAAACAACGAAGAGCCACAGCCGTTCGTCTCTCTTCGGATAGATCACGGCGACGAGGAACAGGAACAGCGGAATCAGTATGTATGACCTGGAAACAACGCCGTACTGATACAGGATGAAGTACGAAAAGGGAAAGAGCACTTTGACGTACCACGGAAACGGCGAGTACTTCAGGAAAAGAAAGACCGTCACGACGGCGAGCGCGACGGATATTATCTTCAAAGTCACCAGCGGGAAGTGGAGCTTGACGGGAACCATGAGCAGCAAGTAATAGAGAGCGGGGTGTCCTTCGTACCGGAGTGCCTTCAACAGCGCCAAGGGGCTGGTGTCTCTGACAAGCAGCCACGCGTGCGTCTCGTCCAGATAGAGCTGGTGTTTCGCGACCGCGAACACGCACAGACCGGTGAAAGCGGCGAGAACCAGCAGAATCCACCAGTTGTCGTTTATGTCCTGTTGCCAGAACCTGTTCCCCTTGACGGGTACTACTGCTGAAGCATCATTCATAACTGCACGGAGTCAAATGCGGGGCCGAGGCGCGTTTCGGAGAGCCGACTGCTTCTCAGCAAAGCAAACACCTGTAAGAACCCCCTTTCCGAGTTCTGCCTGCACTCTATCAAAAAGCTGGACAAGGCGTCCCGCCCCCCTTCGTCGCGTCCGCTGCGCGGACGCTGAACCACGGGTGCCAGGTCTTGAAACGGACATTCGAGCTGTTCGAATGTCGAAGCTGGGAGAACATCTTCGTGAGTAATTACTTCCGGGAAGGTCGCCCAAGCTGGTTCTCTCGAGGAGTGTGAAATATCCGTTTCAAGACCTGGCACCCGCGATGGCGGGTAGATATTCTCCCCGCCACGTAACAGCCCCTCTGGGTTCAAGTCCTCAGATGAAAAGGTGACGCCAGTGCTCGACGTAAGTCTGGAGCCGGCGAGAGGACTTGAACCCCCAACCTGCGCATTACAAGTGCGCTGCTCTACCAGTTGAGCTACGCCGGCTAGACAGCCAGCCTCGCGCGCCCGGGCGGCTTGGCCGCTATCCCCCGGGCCAGGCTCTCGCGGTACTGAAGGTGCTGCTCGACCTTCCGCTTTATCCGCTGCAGCGCATTATCGATTGATTTCACGTGACGGTCAAGGTCGGCCGCTATCTGCTGGTAGGAGCGCCCCTCCATGTACAGGCGGAGCACCTCGGTCTCCAGGCCCGACAGCATGTGGGCGAAGTTGTCCTTGATGCTCTGGACCTCCTCGCCGCTGATCACCATCTCGGCCGGGTCCAGCGCGCTGTCCGAGCCGATGAAGTCGATGACCACGCGGTCGGGGTCGTCGGCCTCGCCGATCGGGTTGTTGAGCGAGACGTACGAGTTGAGAGGCGCGTGCTTCTGCCTGGTCGCCGTCTTGATCGCCGTGATGATCTGCCGGGTGATGCATATCTCGGCGAAAGCCTTGAAGGAGGCCTCGCGGTCCTCACGGTAGTCGCGGGTAGCTTTGTACAGACCGATCATGCCTTCCTGGATGATGTCTTCCCGGTCGGCACCGATCAGAAAGTACGGGCGCGCCTTCAGCCGCACGAAGTCGTGGTACTTGCCGAGGATTACTGTTTGGGCCCTGGAGTCTCCGTCCTGGGCAAGGTTTACGAGTTCGTTGTCGTCGAGCGCGTCGTAGGGCGATCCGGGAACCGCTGAGGTTGCTGCGCTGTAAGTCACTTTCGACTCCTTCCTTCTACGGTCCTCTTCTGACCGTTTATCAGCCTATTCCAGCCCGTTTGCCTTTCGGCGTTTGAACATATTAGGACGTAGCGGAAGGCGCGTCAAGGGGGTTAAGCGGTTTTAATAGAACTTTAACGGAAATATTTGGGGGTTGAACGGTAATGAGGAGATTTTCTGCCAGTATCAGGCAGAAATCAGCGTTTTTCGCGCATTTCGCGCAGTCGCTCGAGCACGTCTTCGGGCAGCCGGTCCTCGAGCCTGGATCGCTTTTTCGGAGCTCCCGGGCGTCCTTTGCCGGTCCCGCCCTTCTGACGGGCCTCCAGTTCCTCGACGAACTCCCTGGAAGAGACCCTCAGCGCCCCGGCTCCCCCGGCCACTTTCTGCTGGTGGTAGTCGCCCGTCACCACGGTCGTCTGTTCGACCTTTGACTCGTAGGCCGCCTTCTCGAGCCTGGCGTCCGCGGTCTTGCCCTGCGCAGTGTACGTAACAGTCACAAGGTCGGATTTCTTCTCGCGGGATTCGGGCCCGGGACGTCCGCCGGCGTCGAAGACCACCTCCACGGTGACGTCCTCGCGGGCCGCATAGTCGACCATGACTCTGACCAGCTCGTCCCTCGAGGCCTCGAGGTCGTCTGAGGCCAGCTCGGTGAGCTTCGGGCTGGCGTGTATCAGGTTGTATCCGTCGATGAGCAGAAGCTTTTTCACTTCACGCCACTCCCGCGGCGCCGGGCCGCCTCGAACATCAACACCGCCCCGGCGACTGCTACGTTCAGCGAGTCAACCTTTCCGCTCATCGGTATCGACACCAGGAAGTCGCAAAGCTCGACTGTCAGCCGCGACAGGCCCTTGCCCTCGCCGCCGAGGACGATGGCCAGCGGGAGCTGCATTTCCGCTTTGTAGTAAGGGTTGTCGGCGTCCTCCCTGGCTCCGAATATCCAGAGGCCGGCGTCCTTCAGCCTGCGCAGCGTGTCTGCGATGTTGGGCACTCGCGCGAGCCTTATGTGCTCTACCGCGCCAGCCGAAGCGCTCGCCACCACAGGGGTGACCGAGGCCGAGCGATGCTTCGCGATCACGACCGCGTGCATTCCCACCGCGTCCGCTGTCCGGATGAGCGAGCCCATGTTGCGCGGGTCCTCGACCCCGTCCAGGACCAGGACCATCGGCGAGAACACGCCCTTGAGCGAATCGAGCAGCTCTCCGAGTGAAAGGTAAGGATAGGGCTGGACCTGAGCGACTACTCCCTGCGGCGACGAGGTCATCGACATGTCGTCGAGCCTGCGGCGGTCGATCTCTTCGACGGGGACACCCGTGGAGCCGGCGAGGGCTATGATCTCTTTCAGCGGGGCCTTTCTCTCCGAACCGGCGGCGATGAAAACCCTTCTGACGCTGCGGGGGCCGCGAAGCGCCTCTATGACGGGGTTCCTTCCTTCGACGCGCTCGTCCGCGCCGCCGTCGTCCGGTCGCTGCGCCTTCCTGTCAGCGCTCATAGCGCCAGCGGAACCCTTCGCGGGTGTCCTCGACCTTTACGCCGAGCCCGTCGAGCCCGTCTCTTATCGCGTCGGCCAGCTCGAACTTCTTCTCCTTGCGCGCCAGCATCCGCATCTCGAGGAGATGATCTACGAGCTTGCCCGCGTCGTCCTCATCGGCGACCTCGTAGTCGGGCAGCGTCTTCAGCGCTTCGGCGATGAGCTCTTTTAATCCGGCCACGTCAGGCCCGCCGGCGGCGGAGGTCTCCGTCTCGAGGAGCCCGAGGGCTCGGCACATCACGCTGATGCTGTCGCATGCCGAGAGCAGCTCGCCTTTCGTCGCCTCGCCTCCCGACTGAACGTCGGCCAGCCTGGCGTTGGCGTCGCGGACGAGGCCGAATATCGCGCCGAGCGCGGCCGCCGTGTTGAAGTCATCGTCCATCGCCTCGCGGAACGAGACCTCTGTTGTCGCAGCAAGGCCCGCCAGGCCTCCGTCAGCCGCGTCGTCGCTCGCGCTCTTGATCGCGTCCTTCAGGGCGAAGAGGCAGTTGTTGACGCGCTCCATCGACGCGCTCGCCTCGTCGAGGCTGGTGTCGCTGAAGCTCAATGGGCTCCTGTAATGGGTGCCGAGCATCAGCATCCTTATCGTGTCGGCGTCGTACTCGGTGAGCACGTCCCGGAGGCGCCTGATGTTCCCGAGCGATTTTGACATCTTCTCGGCGTCGATGTTCAGCATCCCCGAGTGCATCCAGTAGCGGGCGAAGCTGCGCGATCGTCCGGCCTCGGCCTGCGCGATCTCGTTCTCGTGGTGCGGGAAGATAAGGTCCTGGCCGCCGCCGTGGATGTCGAAGGAATCGCCGAGGTACTCGAGCGACATCGCCGAGCACTCGATGTGCCAGCCCGGCCTGCCCGGGCCCCAGGGGCTCTCCCAGGAGGGCTCACCCGGCTTGGCGGCCTTCCACAGTGCGAAGTCCAGCGAGTCTCGTTTTCGCTCCAGCTCGCTCTCGCTCTGGACGGTCACTCGCTGCTCCGCGAGGTTGCGACCGGAGAGCTTGCCATAATCACCGTAGCGGGCGACGTCGAAATAGACGTCGCCTTCCGACTCATACGCGTAGCCGGCGTCAACGAGCGCACCGACCAGCTCGAGCATCTGAGGGATATGCTCCGTGGCTCGTGGGGCCACTGTCGGCGGCTTGATCCCGAGGGCACGCATGTCTTCCTCGAACGCCTCGCGGTATTCGTTGGCGACCTCGGCGGCGGTCCGGCCTTCTTCGTTCGCGCGGTTGATTATCTTGTCGTCGACGTCCGTAATGTTCTGTACGAAGGTGACGTCGTAGCCGGCATGCTCCAGGTAGCGCCGTACCACGTCGAACGTGATGAACGTCCGCGCGTTGCCGATGTGGATGTAGTTATAGACCGTCGGCCCGCACACGTACATCGCGACTCGACCTTCGTCCCGCGTCGCGAGCGGCTCCTTGCGCCGCCTCATCGTGTTGTAGACCGAGATCGCCATCAGGAGGATATCCTCTCAAACGCCTTTATCGATTCCTCGATGCGGTCGGCGCAGCCCGACGGGCCCCAGAACATTATCAGGTAGACGAGGTCGGGCCCGACCGTGAGGCCCGTCAGCCCCAGGCGAAGCGGCCACAGGACCGCCTTGGCCGACCAGCGCCTCTGCTTCGCGGCCTCTCTCAGGTTCGCCACGATGAGCTCCGCGGTCGCCGGGTCGTTCCCGGTGTGGGACCTGAGCTCGTCGACGCACACGCGAAGGCCTTCATTCGCGTCGGGAAGCTTCTTCAGCTCGTTCACGGCCTTCTCGGAGAGCTCGCCCGGCTTCTGCGTGTAGACGTCGGTCGGTCCCACCGCGTCGACCAGCGTCTCCATGTTGTTGCGTACCGACTCGACCGCAAGCTCAAGCTTCTCGCGCGGCAGCGCCAGCAGCTCGGAGCGGCCCTCGCGGTCCAGGAAAGGCTCCACGAGGCTCGTGACTTCCGAGCTCGACAGCGTCCTCATGTGCTGGCGGTTGAGCCAGTTGAGCTTGCCGAAGTCGAATATCGCCTTGCTCGCCGATACGCCGGACACGTCGAACTCTTTGACCAGCTCGGGGCTCGTGAATATCTCGCGGTCGTCACCCGGCGACCAGGAGAGCAGCGCCAGGTAGTTGACCAGCGCCTGGTGCATGTAGCCCTTCGCCCGGTAGTCGCTGACGGAGGTGGAGCCGTGCCGCTTGGACAGCTTTGCCCCATCCGGGCCCATCAGCAGGGAGTGGTGCAGGAACAGCGGGGCTATCGCCCCGAGCGCCTCGAAGAGCAGAACGTGTCTGACCGCGTTTGTGAGATGGTCGTCGCCGCGGATGATGTGCGATATCTCCATCGTCATGTCGTCGACGACGACGGCCAGGTGGAAGCCGGCCGTCCCATCGGAGCGCATGATGATGAAGTCGTCTATCTCGGAGGCGTCGACAACGACGTCGCCGCGGAGCATGTCGCGGACGGTCACCTTTCCCTCGGGAACCTTGAAGCGCAGTGTGAAAGGCTCGCCCGCCGAGTCCCGCTTGTTCGCTTCTCCGGGCGGCAGAGACAGGCAGCGCCTGTCGTATCGCCACGGCTTTCCGGATGCCATGGCCTCTTTCTTGCGGACATCCAGCTCCTCCGAGGTGCAGAAGCAGCGGTAGGCCTTGTTCTGCTGGAGAAGCTCCAGCGCCTTCGCCGTGTAAAGGTCCATCCGCTCGCTCTGGCGGTACGGGCCGCGGTCGCCGCCCACGTCCGGGCCTTCGTCCCAGTCAATGCCCATCCAGCGCATCGAGTCGAGGATGTCGTGCTCGAACTCTTCGGACGATCGCTCTTTGTCGGTGTCCTCCAGCCGAAGGACCATCGCGCCGCCGCGGCCGCGCGCGAAGAGCCAGTTGAATAGCGCGGTCCGGGCGGAGCCCAGGTGCAGCTTGCCCGTCGGGCTCGGCGCGAACCTCACCCGTACTTTCTTCGTTTCCTCGTTGTTCAAGTGAAGTTTCCTTGTTGTATCAGTCGTCCGCGGTTATCTTCTCGCCTCGCAGCTTATGAAGCCTGTCCAGCGACAGCTTTTCCTCGTCCTTGTAGGCGGCGAGCCTCGATGAGAGTACGTCGAAGTCGACCAGGTGGCCGTCGAACTCCGGCCCGTCGACGCAGGCGAACTTCGTCTTTCCGTCGACCTCGCAGCGGCAGGTGCCGCACATCCCGGTGCCGTCCAGCATGATGGAGTTGAGGCTCACGACGGTCGGGATGCCGTGCTCTTTCGTGAGCACCGAGACAGCCCGCATCATCGGTAGAGGCCCGATGGCGACCACGCGGTCCGGCTTCCACTCCTTTGCCGCGCCGAGGACCAGCTCGGTCACGAAGCCGTGGAGGCCGGCGGACCCGTCGTCGGTCGCGACCTTCAGGTCTACGTCGAGCGCCTCGAACCGGTCCATCAGGATCAGGTAGTCGCGGTCTTTCGCACCTAGCATCACTCGCACCTCGTTGCCGGCGAGGCTCATCGCGCGCGCTATCGGGTAGAGCGCGGCCGTGCCGACCCCGCCTCCGACGCACGCGACCCTGCCGAACTTCTCTATCTCCGTCGGGCGCCCCAGCGGCCCGACCACGTCGGCGAGCCTGTCGCCGACCGCGAGCATGGACATCTTCTCGGTCGTGGTACCCGCGACCTGGAACACCATCTCGAGTGTCCCGTCGTCTGCGGAGTGGTCCATGATGGTCAGGGGAATGCGCTCGCCCGGGTCGTCGACCCTGAGGATGATGAACTGGCCGGGAAGCGCGCGCTTTACGGCAAGCCGCGCCTCGACCTTCATGTAAAAGATGCCCTTTGCGAGCTCGCTTATCTCGAGTACTTCAAATCGCTCAGCCAACGTCTGCTCCTTCAAGTTCTTCGACCAGCTTTGCCTTTATCTCGTTTATCTCTTTTACGAAGTCGGGGTCGACGTCGTAAGCCGACTCGCCGGCGAGGTCGGCCTTGTGGATCTTGTCGCTGTAGTGGAGCGCACCGAGGAGCCTCAGGCCCGCGAGGTCGTCCTTCAGAAAGTCTATCTCCGAGTCCTCGACCACCTTGTTGATGACCACGAACAGTCTCTCGATGCCGATCTGCTTCGCCAGCCTGGCGGTGGTGTTGGCGGTCTGGATGCTGCGGAGCCCCGGCTCTATCACGATGATTATCGCGTCCACGCTCTCCGCTGTTCCGCGCCCGAGGTGTTCGATGCCGGCCTCCATGTCCATGATGACCACGTCGTCCCGGTCGAGGAGGATGTGCCTCATCAGCGCCTTCAGCAGGACGGCCTCCGGGCAGACACAGCCGCCTCCGCCCTCCTTGACCGTCCCCATCGCGAGCAGCCGTACTCCCTTGTGCTCCACGCATATCTGCTCGGGGAGGTCCTCGACCCGCGGGTTCATCTTGAACATCTGGCCGTACGTGCCGAGCTTGGCACCCGTCCGGTCCTCGACGATGTCCTTCATCTCTGCCAGCGGGACTATACTCAGCGCTGTCTCCGCGGATATCCCGATAGATACTGCCAGGTTGGCGTCCGGGTCGGCGTCGATGGCCAGCACCTTGCGGCCCTCGTCCGCGAAGCTCCTTGCCAGCGCCCCCGATACGGTGCTCTTGCCAACTCCACCCTTTCCACTGACGGCTATCTTCAAAGTGAAACCTCCAGATTTGTGCGCGAACGTCACGTGCGCGCCCGGATTTCAATGATACCTGATTTGTTAGGGTGGTTGTCGCTGGCGGGCGGCTCTAGGAGTTAGTCTGCTGTACCTTTTCTTCTGCGGCGGTCTTTTCTTCTGCGGCGGTCTTTTCTTCTGCCGCGGTCTTTTCGAGCAGGTCGACGAAGACCGAGACGACCCTGGGGTCGAACTGAGACCCGGAGCACCGCTTCAGCTCCATCATGGCCTCCTGCCGCGAGAGCGCCTTGCGGTACGGCCTGTCGGAGGTCATGGCCTCGAAGGAGTCGGCCACGGTGATGATCCTCGCGCCGAGCGGTATCTTCTCGCCTGCCTTGCCGTCCATGTAACCGCTGCCGTCAAAGTGCTCGTGGTGGTGGTAGATGATCGGGATGATGTTCCCCAGGTGCGGCAGCGGCTCGATGATCCGCATGCTCAGCGCCGGGTGCATCTTTATCGCGGAGAACTCCTCCTCGGAGAGGCGCCCGGGCTTGTTGAGTATGTTGTCCGGGACTCCTATCTTGCCGAGGTCGTGCAGCAGGCCCGCGAGCCTGAGCTCCTCGATCTCCGGCTGCGACAGCCCCATCCCTTCGGCGATGGCGACCGCGTACTGCGTGACGCGCGCCGAGTGGCCGACGGTGTAGGGGTCGCGCGCCTCGATGGCCGCGGCCAGCGAGCCGATCGCGCCCAGGTAGGTGTTCTGCAGCTGCTCGTAAAGCTGAGTGTTCTCGATCGAGACGGCCGCCTGCGCCGCGAAGTTGGCGAAAAGCTCGAGGTCCTCACGGTCGTATACGGACCCGGGCTTCGCTGCGACGGCGATGACACCGATGGCCTTGTCCCTGATGAGGAGTGGCGCCACCATGCCCCCGCTTATTCCGGACGCCACCTTGAAGCTCCTCTCGCGGGAGCCTCGCGACAGCAGGAGAGGCCTGCCGTTGTCGCAAGACCACCTTGCCGCCTTGAGGAAGCCGGGGTCCTCCGGCCACCCGTCGGCGCCCTCCTCGACTTCGACCTCCAGCCTGTCGAACATCTCCTCGAGCAGGAGTATGGCTCCGCCGCCCGCGTTAACGAGCGCACTGGCCATTCCCAGCAGGCTCCTGAGCTGCTCCTTCGAATCCAGGAACGAGGTGAGGGTGCGGGCGATGATGCCGATCGCCGCCATGTGCTTGAGCCGGGTCTCCATCTCCTCGATGAGAGAGCTCTTATCGATCGCGATGGCGACCTGGTTCGCCACCGCAACGGCGAGCTCTATCTTCTCCTGTGGGAACTCGAAGTCCCTTGCCTCGTCGAGCAGCGCTACGCCGACCTGCTTCCCGGTCGAGTACAGCGGGACGACCAGGACCAGGGGCGATCCGTAGCGCCTCAAAAGAGCGGCGATCTCCGGCGGCTCCTTCTCGCCCTCGCGGAGTATAACCGGCCCTCCGAGCGCCGCGACCGCGGCCAGCGCGTCCAGCTCTTCGACGCTCGAGGCGGCAAGGACCTCGAGGGCGCCGTTGAAGTTCGACGCGGCAGGGATGACTTTGCCTGCGCCGTCGAAGAGGAGGATCGAGCACCTGCTGATGCCGGTGATGCTCGCCAGCTTCTCGGCGAGCGAGTGGTACATGCGCTCGCTGTCGAAGTCGTCCGAGAGCACGCGGTTGAGAGAATAGAGGGCGTCCATCCGGTCGGTCCTCTCCGCAACGATGATGTCTCGCGAACCCAGGTAACTCCTGAACATGGCGAGCGAGCACTTGCCGAGGATGGACTCGATGCCCATCATCACGTCCACGAGGTCGGACAGCGGCATCACGCCGCCCTCCACCTGGCCCTCGAGCTCCGACCAGATCGCGGTCTTGAGCAGGTCAGGCGCGGTCGGCATCTCCGACATCGCCAGCTTTCGGTCGGAGCACGTGCGGCCGACCTCCTCCCAGTACTCGAACAGGCTGTCGGTCGGGTCGCCTTCGACGATCTCGATGAGGAGGCCGAGAGTCACCCGTGCCTGCTGCGCGATCTCTTCCACGGACACGACGGAGCCGCGCGGCAGCGTGTCCGTCAGGAGGGACGATACTTTTTCGAGAATTGGTTCGCTCGCCTGGACGAGCGCTTCTGAAACCCAGGTCATGGATCGGCTTCCGGTCGTTAGCTTCCGCCCCCTAATGTACCCGAAGTAGGATTCGGCCACATTGAGGGATTACATGAGTCCGGTGCGGTACTCGTCGCATATCATCTTCGCCGGGCACACCTCGTGGACGGGTCCCCTGGCGTGGCAGATCTCGCGCCCCAGCTCGACCAGGTTGAGGTGCATCCGCGGCCTGACCTGTGGCGGGTACAGCCCCTCGAGCGCGGCCTGCGCTTTCTCGGCTGTCACCTTTCTGTCGACGAGACCGATCCTCTTCGACGTGCGGAGGACGTGGGTGTCAACCGGCAGGACCTTGCGTCCCAGCGCGAACATCAGGACGACGGATGCCGTCTTGGGGCCGACTCCCGGAAGGGAGGTGAGATATTCCCGGGCCGCCGGAACGTCCATGTCGGCTATGAACTCCAGAGAATATGAGCCGGTGCTCTCCTTTATCGCCACGAGGATCGACTTGATCGCTTTCGATTTCTGACGCGAAAGACCCCCGGGCCTTATCGTGAGCTCTATCTTCGCGAGCGGCGCCGCCGCCAGCTCTTCGATCGTCGGGAACGCCTCCATCAAGCGCGCGTAAGCCAGGTTGTAGTTGCGTCGGTGGGTGTTCTGGGAGAGGACGGCATGTATCAGCTCGTGGGTGACGTCACGTTCAGGTCGGGGGATCGTGTTGCCGAAGTACGCGGCCAGCCTGCGGTCGACGTCGCGGGCCTTCTCCTGAAGCTCGTCCTTGCCCCTCTTTGCCAATTCCGTTCTCCTTTAGAAAGGCCAGATCGGAGCGACCCGCGCGTCCGAGTGCTTGAGTTTCGCCTTGACGAGGATCGGCATCGACACGAGCGGGTTCAGCGGCACCATCTTCAGGGCCGAGACTTTCATGAGCTTGTTGAAGGCGCCGATGATGCCGCTCAGGTCGTTGCATTCGGTCGTATGTAACACGTTTCGGCTGCCGAGCTTCTCGACCAGCGGCTGATAGACCTCATCGGTCGCGCACGGGCCGCACACGAACGCCCTTCCGCGGGTCTTTTCGATGTCGCTCCTGTCTATCCCCTTGCCCATGAATATCGAGAAGTCGCCCTTGCCGTCGAAGTCGAGATACAACAGCTGCAGGACTGAAAGTGCGTTGCCCTCGCAGCCTTCGGTGCAGCACCTCTCGCTGCCCTTGAACACGTCGACGTCGTAGGGGAAGGCATCGTAGATCTCGTGCGTGTAGCGCGTCTTGAACCTGGACAGCGGCTCCCCCTCGACCTCGATCTGCTCCAGGTCCGCGCAGCCGAGCCCCATGTCGCGCGCCTCCGCCAGGTGAGGCACCTCGTCGACCGAGTAGCCGAATATCCGCGCGCAGACCGTGTCGACTGCCAGCGTGTCGGTGCCTGCGATCAGGAGGTTGAATGCGACCAGGCATTCTTTCTTGAGGGCCTCCGGGACGTAATGCCCGTGGATCGTCCCGACTGTGCCGTCGACGAGGGTCATGTCCGGGCGGATCACGCTGAAGATGTCCGCGAGCTTGCGGTGCAGCTTCCAGTTGTGATCGGCGGGTCTGGAGTCGTGCGACAGCAGGCCGTACTGGTTCTTCACCCCGAGGGTCATGACCGCCTGGGTGTGCGTCTTGAGCTTCGGCAACCCGATGTAGCACGCGGCGTCGCGGTCGTCGATGATGTCCTTGATGTGCCGGTTGACTGTGACGATGTGCCCGGTGTGCGGGAGCTTGACCTTCGCCTTCTTGCCCTCGTCCAGGTAGAGCGGCTCGGCGCCCTTCTTCTTCGCGACGGCCTCGAGGCCGCTGACGCGGAACACCATGCGGGTGAGATTACCGCGGGTGCAGTTGTCCATCAGGTAGACGCGCGAGGCGCCGGTGTTGGCGCAGTAGTCGATGACCTCTCCCGCGACTTCGGGGCTCGTGAACGAGTACGGCTGGAAGTCGACGGCGTTCACCTTGATGTAGACGGGTCTGCCCTTCGCGAGCCCGGCCGCGCCGTGTCTCTCCAGCACGCGCCGAACAGCGCCTTTGAGGTCGCGTTTGATGTCGATGATGGAGACTGTCGTGCCCGGCACGGCATCCGCCCCTTTTCGCCCCGCCCGGAGGCTTAGAGGTCGGCCGGTATGGCTTCGCCCCTGACGAGGTCCTCGAAGGTCTCGCGCCTGCGGATCACGAACGCCTTCTTCCCCGAGACGAGGATCTCCGGGACGCGCGAGCGCGAGTTGTAGTTCGATGACATGGAGAACCCGTAAGCGCCCGCGGTGAAGATCGCGAGCAGCTCGCCCTGGGCGACCTCGGGAAGCTCGCGGTCCAGCGCCAGAAAATCGCTCGACTCGCAGATGGGGCCCACGACGTCCACTTTGCTCTGGTTCGCGCCGTCACGGTACATGACCGGCGAGATGTAATGCTCGGCCTGGTACGTCGAGGGCCTCGCGAGATCGTTCATGGCCGCGTCGACCACGACGAACTTCTTCTCCTCGCCCTGCTTGTTGTAGAGGACTTTCGTCACCAGGATGCCGGCGTTGCCGGATATCATGCGGCCGGTCTCGAGTATTGCGGTGCAGCCCGCCTCCCGCAGTGGAGGCACGAGCCTGGCTGCGAAGTCGCCCGGCGATGGCGCGTCCTCGTCCGTGTACTGGATCCCGAAGCCGCCGCCGATGTTGATGTAACGGATGTCTATGTCGAGGACCTTCAGGCTCCTCGTAAGGTTCGTTATCTTCTTGACGCTGCTCTCGAAGGGCCCGGTGTCGAGGATCTGCGAGCCGATGTGCTGGTGGACGCCGATCGGCATCAGGCCGGGAAGGCGGCTCGCGACCTCGTACTCGGCCATCGCCTGGCTGAGCGGTATGCCGAACTTGCTCTGCTTCAGCCCGGTGGCTATATACGGATGCGTCTTCGGGTCCACGTCCGGGTTGACCCTGAGCGCGATGGGGGCCTTCTTGTTCAGCCGGACCGCCGTCTCGTTGATGAGCATGAGCTCCTGGCTGGACTCCACGTTGAACATCAGGATGCCCTCGTTCAGGGCGTACTCGACCTCGCTGGCGGTCTTGCCGATGCCCGCGAACACGATCTTGCCCGGGTCGATGCCGGCCTTGATGGCACGGTAGATCTCGCCGCCCGAGACGACGTCCGCCCCGGCGCCTTCCTTCGCCAGCAGGTGAAGGACGGCGACGTTGGAGTTCGCTTTTACGGAGAAGCAGATGATATGCGGAACGTCCGCGAAGCCGTCATCCACCGCGTGGTAATGGTTCACGAGCGTTTTCTTGCTATAGAGGTAGAACGGCGTGCCGACCTTGTCGGCGATGTCGGCCACTCTGAGGTCCTCGCAGTAGAGGACTCCGTCCTTGTATTCGAAGTCGTTCAAGCCAGCCTCCGGCAAACTTGGGTGTAACTTACAATAGCACAAACGCCCCCTTTGAGGGCACATCCTGCGGCGCGGGTGCTATCCTTTTCTTATACGCCCGGACGGGCACCTGGAGGTGGACTTCATGCACATGGAAAGGCCGGACTTCGTGACCATCAAGGCCGCGGTCAAGCAGATGCAGGCAAGGATGGAGGTCGAGGCGGGCGCGGCGGACCAGTGGGCGAGCCTGCTGCGAAACAGGGGGATGACTGAAGCGGCAGTAGTGGCTCGGGGTGTGGCACAGTCTCTGACCGACGCCGTGGGCCGGCTGCGCAAGGTCCACGAGCTGCTGATAGTCGAGCAGGAGAAGCCGGAAAAACACCACTCCGACGACTGAAAACGCAAAAAAGGTGCCTGGCACCATTTTTCGTTTTGGCAACAAGGGGTCTGACCCCTTGTTGATTTTATTTGCCAAAAGGGTCAGACCCCTTGTTGAATTTTGGGGTTGGTTAGCGGGTGAGGGAGCGGAGGAGCGCGAGGTCGTCGGGGTCTCCTTCCCCGTGTGGCAGCTCGATTATTCCCGGCAGCTTCATGAGGACCGGATGCCTGACTATCCGCCTGAACGCGTCCAAGCCGATCTCGCCCTCGCCGATGTGGGCGTGCCTGTCGACCTTCGAGCCGAGCGCCGACTTCGAGTCGTTCAGGTGCAGCACCTTCAGCCGGTCCATCCCGATGAACTCCTCGACCTCGGCAAGAGTCGCCCTCAGCCCTCTGGCCGTCCTGATGTCATAGCCGGCTGCGAACACGTGGCTGGTGTCGAGGCACAGGCCGAGCCGCTCCGGCCTGCCGGCCTCGTCCATGATGCGCCCGAACTGCTCGAACGTGTGGCCGATCGATGAGCCCGAACCAGCGGTGGTCTCCAGCAGGAGCATCGAGCTGCCGCTGACCGCCAGCACCTGGTCGACCGCAAGCGCGATCCGCTCCAGGGCCTCGGCTTCGGAGCCTTCCCTCGGGTTTCCGGTATGGGTCACGACGTACTCGACCCCGAGCGCGTCCGCCTTCTGCATGGACGCCGCCAGCGAGACCATCGAGCGCTGGTGCACCAGCGGGTCCGCCGCCGCGAGATTCACGAGGTATATGGCGTGGATGACGAGCGGGCCGATGCCGGCCGCCTCGCGCGCTTCCCGGAACTCGATCGCCTGTCCGTCGGTCGCGGGGTTAGGCCTCCACTGCCTTGGGCTCGAAGGAAAGAACTGGATGCAGTCGCAGCCGGCTTCGATGCCGTTCGCTATCGCGGAGGAGGGTTTCCCAGAGACGCCTACGTGATAGCCGAACCTCAAGTGAGGACCGCCTTCACATCCGCTCGGGGGCGGCTACGCCGAGCAGGCCGAGCACTATCTCCAGCACCTGCCTCGTCCCCTTCACGGCGAACAGCCTTGCCCGCGTCAGGCCCTCGTCCTCGGTCACGACCCGGCAGTCGCGATAGAAAGAGTGGAACAGCGCCGCGAGGTCTTCTGCGTACCCGGTGAGCCGGTGAGGAGCCCGCCTCTCCGCGCTGAAGTCCACGACTTCCTCGAGCTCGGCGAGCTTCCTGAGGAGGTCCATCTCCGGCTCGCTCTCGAGCATCTCGACCTCCGCGGCCGAAGGCCTCGACATGTCAGTGCCCGACTCTTCGGCGAAGCGGAGGATGCTGCATATCCTGGCGTGCGCGTACTGCACGTAGAAAACAGGGTTCTCGGGCGACTCCTTGCGCGCCAGCTCGATGTCGAAGTCGAGCGGCGAATCGCTCGAGCGCTGCAGGAAGAAGTATCGCGCCGCGTCGGGGCCCACCTCGTCGAGCAGCTCGTCCAGCGTGACTATCTCGCCGGTCCGCTTCGACATCACGACCGGCTCACCGTCCCTGAAGAGCTTGACCAGCTGGCCGAGCAGCACCTCCAGCCTGTCCGGGTCGTAACCCATCGCGGCGAGTCCCGCTTTCATCCTCGCGACATAGCCGTGGTGGTCGGCGCCCCATATGTTTATCACGAGGTCGAAGCCCCGCATCATCTTGTCGTGGTGATATGCGATGTCGGACGCGAAGTAAGTCGGCTCGCCGTTCGCCCGCACCAGCACGCGGTCCTTCTCGTCCCCGTGCTCGCCCGTCTTGAGCCAGAGCGCGCCCTCGTAGCGGTAGGCCTCGCCCTTCTGCTCGAGCAGGCCGAGGGTCTCCTCCACCTCGCCGCGCTGGAACAGCCCCCGCTCGCTGAACCAGACGTCGAACTCCACAGACATGCGGCCCAGAGTCGCCGCGATCTCGTCCACCATCCGCGGGTACTCGGCCTCCGTGAAGGCAGTGGCGCGAACTTCCTCCTCCATCGAGGCGAACCTGTCGCCCTCCTCATCCACGATCCGCTGGGCGATCTCCGTGATGTAGGCACCCGCGTAGCCTCCCTCGGGCAGCTCCGCCTCGTGGCCGAGGATCTGCATGTAGCGGGCGGATATCGAGCGGCCGAAGTTCGTCATCTGCAGCCCGTAGTCGTTGATGTAGTACTCGCGCTGGACGTCGAACCCCGCGTGCGCCATCACGCTGGCCAGCGTGTCGCCCAGCGCGGCCCACCTCCCGTGACCCACGTGGAGCGGGCCGACCGGGTTCGCGCTCACGAACTCGACCTGCACTTTCTTCCCGCCGCCGAAGTGCGACGCGCCGAACTTCTCTTTGCGATCGTCCACGTCGAAGAGCACGGACCTTATATATGTAGGACTGAGGTGGAAGTTGATGAAGCCCGGGCCCGCGATCTCGACGCGCGAAACGACGTCCGGCGGTGCGTCAATGGAGTCGACGATGGACTGCGCGACCGAGCGCGGCTTCATGTCCAGGCGGCCCGCCAGCGCGAGCGCCACGTTGGTCGCCCAGTCGCCGTGCTCCTTGCGCTTCGGCCTGTCGAGCTCGATCTCTCCCGTCTCGGCGGAGGGCAGCAGCCCGCTCTCGACAGCCTTCGCGACTGCCGATTCGATTATCTCGACGAGGCGTTCCCTGGCCACGGCTCACACCTTTCCGGACGGATATTCGTGCGAAGTTCTCATAACGGCACAATGATAGTGCAAAGAGTCTCTGAAATGTCGAAGCGCCCGCGGGGACGGGCGCCTCGATTCCTAAACAATATCCGCCTGTCCGTTACTGGGTCAGGTTCTTCGGCTTCTCCTCGAGCGTGACCGTCGCGCTCTTCTTGTCGGTGCCGTTCGAGTAGAAAGTTATGCTCATCTTGTCGCCGACCGCCTTGGTCCTCACGGCCGAGATGAGATCGTCCATGCCGTTGATCGGCTTGCCGTCGATTGCGACGACTATGTCGCCCTGCTTGATGCCGGCCTTGTCCGCCGGGCTGCCCTGCTGGACCTGCGTCACGTAGGCGCCCTTGCTGACCGGCAGGTTGTACTGGGTGGCGATGGTATCGCTGACCGTCTGCCCGCCTATACCTATGTAGGGATGCGAGACCGCCCTGCCGGCGATGAGGTCGTCCGCGACGCGCTTCGCCGTGTTGACCGGTATCGCGAACCCGACGCCTTCAGACCCGCCGGACTGAGTCGCGATCAGCGTGTTCAGCCCTATGAGCTGGGAAGCCGAGTTGGTCAGCGCTCCGCCCGAGTTGCCGGGATTGATCGCCGCGTCGGTCTGGATGAGGTCGGTCAGTACTGTCGTAGAGGCGGACCCGGTCTCGGAGCCGGCCATTACAGTCCTGTGCAGTCCGCTGATGATGCCGGACGTGACGGTCTGCTCGAACCCGAACGGGCTTCCGACCGCGACCGCTAGCTCGCCCACCACCAGGGTGTCGGAGTCGCCGAGCGCCAGGGGCGGCATGCCGCTCTTGTTGATCTTCACGACCGCGATATCGTTCTCGGGGTCGGCGCCGACCAGCTTGCCGTCTATTTCCTCGCCGCTCGCCAGTATCACTTTGATCGAAGACGCGCCACCAGCGACATGGTTGTTCGTGAGGATGTATCCGTCAGCGGTGTAGATCACACCTGAGCCCGTACCGCCCTGCCCGCTGTTCATGTCGACATTGATGTTAACGATCGAAGGTGTCACCTTTTTGGCGATCGTTGTCACGTCGACGCTGCCGCTCGACGGGCTGACGACCTGCACCTGCTTGTTCGTCGAAGGCTCTTGCTGAGTCGTAGTGTTGCGGACCTTGCCCTTGATGATGTCGATGGGATTCACGCCGAACCCCCAGGGAAGGACGAGCAGTATGAGCAGCGCGCCGATCAGCGCCCCGATGAACGCCGACAGGAACACGGGCCAGACACGCCGCTTCGGCTGCCTTGTCGACGGCGGAGGCGTCCGGTAAGGCCCGGCCGGCCCGCCGTATTGAGGAGTATGCTGAGGCTGCACCGGCGTCCCCTGCTCTATGCCGGGAGCGCTGTAATCGCCGGACCTGCTGTAGGGGCTTCCGGGCCCCGTGCCGTTGTAATCTTCCATCGTGCCTCCTCCAACCAGGGCAAGTTCTCTAATCCTTGTCTATCAGACGCCGTTTTCATATACTCGGTTTCAGCCGCCCCAGGAACGGACTTTAGTATATCCCGCGCGCAACTCCCCGGGTCCGGGCCGTGCCGGAGAAGCGGGAAGTGGAGGTCGATTTCATGAGCAGGAGAAGGTACGACCCGATCGACGAAGAGAAGCCGGCCCGCGACCGTCCGCCCGGCCCCTACGGCGGCAAGCCACCCATAAAGGTAAGTCTCGCGCTGTACCTGGTCAGCCTGCTCGTCGTGATACTCGCGGTATTCATCATAATGATGGTCCAGTACTTTCCCGGCTACCACACCAACTACAAGCTGACCCAGGCCGTGAAGGGCGCGGACTACGTGTACATCGGGATACGCATCCCAAAAGAAGAGCTGCTGAAGCGGAAGATCAACCCGCTCACCGAAGAGATCGAGGTCGCGAAGATCCTGAAGAGCATGGGCGCCAAGACGGCGAAGTGCGAGATAAACCCGGACAGGACGAAGCTGCCGCTCGAGAAATAGTCACTCAATCGACAGCCCGAATGAGTTCGCCATGCCGGTGGCCCGGATCATCTCCTCCCGGGTCAACCTCCTGTCTATCCCCGGAAAGAGGCCGGCCCTGTACTCCGGCCGGTACTGGAACATCAGGTTGAAGTAGACGCCGGGCAGGTTCTCCGCCGTCCACTCCATGACCGGCCTGGTGCAGCAGTCCAGGTGCCCCGGCAGCACCAGGTGCCGGATCATCACCTCCGAGTCCTGATGAGCCCGGCGCAGGTTGCGGGTCACCGAGCCAACGTAGCCGTCGACTTCAGACAACTCCTTCGCGCACTCGTCGTTGCCGTAACGGAAGTCGGCCAGGTGAACGTCCGCCACACCGTCGAGCAACGACATGGTCTCCTCTGAAGCGTATGTGTTCGAGTTCCAGACCATCGGCAGGAAAGCGCCGTCCTCACCCAGTGCGGCAAGCGTATCCAGGACCAGCGGAAGGTCCGGGTCCGGGTCGCCCCCAACAAAGTTCACGTTTCGGGAGCCCTGAGCGATGCCGTCCCTCAAGGAGTCCGCGAGCTCCTCCGCGCCGGCCGGCCGTCCGGTGAGAGCGTGCACGGCGATGTCCCAGTTCTGGCAGTACGCGCAGGCGAAGGTGCACCCGGAGAAGAAGATGGTGTGGCTCGGGACCAGCTCGGGCTCCTCGCCCATGTGCAGGAAGTCGAAGCTTACGCGCGGGACGGCTCCCACGCCGCACCAGCCAGTCTCGCCGCCCGCCCTGTCAGCGCCGCACCTCCTGTCGCAGAAGCGGCAGTCGGAGAGTACCCTGCCCGCGAGCTCTCTCTTCACGTCCAGCAGGCTGACCTCAGGCTTTTCCGGCAGCTCTCCGTGGCCGGCGCCCCTCAGCCCCCGGGCCTCGATGCCCAGGCTCGCGTTGAGCTCCCACAGCCGTGCCTCCGACAGCGAGCCCACATCACTGACGCGAGCGTCCACACGACCCGCTATGTAATAGAGCGAGTGGAGGTTTTTTTCACCTGTCGCGAAGTACCTCTCGAGCATGCCCGGATTATACCGCCGGCCGCTGCAGCTTTCATTGAAGGCGGTCAAGGATACACTCCGCCTTCTGCTAGAATTGTTAGCGCTACGAAGGAGGAACGATGGACCAGACGAGCGTGCTCATAGTCGGCGGAGGGCCAGCCGGGCTGACGGCCGGCATATACCTGTGCCGGGCGAAAATAGACGCGGTGCTGCTCGACGAACAGGTCACCGGCGGCGAGGCGGTGTACGCGCCGCTGATCGAGAACTATCCGGGCTTCCCGGAGGGGATAACCGGCGCCGAGCTGATGGAGCGCATGAAGGCGCAGGCCGACAGGTTCGGCCTCAGGACGATGACGTTCTCCAAGGCGGTGGGGCTGGAGGAAGGCGGGGAGAAGAAGGTCGTCCTGCTGGACAGCGGCGGGGAGCTTGAGGCGTACGCGCTGATCGTAGCGTCGGGAAGGAGCCCGCAGAAGCTCGGCATCCCCGGCGAGGATGAGTTCCTGGGCCGAGGGATATCGCACTGCGCGACATGCGACGCGCCGCTCTTCAAAGACCGCATCGTGATGGTCGTCGGCGGCGGAGACGCGGCGGTCGAAGAAGCGCTGCACCTGACCCGCTTCGCCGGCAAGGTGATCATCGTCCACAGGCGCGACGAGCTGCGCGCGGCCGACTACCTCAAGGAGCGCGTGCTCTCCGAGCCGAAGATCGAGTTCCTCTGGAACTCGCACGTCGAAGAGGTCAAGGGCGACCAGGTGGTCAGGTCCGTGGTAGTCAAGAACGACGTGACCGGCGAGCGGAAGGAGATAACGCTCGACGGTGTCTTCTTCAAGGTGGGAAACGTCCCGAACACCGGTTTCCTGTCCGGGCTGGTGGAGCTCGACGAGAGGAACTACGTGAAGACGGACGACAAGCTCGAGACGTCTCTGCCGGGGATCTTCGCGGCTGGCGACGTGCGGGCAAACGCGTTCAAGCAGGTGATCCTGGCCGCGGCCGAGGGCGGCCTCGCCGCGCTGTCGGCGCAGAGGTACCTCGAGACCATCGGGCACAGGCAGGCTTACTCCGGAGGGCCGGGATGATAATCGCGGTCGTCGACGGCATGGGCGGCAGCATCGGGAACCAGATAGTGCTCCAGATGCGCGCCATGCTCCCCGAGGACACCGAGATAATCGCGCTCGGCACCAACGCCATCGCGACGGGCAATATGATGAAGGCGCGCGCAACGCGCGGGGCGACCGGCGAGAACGCCATCGTCGTCTCGATCGGCCAAGCCGACGTCATACTGGGCTCACTCTCGATCGTTGTTCCGAACTCGATGATGGGCGAAGTATCGCCGGTGATCGCCACCGCGATCGCCTCGGCGAAGGGGCGCAAGGTCCTGCTGCCGATATCGAACCCGCCGATCGACGTCCTCGGCGTATCCAAGAAACCTTTGCAGCAGCTGATCAGGGAGGCGGTGACCCTCGTCGGGCATCACTTCGACCTCCCTGTCCAGGAGGGAGAATCCGGTGTGTGAGGCAGTGGTGTTCGTGGTCAAAAACGGGATGATGGAGCGCGTGATGGAGGATGTGGTCTCGGTCCAGCCCGAGGGCTCGAAAGTGCTGCTCACGAACATCTTCGGGGAGCAGAAGCTCGTCACGGCCACCGTTGAGAAGGTCGACCTGACAGGGCACGAGATCATCCTCTCCTACGCCGGCGATTAGAATCTGAACCGCGCAGGCGGCCCCGCCGGTTGAGAACCGGCGGCTTTAATTGAACAAAGATCACGGTCGCGACTCTCCCCGACGTATTAAGGCAACGTATTAAAGGCGCGACTCTCAGTCGCGCAGTCGAGTCTGAAATCGCGACTAAAGTCATCTCCCGATGATTCCCGATATCCTTTGATATATCGTGGCGCCTGTAAACGCTTCCAGCGTCACCTCGTCTATCGAAGCGTAACGCCCTTATCGACGAAAGGAGAACCGGATGTCCGGCGGAGCCAGTGGCGGATGGAGCAAGGGAAAGATAGCTCTTGTCGTCGTCATAGTGTGTGTGATCGCGGCCGGGCTTGCCGTCGGAGGCGTGCTCATCTTCGGCAAGAAGAAATCGTCCGGAGGCGCCACGTCGACATCCACGAAGACTCCGTCGCAGCAGGACGTCGTCGCGATATACGAGCAGATATCCAAGGACGCCGAGGCGGCCCTCGCGGCGATGGCCAAGGTGTCGGAGCAGGAAGCGCTCGCGTCGAGCGCGACGCAGACGGGTTCCAGCGGGACCACTTCCACGACGAGCAGCTACCAGCAGGAGCTCGACCAGGTGAATGAGATGTTCACCCAGCTCGAGCAGGAAGCTTCCGATGCGCTGGCGGCCGTGACCGCGGCGGCCGGCACCAGCTCGTCGGCGGTCAGCAGCGCGGCGGGCGCGGTGGCCGAGACCGCCCAGGACTACCAGCAGCTCTACGCACAGATCAGCGCCTACTACGCATACCTCGAGCAGCTGACACAGCAGGCGGTCGGCCAGGTGCAGTACATGCAGTCGCTGATACCGACCTTCCAGGAGATGGAGCAGTACCAGAACCTGATGAAGAGGATCCAGTCGGCACCACCGGCGGTGCAGAAGCAGCTGTCGGGCCAGCTCGCCCAGAGGGCACAGGCCGCGACGGCGAAGCTGAACGCCAGCTCCGCTCCTCAGTCGCTTGCTCCATATACCGCGGGTCTCAAGTCGATAACGGACACGATGAACGGGATGACCGCGCAGATCCAGCAGGCGCTCGGCAGCGGGAACGCCCAGAGCATCGCATCCCTCTCCGATCAGTTGAACACTACGATCGCTAGTGCGCAGAAGAGCGTCACCGAGGGCCTTGCGGGGACGGCCAACGGGCTCTCGACCCAGATGCAGGACCAGGTGAACAAGATCGACTCGAGCATCCAGGGCCTCAAGCGCTGATGTTTTTCGCATTTTGCGAATCTGGTGCCTGACACCTTTTTCGCATTTTGGTAATTGGAGCCAGCAATAGTTGCTCCATCGAAGCCTCCCGGAGGCGTGTCCAGCGCGTCTCAGTCCGGTCCGGAGATCGACTCAGGTGTTGGGGGTGTGACCTCGAGGGCATCTGAAGCCCGAAGAGGGCACGCACCCTTGCCTTGAACAAGACTCGAGACGAGCCTCCTGACAGGTACGGCATTTTCGCATTATGTAAATTTGGTGCCTGACACCTTTTTCGCAATTTGCGAAAAGTGGGGGGCGGTTGAGGACGGCATCCGTTTCTGCTATAAAATGACTTGACGGGGCCACGTAGGCCCCTTGTGCGAAAGCGCGCTGAAGATAAACAAGGCCACGAAGGCCGGAATTCGGTTGAAGACCGACCTTTGCAGGCTTTTTTTATTGGAGGTGCAGAATGCACATCCCGGATGGCTTCCTCGACCCGAAGACCTGGGGCACTCTCTATGGCGCGTCCGGCGGCATGGTCGGATATGCTCTTTACAAGGTCCGTAAGCTAGATGAGAAAAAGATCCCGCTGCTCGGCATCACCGCCGCTTTCATCTTCGCCGCCCAGCTCCTGAACTTCCCGATAGCAGGTGGTACGAGCGGCCACTTCCTCGGCGCGCTGCTGGCGTGCGTCCTGCTCGGCCCCTTCGAGGGCTTCCTGGTGATGGTCGTCGTCCTCGCGGTCCAGTGCCTGGTATTCGCAGACGGGGGCTTCGCGGCCCTGGGCGCCAACGTCTTCAACATGGGGATCATCGCCGGCATCGCGAGCTACTACATGATGATGGGCATGAAGTCGGTCCTCGCGCGGCGCGTTGGCGAAAAGAAAGCCCTGCTATCGAGCACTGCGGTCTTCTCCTGGCTGTCCGTCGTACTCGCGGCGACCTGCTGCGCCATCGAGCTGGCCGTCTCGGGGACGATACCGCTCACGATCTCCCTGCCGGCGATGGTCAGCGTGTACATGATAATCGGGGTCGGAGAAGCGGTGATAACCGTCGTCGTCCTTGCGGCCGTATTGCAGGCCAGGCCGGACCTGGTGTCCTCTTACAAGGGCACCAGAGTTACCGCCGGCGCTGTCGCGGAGGAAGCGGCATGAGCTCGCTGAAGGAGTCGTTCGCGAACAACAAAGGCCTGTGGATCTTCTTCGGTTGCGCCTTCCTGGTCGCTCTCATCCTCGCAGCCGTCTTCTCGCCGATGGCTTCGAAGAGCCCCGACGGCCTCGAGAAAATGGCGAAAGACAAAGGCATCGCGTCAAAGGCGAAAGAGGGCACCGGCGCTCTGAAAGACTACGCGGTCCCGGGGATAAAGAGCGAGAGCACTTCGACGCGGATATCCTCCGTGGCGGGCGTTTTCATCGTGCTGGGCGCCGGCCTCCTCGTCGGCCTGCTGGCCTGCGGCCTGGGCCACCTCAGGAAGAGACAGGGCGCGGGCGCGGATGAAGCATGATTTCGTAGACCGGTACGCGCGGCTCGAGAGCCCCGTCCATTCGCTCGACGCGCGCGCGAAGTCGATCGCCCTTTTCGCAGTGATCATCGCGTGCGTGACCACCCCCGCGACCGCCTGGTGGCCTGTCTGTATCTATGCGGGGATCCTTGCCATCATCACCGTCGCCGCGCACATTCCGTGGCGCTATGTACTCACCCGCTGCCTGATCGTCATCCCCTTCGTCCTGGTCGTGGCGGTGTTCGTTCCTTTCATGAAAGGAGACGGGGTCGTCCACATAGGCGCGCTCACACTCCCCAAGCACGGCCTGCTCGTTCTGTGGAACGTCTTCTCGAAGTCGATCATCTCGGTCTGGGCCATCATCCTCCTCTCGAACACGACAGTGTTCTCCGACCTGATGCACGGCTTCGAGCGCATGCACGTCCCGAAGTTCTTCACGATAGTGTCGGCGTTCATGTACCGCTACATCTTCATCATCATCGACGAGGCTGAGAGGATGAAGAGGGCGCGAGACTCCAGGGGCTACTCCGGCAGATGGCTGTGGCACGCCAAGGTCATCGGCCACATCATCGCCTCCCTCTTCCTGAGGAGCCAGGAGCGCGCGGAGCGAGTTTACCAGGCGATGAGCGCCCGCGGCTTCGACGGCACCTTCCCGCGCTGGCGCGAGACCCGCCTGATGGCCGCTGACTACCTGTTCATGTCCATCGTCGTGCTGGCGGCACTCGCCGGAAGGCTGGTCGCGATATGGGCGTGATAGAGCTCGCGGGCGAGTTCGCGGTCCGGGTCAATGGGCTGAAGTACTCCTACCCCGACGGCACCCCGGCGCTTCGAGGGATCGACCTCGTGGTGCGGCGCGGCGAATCGGTCGCGATCATGGGCCCGAACGGCGCCGGCAAGTCGACACTCACCATGCACCTGAACGGGATCCTCGCGGGAGAGGGCCGCATCGAGGTGATGGGGGTCGAGGTCAACAAGAAGAACATCAAGCGGGTCAGGAGCATCGTCGGCCTGGTCTTCCAGGACCCGGACGACCAGCTGTTCTCCCCAACCGTGCGCGAAGACGTCGCCTTCGGCCCGCTGAACATGCGCATGCCCGTCGAGGACGTCGAGAGGGCCGTGAAGAGGACGCTCGAGTGGGTCGGGATGGAAGGCTCCGAGGAACGCTCCCCGCACCACATGAGCTTCGGAGAGAAGAAGCGGGTTTCGCTCGCGACGGTGCTCTCGATGGACCCCGACATACTGGTACTCGACGAGCCCGCGGCCAACATGGACCCGCGCGGCCGCCGGGAATTCATGGAATTGCTGTCCTGCCTGAAGGTGACAAGGCTCGTCGTCACGCACGACCTGGACATGGCGCGAAGGCTCTGCCCGCGCACGATCGTGATGGAAAAAGGCCTCATAGTGGCGGACGGCGCGACCTCGAATCTCCTCTCGGACAAGGACTTTCTGTACCGCTCCGGCTTGGCCTGATATAGCCGCACCTTGTGATAGAATTGGCCCCACCAACCGTACGGGGACCGCTTTATGGTTACTGTCAGGAAACGCAAAGTTCTTCTCATAGACGACGAAGCCACTCTGCTGGACGTCATGAAGACCAACCTCGAGATAGAGGGATACGAGGTCGCGACTTCCATGAGGGGCGAGACCGGGCTTGCCTCGGCGGTCGTCGATCAGCCCGACCTCATCATCCTGGACATCATGATGCCGGACGTCGACGGCTGGGAGATCTGCCGCCGCCTGCGCTCCGACCAGCGCACCCGGTATATCCCGATAATCATGCTGACCGCGCTGGACGAGACCCAGCACATCGTCAAAGGCTTCGAGAGCGGAGCGGACGATTACCTGTCCAAGCCTTTCGAGAACGCCGAGCTTTTCGCGAGGATAAAGCGGGCGCTGACCAAGGGCGGCAAGGGCATGGTCGTCGACCCGCTCACCAACCTCCCCGGCAAGCACCAGATCTACGAGGAGACTCGCAACCGGCTCGAGAGGCGGGGCAAGTTCTTCGCTTTCCTGTACGTCGACATCTCGAACCTCCGCTACATCAACTACACCTACGGCATCGAGCGAGGCGACGCGGTCATCAAGATGGTCGGAGACATACTGCGGGATCTCGTCATCGCCGACGAGGAATTCCTCGGCTACCTCGGCGAAGACGACTTCATCGTCCTGACGATCCCGCTTCGCGTGCCGCAGATATTCAATGGCCTCGCGACACGGTTCGACTCCACGATCTGCACCGTCTGCCCGGAGCTCGAGGCCGGCTCGGCGCCGGCCGGCGAAAACAGGGTGAAGATAGCGATGGCGGTGGTCACGAACGAGACGCGCCAGTTCGGCGACCCGCTCCAGGTCAAGAACATCGCGCTCGAGGTGCTCAAGAAAGCCCGCAACAACACGGACCACAACTACGCCAACTTCAAAGACTTCCCGGTCTAGGACCGGCTGCGCGTTGTCACAACCTTCACCCGAGGCTTCAACCACGGACAAAGAGACATGACCAGGATCGCGATCATCGAGAACGGCCCCAGCCTGTGCGGGTTCTTCGGCCGCCAGGTTGATGAGGCCGGCTTCGAGCATTCGACCTTCCGAATGTGGCGGGGCGACCCGCTGCCGGAAGATTTCGACGCGTTCATCCTCACCGGCGACTACCACGACATCACACGCGGCCTCAAGAAACGCCACCGCCGTGAGGTCGAGTTCCTCGAGCGGCTCGACGGCCGCAAGTTGTTCGCGTCCTGCTTCTCGCACCACCTCGTGGCAACGGTTCACGGCGGGAAGGTCGCACGCCGCGCGAAACGGTTGCTGCGCTGGGAAGACGTGACGCTGGAGGCGGCCCATCCCGCGACCGCCGGCATCGAGTCATTCGATGCGGTCTGCATGAACATCGAGGAGGTCGCCGAGCTTTCGCCGGACGCGACGGTTCTGGGCACGAGCCCGGGTTGCAGCTACCACGTGCTCGCCTACGGGGACAACATCATCACCTGCCAGGGCCACCCTGAGATGGCGGTGCGAATGGGTTCGGCAAGGGTCGGCGCGCTGGCGCTCTACCTGGCAGGAGGCCCGACCTCTACTTATAAGGAGTACCGCGCGTCGCGGCCGCCCCAACTGCCGGAGAAGAGCGAGTTCATGCGGTCTGTCATCAAGTGGCTGGCGACCTGAGTCCTCAAAAGAAAAGCACCGCCCGAGGACGGTGCTAAAGGGGAGGGCAGGTGGGGCAGTCGGGCGGGTAGGCGGTTGCTTTGAGGTCTGACGCAGGTGCACTCCCTTCCACCCCACCTGAGGGCGAACATATCAAATCATCAGGACGCCTGTCCTTTCCATAGGATCTCGTCTGTGAGGCAGCGCCGGGCTTTTTGCTTTCAGTTTGAAAGTCTCGAATCCGCGTTCAAACATGACGCAGCCCCTGCGCTCGTGAGAACCTCGTTAAACTATTCGGGTCGCAGCCGCCCGGCCAGTATCCCCCATAAGTACCATTGGACATCACCCGGGGTTTGATTTGGAGTGCACCTATTGGGGGATGGAGGTCGCCTTGGCCGGGTTACCCGCCGAACAAAACACGAGCCGCCGGCCCTCTTTAAAGGACCGGCGGCCGCTTGACCGCCCGGAGGCACACCCGTTACCTCTACCAGTAGTAATACTGATTGTAGAAGTCCTGGCCTGGCCGGTTTCCGTACAGCCTGACCAGGAGGAAGGTGCCGCCGCCGGCGATCATCAGCCCGAAGGCGATAGCCGTGCAGAGCAGCGGGATCAGCGCGCTGGAATTCTTCGCCGCCATCGAGTACTCGCCGACCTCCAGCGCAGTGGTCGGGGTGCCCGTGCTCTTGTCGATCCCAAGCGTGACCATCGTGGCGTTCGAGGCGCGGATCAGCCCGCTGGGCGCGATGATCGAGCCTTTCTTCGCGGTCTTCTTGACCTGCATCTGGTAAGAGACCCGCACGGTCTTGCCCTTGCCCACTGCGCCGAGCGTCCATGTCTTCGTGTTCTCATCGAACCCGGTGCCGGTCATGGAGTTGTTCACGTACGTGCAGTTTTCGGGTATGACCGCGGTGGCCCTCACGTTCTGGCCGTCTCCGGTCCCTGAGTTGTTGACGTTCATTATTACAGCCAGGATCTCACCCGGCGCGACCGTGTCGCCTGTCTTCAGTTTGCTGGTCCTCCCGGTCCCGATCGTGATCGTCGACTTCGAGAAACTCGCTTTTCCAGTGGTCTTGGTCTGACTGTCGGTCGTGTCCGACTGGCCGTCCGTCGTCGTGTCGCTCGTCAGGTCATCAGGGATCGTGTAGTCGGTACTATCATCGTAAGTGTAAGTATCCTCTGTGGTCGTAGTCGTCTCCTCGACCGACGTCTCATCCGTGGTGTCGGTCACAGCTGCAGCAGGTTCGGTAAACTCCAGCCAGGGCGTCGAGTAGAGCTCGACATCGGCGTTCACGTCGGTCGCGGTGATCAGGGAGAAGCCTGCCGCGGAGCTCTTGATCTTACCCTTGACGATGCCATTCGCGTCGGTCAGCATCAGCGGCTGGCTCATCGTGTCCTGTGTTCGATCTGACTTTATCTCGACCGCGTGACCCGCCACCGCGAGGCCGTCTGTATCTATCAGGGTGACCTTTATCTCCACCTGCGTGCTGTTGTCCGCCACGCATGTCTCGGCGCTGATCGTTACATCAGAGGCGTACGGGTCGACCGCCGGCGAGAAATGTACCTGCGGCTTCTGCGACAACTCGACGGAGTCGCCGATGTCCGTGACCGTTATCGTCGCGACTCCAGATGAAGTCGACCACATCGTCACGTCCGCCATCCCGTACTCGTCGGTGTATACCTCGTCATACGAGAACGTGTCGGTGTCCCGGTCCGACATGAAGCCGATTATGTGTCCGGTGAGCGGCGCGCCGTTAAACGCCTTCAGCGCCACGGACACGGTCGTCTCGTCGTAACCGTCGGCGAGCAGTTCCACCGGAGCGGCGGTGACAGAAGATACAACCGCATCAGCCAGGTAGTAATAGCTGAAGCTGATCGATGTGAACGTGGGTGTCGCAGTCCCTGAAGCCGATGTCATGGTCACCCGGTATCGGATGCTGTCGGACACGACTCCGGGGCTCGCGCCGTTCACCGCCGGGCCCCAGGTCGCGCCGCCGTCAAACGACAGTTCGACCGCGAGGCCGGTCCATGCGGGTTGAGTACCGATCCAACTCACCTGGCCCCATCGGACCGCGTTCCCCGGCTGCCCCGGCCTGAACACGTTCGACATCAGCGTCCCGTAAGGGCTGTAATCGGATGGCCTGGTCAGGGTGAGTGGCGAGCTGACGTACTGGATGTTCGAGGACGACGAGAACTGGGTCAGCGTGCTCGGCCCGACTCCGCCGGACCAGCTTGACTGCGTCCAGTTCGAACCGTTGGCTGCCGCCGCGCCTCCGCAGAACGCCAGCGGCAGGAGCGCCGCCAGCATCAGGAGCGCCGGCACCGACAACAGTGCCTTCCGCCGGCCAGGAACCATCGATTGCCCTTTCCTTCGTATCCAGCGGGGAAATGCCACTTCCCCATTAATGATTTAACGAACTTGCACGCCATACGGTTCCGCCCCTGGCGAGATTTCCCCCGCGTCCGGGCATAAAAAAAGGGCCTTTCGGCCTCGTCGTTAGAAATAATTATACCACGGATCTCCAAAGTGTCCAACAAACCAGGCAAATGGGACCGGCCCGGTCGCGATATGGCTCCAGGCGGTTCGAATCGGCTGGCGGGCGGTATTTATCGCGACGTGAGCGTCCCATCTTTGTGAATATCATGTTCATATCCCGCCAAAAAACCGGCTTGTGAGTGGCAACTTTTACCGATTCCGTGCTCAAATCGTGAGGAACGCCCACCATGTGAATAACCGTAAACGCTGTTGAAATCCTGTTGAAAACATTTGCCAAACGCCGCATCCGGCTGTTAGTTTCACGGCATGAAAAACCACGACGGGATCACGCAGCTGATCGGAAGGCTGAGCAATAAGATCTACATCGTCGAGTGCGGGGACGAGCTCGTTGTCGTCGATCCGGGCATGCCATCCGACCACCGCCGACTCTTCAACCGGATCAGGAGCCTCGGCCGCTCGCCCAGAGACGTCACGGCCATCGTGCTCACCCACTTCCACGTGGACCACGCCGGCTCCGCCGCCAGGTTGAAGGAGATCAGCAACGCGAAGTTGTACGTGCACGCCGAGGATGCGCCATACCTGAAGGGTGAGAAGAGCATGCCTAGCGTCTTCAACGCGGGCGTCCAGGGGCGGGCCCTCATGCTCCTGCCGAATACCGTTGAGAAATACAGCCAGGTGCCACCCGTTGAGGCCGACGTCTCGTTCTCACACGGTGACGTTCTGCCACTGCTCGGTGGCCTCGTAGCCTTCCACGCCCCGGGTCACACTCCCGGCTCGTCAGTCTTTCTCTGGCGGGACAGGGGCGTCCTGTTCACCGGTGACGCGATCCAGAATCTCTACTTCATGCTGACTCTTCCGGAGCCGGGGTTCTGCTGGAACCTCCCCCTGGCCGGCCGTTCCGCGGCGAAAGTGATCGAAGCGCTGGCAGACGAGGATTACCGCGTGATATGCGCGGGTCACGGTCCGATCGTCCGCAGTTCAGCCCCTGAGAAGATGGCGCGGTTCGACGCAAGCATTCATCGGCGCGGCAAGGCCTGACATCGAAGTCTGTGCCCTAGGCGCCGCGCCCGTGACGCGATCCTTCCTTCGCCGCCGCGCCTGACGAGGGCGATGTCTAGGGCTTGGGCACCGACTGAATCGGAACCGGCGTAAGATTCGTGCCGGGAACCGGGTTGTACTGGAAATTGATGTACTGGGCGAGCGTGAAACAGCTCGGCAGCAGGCCCGTCTTCCCGTTGGTGTTCATCACCAGGACTGAGAACAACCCTGTCTTCACGGCATCAACGTTGACCGTGCACGTGATCTTCGTGTAGGTGACCTTCACGTTCGAGGCCTCGATGTAGGTTTTGAACAATTCGAAGAGGTACACTTTCGCGTTCGACATGAACCCGGACCCGTTGATCGTCAGGGTCACGGTGCCTTTGTTGGGGGCGCTGGTGGGCGTCACGCTATCCACGATCGGAATTATCTCCGCCGGCCCGTCGGTGGCTACCCTCTGCGCGTATACGTCGGCGTCAGTCGTCGAGTTCCTGTAATCGTGCCATGCGATGAAAGCTCCGGCTGCTTTGTCCGGGACGATTTTCGCTACGTTCTGGTCGTTGGGGGCCAGACAGACTGGGTCGCCTCCGTCCTTCCACTGCTTTGTACCGGTCTTGTAAAGCCGCTGGACGTAGATGTCCGTGCTGGTCGACCTGGAGTCGGTCCACGTCACGAGACCTCCGCCGAGGCCGTCCGTAGCGACCGCGCAGAACTCCTGGTAATCGGCCTGCACCGAAACGGACACACCATCGGCCAACCACAGGGGCGTCCCTGTGGGGCTCACCTTCTGTGAGTAGATGTCGTAACTCCCGTTCCTCGCGTCCTGCCACGCGATGACCGGTCCGGTGCAGGTGGCCTTCGTGATCACCGGTTCGCTGGAGGAATAGCAGCTGCCTGTGTTTCCAGGGCCCCCGAGAGGGTTCTGGCTCGGGTCGCCGCTGGTCGGGTTGTTGCTGGGCTTGAACACGACCTGGTCGCCTTCGGTCGCGAGCGCGGGCCAGCTCTGGTCGCCCGCCACGGTGCAGACGGCCACGCCATTCTTCGGCCACGCCGCTGAGCCGTTCCCGTACAGGGCCTGCACGTAGATGTCACCGGCGTCCTTGCGCTCGTCGCTCCAGACGATGAAGGAAGAGCCCGTATCCGAGACGCTTATCTCCGGCGTGCTCTGGTTGCCGGTGGCGTTACAGACGCAGACGCCGTCCTTCGTCCAGACGCATTGCCCGGCCCCGTTTATCCTCTGCGCATATATGTCGAAATTGCCGCTGCGCCTGTCCTGCCAGGTGACAACGGCTCCAAGCGCGCCGTCCCACTGTATCTTCGGATAGATCTTCGTGTCCGGCGCCGTGCAGACCGGCACCCCGCCCTTCTGCCAGAGGATGTTCCCGTGCATGTCGAGTCTCTGGGCGTAGATGTCGTAGTTCGGGTAGCCTCTGCGGGCGTCGATCCATGCGATGATCGCTCCGCCCTGGCCGTCGGTCGCTATCTGCGGGTCGGGGTCGAAAAGATACTGCGGTTGCGGAATGGTCCAGACGTTCACGCCTCCCGTTGTCCAGGAGCTGCTGCCGCAAACGCCGGGCGCGGGAAATTTCTGAGCTTTTATCGAGTAGTTGTACGAACCCGAGTCGCTCGACCAGGTGACTATTCCACCGGCCATGCAGTCGGTCGTGATATCAGGGGTGCCGCACGCCAGCCCGGTACCGGAGAGCAGGACGCCGTGGTCGCTGGAGGCCGCGTCGGTCGCTGAATTCTTGTCGATGCGCCTGCCGTAGATCGCGGAGGGTCCGCTTCCGAGCTTGCCCTCCATCCAGGCGGTTACGGCGCCGCCCGCTCCGTCGTCGGTCATGCAGGGGTAGTTCTGAGTACCGGCCGCCTTCGAGAGAGCGACCCCGTCCTGCTTCCATGATGTCGACGCCAGACAACTCGTCACAGGGATGGCAACCACAACGCAGGAGAGCAGGACGACCAGGCTCACGCAAAGCCTGAAGCGCCTGCGGCCGTAGCGGGATGAACGTCCTTTCCTCATTTCGCGCCCCCTTATCCGGTCCTTCGGGAAATTGCTAAATTGGTATAGTGGTACAACCAATCAAGCAATACTACAGAGTGGTTCCGGGGGATGTCAAGAAAGAATGGCCTGCTAAGCGGTCTTAAGCCGGAAATCTCGGGGATGAATGCTGGTTCGAACCCACGGGACGACGACTATTGTTTCAGGGCCTCTGCGATGCCGGCCGCCCATGCGCCGATGTCGTCCCAGTCGCGGAAGTCCCCTAGCGGCGCCTCTACCTTCTTTATAGCAGTCTTCTCAAGGGACCCGAGCTTCTCGACGTCCACCATGCCGCCGAACAGCTTTACGTCACGTGGTTTGATATGGTCAATAACTGGTTGAAGTGCCTTTGGGGTCAGCCATCCACTGGCGATCTCGACGGGATCACCTTCACCTGTCGGGCCGCTCGAAAAGAGCCAGACGGGTAGTGCCGCCAGCGCCTCTTCGTTCTTCTTGAGCAACTTTACGGCGGGCTTACGCCACCTTCCATAGTAGACCGCGCTCCCGACCACGATTGCAGAGTAGCCGGACAGCTCGCCGACGTCGTCAGCTGGCTTTACGTCCGCGTCCAGCCCCTTTTCGGTGAGCACCTGGCCGATCTTCTCCGCGACCTCCGCGGTCGCACCATATTTGGAGCCGTACGTTACCAGGACTTTTATACCCATGAGATTCGCACCTCCAATGACAGGCTTGCATGTTGGGCCGGTTGTGGCGGAGAGAGTGGGATTCGAACCCACGAGGCCCTTGTGGGGCCCACACGCTCTCCAGGCGTGCGCCTTAAACCAGACTCGGCCATCTCTCCGTAATCGAGTTTATCAGGAGTGGGAATGCGTTGCCATTTGTGTTTTTGAACAGCCTCCGTGAAGCCGTGGATGGGGCGGACAAAGCAGATTTGCTTCCAAGGGTTAGAAGGCCGGAACTGACGAGAATGACGTGGCAGATGGGTGATACCGGGGACCGCCTGTTGTGACGATTAACATTGTGATGCACAAAGCATCGACTGGTCAGACCGGAGAAGACAGATGAGACGATTGTCAGGCTCAGAAGCTCTTTGTGATAGAGGCTTCACACTCATAGAACTGATGACTGTAATCCTCATAATCGCGATTCTCGTCGCGATCGCCGTTCCCGTTTATTTGAGTTCAGAGAAGAAAGCCGATAAGACCGTTGCCGCCTACAACATCAAGGCGGCAGAAGAGATCCATAACCACATCTGGTTCGACATCATATCGCGCAACAATTTCCCCGTTGGTGGCGAATGTTACCTGGACGGCGCAAACCCCGTGAACGCTCTCTACGTAAGCAGCAGAGAGACCAGGATCCCGTGGGTGGATATGACCGGTGCGGGTTCTCTCGCAATGGGCGGCTCTTCAGGCATGCTTGCCAGTCTTACTCCCGACCCGGGCATCCTGGCACAGGTCAACGGTGGTTTCACGTTCTCGAACAACGGATGCTATAAGAACGGGGCTCTTGTTGAGGCGGGAGGGGGTTCCAGCCTCGGAAATCTGCCGGGCAAGGTCGCTGTGTTGAGCACCACCTATTACCTCAACGGGACATGGTATGAGAACACCGATAGCAAGTATCTCAGCATGATGGTGGTCGAGAAGTCAGGCAACCTCCACATCCTCACCTTCTGCCAGGGACGGGCAGTGGCCACTGAAGACCTGGTGTGGGACCAGCCCGACGAGGTCAACTACCCTCCGGGGCCTTCCACGCTGGACGATCTGGCAATCAACCCCGGAACATTGAACCTGGGCAGTCAGGGAGATTTCAACACGCAGTTCGATGTTGAGCTGGCAGTATATCCCGGCTTCAACATAAACAGTTTTGACATCTCTTCAATAGTCTGTGGAGGAGCCCACGCCATAGACATAAAGGTGACTGAAAACGGCAAGGTAATAATTAAGTTCGATCGACAGGACCTGATAGGAGTTCAAGCCGGTAACTCTGTACCGATAACTATCACCGGAAAATACTCGAACGGAAACGGTTTTTCCGGAACTACTAACGTCAAGGTTTTACCCTAGGTAGGTCTGTTTTCAAGTCCTTTTTCCGGGGCCCCAGGACATCTTCATGTAGACGTCGCCGTGGGCCAGCTCCTCCAGCATCCGATCGAGTCTCTTCTGCCTGGTAGCTTCCTGCTTTGCCCTGGTTACCCAGCCGATGTAATCGTTCTGCTGGTAGGGAGGCCGCTGCTCGTAGGCCTTCAGTAGCTTTCTCTTCTTGAGCTCGCGCTCGACGTAGTCGGGCATCGGGTGTCGCTCCCGCCTGGTGGCGGTCTTCCTGGGTGTCTTGCCGCTGGCGTTCTCCTCGATCCGCCCCTTTACCAGCTTCTTGACAAGCGCCGCCGGGAGCGGCTTGCCGGGCTGGAAGCGGATGGTGCCCTTCGAAACGTCGAACGGCTCGAGCTCCTCGCGGTGGGCTTCCATGACACGAAGGCTCATGACGAAGAAGCTGAGGTGGTCTTTGAACGCCGCGTAACACACGAGCGGCCCGTGGTCGTAGAACGCCGGCATCTGGTAATACATCTTCTCGGTCGCCTCCGGCGCAGCGGCCCTGATCTGCTTGCGCATTTTCTCCAGCGCGGCCCGTTGCTTTTCCGGGACTTTCGCGAGGTATTCGTCTGGCGAGGATGCCGGCTTCTCTTCCACTTCTACCGCCTCTGATGTCAGGAGGATGCTCCGTCCGGGCCTTTTCAGGACATCAGCTCGTTGTCCGACAGCCGGAAAGACTTCCCGAGGCTGTCAGACTGGACGACGTACTTGTACTCGGGCCTCGAGGGGTCGGGGCTGACCTGGCTGATGTTCACCATCGCCCCCGCCGGGAAGGCGACCTGCCCGCCGATCACAACGTCGTGCTTGATGACACCGCCGGTCTTCGGCGGGTCCGGTGCGATCTGCTCGAAGGTCTGCGGGCCGGCGACTGTCTGAGCGCCCATCGCGCCGGCGCCGGCCATCGCCGCGGCGAGGCCGAGCGGCCCACCGCAGTTCACACAGTTGGACATGTGAACGTTGTTGCGGGTGCGACACATCGGGCAGTTGAGGATCGGGTCGTCGAGCTGGGCTACAGCGATCTCATGGTCCATTTCCACGCGGGCCTGCTGCCGGGTCTTCTGCCGCCGGAAGTAACTGATGCCGCCAATGGCCAGGACGACGAGGAAAACGCCCAGCATTATCATCAGCGCCCATCCGGGCATAGGCGCTCTGGTGCTATAGCGTGATACGTAGTGCGTCACTAGTACGTCAATTCATTAATACTATGACGTATGTTTCTGGCGGTATCGAAGCGATAGATGGTATGATACTCCCAATAGGAGAGGGGATATTATGCCAAGGAAAAGCCCTTATGTGATCAGGTTGTCAGGTAGAGACCGCAAGGAACTGGAAGGGATGGCGAGGAGATATACGTCACCATATAGAGATGTCATCAGGGCAAAGATAGT
>Ga0209539_1000177_pt1 | contig 38785 bp, 30 predicted proteins | sample BarGraNGADG00312_2_FD_184499 | JGI IMG/M metagenome (GOLD analysis project Ga0209539, IMG submission 184499) | Arctic peat soil microbial communities from Barrow, Alaska - Barrow Graham LP Ref core NGADG0011-312 (SPAdes) (version 2) | ecosystem: Environmental > Terrestrial > Soil > Wetlands >...
TACGACCAGATCACCGCGGCGGGCGCGATCATCGGCTCCGGCGGCATGATCGTGGCAGACGATCGCACGTGCATGGTCGACCTCGCGCGCTACTTCCTGTCCTTCACGCAGGACGAGTCCTGCGGCAAGTGCACGCCGTGCCGCATCGGCACCAAGCGCATGCTCGAGATCCTCGAGCGCATCTGCGAGGGCAAAGGCAAGCCCGAGGACATCGACAAGCTCACGAACCTTGCTGCCGACATCAAGGCCGCGAGCCTGTGCGCCCTGGGCGGCACCGCGCCCAACCCGGTGCTGACCACGCTCAGGTACTTCAAGAACGAGTACGAGGACCACATCTTCAACCACAAATGCACTGCAGGGTCCTGCCCCGCGCTGATCACGCTGAGCATCGACCCCGAGACCTGCACGGGCTGCGGGGCATGCGTGAAGGTGTGCCCGACCGATGCGATCACTGGCGAGAAGAAGCAGCCGCACGTGATAGACGAGGAAGCCTGCATCAGGTGCAAGATGTGCCTGTCCAGGTGCCCCACGGAGTCCATCATCGCTGAGTAAAAGAGTTACATTTGACCGTTATGCAACGGGAGGTTTGAGGTGGAACAGATTACAGTGGAGATCGACGGGGCGAAAGTCTCCGGCCCGAAGGGTTCCACGATACTGGACATGGCCAAGGCCGGCGGAATAGACATCCCCACGCTCTGCTATGACCCGCGGCTCACCCCCTACGGCGCCTGCCGGCTGTGCCTGGTCGAAGTCGAGGGCGCGAGGGGCCTTCTCCCCGCCTGCTACGCCGAGGCCACCGAAGGGATGGTTGTCAGCACGAAGACGGAGCAGCTCGAGCGCATCCGCAAGACGCTGGTCGAGCTCCTTGTGTCCGATCACCCGATGGAGTGCCAGGGGTGCTCGAAGTCAGGCCGCTGTGAGCTTCAGAAGCTCGCCAACCGCTACGGGGTCACCGACAACTCGGCATTCGAGGGCGAGATCCACGAGTACGAGTTGCTCGAGGAGAACCCGTTCGTAATGCGCGACTATAACAAGTGCATCATGTGCGGGCGATGCATCAGGATCTGCCGCGAGGTCCAGGGCGTCGGTGTCTACGACTTCGTGAACCGCGGCTTCAAAGCGATTCCCGGGACACCCTACGACAAGCCGATGCAGGAAACGCCTTGCGAGTTCTGCGGCCAGTGTATCTCCACCTGCCCGACCGGCGCGCTGAAGGCGAGGCCGTATGAGGGCGAGGGGCGCGTGGCGGCGCGCGACATGCTGCGCAACGCGTGCGCCTACTTCAAGATGTCCGAGGAAGACATGATGGAGGCGCTGGGCTTGGAAGGCTGGGTCGTGCGCACCACGTGCGCGTACTGCGGCTGCGGCTGCCAGCTCGACCTGCACGTGATCGACAACAAGGTGGTGGAGGTGACGTCGCCGCTGATGGTGGGCGCCGGGCAGGGCAACCTCTGCGTGAAGGGGCGCTTCGGGTACGACTTCATCGACAGCGACGAGCGCCTCACCAAACCGCTCGTGAAGAAGGGCGACAAGTTCGTCGAGGTCGAATGGGACGAAGCTCTCGACCTGGTGGCGAAGAAGCTCGGCGACATCAAGAAGAAGAGCGGGCCCGACTCCATCGGGGTGCTTTCGTCCGCCAGGATAACCAACGAGGAGAACTACTTAGTTCAGAAGTTCACGCGCGCGGTGGTGGGGACAAACAATGTCGACCACTGCGCTCGATTGTGACACGCTCCAACAGTCGCCGGTCTGGCGAAAACGTTTGGTAGCGGTGCGATGACCAACACGATGGACGACATCGCCGAAGCGAAAGCGATCCTCGTCATCGGGTCGAACACGACAGAAGCCCACCCGATAATCGGCCTGCGCATAAAGAAAGCGGTCATGCAGAACGACTGCAAGCTGATCGTCGCGGAGCCCAGGCACATCAGGCTGTGCTACTACGCCGACAAGTGGCTCCAGCACAAGCCGGGCACGGACGTGGCCCTCATCAACGGCATGATGAACGTCATCATCGCCGAGGACCTCTATGACAAGGAGTTCGTCGCCGAGCGGACCGAAGGGTTCGAGGAGCTCGCCGAGCTCGTGAAGGAGTACACCCCCGAGAAGGCCGCGGAGATCTGCGGCGTGGACGCGGACGACATCCGCGAGGCGGCAAGGACGTTCGCGAACGCAGAGTGCGCGGCGATAGTCTACGCGATGGGCATCACCCAGCACACGACGGGAACGGACAACGTCGTGACCCTCGCCAACCTCTCCATGATGACGGGCAACATCGGCAAGCGCGGGGCGGGGGTCAACCCTCTGCGCGGCCAGAACAACGTGCAGGGCGCCTGCGACGTCGGCGCGCTCCCCAACGTGTACACGGGATACCGCTCCGTGACCGACCCCGAAGTGCGCAAGCAGTTCGAGGACGCGTGGGGCGTGAAGCTCCCTGAGGAGCCCGGGCTCACCGCAACCGAGATGATCGACGCGGCATCGAAGGGCGACCTCAAGGCGATGTACATCATCGGCGAGAACCCGATGCTCTCGGACGCGAACATCAAGCACGCGGAGAAAGCCCTCAATAAGCTCGACTTCCTGGTCGTGCAGGACATATTCATGACGGAGACCGCGGAGCTGGCGGACGTCGTCCTGCCCACCGCTTCGTTCGCTGAGAAAGAAGGCACCTTCAGTGCCACCGACAGGCGTGTGCAGAGGGTGCGAAAGGCCGTCGAGCCGCCGGGCGAGGCGAAGACCGACTACGAGATCGTGGGCGAGATATCGAAGCGGATGGGCTACGAGATGGCGACGGTCGAGGCGGCCGGGGTCATGGACGAGCTGGCCTCGCTCACTCCGCAGTATGCGGGCTACAGCCTCGCGAGGCTGGACGCGCTGCCCGACGGGGTCTCGCTCCACTGGCCCGTTCCCGACGCGGAGCACGAGGGCACGCCCATCCTGCATACCAAGTTCTTCACCAGGGGCAAGGGCTGGTTCTGCCCGGTGCCGTACAAGGCTCCCGCCGAAGAGGCCGATGCGGATTACCCGCTGGTGCTCACAACCGGCAGGGTGCTGTGGCAGTACCACACCGGCACCATGACCCGCAAATCCGAGGGTATCAACGAGATCGACCCGCACGGGAAGGTCTGGATCAGCCCGGGCGACGCGGAGAAGTTCGGGATCGCGGAAGGCAAAGAGGTCGTCGTCAGCACGCGGCGAGGCGAGATCGACATCGAGGCGATGGTGACCGAGAGGATGCCGAACGGCGTCATCTTCATACCGTTCCACTACGTGGAGTCGGCGGCGAACATGCTGACGAACAACGTTGTGGACCCCGTGTCCAAGGTGCCTGAGTTCAAGGTCAGCGCCGCTAAGGTGAAGGCGAAATAGTCGGCATGGATGAGACTCTGGTAGAGGTCAAAGAGAAGGCGAAAGAGGCCGTCGGGCGCGACGAGGACGTGAAGATCCTCGCGTTCCTGTGCAACTGGTGCTCGTACGCGGGCGCCGACCTCGCGGGCGTCTCGAGGCTGCAGTACCCGCCGAACGTCGTCGACATCAGGGTCATGTGCACCGGCACGATCTCACCGTATTTCGTTCTCAAGGCGTTCCAGGAGGGCATCGACGGCGTGCTGATCGCCGGGTGCCACATCGGGGACTGCCACTACGGCAAGGGCAATTACGCGACGGCGAAGCGGTTCAGGCTTCTTAAGGACCTGCTGATGAAGGTCGGCATCGACCCGCGGCGGATCAGGCTGGAGTGGGTGAGCGCGGCCGAGGGCGCGAAGTTCCAGGAGCTCATCACGTCGTTCACCGAGCAGGTGAAGGCCGCCGGCAAGTCGCCGCTCGGGCTCAAAGACCGGTTGCTGCCGAGTGCCGAGCAGACCGGCATATCCGAGCCGCTCAGCATAACCGTGGACGAGGACTGGCGGCCGGGTGCGGCGGAAGAAGCTCTGGCGAAGTCCGTGCGCGAGGCGCTGTCGAGTGGGAGCGCGTCCGCGGCGGTCGTTTTGACTGTGGTCGATAGAGACCTCGTCCCGCGGCTCGTGAAGAGCGCGGAAGATCGCGCGATCGACGACCTGTACGCCGGCGACACGCGGTACCCCATGGCATCTTTCGCGATCATGCTGTTGCCGCTCGTTGAGGGCAAGCTGGCCGTGCCAGTCCGCGAGTGCGACCGGCGTATGATCGTTGAGCTCAAGAAGCACAACCAGATAGATCCGGACCGCCTCGTGCTGCTGGGCGTGCAGTGCTCGCAGGCAGTCGCGGACGCGTGCGGGTGCGGACACCCGTCGGTCCCTGAGGAGATCGCGATCATGGACGCGATTGCAAGCCCGGCTGAGCCCTCTCCCCCGCCGGAGACGCTTGCCGAGGACGCGGGCGAGCGGCTGGACTTCTGGATGGGGAACTTCTCGAACTGCATAAGGTGCATGGGCTGCCGGAACATCTGCCCGATGTGCTACTGCACCGAGTGCGCGCTGGACAACCCCGACATCATCGGAGCGGATTCAAAGCCGCCCGACATCCCTATATTCCACCTCATACGCGCAATCGACATGGCCGACCGCTGCATCGACTGCGGGATGTGCGAGGAGATCTGCCCCGCCGACATCCCCCTTCGCCAGCTCTACAGGCAGGCGCGCGAGGTGGTCAAAGAGGCCTTCGGCTACGAGCCCGGCCTTAACCCCGACGAAACCAGCCCGATAAAAATGCTTGGCGAACCAGCGAATCTCCCCAACGCAAAATAGAGGTCAGGCTCAAATATTGCGTCGGCCAAGGAATATTCTCCTCCGTAATTCCACCTAACATATTGCCATTAGCTTGTATTGCTAGTATGCTTTTGGCTTGCAATGCACTACCCAAGAAACGCCTTACCCGAAGCGATATACCACGTCATGTCTCGAGGTAACCGCAAGCAGGACATCTTCCTGTCGAGTTTGGACAGAGAAATCTTCATCCACTTGGTTGAGACCGCAGTGACAGATTTCTCGTGGAAGTGCCACTCTTATTGCATCATGACAAATCACTATCACCTCTTGATTGAGACAACCACCGGGGGACTCTCAGATGGAATGCACATGATCAATAGTGGTTATTCAGGGGCTTTTAACAAACGTTATCAGAAGAACGGTCATGTCTTTCAAGGACGATTCAGATCTCGACTGATCAAGGATGACGCAGATTTCCTCACGGTAGTCAGGTACATGGCGCTGAACCCCGTCAAAGCGGGTCTAGCAGTAGACCCGGTTGGCTGGAAATGGAGCAGTTATGGCGCCCTCGCCGGCAACAGGTCAAATGCAGGATTCCTGGACGTCGATCTGGTCAGATCGTTCTTTGCTTCACCAGGTAATGACGGCAACGATGGCTACCGTGCTTTCATCGCAGAGCGAATTCCGGACGCATTAGCCGGGAATCTGGGACACCTTCCAACTCTTATTGAGTTATTCGCAAGCTGCACTGATGCAGAAAGCAAGAAATGTTCAATGTCAGAAGCACATTTCGATTTCGGATACACCATGAGCGATATCGCGGATTTCCTTGGTGTGTCCTGTTCAGCCGTAAGCAGGGCAATAAAGTCTTTTCACTCTAGGTGAGTTTGAACCGCAGACCCCTAATGAAAGGAGCACGAGGGTGGCACAAGACCACCCTCGCATCTCTTTCATCAATTAACCAGTAACCTCAAGTTAATGTGGCCGACGCAAAATATAAGCCTGACCTCTATTTTGCGTTTGACCTCTATTAGGTTACAACTCCAAGTAGCTGGCGGCGAAGAGCGTCTCTTCGTGGAAGAGCTTGACTGTCTTCTTGATCGCCAGCTGGAGAGGGTCGCTCAGGTCGAGCTCGCCCGGCTTCAGGCCCTCTGCGATCTGAACCAGGTCGTACTCCTTGCTCTCCATGCGCGCGACCGCCATGAGCTTGTCGTCATTGGGGTCGACGATGGCCCCATCCATGCCGTGGCCCATCAGCGCAGCCAGGAAGATGCGGTTCACGAACTCGGCATCCTCGCTCGTGAGGCCGGCCTTGTTGCTCACGTTCGAGAGGCCACAAACGAGGTGCGGCTTCTCCGGGAGCTCCGAGAACATCTGCGTCGCGTCGAGCAGCGCATGCACCTGGTCCTGGGCAACGCCGATCGGCAGGACGATCGGGTCGATCCAGTAGTCATCGTGGCCGATGCCGGCCGCCTCGAAAGCCATCATGAGGTTGTAACCGTTGGTCACGCGCTCCTCCGCATCGCGCGGCACGCCGGCCTCGCTCGTGCAGAGCCCAACAACCTTCGCCTTGTACTCGATCACGAGCGGGATGAGCCTGTCCATGCGCTCCTGGACGCTCGATACCGAGTTGACGATCTTGGGGTTCTTGCCGACCTTCAGCCCGGCCTCCATCGCGTCCATGTTCATCGTGTCGAGCGACAGCGGAAGGTCCGTGACCTCCTCGATCGTCTCCACCATCCACTGCATGATCTCCGGGCCGTTTTTCGTCGCGGGCCCGAGGTTGATGTCTATGCAGTCGGGCTTGCCCTCGAGCTGGAGCTTCACCATTTCCTGGATGGGCCCCTTCTCGCGGGCGACCATGGCCTCCTTGATCTTTGTGGTGATCACGTTGACCTTCTCGGCGATGATATACATCTCTACCTCCTTGCCATCTCCTTGCGTAACTTATCTAATGCGCGTCGCGCTTTTCGAGCATCTCGTGCGCGAAGTAAGAGCTCCGCACCAGCGGCCCCGAAGCGACTGCGTCGAAGCCCATCAAAAGGGCCTTCTCCTTCAGCCCCTCGAACTCGCCAGGCTCCCAGTAGCGCGCCACCGGCAGGTTCTCCTGTGACGGCCTCAGGTACTGCCCGGCGGTTACGAGCCTGCACCCCGCGTCCAGCAGGTCGCCCAACAAGTCGAACACTTCCTTCTCGGTCTCGCCGAGCCCGACCATGAACCCGCTCTTGGTCGGGAGTCCCGCCCGGGCCGATCGCTCCAGCACCTCGAGCGACCTTCGGTAGTCGGCCTGCGGCCGCACCTCGCGGTAGAGCCGGCTGACTGTCTCGACGTTGTGGTTGAACACGTCCGGCCCACAATCGATGACCACGTCGACGTCCGGCAAACTCCCCCGGAAATCCGGCACGAGCACCTCGACCGTCGCCCCCGGGAGCGCATCCCTGACGGTCGCGACCGTCGCTGCAAAATGCCCGGCGCCTCCGTCGGGCAGATCGTCCCTCGTGACCGAGGTGACGACCACATGCTTCAGGCCCATCGCCGCCGCGGCGCGTCCGACCCGGCCGGGCTCAAGGGCGTCCAAGGGCTCACAACCGCCGGTCGGAACCGCGCAGAACCCGCAGCCCCTCGTGCACCGCGCGCCCATTATCATGAACGTCGCGGTCCCAGCCTGGTAGCACTCCCCCCGGTTGGGGCACTTCGCCCCCACGCACACCGTGTTAAGGTGCTCGTCCTCGAGGACTCCCTCGACCCGGGCCACTTCCGGCCCGCTCCGCACTTCGCGGAGCAGCCAGCGCGGCATCCGGTCCTGCGCTATGAGTACCGCCCCCGCATCTTCTCGGAGACTTCCCTCGTCAGCGCCAGCGCCCGCTCGGCGATCTCCACGCTAGCAGACCCGAGCCCGCAGGACGGCGACACCATCGATTGGCGCGCCAGTGCATTGCGATCGACGCCTTTGCCCTCCAGCACGTCGAACCCGCCCTCGAGCATCGCCACCAGCTCGTCGGACGACACCGACATGACGTTCTCGTCCTTGGGGATCACTCCCCACGCCACGGACCCGCCCCGCCCGATGTGCCCGCCGATCTCCCGGTCGTAGGCCACGAAAGGCTCCATGTACTCGTACGCGTCGAAGTGGACGATGTCCACGCCCGTCGCGAAAACGAGCGACCAGTCGGTGTTACCACAACAATGCACGCCGGTTATGTCGGCCCCGCAGCCCTCCAGGCACTCCTTGATGTCTCCCACGACCTGCTCCGGGCTGACGCTTATGAGCGCCGAGCCCACCGAGTGCAGGTAAGGCTCGTCATAGAACATGACCACCTTCGCGCCCGGCGCGGCCTTCCTGAGCTCCCGGCTCTGCCAGGCCCCCTTCATCGTCAGTGCCTTGACGATTGCCTGCTCGAGGTCGGGGTGGTACAGGCTGGCCTTCTTGTTCTGATCCGTGACCGTGAGGCCGAAAGATATCGGCCCCGTCACGTGCCCTTTCACGTAAGGCCTGGACGCCAGCTCGGTCGCGAAAGTCCCACCTGTCAAGGCGTGCAGCCCGGCCGCGTAGTCTTTGGTGATCCTGAACCTTTCCAGGTCACCGTCTATCACGGCCTGGTAGAACTCTTCGAGCTCCGCGGAAAGCGACTCGTCCACCTGGAACCACAGCCGTTTCCCGGAGGCATCCACCCTTATGCCCGGCATGCCCTCAGAGTACTGTGCGTACATGTTCTCTCTGAAGCTCAAGCGGGGCAGCTGCGGCCAGGCGGCTACCTCCGGGAACGCCTCGAGCATGAGCCTCGTGGCCAGCTCGGCGTCGACGTGTGGCAAGCTTCCGATAGCGATCATCGCGAACCGCGGCTCGAATGCCATCTTCCTACAGAGCGTTGATGTCCAGCTCTGCCTCTTCGAGGATCCTCGGAACAACGCCTTCCTTCCCGATGGCCATGATGTGCACGCCGTCGGCGAGGTTCTCCTCGCGGATCCGCTTGATGTGCCGCGCCATGATCTTGATGCCGACGTCGATGGCCTTGCCCTTCTCGGCGGCCGAGAGCTCATCGATGAGGTCGTCGGGCACAACAACGCCCGGCACGTTCTTGTTCATGTACTTGGCCATGCCCGCCGACGTCAGCAGGACGAGTCCCGCCTGCATCTTGATCGGGTACTGGCGCGCGATCTTCATGAAGCTCGCGAAGTTGTCCATGTCGTAGATCGCCTGGGTCTGGAACCACTCCGCGCCCGCGTTGACCTTCTTCTCGAACTTGATCAGCTGGGGCTCGATGGGCACTGCTTCGGGGGTGACGATTGCGCCCTTGTAGAACTTCACAGGCGCGTTCATCTCGTTGCCGCCGAGGTCGTTGCCCTCTTCCATCGTGCGGATCAGGTTGAGGAGCTGGACCGACTCGAGGTCGAAGACCGCTTTGCAGTCCTTGTGGTCGCCGGTCGGGACGCTGTCACCGGTCAGGCACAGCACGCTGCGCACGCCCCGCGTGTACGCGAAGAGAAGCTCGTTCTCGAGCGACATGCGGTTGCGGTCGCGGCAGGTGATCTGAAGGTTCGGCTCGCCGCCGCGCTCCAGGATTATCAGTGCCGTCGCCAGCGACGGGTACCTCATCACCGAGCTCTGGTTGTCGGTGATGTTCATGGCGTGGACCTTGTCCTTGAGGAGGTCAACGTTCTCGATGACCTCTTCGATGTCCGGGCCCTTCGGGGGTCCGATCTCACCGGAGACGAGGAACTTGCCAGACTCGAGAACTTCCTGAATAGAATGCTTCTTGTTCTCTATGCAGAGCTCTTCCCATACTTTCTCTACGCTCATTCTATTCACCGCCCTTCTTGCGCTCGAGCACAAGCCGACCGGGCTTCAGGACGGGGTTCCAGTTCTTGGGTGGCTGGTACTCCTTCATCTTGCTCAGCTTGCCCTCTTTCTCGAGCTGCTGGTAGATGAGCGTCCATGCGCAGTCCTTCTCCGGGTCTACTTCGCACTTTCCATCATTGGTGCCACCGCACGGGCCGTTGAGTATGCCCTTGTGGCAACGGGTCACGGGGCAGATGGCCCCGGTCACGTCGAGGATGCAGTCGCCACAGAGGCGGCACTTCTCCTCGAACTGCCCGACGCGCATGACGTTCCCCAGGAACAGGGAGTCGTTGGCCGGGTAGCACGGCTTTTCCGTCGCGTCGCGCGTCGACTGGACGCCCGCGCCGCAGCCCATGCACAGGATCGCGTCGGCCTTGCCGACCTCGTCCTTGTGAGCGCGGAACTCCTTGGCGACGTCGAGCTCCTGGCAGCCGGTCTCCATGATGACGTTGCCGGTCACCTCTTTGCCCTCTGCCGTGAGCTTCTCGGTCATCTCCTTGATCTGGTCCTCGCCGCCCGTCTCGGCGACGGTGGCGCAGTCGCCGCAACCCACCAGGAAGACGGCCTTGGCGTCCTCCAGCTCTTTGAGGATAGCCTCAAAGGCCTTTTGTTTCGTTACGATCATTTGCTCCTCCTATGTGACTTACAACCGTACACTACTGGCTACCGACGAAGTTGCGCAGGTAGGACGAGATGTCCGCCGCCTCGCGCGGCCCGACGAGGATCTCCCAGTCGGGGAGCTCTTCGTCCAGCTCTCCCGAGATCTGTGCCACGTAACCAGGTATGATCAGCTTCGAGTGGTTAACCTTGTCCTTGATGCCCGACGTGTTGATGAACTTCGCGATGGCATCCGGCACGAACTTGCCGGCCGCCCACGCCGTCAGGACCGACTGGCCCTCTGAGTCGACGACGCCCAGCCACGCGTCCACCTTCGACGACTCGATCTCACCGGACACTATGAAGTAAGTGAGAGAGAAGTTCGTCGTGACCATAACCGGCGAGTCGGGGCCGGGCGAGCCGATCTCGTAGATCTTGCTGTCCACGGCCATCGGCTTCTGGGGGTCGGTGTACACATTCTGGATCTCGACCTGCAGCGGGTACTGCAGCCACGACTCAGCGCTCGAGAGCACGACGATGTCCGAGTACTTCGCGATGTAGACGCCCGCGTGAGCGCCCTGGAGGAACTCGTCGTCGGTCTCTTCGGCCGGCAGCGTGATGATCGGGTACCCGAACGCCTTGAACTTTGCGTTGAGTGCCCCTCTCCTGATCGCGATTATCGCGGCGAAGGTGTCCTTGAAGGTGCGCGTGCCCGGGTCGAGCACGATGTCCTTCAGGCCCATGCCCGTAGCCTTGTCGGATAGCTCGGCGAGGTCGTCCAGGCTCGAGCCCTTGATTACCAGGGGAAGCCCCTTGTCCAGGGCGATGGCGCCCATCGCGTCGATGTTCGCCGAAGTCGCGCAGAAGAGCAGCGGGTTCTTGTCCCCGATGACCTCAACGGCCGCCTTCATCACGTCGGCATCCTCCGTCATCGGCATCAGCGCGCACTCGGTCATCCCGGCGACCTTGGAGACGAAGTCCTTGAACTTGCCCGCGTCGCCTGACTCGCACTTGAGCGCGATCAGCTTGACCTCGAGGTGCTGGCCTACCCGGTCCCACTCGTCCGCGTTGATGGCGTCTACCTTTGCCTTCATTTCGTCATCCGACATCGCGTCAGATATCATGACCCCCATTCCCGGCGGGTTTACGAACCTCTTCTCGTGACGGAAGAGGACGAGCTCCTCACCGGTCTTGAACTCCTTGGCCCCCTGGCCGATTATGATCCCCCGTACTGGCGGGGCCGCCGCGTCGGCCAGAGCTGCCTGCGCCTCTTCAGAAACGTGCGGGCAGTCCTCGAGCTTTGCCTGACCACCGGCCAGCTTCATGGCGAACGCCAGGCAGGTCGGAAGCTTGCAATCTCCGCAGTTCGTCTTGGGGAGCAGCTTGAAAATATCGAGACCGCTCAGTGCCATCTCCCTACTCCTTTCGTCTTATCTCGCATCGAACAATGTCTGATGATCTCCCCTGTCACCTTTCCTCCCCGGCCGGGGAGGAAAGGAAGGGGTGTGCTTCTATCTATCCGAGCATCGGGTCCATCGTGAGCGCCGGGTGGCCCTTCTCCGTCAGGTACGGAAGGATCGCTTCCTCGCTGACGCCGACCGTCTCGTCGGCGATTTGGTCCAGGAAGTCGGGTGTGCCCAGGTCATCGGCCCTCTTCTGCATCTGCTCGCGCAGGGTCTCCTTGAGCTCCTTGGGCATCCAGACGACGCGGTGGAAGCCGCCGTCAGCGCTTATGAACTTCTTGGAGGTGATGTAGACCTTGCCGATGCCCACAAAGCCGGGGGTCACGTTACCGCCGCCGACCGAGCCCGCGAGCGTCGAGAACGACATGCCGCACGGGGTCTCCTTGCCGGTGAACTCGCGGTTGACGATCATCACGCCGTTGGCGATCGGCAGGAACGCCACGATGCATTCAAAGCACCCGCACGATGTCATCGGATCCTCCATCATCGTGTAAGCGTTGAACTTGTCCAGCTTCTGGCCGGAGTTGTCATACACAAACTTGTTGACATTGACCCACTGGCCTTTCGCCTCGTCTATCGCGTCGCCCTTCGGAATGGGCTGGTTCGGGCCTAGCGGGTCTATCTCATAGGCCGCTTTGCAGTCGAGCCAGTTGTACGCGCCGCATAAGCCGAGTCGCTCGGGCGTGACCACGCAGACGTGGGTGGGAGCGAACGACTGGCACAGCGTGCACGAGTAGAATATGTCGGTAGTCTCGTCCGTCATGCCGGCGGTGCGCTCGTCGCGCACGGCGTACCTCTCACGCGCCTTGGCGAGCCACTCGAGTGTCTGCGGCTCGTCGGTGTAAAGGGTCACCTCGACCTTGTCGACGATCGCCGGGAACTCACTCAGCAGCTTGGCGTGAAGGATCTCGCCGTAGTCGCGGATCTTGAAGCCCTTTTCCTGGGCTTTCTTGCTGATGCGCGTCCAGACGATGTCCCTCTGTCCCATGTGCCAGATGCCCTCGGCGCCGTTGATCAGGTGGTGGCACTGGCGCTCGAGGATGGACTCGAAGTCCTCCTGCATCTTGCGGCCCGCACAGTGGACGACGATGCCCAGCGGCAGCGCGGCGCCGACCTCGATGTCATCGATCTCGGGCCCGACCACGGTGATCTTGCCGTCCTCTACCTCGTCCATCTCCTTCATCTCGACGAACTCGAACGCCGGGGTTATGTTGCCGCCGAACTGGCAGTACATGTCTTCCTTGCGGATGCGCTCGCCCTCAAAAGCGGGGCCGTAAGCCATCGGGATGGGGACCTTGGTGATCTGGATCTTCAGGCCGCGGACCTCGATAGCCCTCTGGACTATCTGGTCGTGCGGTATGTTGGATACGACGTGCTCGTAGGTGCATATGCCGGTGGGAAGGATCTCAGGGATCGGCGTGTCGGCGATCGTCGGGAAGCCGTAGTTGATTGCTCCAGCGGCGTTCGCGTACCACTCGTCCGTGACCTCGCCAAGCGCGAGCACGAATGCGAATATCCTGTTCTTGTTGTACAGCAGCACCTTGCGGAAGTCGCCGGGCTTTGCGCCGCCGAAGCTCATGGCCGCGCGCGCGGCGAACCCGAGCGAGTAGACGGCGGAGCCGACCTCGCGCCCGTAAGGAACGACGCGGGTCTCCCAGCCGAGCTGCACGCCGATGCTGTCGAGCTGCTCGGCAACAGTCGTGCCGTTGAAGTTGCCGCTCGTCCAGACGTACAGGTTCTTCTGCTGGAGCTCCTTGACTATGTTCTCGGCGGTCTGCGGGTCTGGGGCCGATCCGATGAGCGCGCAGAAACCGGGGGCCGATCCGTCCACGAACTCGACGCCCCTCTCGCGCATGATCACGTCATCGGCCGCGCCGAGCCAGATCCCGTCAACCGGGTTGGGCCCGTCGATGTACTTGATAGCTTCCTCGATCTCCTCCATGAAGAGGGTCGCCATGCCGGCGTCGAGCGTCGGCCCCAGGTACGGGGTCCACAGGTCCTCGGCCGGGACGGGGGGAAGCAGGTCTTCGGCGATCTTCATCACCTTGTCGCAATCGCCCAGCTTCTCAACCTTCTCGCCTGTCATCGCGTAGATGATAGGCAGGTAATATGCAGTGTTGGGAAAGCCTATCTCCTGGGCCTCCCCATGCTTTTCCATGGCCTCAACGATTCGCGCGGCCACCCGGTCGTGAATGGCGTGCGCGCCCCTGATTGCGGCACTAGCGATTATCTTCGACATCCAAACTCCTCCTTGTATCGGTCAGTGAGTGCCAACCACCAGAAGCGGTTATATCTCCAGTTCCCGTCTCATGGCCATGTCGTACAGGACACGCTCGCGCTTGCCGAGGATGCCCAGGGCCTCACGTTTCGTGTCTATCTTGGAGAGCAGCGCGCCGACCATCTTGTCCGGGTCAGGCTCGAAGCCCCAGGTGTTTCCGTAGATCTCCTGGTAGCCCTCGAAGAGGAAATCGGTGAGGGTCTTGCTGCCCGTGGTGGGCCACCTGGCGCCGAAAATGACCGAGGCGCCCGATGCGACGAAGTACTGGCCGATTGCGATGGCCTTCTCGCTCATCCACTCGGGAGCGCAGCCGATCGCCGGCAGGTCTGATATGTCGTCACCCAGCCCGCCTTCCTTGACCATGGCGGTGAGCGCTATCAGGATTCGGCTGTTGTCAACGCAGGAGCCGGCGTGCAGCACCGGCGGAATGCCGACTGCCTCGCATATCTCGCGCAGGCCCTGCGGCATGACGCCTTCCTTGTATGCTGCTTCCGGGGTCATGAGCCCGGTCTTGGCGACGGCCTGCGCCGCGCAGCCGGTCATGACGACCAGGCAGCCGTTCGCGACGAGCTCGCGCACGACCTGAACCGTGATCGAGTCATGCGGCACCCTGGGGTTCGAGCATCCGACGACCCCGACGACGCCCCTGATGCGGCCGTCGATGACGCCGTCGTTCAGGGGACGGTACGAGGAGCGGAACCTGCCGCCCAGCATGTAATTGATGTACTCATGGTCGTATCCCGCGATGAACTCGCTTGTCTTCGGGGGGATGTCTACCTTGCCCCGGTTGGGGAAGTTGTCGATCGCCATCTCGACGATCTTCTTGGCGGTCGAGAGGCCTGTCTCCTCGTGGAACTCAACGTGCTCCGCCAGCGGCATCCTGCCCTTCGCACTGGTCGTGATGATCTTGGTGTGGAAACAGGTGGCGAGTTCGCCTATTGCCTGATAGATGCACTGCACGTCGACGACCATCGCGTCGACAGCCCCTGTCAGGATAGCGAGCTCCTGCTGGAGCACGTTGCCGGCGATCGGTATGCCGTGGCGCGAGAGGATCTCGTTCGCCGTGCAGCATATGCCGGCTATGTTGATGCCCTTGGCACCCTTGGCCTCGGCCTGCTTGATCATGTCCGAGTCCTGGGCCGCGAGAAGGATCATCTCCGAGAGGAGAGGCTCGTGGCCGTGGACGATGATGTTCACCTGGTCTTCCTGGAGCACGCCCAGGTTGATCTTGGACTTGATAGGGGTAGGCGTGCCGAACATGATGTCCTGCAGCTCGGTCCCGATCATGGAGCCGCCCCAGCCGTCGGCCAGCGCGCAGCGCGAGCCTTGCAGGAGCAGGTTCTCCATTTCCTGGTCCACTCCGATCGACGTGCGGTGCATCGCCTCGACGACCTCGCGGTCGATGCCGCGCGGGAATATGCCGAGCTTCCGCCAGATCTCCTTGCGCTTCTCGGGAGCCCTCTGGCCGAACTCGAGCTCGCCTTCCTGCTGGCCGAACATCGCCATGCACTTCTCTCCGACCTCGAGGGCGATCTCCTCGACCGGCCGGTCCCCTACCTCAATGCCGAGGTCCGTCGCGACCTCGAGCAGCTTGATGCGGTCCTTGATCTGATAGCCTTCAGCCTCGCCCTTCGCGGCGAGGATCATGGTATGGGCGACCGCTCGACCGTGGTCCGAGTGCGCCGATGAGCCACCGGCGATCATCCGCACGAAGTTACGGGCCGCCACGACCTCCGGCGTCGCGCCGCAGATACCTCGCTTCTCCGGGTCGCCCTCTTTCTTGGGGGGCGTGAGCCGGCAGGGGCCCATCGCGCAGTTCTTGCAGCAGATGCCGCTTGCACCGATCGTGCACTCCTTCATCGATTCCGTTCGGCTGAATGCGGTGGAGAGGTCCTCCGCATCAGCCTTCTTGAGCATCTCGATGGATGCCTCACAAGAAGTCCTTTCTTCAAAATCCAACTGTCCTCAACTCCTTGCTCTTCTCGAGCTCCGGGGTCTGTTCGACCCTAAACCGTCAATTCGTCTATAACCTTCCGGACCGTTTTGATGGCCTCGGGATGTCTCATTATCAAGATGTCCGCGCCAGCGATGAGCAGGCTCGTCGCGGTGAGGATCTCCCACATGATCCCTCTCTTCGTCTCGTCGCCCCACTGGGGCTCGTCTGAGGCGGGAGCCTTGGCTTCCTTTGCCTTCCAAGCCTCGGGGCCGACGTCCGCGAGCAGCGGGACCTGGGTCATGCTGTCATCCTGGCGAAGCGCCGCGATCTTGAACCGCTCCATGATCGAGTATGTGTACTCCAGGCCGTACCCGAGAGCGCCCGTCGTCGGATCGACGACGATCTTGCCCACGTCCACGCCCAGGTTCGACAGCAGAATGTTCAGCTGCTTCGCGAGGTTGACGTCGATCGGCGACTTCGCGGCGACGGTCTGGTTGTAGCCGAGGGCCGCAGCGCCGATGGTCTTGTAGTTGTCTTCCTTGGCGGGCCCCATGACCACGTTCTTGCCCTCGCACGCGGCCGCGACGGCCTTCAGGACCTCGCCGTCCTTCTCCACGTCCTCCGACCCGTACACCATGACCGGGATGGTGACCGCTTCCGCGACCGCCTTGGCGGTCTGCGCGGCTTCCTCGCCCGGCTTGTCGTCGCCCTTGGGGTCAGTGCTCTTCAGGCGCAGCGCAATGATGTCGGCGCCCATCTCGTCCTGTGCTTTCTTCGCCCACGCCACGGGGTCGGCGAGCACGTCCTTGAGGGGCTCGGCTACAGCAGGAGCCCATTCCTGAGGATTGTCGTCATAGACCTCGACAGCGATAAGGGGACGCTTGGGCATGTCGCCTTCCCAGAGGTAGAAGGGCAACACGTTCTCGCCGCCGACCTTCACGTCTCCGGTCCCCAGGACAACTTCCCGTATCCTTGATTCGGTTGTCTCCTTCGGTACCTCAAACGCCATTTGGTTCCACTTCCTTTCTACAATTCAACCGTCACAAACGCATTGATTTATATCAAAACGGTCGTTTTTGCACCATGCGCAGCTTCTAGCTCATTCCCGCCTGCATCTTGGCGGCGGTCAGGGCGTTCCTGAGCAGCATCATGTTCGTGACGGCACCGACCCCGCCCGGGACCGGCGTGATAGCCTTCGCCTTTTCCTTCACGTTGTCGAAATCCACGTCGCCTACGGTCTTTGTCTTCGGCTTGCCCTTGTCGTTCAGGACGGGGTTCCCCTCGTCATCCAGCACCTTGACGCGGTTGATGCCGACGTCGATGACGATGGCGCCTTCCTTCACCAGGTCCGCGGTCAACAGCCCGGCCTTGCCGGCCGCCACGATCAGGATGTCCGCCCCTGTCGTGTGCTTGGCCAGGTTTCCGGCCTGCGACGTGAAGATGTGGGTGACGCTGATCGTCGCGTTGCGGTTGAGCGCCAGCATCGCGATGGGCTTGCCTACGATGTTAGAGTGGCCTACGACCACGATCTCAGCTCCCTCGAAGTCGACGCCGAGCCTGTCGAGAATCTCGATACAGGCTGACGGTGTCGCCGGCGCGAGGGTGGGCTCGCCGAGCAGCAGGCGCCCCATGTTTGCCGGGTGGAAGCAGTCGATGTCCTTGTCTTCCCGGATGTTCCTGATGACCGCCGAGTCGCTGATGTGCTCCGGATACGGCCTCAGGGGCAGGATCCCGCTGACAGCCGGATCCTCGTTGAGCTCTTTTACGAGCTCGATGACCTGCTCTTCGGTTGTCTCCGCGGGCACGGTCTTCTCGATGTAGTTGAAGCCCACGAGCTCGCAGTTCTTCTCGACCTGGCCCCTGTACATCTTAGAGCCGAAGTCGTCTCCAACAAGCAGCGTCGCGATTCCCGGCGCCAGCCCTTTTGCCTTCAGCTTCTCAGTCTCAGCGACGATTTCCGCCTTGATCTCTTCCGCTATGGCATTCCCGTCTATTATCTCCGCCATGCTTACCTCCTAGCCAAGTTTCTCGTACGTTACCTTGACGACTTTGTCTTTGAGCTCCGCGGCCCGTGACAGTATATCTTGAATGCCCGTCCATTTCTCCTCGTTGAACGCGGTGTCCTTGATAGTGCCCAGGTTGATCTTCACGTTGAGCGCCGCGCACTGGGCCGCCGCGTCTGCCAGCAGCACGGCCACGCCGGCATCGCTCACCGCGTTCACGTTGCCGATGTCGGCCGCGACCTCGGACAGCTTTGCGACCTCGAGGCACTGCTCCGCGATCGCGTAAGGCACCATCGTCGCTTCCTTGCAGGCCGCCTGGATGGCATCGTTCCTGGCCGCCTTGTCCCCATCGGTCTCGCGGGGCATCTTGAACGCTTTTGCCAGGACCCCATAAACCTCGGTGTCCTCCTGGATCAGCTCCTGAAGCCTCCCGCGCACCTTCTCGGAATCCGCAACGAGCTTCTCGATCCGGTCCTGGACCCCGGCGTACTTCTCTTTGCCGGTTGTCAGGTTCGCGACCATGCTGACCAGGGCGGCGCCTATCGCCGCCGCCAGCGCGCTCGCAGACCCGCCCCCGGGCTCCGGCGAGCTCGACGCGAGCTTGTCGAGAAAATCTATAATCGGACCTTTTACGTACATCTAACCCTTCACCCCCTGAAGAACACTGTCCATGATCGCGCTGGTCGCCAGACGGGCCCCGGAATCCGCGCGGAGGGACCGCAGCGGCTTGCCTTCGACCTCCAGCGCGGTGATCTCCTCGTCCTCGGGGATCGTCCCCGCGAGCTCCATGCCCGTGTCAGCCGCCGCCTTGACGAGCGGCTCGGCCAACGTTCCTCTCACCCGCGACACGACCAGGCGTTCCTTGCCGACCTCGAGCTGCATCTCGTGAGCCAGCCCGCTGATCCTCGACGCCGTCTCCAGGCCCCGGCGGGAAGGGTCGCTCACAACGAAGAGAACGTCCAGCGCCCGCGTCGTCCTGCGGCTCAGGTGCTCCATGCCCGCCTCGTTGTCGATCACCACGTACTCGTAGTGCTCCTCGAGGCGGTCGATGAAGACGCGCAGCATATTGTTGATCGCGCAGTAGCAGCCAGGGCCCTCCTGCCTGCCCATGCTTATCAGGTCAAAGTCTTTCGTCTCGACCAGGGCCTGCTCGACCTGCATCTCCAGCAGCTCCTGCTTGGACATGCCCGCCGGGAGCAGGCTCTTCTTCGTCTTCTCGGTCATGTCCTCACGGACCGCCCCTATCGTCGTAGGCAGGCCGACCCCGAGGACGAGATCGAGGTTGCTGTTCGGGTCCGCGTCCACAGCGAGGACCGGCTTGAGCCCTTTATCCGTCAGGTACTCTACGATCAGCGCCGCGAAAGTGGTCTTGCCGGTGCCTCCCTTGCCGGACACGCCGATGGTAACCGTCAACTGGCTTCACCCCCGGGGGCGCTGCCGAGTTTCGCACGCTCGCGCGCCTCGGCGAGCCTTTCCATGACGGTCGGAAACTCCTGTATGTTCGTGTGTGGGAAGAACATCGCGGCCATGTACTGGTCCATGAACTTGTTGTTGGTAGAGAGCTCCAGGTAGGTCATCATGTTGGCGATGCGGTCCGCCTCGTTGATCAGGTTCTTGGAGAGGGCCATCAGGTAGCTGCCAAGCAGCGAGCCGTTTCCCATGAACTTGATCTTCTCCATGTCGACATCCGGAAGGAGGCCGATGATGATCGCCTTGTCGATCTCCAGGTAGCGCCCGAACGCGCCGGCGATCAGTATCTCCTCGACCATGTCCATGGTCATGCCGACTTCTTCGAGCAGGATGTTTATGCCGGCGAATATCGCCGCTTTCGCCCTCATGAGGTTGTCGATGTCAACGTCCGTTATGACGATGTCGCGGTTAGTTCCGCTCTCGTCGGCCCAAGCCAGGACGTACTCGCCGCCGACGTCGCTCTTGCGGACCCTCGGGGTCTCGAGGTCGGTGTTGATCTTGCCCCGCTCGTCCATGATGCCCGTGAGGAAGAGCTCGGCCAGGGTATCGATGAGCCCGGAGCCGCAGATCCCGACGGCCCTGCGGTTGCCCACTGTGATGATCATCGGCTCGAGGGTGATCTCGTTAATGCGCACCTGCTCGATAGCGCCGCGCGTGGCGCGCATCCCGTGCTTGACCCCGGCGCCTTCGAAGGCCGGCCCGGCCGAGCACGAACAGGTCATGAGCCACTCCTTGTTGCCGAGCGCCATCTCCCCGTTCGTCCCTATGTCTATATACAGGGTGATCTTCTCCGAGTTGAACATGCCCGAGGCGAGCACGCCCGCCACGATGTCCCCGCCAACGTATGAAGCCACGCACGGGGTGCACCGCATGTAGACGCCCGAGGCGATCCTGATGCCGATGTTGGACGCCTTTATCCAGGGGAAAAACTGGGCCACCGGTATGTACGGGTCGACCCTGATGAAGCGCGGGTCCAGCCCCAGCAGAAGGTGGATCATTGTCGTGTTGCCTGAGATCACCAGGTGGGTGATGCTGCAGAACTCCATGTTCGTCTTCTCGACGACCTGCTGGATCAGGTTCCAGATCGTGGTGACCGCCGAGGCCTGGAGCTTGGCCAGCCCAGTCGACCTGGTGGAATAGATGATCCTCGTGATGATGTCCTCGCCGTAGGAGATCTGGCCGTTGTAGTCCGACGCCTCCGCCGTGACCTCGCCCGTCTGCAGGTCGACGAGCTGCACTGAAACGGTGGTCGTGCCAAGGTCGACCGCGAGGGCCGCCTGCCGTGGGGAGGTGTCGCCCTTCTCGATACGCACCGCGCGCAGCTCCTGCCCCCGGTCGAGCACGGTGACCGTGACGTCGAAGCTCGCGGCCCGAATGAGGCTGGGCAGCGTCTGGAGCATCGGGTAGTCGATCACGACGTCCTTGAGGCCGGCGAGCCTCGAGAGCTCGCGCTTGATGCGCTCGGCGTCGCTGAGGTTGTCCTCGAGGGTCGGCTTGTCGAGCACGAGATGGAACTTGGTGGTCGGGGGGTTCAGCTCCCACTGCGGGAGACGCTCGGCCCAGTCCTTGGCCGATAGGGTGTAGCCCTTTAGCGGTATCGGCGGCCTTCGCGTGAGGGCGCTCTTGTCGCCGAGCTGCGTCTCGATTGGCACCCGGACGTCGGCGTCGCTCTCGATAGTCGCCGAGCAGGCCAGAACGTAGCCGCGCTTGACCTCCTCCTCGGAAAGCTTGACCGCCAGCTTCTGCTTGACCTCGCCCTTCTCGACTATCACGCGGCACTTGCCGCAGTAACCCTCGCCGCCGCACGAAGCGTTGATGTGCACGTCGGCCTTCATCGCCGCCCGAAGGAGGTTTTCGCCCTTATCCACTTCGATGCAGCGGTTCTCCGGGTAGAAACAGACTCTGACTTTTTCCATTATCGCTCTTTAGACCCCTGAACCTGCGTCGGCGCCACCGGGGTCCGACCGGTGGCGCATCCTGAAAACTGGCACGTATCAAGACTTGTGCGCCATCGGTGCCTGAGCCCGGTGGCGCACTGTCTCTTTCTTCGGGAATCTTCAGCCTAGAACAGGCCTACAATCCTGCCGCCCTCTACGAGGTCGACCTTGTTGCCGGCCGGCTCGGAAGGCAGACCCGGCATGGTCCTCATCTCGCCACAGAGCGGGTAGAGGAAGCCAGCGCCGATCGTCGGCCGGATAGCCCTGATGGGCAGGCGCCATCCCGTCGGACGGCCCTTGAGGTTCGGGTCGTGCGACAGCGACAGGTGCGTCTTCGCCATGCAGAGCGGGAGCTTGTCGAAGCCTTCATCGGTGAAGCGCTTGATATCGGCCTCCGCCACCGGCGAATAGTCCACCCCGTCCGCGCCGTAGATCTTGGTCGCAATGGTCTCGATCTTCTCCTTGATGGAAGCGTCGAGGTCGTACAGGTACTTGAAGTCCTTGGGCATGTCGCATGCCTTGACGACGGCCTCCGCGGCCTCCTTGCCGCCCTCGCCGCCCTTTGCCCATACCTCGATCGGCTCGCAGAAGTCGGCTCCGGCCTTCAGTGCGAGGTCCTGAACCAGGGAGACTTCCTTGTCGGTGTCAGACGTGCGGCGGTTGACCGTGACGACTACCGGAAGGCCGAACAGCTTCATGTTCTCGACGTGCTTTACCAGGTTCTGGCAGCCCGCCTCGAGGGCCGGCATGTTCTCGGCCGCCTGGAGCTTCTCGTCGATTTTCTTGCCCGGCTTGGCCTCGAAGGCTCCGCCGTGCATCTTGAGCGCGCGGATGGTGCTGGTGATGACCACGCAGTCCGGGGTGATCCCGTACTTCTCGAGCACCCTGACCTTGATGTCCATCATCTTCTCGGCGCCGCAGTCGGCCCCGAACCCACTCTCGGTGAAAACATAGTCGCAGAGCTTCGTGGCGATGAGGTCCTCGACCACCGAGTTGTTGCCCTGCGCGATGTTCGCGAACGGGCCGCCGTGCATGAAGCAGGCATTCCCTTCGAGGGTCTGAATGAGGTTCGGCTGCATGGCGTCCTTGAGCAGGACGGCCATCGAGCCCGCACACTTGAGGTCGGTTGTCGTAACCGGCTTGCCGTCATACGTGTAGGCGACCACGATCCTGGCGAGCCTCTCCTTGAGGTCCTGCAGGTTCTCCGCAAGCGCCAGAATCGCCATGACCTCGGACGCGACCGTGATGTCGAAGCCCGTCTGGCGGGGATAGCCGTTCTGCTTTCCGCCAAGGCCTATCACTATGTCGCGCAGGGCGCGGTCGCTGATGTCGACGACGCGGCGCCAGGAGATCGTCATGGGGTCGATGTTGAGCTTGTTGCCCAGGAGGATGCTGGTGTCGATGTAGGCCGCGCAGAGGTTGTTCGCAGCCCCTACCGCGTGGATGTCGCCGGTGAAGTGGAGGTTCAGGTCCTCCATCGGGACCACCTGGCTATATCCGCCACCCGCGGCACCGCCCTTGATGCCGAAGACCGGGCCCATGCTCGGCTCGCGGATGTTGATGATGCTGCTCCTGCCGATCTTGTTCATGGCCTCGGTGAGGCCTATCGAGGTAACGGTCTTACCCTCGCCCAGCGGCGTCGGGGTGATCGCGGTGACGTCGATGTACTTGCCGGTCGGCCTGTCTTTCAGCCTGTCGATGACGTCCAGGTGCACCTTCGCCTTGTACTTGCCGTAAAGCTCCAGGTCGTCTTCCTCGAGGCCGATCTTCTTGGCGATCTCTACGATCGGCTGCATCTTCGCCGCTTGAGCGATGTCAAGGTCACTCGGAACTGCTGCCATTGCCCCTCCTTAACGATTCAATGCCATCTCTAGCAAGACCCCTTGGCGGGGTCGGATCCAACAAATTCCTCAAGTTCCCGTGTCGGTTTGTGCATCATCTCCTTTCGGTACGGATTTCACTAAAAGGACATGTTTGCAGTCTAATATCTGCGCACAAAAATATAGCCTCCATATTGGAGGCACCACGCGAGATTATATAGTGCAAGACTAATCTATTGCAAGCGACATTCTCCCGAGCGGCGGTCTCCAGGCCCCTCGATTCGCCCGGCCGGAGCGGGCGGTCCCTGCAGTGCCGCCGCGTTGACGGAGCAACCCCTATGTGATTGAGTTTATAGCGCTTTTTCACGCTTACGAACCTGGAGAATTGTCTACAAGGGGGCTAAATATGGCAGAAGAAGGAAAATTCGACGTCGTAGTCATCGGCGCGGGCCCGGGGGGCTACCCGTCGGCCATCAGGGCCGCTCAGCGCGGCGCGACGGTCGCGGTGGTCGAGAAGGAGAAAGTCGGGGGCACCTGCCTGAACTGGGGCTGCATCCCCACCAAGACCCTCCTCGCCTCCACGGAACTCATCGCGCATGCCCGTGAAGCCGAGAAGTTCGGGGTCAAGATCAGCGGCATCGAGGCCGACTGGCCCGCCATGATGGAGCGCAAGCAGTCCGTGACCGACACCCTGGTCGGCGGGATACTCCAGCTCCTGAAAGCGAACGGCATCGAGCTCGTGAACGGGGCCGCATCAATCAACTCGGACAAGAATGTTGTCGTGAAGACCGCGGACGGCGAGCGCGTGCTCGAGGCCGGCAAGATTATAATCGCAACCGGCTCGGACCCCGCCGAGCTTCCGACCTTCGACTTCTCGCAGCAGGCGGTCATGACTTCCACGGACGCCCTGGCCCTCGACCACATCCCAAAGAGCCTCATCATTGTGGGCAGTGGCGTGATCGGCAGCGAGTTCGCCTGCGTGTTCTCCACGCTGGGCACCGAGATCGTGATGCTCGAGCTCATGGACCGCATGCTCCCGACCGAGGACAGTCGCATCGCCAAGCAGATGAAGAGCACGTTCCGCAAGATGGGTGTTGACGTCCGCACCAAGACGACCGTTGAGGAGGTGCTCGAGTACAGGCCTGACGGCATCAAGGTCAAGCTCTCCTCGGGCGAGGAGCTCGAGGCCGAGAAGCTCCTGGTCTCGATCGGGCGCAAGTTCAACTCCGCCGGGTTGGGGCTCGAGGAGCTCGGGGTGGAGACGGACGAGCGCGGCCGCATCATCGTCGACCAGGCCATGGAGACCAGCGTCGACGGCATATTCGCCTGCGGAGACGTCGTCGGCGGGATCCTGCTCGCGCACACGGCCACCTTCGAGGGCCTCGTGGCCGCTGAGAACGTGACCGGCGGAAACGCCACCATGAACTACCACGTCGTCCCTGCATGCATCTTCACGACCCCCGAGATCGGCAGCGTCGGCCTCAACTCCGACAGAGCCACCGAGCAGGGCCTCGACGTGAAGATCAGCAGGTTCTCCTTCGGCGCGCTGGGCAAGGCGCTCGCGATGGGCGAGGACTACGGATTCGTCCAGCTGGTGATAGACGCGAAGACCGACCTCGTCCTTGGCGCCCAGATCATGGGCCCGCACGCGTCTGACCTGGTGCACGAGGTCGCCGTGGCGATGCACATGGGCGCGACCTCGGCGGACATCGCCAACACGATCCACGCGCACCCCTCGCTTCCCGAGGCGATCATGGAAGCTGCCGAGGCGGCGCACGGCAAGGCGATACACGTGGCTCCACCGAAGAAGAAGTAAACTGGATCCTTTCGGAAGCTGACAACGGCGCTCCCGGGAACGGGGGCGCCGTTTCCTTTCAGCGGTTCAGGTCCTCGATGACCAGCTCGGCGACCATGTCCTCCCTGCCGGCGAGGTAATGGTCGGTCGAAGGCAGGACCATTATGTCGTCGATGCCCCGGGCGACCGCGCAGGCGAACGCCTCCAGGAAATCCAGCGGGCAGAACTGGTCGTTCGCTCCTATGACGAAGTGCTTTTCCGCCCTTGATGCCGCGATACTGTCGGCGTACGGCTTCCAGTCGTAGAGCATCAGCGGCGGCGCGATCGCAACGCAGGCTCTCGCCGGCACGCCCTCGGCCAGCGCGAGCAGGCACATCCACGCGCCGAACGACCATCCCGACAGGCTCACGTCCGAGTCATCGACGTCAGCCAGCGAGCCCAGGAACCCGGCAGCGGCGGCAACGTCGCCCGGCTCTTCCAGCCCGTCCGTGAAGTGGCCCCCGCTGGCGCCGACTCCTCCGAAGTTGAACCGGAGCACGGCGAAACCCGCCTTCACCATCCTGAAATCCATGATCTCCAACAGCCCGATATCCATCTCGCCGCCGCCAGCAGGATGCGGGTGGCACACGACCACCGCCGGCGCGAGTCCTTTGCGGTCGGGCAGGCTCAAGAGGCCCTCGAGCTCGACCTCCCCCGACGGCCTCTTCGATACAAAAGTCACTTGCTCAGCCATGGAGTCTCTTCCGTTCCGTCGTCCGGTCTCAAACAAGAGGCCGGCCCCTTGAGGCCGGCCTCGAGCTTGTCTTACTGTCTCAGAATTTCACCTTGATCAGCTGCAGCGGACAGGCATCGACGCAGAACCCGCACAGGATGCAGCGGTCCTTGTCGAGCCCGAGCTCCCAGCCCGGCTCGGTGAGCTTGAGCGCGCGCGGCTGGCACACGGCGGTGCACGCGCCGCACGAGATGCACAGGTCCTCGTCCAGCTCGATGTCGGTGATCGCGTCCTCGACCTGCACCCCGACGTCCTTCAGGTGCTGGACGCCAGCGTTGATCTTCTTGCCTTCGCCCTCCAGCTCGACCAGCATGCGGCCGATCTCACCCTCGTGGATCTCGGCTCGCAGTATGTTTGTGATGACGTCGTACTCCCTGACCATGAGAGAGACGACCGGGCGCTCGACCACCTCGGGAGGGAACGTGAGGACCAACCTTTTCTTCGCCATTTAGATCCCCTCCTCTTCCCTGATCTCCAGTGGCAGCGTGACGCCCTCGGTCGACAGCGGCTCGAGCGGTTGCGTCAGCTGGAACAGGCCCTCAGCTATCCAGGCCTTCAACTGGGCCGCGATCTGCCTGGCCACCTTCATGCTCGAGAGCGGCGCGGTGGCCACCTTCTTGCCGGCGAGCTCGATCGACCCGCTGCGCAGCTCCCGGTAGTTCACGCGCCTTATCGGGTCACGCGACCTGGTCTGCTGGCTGTAGTCGAAGACGGCGGTCTCGATGTCGCCGTCGGCGACGCCCGCGTACTGTGCCATCTCCTCGTCGAGGATCGGTATCGGGATGCCGACCCCGACGTAGAGGCTCACGCCGTACCTGTGGAACCGCGCGCCGCGGATGAACCGCGAGTCCATCTTCTTGAGGTCTCCGATGAGCGCCAGGCTGCCAGCCGGCCCGACCGGCGTCCCGCCCGGCGAGCGCTCCACTTTGCCCTTGTGCTGGGTGCCCTCCCAGGCGACGTATCCAGCAGTGCCGCCGAGGAAGATGCGCGTCCCCATCCCTATGGTCCGGAAGAGCGGGTCATTGAGCAGCGGGCTCAACTGACCGGCGCTGCAGTAGGTCGCGTTGCCGAACTTCGGCAGCAGCACGCCCATGTACGTGTATATGGTCCGTTCGGAGCCGTTGGTCGCGCACGCGTAGTTCTGGTACGCGTTCCTCGGGTCGAACAGGTACGCCTGGTTGACCGTGTCCTTGTTGATCCAGGTCTCGATCTCCTTGCGCGGGTAGCAGTCCGTCCCCTGGGCGGTGCTTCGCAGGCGCACGTTCTTTCCCTCTATGAGGTCCTGGATGACGTGTGCCCCACCGTAAGTCATCCCTTCGGTCTCAGAGATCGCGGTCGCGCCGATGTAGACGTCGACGGCGGCCAGGTCCGCGCAGACCGGCACGTCGTTCAGCCAGACCTTGCTCATCTTTATAGGGGGCTCGCTGTGGCCGAAGTTGACGAACGCTCCCGAGGAGCACATCGGCCCGAAGGTCCCCGTCGTGACTACGTCCACCTTGCGGGCGGCGGCGGCGGCGCCCTCGGACTTCACGAGCTCTGTCATCTCGTCGGCGGTCACCACGACCGCCTCGCCTTTCCTGATCTTCTCGTTGATCTCCTCGTAGGTCTTGGCCACAATCTCACCTCCCTGATCGGTTGCTACAACATTGTAGCCGAACTACAAAACAAAAAAGCCCATCATCCCGATGGGGACGAAAGGCTTGCCTCCGTGGTACCACCCCACTTCGCCCGGGCCTCGCGGCTCGAGCCTCTCCGGGTACTACCCACGCGTGTGGGGCATACCCTGGTCCTGTAACGGGGACTCCCGCCCGGTTCTACTCACCGCTCTGCGGCTTTCTTCCGGGAGCTCCAGGGCCATGTTCGAGAAGGCCTGCGGCGCCGGCTCCCACCGTCCCGGCTCGCTTCTGCCCGACTTCTCCTCTACTCATCCCTGTCAACGCTCGCGCACTAACGGATTTCAAAGGTTCGTATCGTGGGTAAACCCTACCAAATCACTGGTGTTCATGTCAAGACGCTTGCGCGCGCACTGTTACAATGTTGAAGGAACTCACGGCCGCCAGGAAGAATCAAACACGCATGACATCTGACAGAGACAGAATCAGTCCCCGCACCAGAGCCTGGCTGCTGGCCATCATCGCGGCGGCGAGCGGGCTCGTCTACTGGTTGCTGGTTTCCGTCGCCCTCAATCCGAAGCTCTCGCTCATATACGACGTCAAGGGCGCGCGCTACGGCGGGCCGATCACCTGGCCGGCCAGGTGGTTGCACCTGGCGAGCATCACTCCTCTCACGCGGACATGGCTGTTCACATTCATGATCGCGGGTGTCGTTCTCCTGTGGCTGGCGGCCATCTACCTCGTGCGGCGAGACAACAGAAAGGCGCTCACCGCGATTATCCTGGTCGGCTTCGGATTGTTCGCCGCGATGTTCCTGTTCACGCCGCTCTTCCAGTCGAAGGACATCTTCAGCTACATATTCCACGGCAGGGCGATGTCCGTCTATCACTCGAACCCCTACCTGCTGATTCCGCACGCGAGGCCGCACGACGTGGTGTACCCACTGGTCGGCTGGAAGTTCAACGCGAGCGTATACGGGCCCGTCTTCAACTACTTCTCGTGGATCATCACCAAGGTCGCGGGGAACAACATCGTATCGAACATCTTCGGTTTCAAGTTCGTCGCTTTCCTCGGCTACGCGGCTTGCCTGCCGATGATCTACTGGCTCACCCGACGCATCTCTCCGGGCAAGGAGAACATGGCGCTGGCGATCTCGGCCTGGTGCCCGATACTGGTCATGCACGTCCTTGGAGGCGGCCACAACGACGCCCTGATGGCGGCTTTCGTCATCGGCGGGTTCCTCCTCTACCGGAAGGGGTACCTCCTGACCGGCATCGCGGTCGTGACGTGCGGGGCGATGATCAAGATTGTCGGAGTGCTCGCGCTCGTGCCGATGCTTGTCCTCTACGTGCGCGACAAGCGGGGCGCGCCGCTGAAGCGGCTGGTCGCCGGAGGGGCGACGGCCATAGGTGTCGTGGTGCTGCTCTACCTGCCGTTCCTGCAGTCTCTCAAGATCTTCAATTCCACGAGTCACATGACGAAGCTCTACTCGGCCTCCGCGATACCGAGGCTGTTCAGCGCATTCTACGAAGGCGTCCTCACCCGGGGCGGCATGTCACTGGTTCACGCGACCACAGTGGCAGAGGGCAGGGTACACCTGGTGTTTCTCGGGATTGCCGTCGTCATCGGGATCCTCCTCCTGTTGAGGGTCAAGGATTATTACTCGATGGTCCTTTGCGCGGCGGCTCTTTCCCTGGTGTTCTGCTTCACCTCGACGTACATCCTGCCATGGTACCTCGTGCTCGGCCTCCTGCTCGCCTCCATGACCGGCTGGAACATCACCACCGGCGTCCTCGTAGGCTCCGCCGCGGTCTTCTCCTTGTTCCGCATCCCCGGCCCGGCCAGCGAGAGCCCCAACCTCTACACGGCGCTGCCGTTCCTCCTGCTGTTCATCGGCTGGATCTTACTCAACGCGGCGGTCGAGCTGAGGAAGGCCAGGTCAGGCAAGGCCACCGCCGTGCCCGTGCTCGAGCCGCTGGAGAGAACCATCGTCGAAGACTGAGAAAGACAGGCGAAACATCGACATGTCCCCCTTGTAATCGGTTATTATATTTGCGCACGCATTGGGGTTTAGCCCTAGAGCTTTCAAGGAGGGGTTTCCATGGCTATGGTCGAGTGGTTCGAGTTCCAGGTTCCCGGCAAGGTCATCTGCGCGGAACACTGCGTGGACAGCATAGGCGCCGAGATGGACAAGATAGGCGGGAACAAGGCCCTTCTCGTCACCGACGTCGGCGTCGAGAAGGCGGGCCTCTGCCAGATCGTCATGGACGGGATGGAGAGCGGCACGGGCGAGATCGTGGGCGTGTTCAACGAGGTCCCGCCCAACTCGGAGATCCAGATCGTCCAGAAGTGCTATGGCATGGCCAAAGAGAAAGGCGCCGACTCGATCATCTCCGTCGGGGGCGGCAGCTGCATCGACACGGCCAAGGGCGCCACGCTCCTCATGGTCGAGGGCGGCGAGCTGCTCGACCACCAGAGCGCGGTCTACACACCCACAGGCGCGATGCCCCCGCACATCGCGATCCCGACGACCGCCGGGACCGGCTCCGAGTCCACCTTCGCCGCGGTCATCGCCGACCACGAGCAGATGATGAAGCTGATCTTCCAGGGCCCCGACCTCGCGCCGACGGTCGCGATGCTCGACCCGATAATGACCAAGACCCTTCCACCTCACCTGACCGCTTCCACCGGGATGGACGCCCTCACCCACTGCATCGAGGCCCTCCACTCGGAGATGCACGAGCCGATCTGCGACGGGCTCGCGCTCTACGCCATCAAGATCATCAAGGACTACCTCCTGCGCGCCTACAAAGACGGCGGTGACATCGAGGCCCGCACCTACATGCTGATAGCCGCGAACATGGGCGGAGTCGCGTTCGCCAACGCCTTCGTCGGCATCATCCACGCGATGGCCCACTCGGTCGGCGGCAAGTTCGGCGTCCCTCATGGAGTCGCCAACGCGATACTGCTGCCTTACGGCATGGAGTTCAACCTCCGCTACGTGGAGGAAGGCGTGCCCGAGAAGTACCGTATGGTCGCCGAGGCTCTCGGTCTGGACGTTCACGGAGACGACGATGTGACCGCGTCGCGCAAGGCCATCGAATGGCTCAGGGGCCTGACCATGGAGCTCGCGCTTCCCCAGAAGCTGAGCGAGGTCAACGTGCCTGCTGACGGGCTGGACGCAGTGACCGACGACGCAATGATCGACGGCTCGATGTTCAACAACCCCGGAGAGCCCGAGTACGAGGAAGTCCTGGACCTCTTCAACCAGGCTTACTAGCAGGCGCCCCCCGAGGGGCCCGCTGCCGGAACATCCGCGCCAGGATTGGCGCGTCTCGATAGTATGGCGAATAGCGCCATGGCTGGTTCTGCTTTTACTGCGGCCGACGCGCCGCATTTGTTGAAGCGAACGGATGGGGCCGGGAGACCGGCGGCGGTTGAGTCCTCGGAGGTGGTACCTGTGGCGATGCCCGAATACTACGAGTTTTACCATCCCACCAAGGTCATGTTCGGTGCCGGGCTGAAGGAGGACATCGGCGCCGAGGCCGAGGCCGTCGGCGGCACCAAGGTAATGCTGCTCACGGACAAAGGGATCCTTGGCGCCGGGCTCGTTGATACGGTCAGGGACAGCCTGGAGAACAGCGAGGTCGACCTCGTGCAGGTCTACTCGGACATCCCCGTGAACTCCGAGGTAGAGGTGTGCAAGGAGATCGCCGCGATCGGCCGCGAGAACGAAGTCGACTGCCTCGTATCTATCGGCGGCGGCAGCGTGATCGACACGGCCAAGGGCGTGAACATCCTGCTCGGCGTCGGGGGCGATCTTCTCGAGGACTGGCAGGGCACCTACCTGGTCCCGCAACCCCTCAAGCACCACATCGCGATACCCACCACCGCCGGCACCGGCGCCGAAGTCAGCCTCGGGGCCGTCATCAAGCACACGCCCGGGGGGGTGAAGGTCACCTTCAACAGCAAGTACCTGCTTCCTGACGTGGCGGTCCTCGACCCGACATTGACGACTTCGCTGCCGCCGTTTCTCACGGCGGCTACCGGCATAGACGCCTTGACCCACGCAGTCGAGGCGTTCACTAGCCTGGAGCACCAGCCCCCGTCCGACGCCTTCTGCACGTACGCGATACAGGCGATCTTCGAGAATCTTCCGCGCGCTTTCGAGGACGGGAGCGACCTGGAGGCCAGGGGCGCGATGCTCGTGGCCGCCAACCTCGCCGGCTCCGCCCTGTCGCACACCCTCTCGATCGGGGCCTGCCATGCCATGGCCCATGCCGCCGGAGGCCTGAGCCCGGTGAGCCACGGGGTCGCGAACGCGATAATCCTGCCGAGCGTGATGAGGTTCAACTGCGAGGCGGCGGTGGACCGCTTCGCGGCTCTCGCGCCGTTTGTGGGCGTCAACGCCGCCGGGATGAGTGAAGCCGAGACAGCCGTTAGTGTCGTGGATTCCATCGCGAGCTTCATCGCGTCCTTCGGTCTCCCGAAGACGCTCAAGGAGGTCGGGGCCGATCCCTCCCTCGCCGAGCGCATGGCGGAGGAGGCCATGGGCGACGGCCAGATGTACGGGAACCCGCGAGAGGCTGAGTACGAGGAGATCCTCGGGCTCTACAGGGACCTGCTGCCGTAGAACTTATCCCGTTCGCCAGAAAAAAGTGGACAGTGAACGACGACGTCCTCGCTTCAGGCCACGATGTCGAGGGCACCCTTGATTATCTCGGCCGTGAACGGGCCTTCGCCTATGACCTCGCCGTCCGCCTGCAGGACCATCCTGTCCTCGGAGATGACCTTGACCTTGCTGCCTCGCAGGACCATCACCGATTTGTCGGTTATGTGGGTCCCCTTGTAGACAGCGGGCACGTTCTTCGCCATCTTCAATTTCGCGATGCCCTTCTGGAGGGTGGAGTGCGAAGGCGCCGGGGTGCCCAGCGGCTCGTCGATGGTCGGTTTGCCGTAGCCCGCGCCGATTATGACTATGTCGAACAGCCCGTCGTCGCAGATCGCGTCGGGGGCGATGCACATCTTCCCACCGAAGAAGCGGCAGTTCGCGATGACGCAAGTTGTCGCCAGGACCCTGTAGACCTTGTCGTCCACGTGCAGCTCGACGTCCTTCTCCTTGTAGCTGGCGTACGTGACCAGCAGGCTCAACAAGTAGGTGCCCAGGCCGCCGACGGTTTTCGCCACACGCTCCGGCATGTTGTTTGCCCTCTCCGTGACCTCGCCGTCGAAGCCGAGCCCGGCAATGTTCGCGAAGTAGCCCGTGCGCACTCCGTCGGCCGCCCGGTACTCCATCCAGCCGATGTCGATCGATCGCTTCTTGCCCGAGACGAGGAACGACGCCGCGGTCACCCAGTCCTGTGGAATATCCAGGGTCCGGCAGAAGTCGCTGCCCCTGCCCGTCGGGATGATGCCCATTTTCGGACGCTTGTCCCGCTCGACGGCCATCAGGCCGTTGGTCACCTCGAAGACCGTGCCGTCACCCCCGACGACCACCACCATCCCGTAGCCGTCAATAGCGGCCTGGCGGGAGATCTCGATCGCGTGCTCGGGGCGCTCGGTGAACTTGAAGTCGAAATCAAGCCCCAGGTCGCGCAGGGTGGTGATCAGCTCGTCCCATATCTTGACCACCTCGCCGGTGCCGGCGACGGGGTTCACGACCAGCATCGCGCGGGAAACGTTGGGGCTCACTTCCGGGGCCGATTTCCTGGAGGCCTTCGCCGTCTTCTTCTTTCTGCTGAGCCCTTTGCTCTTTGGCGTGCGGGGTTTATCGTCGGGCACATGGACCACCCTCTCAATGCCTGGATCGCGTGAGAACTACGGATCGGTCGTCCGCCGGCATGCTCGTTGGAGGATCGGGGCCAGCGGAGCACACGGATTATAGCACAGGGCCCGGCTGGCCCGGCTCGCTCCGCCGCGCCTACCGAGCGCGCAGGGTTGCGCCCATCGGCGTGTTATTATGTGTCCGGTCAGAACGCGTTCCGGCCGCGATCGTGCCGGCCCGGTACAATTGAAACCTCCGGGTTGTTAGAATGTATCGGATACACAGGCCTCGCGTCCGCCACAACAGTCAGTAATACCTATTACAGGAGGCAACTATGCTCAGCATGGACAATGTCACCGCCTGGGGAGCCAAAGGCTTCGCTTCCATCGCCAGGCTGCCGAAGTTCGATACATGGAAGAAAGGCGAGCCGCTGAAGATACTGCTCGTCGGCTACAACGGGAAGAGGAACACCGGCGCCGACGTGAGGGTCTGCGAGATGGTCAAGCAGTATTACCGGGTCCTGGGCGACGACAAGATCAAGATCAGCGTCCTCACCCTCGACATACCGATGACCGAGGTGTACTTCCAGCCACCGACCGAGCAGATCCAGTTCAGCACCATCTTCTTCAAGGACCTGCTGGACGCGTGCAACACGCACCACATGGCCGTCCTTTGCGAGGGCAGCACCCTCAAGAGCAAGTTCGCGAACGCGCTGACGCTGTTCTTCTGCGAGGCCGCCGGCATCATGAAGAAGCAGGGCAAGCCTTGCTTCGCCTACGGCTCCGAAGCCGGCGATATGGACCCGTTCGTGAAGAAGCTCGCGTCCGACCTTTGCAGCGACACCTACTTCATCGCGCGCACCGAGGAGTCCCTCAAGATCGTGCAGGCGATGGGCCTGAAAGGCCACATGGGCACGGACACCGCGTGGACCTTCACGCCCGCCCCCCCCGAGTGGGCGGAGAACGAGCTCAAAGAGAAGACCGGCTGGGACGGCAAGAAGCCGGTCCTGGGCGTCGCGATAATCAACCCGTTCTGGTGGCCGGTGTCGCCGAGCCTTACCAGGCTCGCGCAGGCCACCGTAAACAAAGAGTGGGACTACCACATGGAGAAATACTATTTCTTCAGTGACTCCCCGGAGCGCAGGGCGGCCTTCGACAAGTACGTGAAAGCCCTTGCGGACGGCGCGAACTACTTCTGCGAGAAGTACGACGCGCACGTCATCGCGATCGGCATGGAAGCCCTCGACCTGGACGCCTGTGAGCGCTTCACCTCGCAGATCAAGACGCCGACCGGCATCTTCTCGTCGAAGTTCTATGACGGGTTCCAGATGGGCTCGGTCCTGCACAAGCTCTCGATGCTCGTGACGTCGCGCTACCACGCCCGCGTGCTCTCCTCGACGGGCGGCGTGCCTTCCATCGCAGTGTCGATGGACGAGCGCCTGTTCAACATATTCAACGAGTGCGGGCACATCGAGGACTACTACCTCAAGACCGACGACCCCGACCTCGGGAACAAGCTCGAGGCGACCCTGGACAAGTGCTGGGAAAACCGCGAGCAGGTCTCGGACGAGATCAAGTGCTCGATCCCCGGCTACCTGAAGACCATGTCCGAGATGGGCAAGTTCTTCCGCGGCTGGGTCTCGGAGCAGCTCCCGGGGATCGAGTTCGGCCCGGAGCCGACGGACTGGCTCGGTTACCTGCCCGAGCTGAACCCGGGGCTCAAGGCGATTGTCGCCGAGAAGGGCAAGTAGCCCCGGCGGAAATACATAAGGCGGAGAAGGCGACGGGAGGACAGAATGCTGACAATGGACAATCTGATCGCGTGGGGAGTCGAGGGCACCACGGCCCTTGCTACGCTTCCGAAGTTTGAGACCTGGAGGAAGGGCGAGAAGCTCAAGATCCTCCTCGTCGGCTACAACGGAAAGCGCAACACCGGCGCGGACGTTCGCGTGGCCGAGATCGTGAGGCAGTTCAACAGGATCCTGGGAGACGACAATGTGGAGATCACAGTCCCGACCCTCAACCCTGACCTGACCCAGGTCTACTTCGACCGCGAGGCGCGCCTGAGCAAACTGAACACGATCTTCTTCAAGGACGTGCTCGACCTGTGCTCGCACAACCACATCGCGGTCATCTCCGAGGGCAGCACGCTCAAGAGCCAGTTCGCGAACGCTCTCACCCTCTACTTCTGCGAGGCCGCCGGTGTGATGAAGAAGCAGGGCAAGCCGTGCCTGGCTTACGGCTCTGAAGCCGGCAGGATGGACGACTTCGTGAAGAAGCTCGCGTCGAAGATGTGCGACGAGACTTATTTCATCGCAAGGACCGAGGCCTCCCTCGAGATCATCGAGTCGATGGGCCTCAAGGGCCACGTCGGCGCGGACACCGCATGGACGTTCACGCCGGCGCCGAAGAGCTGGATCGAAGATGAGCTCCGCGAGAAGACGGGCTGGGACGGCAAGAAGCCCGTTATCGGCGTCGCCTGCATCGACCCGTGGTCGTACCCGGTGAAGCCGAACATCTCCAAGACGCTCAAGTCGGCCTGGACGCACAACTGGGAGAACCACTACGAGAAGGTCTACTTCTTCACCGCGTCCGAGCGGCAGGGCAAGTACCCCGCATACCTGAAAGGCCTGGCGGACGGGGTCAACAACTTCCGCAAGAACAACGACGTACACCCGGTGATAGTCGGCATGGACTGGACGGACCTCGATGCCTGCACCGACCTTCAGAAGCTCATAGACGGCAAGCCCTACATCTTCAGCTCCCGCTTCTACGACGGCTACCAGATGACCGCGGCGCTGCATTCGCTCTCGATGCTCATCACGTCGAGGTACCACGCGCGCGTCCTGTCGATGACCGGCGGCGTCCCGTCGATCGCAGTCTCGCTCGACGAGCGCCTGTACAACATCTACAACGAGTGCGGCCAGCTCGACGACTATTACCTCAAGACCGACGAGCCGGACCTCGCGGGGAAGCTCGAGCCCATGATGGACAAGATCTGGGCGAACCGCGAGCAGGTCTCCTCGGACATCCGACGGCAGGTGCCGAGGTACCTCAAGCAAGTCGCGGAGATGGGCAAGTTCTTCCGGGGGTACGTCGCCGAGCAGTTCCCCGGCATCGAGCTCGCGCCCGAGCCGTCCGACTGGCTGGGTTACCTCCCGGAGCTGTACGACGGCCTCGAGAAGATAGTCAAGGAAGCAGGGTAACTCACTTGATGAACCTCCCGGGAGGTACGGATGGCTGCTGATGTCATAGTCGTCGGTGCCGGGTGGGGTGGGCTGACCACCGCCGCCATCCTCGCTCACAACGGGCTCGACGTGCGCGTGCTGGAAGCCACGGGACACATCGGCGGACGGTCCGCGTGCGACCGCAAGGACGGATTCATAGTCGACTACGGTATACACATCATCGGCTACGAGTCTCAAGGGCCGGCGGCCAAGGCGCTTCGCGAGATAGGGTATGACATCGAGTTCACTCACTACACAAAGCCCGTGCTTTACCTCGACGGCGAGTTCGTCCCCATGCCGACCGGGACCCCCGCATTTTTGAAGTCGCGCATGTTCTCGTTCACGGACAAGATAATACTGGGGCACGGCCTGCGCCGGCTGCTCATGGCCAGGTCGGAGAAGCTCGAGGACACGCCGCTGGTCGACAGGATCGCTGGCTTGAGCAGAAAGCCGGTGAGAGACTTCTTCCGCGTGCTGTGCTCGACCGGGCTCGTCACTCCGGACATCGAAGTCGCGAGCGCGGGCGAGTTCTCTAAATTCATGAAGCGCGCGATGACTGCTCGCGAGCAGGTCTCTTACCCCGTCGGGGGGATGGCCCAGATAAACGAAGCCCTGGCGGCCAAGATCGGCGAGTCCGGCGGCATAACGTTCAACAGCCGGGTCAAGAACATCGAGATCGAGGACGGCCGCGTCGGCAAGGTGAAGGTCCACGACGAGGAGCTCGAGGCGCGCGCGGTCGTGGCCGCGGTCCCCGTCCAGAAGCTGCCGGAGCTGACTGACGGCGGGCTGCCGGCCGACCTGAAGCAGAAATGCTCGTCCCTGATCCCGACTTCCGGGATCTCGATCGACCTGTGCCTGGGCAAGAAGGTTTCCGACATCGATTCGTTCATTGTCAGCACCGACCCGATCACGATGGGCCAGTTCACCTCGAACATCGATCCGACCACCGCGCCGGAAGGCAAGCAGCTCGCGACCTTCTTCTACCCCCTCCCCCAGGCGATAATCAACGACCGGGCGCTCCTGGACGAGGAGCAACGGCGGTTCCTTGAGCTCCTGGAGAAAATGTTCCCGGGCATCATGGACAACGTCGAGTGGGAGAGAGTCCTCCGGATGAAGCTGGTGGACGGCTTCGAGCCTCGCATCGCCCAGACCGCCAAGGACAGGCCCGGCGTGCGCGTCGACGGCGTCGACAACCTCTTCCTCTCGGGCGACTGTGTCGGCGTCCCCGGCAAAGGGGGCGACGTCGCTTTCACGTCCGGTATCGCCGCGGCGCACGCCGTCCTCGACTACCTCAAATAAGGCCATGTAGTGGATGACAACGAAAGCGACCTGATCCTCACCGGCGAGCGCACCCTTCCCGGCATCTCCCGCGAGAACTACTGGTACGTGCGGCACGTGGTCGCCTACGAGCGCGTGCTGGACGCCTGCCGGGGCAAGCGCGTCATAGACATCGGGTGCGGTGAGGGGTACGGCCCCTCGATCCTGGGCCAGGTGGCAGAGAAGGTGCTCGGCGTGGACATCGCTCCCGAGGTCGTCGAGCACGCGCGCAGGGTGTACGGCTCACAGTCCGTCGCGTTCGAGGTCATGGACGTGAACAGCCTCGACGTGCCGGACGGCTCCTTCGACGTGGCGGTCTCCTTTCAGGTGGTGGAGCACCTCGTGGACGAGTCGCGATACTTTTCTGAGATCGCGCGGGCGCTCGCCGGCGGCGGCCGCGCCTTTCTGACGACCCCCAACCGCCTCACGATCTCCCCCGGGCGCGACCAGCCGATCAACCCTTTCCACCTTCGGGAGTACACCCCCGGAGAGCTTGCCGAAGTGCTCGCGGAATATTTCGAGAGCGTCGAGATCGAGGGGATGTTCCACGCGGGGTGGCTCACGCTGAACGACAAGGTGCCCGTGGTCGATTTCATCAAGTTTTACGAGATGGGGCGCGCGAACCCGCGGTACTGGACGCACCGGCTGCTCACGCCGCTCGTCCGCACGCGAGACTTCCGCATCGCGGGCGGCGACCTGACCCGCTGCCTGGACATGTTCGCGTCCTGCACGGCCCGCGGCGGGAGAGGCTGAGACATGAACGGCTACTTCTCGCTGCTCCTGCATACCCACATGCCGTACGTCCGTAAGAACGGCGCCTTTCCGGTCGGCGAGGACTGGCTCTACCAGGCGATGAGCGAGACGTACCTGCCGCTCCTCGGGATGCTCGCGCAGCTCGAGGGCGAGGGCATCGGCCCGTGCCTTGCGATGACCATGACCCCGGTGCTCTGCGAGCAGCTCGCCGACCCGTACATCAAGGACCGCTTCAGGGCTTACCTCGAGGTCATGCAGGAGCACGCCAAAAGCGACATCCGGGACTTCGTCTATTTCTCCGATGACCGCCGCAAGGCGCTGGCCGAGGCGCACTGCGAGGATTTTCGCAGGAAGCTGCTGGCGTTCGTTGCCATCGACGGCGACCTGTTGGGCGCGCTTGCCTCTTTCGAGGACGAGGGCATGGTCGAGACCATTGCGTCCAGCGCGACGCACGCGTACCTGCCGGGGCTGGGCCCGCGGGCCGTGCGCGAGCAGGTCCTCCTGGGGATAGAGGCG
>Ga0209539_1000178_pt1 | contig 38777 bp, 25 predicted proteins | sample BarGraNGADG00312_2_FD_184499 | JGI IMG/M metagenome (GOLD analysis project Ga0209539, IMG submission 184499) | Arctic peat soil microbial communities from Barrow, Alaska - Barrow Graham LP Ref core NGADG0011-312 (SPAdes) (version 2) | ecosystem: Environmental > Terrestrial > Soil > Wetlands >...
TATTTTTTCAGAATCAACCGGGAGCCGGTGCCGTCAGGAACCGGAAGGATTTTTTTATTGAATATTGCAGAAAACTCGTTTTAAGAAAAGCGAATGCCAAAGTCCTGATCCTGGGTTCCGGTCCGGGCTGGGCTGGCAGTGGCGGACCGTGGGTAGAACCTGAACAGTCTATGCGGCACCTGGTTTCGGCAGATACGCTGGTCAGTGGACCCATTCGTTTTAATGGTCGACTAACAAAACCTCCACCCAAGAAACCCTATTTTGGATACGGTACGCTCACCGATTCTCTCCGCAAAAAATGGGAAAATTATTACCATGATGTCGCAGTATTGGCCTATCCTACCCCCTCCAAAATCTCCTTAATTCCTGATATTGAGGAGAAAGCACTTTATTACCGTGCTCCGTTTTCATCCACAAAAGGAGTGAAGGCCTTTCTGCCTGCTCCGGTTGTTTACCCTAAATCGGCAATTGGATCGATCGTCCCGAAAGACAGTATCCTCGATATCAGCAAGTATTTAAGACAAGATGGGATCCTCGACTGGAAAGTCCCGCAAGGAAACTGGACCATCCGGCGCCTGGGATTACGAAACAACGGTGCGGTAACACGGCCCGCGCCCCAGCCCGGACTCGGTTTCGAATGTGACAAGATGGATACGGTGGCCTTTAATTCTCATTTCCAGGCATTTATGGGTAAACTATTACAAAAGACGGGTGCAAAAGATTCAAAGTCTTCGGGAGGCTGGAAAATGATCCACATCGACAGTTGGGAAATGGGAGCCCAAAACTGGTCGGATCATTTCAGAGAGGAATTTCAGCAAAGGCGCAAATATGATCTGCTTTCCTATCTGCCAACTTATTCCGGAACCGTCGTGGGTTCACGCGAAATCAGCGAACGATTCCTATGGGATGTCCGCAAAACAGCCCAAGAGCTTGTGGTTGAGAACCATGCAGAACATTTTAAAACGCTCGGAAAAAGGAGTGGCCTCAGGCTGTCGATCGAGCCTTATGATATGAACCCTACAGCCGACCTTGAGCTGGGAGCCGTGGCTGATGTGCCGATGTGCGAATTCTGGAGTAAAAATTATGGCTACAATACTTCCTTTAGCTGCATCGAAGCTACTTCCATTGCCCACGTCCTCGGAAAACCGGTTGTGCAGGCCGAAGCCTTCACTGCCGAGAAATCGGAAGGGTGGAAGCTTTATCCGGGAGCCATTAAAGACCAGGGCGACTGGGCCTTTGCTACTGGAATCAACAAATTTTTTTACCACACATTTGCCCACCAGCCGCTCGACGATAAGCTGAAACCGGGAATGACGATGGGTCCTTACGGCGTACACTGGGACCGCAACCAGACCTGGTGGCCGATGTCCAATGCTTACCACACCTATATCGCCCGCTGTTCCTACCTGCTCCAGCAGGGAAAAACGGTGGCCGACCTGCTCTATCTGACGCCGGAAGGCGCCCCGCATGTTTTCCGACCGCCGCTTTCTGCCATGACCGGTAACGATACCCTCCCCGATCGCAAAGGATATAATTTCGATGGCTGCTCTCCGGGAATGCTCGCAAAAGCTACCGTGAAAGATCATAAAATATGTTTTCCTAACGGAGGAAGTTACAGTTTGCTGGTTTTACCGCTGATAGAAACGATGACTCCTGAGATGCTGAAAAAAATAGCATCGCTGGTGTATGAGGGTGCCTATATCGTTGGGATTCCTCCCAAAAAATCTCCTAGTCTGGTCAACTTCCCGGCCTGCGATAAAGAAATTTCTGACATAGCCTTAAAGATGTGGAAAAGTTATGCCCTGGAGAGAAAAAGCCAGGCATTAACTTATGGTTCCGGCCAGATTTTTCGGGGGGACGACTTCACGGCTGTGGATTCCACCAGACCTTATCCGTCTTATGAAAGTACGGCTGCGCTGTTGAAAAAGATCAAGGTGAAAGAGGATTTCACTTCTGATGGTCCTGTCAGATATACCCACCGGACTTTGAACAATCTGGATATTTATTTCGTGGCGAACCGTACCGGCCAAATGATTCAGGCGACCTGCAATTTTCGAGCAGGTAATGGAACGCCGGAACTCTGGGATCCGCTGACTGGCACGACCCGTGCGCTGACCAGCTATTCTCAGCAAGAGGGAATCACCTCTGTTACGATGCAGTTTGATTCGCATCAAAGCTATTTTGTTGTTTTCAATCATGAAAAGCAGTCTGCATCCGCTGTAAATGTTAGCCAAAAGAACTTTCCCGACAAGAAAATACTCCTAAACCTTGACGGTCCCTGGAAACTATCGTTCGATCCTAAATGGGGAGGGCCCTCCGAAGTTGTATTTGAGAAACTCACGGATTGGACCCTACGACCCGAGGCGGGAATAAAATATTACTCAGGCACAGCAGTTTATCATAAAACATTTACCCTTTCCAAAGATCAACTTTCCGTCTCAGGCTCCATTTTTATCGATTTGGGAGAAGTGAACTGCATGGCGCAAGTGAGTCTCAACGGTACGGATCTCGGAACACTTTGGACTGCCCCCTGGAGCCTTGATCTAACAAAGACCGTAAAAGAAGGATCTAATGATTTAAATATCAAGGTAGTAAACCTGTGGCCAAACCGGCTGATCGGCGATGAGCAGTTTGCCAATGACGGCATCAGCCCCCGCAACTCACAACGCACAACATTTTCTTCCTATAGTTTCTATAAAAACGATTCTCCATTGCTGAAGTCCGGACTACTCGGACCGCTGAGAATCATCAATATTTCCAACAAATAACTACCACCATGAACCAAAATGTACCGCTTAGAAACACGCTGACAATCTTCCTCGGATTAGGCATTTTTTTTCTTGCCGGATGCAACCAGGAACAAAAAAAGGAAGTCAGCAAGATCAATGATTTTGCATCCCTTGAATCAAAACTTGTAGATCCGCCGGCTGAATACCGCAGTGCCCCGCTCTGGAACTGGAACGATCAAATCACGGAAGAGGGTATTGATTTTCAGATGAAAAAATTCAAAGAAGGCGGTCTTGGCGGTATTTTCGTGCACCCGCGACCCGGTCTGGTGACAGAATACCTCTCGGAGGACTGGAATCATCTCTTTGATTATACTGTTAAAAAGGGGAAAGAGCTGGGAATGAAGGTTTGGATTTATGACGAGAATAGTTATCCAAGTGGTTTTGCAGGCGGTCATGTGCCGGCCGAAATGCCTGATTCCTATAATCATGGAAGCGGATTAAGCTGGAAAATACAAGATACACTGAAAACGGATACAACACATTACGAGGCAGTTCTTAAGCTTGAAAATAATGAGTTTAAGGAGATATCCGCTAACCTGAAAGAGGAACAAGGCCGGATTGGCAAATACTATCTTTTCACCAAAACATTCGCCCAAAAAGGCTACTGGATGGGGAACTTTCCTTATGTGGATCTTCTCTACAAAGGTGTGACGCAAAAATTCATGGAGATCACCATGAGAGGATATGAAAAATACAACAAGGCTGACTTTGGAAATACGCTGCCCGGTATTTTTACCGACGAACCAAATCTGGAGGCAGCGCTCGATGCAAGAAAGTCTATCCGCTGGACTCCTGATATTTACGATGAATTTCAGAAGCGCTGGGGATATGATTTAAAGGTTAATCTACCGTCGTTGGTGGATGAAACTGGCAACTGGAAAAAGGCTCGCCACGATTATTATACCATCCTGCTTGAGATGTTCATCGACCGCTGGGCCAAACCCTGGTCTAAATACTGCGAAGATAATAACCTGGCATGGACGGGTCACTACTGGGAGCATGGGTGGCCTAAACCCACTGATGGCATGGACGAAGCGGCATTTTACATCTATCACCAGCAGCCCGGGGTCGATATGCTTGGAAATACGTATACCCCGGGGGGTCAGGGCGGACAATTTGGAAATACCCGGGCCATCCGTGAACTGCATAGCGCGGCCAATCAGGCAGGGCACAACCGGATGCTGAGTGAGACCTACGGTGGGGCAGGTTGGGATATCAATTTTGCCAATTTCAAGAGGCTGGTCGACTGGGAAGTTGTACTGGGCGTCAATTTTGTAAACCAGCACCTCTCCTATTTCACCATCAAGGGCGCGCGCAAATTCGATTATCCACCAAGCTTTTCTTACCATGAACCCTGGTGGGAAAATTACAAACCGATGGGCGACTACATCGGCCGCATTTCAATGGCCATGTCTTCAGGCGAACAAATTAACGAAACACTTGTCCTTCAGCCTAATACATCAGCATGGAGTTACTTCTCCCGTAAAGTTTACAACGCAACGATTGATACCATCCAGCAAAATTTCAAACGGTTTATCTTTCAGCTGGAAAGAGCTCATTATGAATATGACCTCGGTTCAGAGTTGGTTTTACGCACCATTGGTTCGGTGAACAATGGCAAACTGGTAGTCGGCCAACGCACCTATAACCTGGTCGTCATCCCCTCCACCATGGAAAATCTTGATCAGAATACCTACAAACTTTTGAAGGATTACCTGCTTCAGGGTGGTAAGATTCTTTCCTTTACCAGGAAAATCCCAAGGGTAGATGGTGTCGACAGCAAACAAAATGACGAGCTGATGACTGCCTTCACCAAACAATGGATTTATGCCAACACACCTGTGGATGATAAGGCTAGAGCCGTATTGTTGGATCCAGATTTTGACATTAATGAAACCCTCCCTTTGACGGGTGAACTGTACCACCAGCGACGGATTCTAAAGGACGGTGAACTGCTCTTTTTTGTTAACACGGATTCCACGCAAACAGTCTCAGCTACCATCACAGCGAATGGCAAAAGTCTGATAAAGATGGATCTCGAGAATGGAAAATGTGATTTGGTTCCGGTAAAATCTGAAAATGGGCAGATTATTTTTGATCTCTCGTTGTATCCTGTCGGCAGCGCATTGTATTTCCTTACCAAAACCAATGCATCGGCAGTCGCGGCAGCTGAAAAGTTAAAAACAGCTGTAGCTACTCCCGAAAGTAATGGAGTGGTACAAAATATCGTTGCTGAGAAGACGGAAACTTCCGTTAATCAACAGTCAGATAATGTCCTGGTTCTGGATTATGTCGATTTGAAAGGTAAAAAGCTAGACCTGAAAGAGATCTATTTCATGAAAGCGATGAGGATGTTATTTGACAGCAGTGGATTCAAGATGGGCAATCCCTGGCAGCATAAGATTCAATACAAGCAGGATTACCTGGCCCTGGATACCTTTAAGACAGGCTCTGGATTTGAAGTGACCTATCACTTTAATGTTGCAGGGAAAGCAGATCTGAAAGCATTATCCTCCTTGGATGTGGTAATCGAAAGACCTGAAATATGGGATTTGTACCTTAATGGTATGAAGCTTTCCAAAACTGACAAATGGTGGATTGACCGTGATTTCTTCCGATTCCCGGTAGGGGAGAATTTAAAACCAGGCGCCAACATCCTGACCCTCAAAGCTGGGAAAATGTCTGTTCATGCGGAAATCATGCCTGCTTACCTGGTAGGAAATTTTAAACTAAATCCACTGAAACAGGGGTTTGAAATCACCAACGGAAAGTTATCTTCCTTAGGATCATGGAAATCTCAGGGTTTCCCATTTTATGGACAAAAAGTCTTGTATACCCAGAAATATTCCTCGCTGCAGAACGGTAAAAAATACCTTGTCAGACTGAATAACTGGAAGGGAACGATGGCTGTTGTCTATGTGAACGGAGAGAAGGCCGGCCTGATTACGATTCCGCCTTATGAACTTGAATTACCCGCGACACTGAAAGCCGGCGAAAATTCGATAGGCGTGGAAGTGATCGGAAGTCTCAAGAATACTTTTGGATTCTTTTACAAAAGCAGTTTAAACAGATGGATCATTGGACCAGGCGACTGGGATACTGCTCCGGGTGTTTTACCGGCATTCAGCCAGTATTTTCTGCCGGACTACGGACTTTTCGAACCATTTGCTGTCGTGTCATTAAACTAATCTTTCCATGAAAAGGTATTGCGGGCGTCAATGAAATAAACTATTTCCGGAGGTATGCCGGCAGGTAATCCATCAGTTTACCTGGTTCGATGTGCAGGACTTGCATTCCCAGTTTTGCTGCCGCATCTGTATTCAACTTAAGGTCATCGACAAACAAGGTGCTTTCAGGTTTTAGGTTTGCGTGAGTTAAAACGCTAACATAAGCTTGAGTATCGGGTTTCCTGAATCCAATTTCGTTAGAAAAATAGGCTTTTACAAACAAGTCATCAAAGTCATATCCAAATTTGGAATAAAAGATGTCCTTAAATCTTTTGACATGCAATTCATTGGTGTTGCTCAGGAGGTAAAGTTTGTACTGTGGCTTTAGGCTTTCAACATATTCCAGAATTTGGGAGGGAAAATCTACCAGCATGGCATTCCAGGCCTGATCTATTTCTTCATCTGAGACCTTCCCCGGAAGGACTTTTCTGATATTTTCCCTGAATTGGTCAGGATTATCTTTACCAACTTCTACATTTTCGAAAACAGGATATCCGCTCCCCCAACCCAGTCGTGTAAAGGCTTCGGCGGTTTTATTCACGTCAATAGTCAGGAGAACTCCACCCAGGTCAAAAAGGATATTTTCAATCATTTCCGGGGTTCTTTCCATTCACCATAATCTTTAATTAGCTTCTTAAGCTCTTCAACAGCCTGATCTGCTGCAACATGTCGCTTAATCAATTTCTGGCCTTTGTACAAGTTGATTCTTCCCTTACCCGATCCAACGAAGCCGTAATCTACATCGCCCATCTCACCTGGACCATTGACGACGCATCCCATCACGCCGATCTTGAGGTTTTTGAGATGGCTAAAATTTCTTTTTATTTCGGCTACTGTATCGCGGAGGTCGAAAAGGGTTCTACCGCAACCAGGACAAGATATAAATTCTGTCTTGGTAACCCTCATCCGGCTGGCCTGAAGAATACCAAAAGAGAGGTTTTTCAGTTCGTTGTAACCAATTTTACCTTCGCAGGAAAGTAAGATTCCATCTCCGTAGCCATCAATGAATAGTCCGCCGAGATCGGTACAGGCTCTAAGCAGCAATTCTTCGTAATTGTTTTTTGAATAAGAACGATGGAGGATAACCGGTATTTTACAGATATGCGCATCCAGTTCCATGAAAAAAGCGCGCATCTCCGCAAAACTATTCAGGTTATTGCTCTCCATGATCATAACCATTTTACGCTCCCGCTTCAGTTTTTCGAGGGTCTCAGGATTATGTTCCTTGAAGCGGTCGTATTCGGATTTGTTGACACGTACGAATCGCATCTGATTGGAATAGAAATCGTTGTATAAATAATCCTCAAGCGTTAGGATAGGATATTCTTTACCATAGCGGTCGAAGACAGACTTTCCATCGTAAAAATAGTCCGGTTCAGTTCCAGAACTGATGGTCTTAATTTCGTCCAGACTGTACTTGTTAAGATCGGCAATCACGACTACTGGTTTCTTGCCGCCGATATCATTGACCGGCCTGTTCGATCTTCGCTCATATTCAAATGGGTTGGTCTGGGCCACAAGAGGTGCAGTAATATGGGCATGATTTTCACGGTCCCTGAATATATCGACCAGCTTTCGGGCAAAAGGTATCTCTTCGGCAGGATCTTCCGTTAGGGAGACCCGAACCGTATCCCCAATTCCGTCAGCGAACAAAGCTCCCGATCCGACTGCTGATTTGATGCGGCCATCTTCGCCTTCTCCTGCTTCTGTGACACCGATGTGGAAAGGATAATTCATCTCTTCGAGCCGCATCCGGTAGTTCATCAGACGGACGGTATATACCATGGTTCTGGTGTTGCTCGACTTAATGGATATGACAATATTATGATAATCTTCTGTCTTGCAAATCCTTAGAAATTCCATAACCGATTCGACTATTCCGGCGGGAGTATCCCCATATCTGCTCATGATCCTGTCTGATAGTGAACCCTGATTAGCACCAATTCTTAAGGCAGTTCCACGTGATTTACACTCACGGATAAACGGCACGAAACGCTCCTCAATTTTCTTAAGTTCGAGACGGTAATCTTCATCCGTATAATTTACTTTCACGAATACGGCTCTCTTATCATAAAAATTCCCAGGATTGATTCTGACCTTGGCTACGTGGTGAATGGCAATTTCAGCGGCTGCCGGATTAAAATGAATATCAGCGCACAGTGGCTGGTGGTAACCTAATCGATCGAGTTCACTACGGATATTTTTGAGGTTTTCCGCCTCTCTGATTCCTTGCACGGTAACCCTAACGAGATCTGCTCCAGCATCTACAATCCTAATGATCTGGTTGACAGTGGCTTTCGTGTCATTGGTGTCGGTATCTGTCATTGATTGAATCAGAACAGGTTCACAGCCTCCTAACTGGAGGGAACCAATTCTGACTTTTGTCGTCATCTGTCTTTTGTATTGCAAAAGATTTTCGACGTAACTAAAATTTTGATTCATCATTCTATACAAAATCTTTACCGATGGCCAGACAAATTTATCCTTTTATTTTGAATAAATTTGATCCAAAATTGTAACAGCATGTCTGTCATCTTTGAATACGTTTCTAAATTCTACGGGAATCAGCCGGCATTGGATAATATCACTTTTTCAGTTGATTCGGGAACAATTCTGGGCATTCTCGGACCCAATGGCGCCGGAAAATCCACCCTGCTAAAAATCGTCGCGGGATATCTCAGACAATCTTCAGGGACGGTAAGAGTCAATAACCTGGAAGCCAATCCCGATGATCCTGCCTTCAAAAGGCAGATTGGCTACCTTCCTGAAAACAACCCCCTTTATACTGATCTGTATGTCAGGGAGTATCTTCAGCTGGTGGCTGGGCTGTACAAGATAACGAACCGGAACAAACGGATCGGTGAGATGATTGAACTAACCGGACTAGGCTCGGAAATACACAAGAAAATAGGTGCCTTGTCGAAAGGATACCGTCAAAGAGTCGGACTTGCACAGGCACTGATACATGATCCTGCCCTGTTGATTCTCGATGAACCCACCGCTGCTCTGGATCCGGCACAGCTGGTTGAAATCCGCCAGATGATCAGAAATATCAGCGCCAATAAGACGGTTCTGCTTTCCACCCACATCATGCAGGAGGTCGAGGCAATCTGCAACAAGGTGATGATCCTGAATCTGGGGAAAATCGTTGCCATGGAAACACCTGAAAAAATCAAGAAGATCTCTGTTCAACAAATGCGGAAAGTTGAGGTTGAATTTCGCGATCCAGTATCGACAAAACTCATTGAGACCCTCGAAAATGTCATTAAGACGGAACGAATATCTGAAACTAAATACCTCGTTTACAGCTTGTCTGAGGAAATTCGAGCCGACTTGTTCAGGTTTGCAGTAAAAAACAAACTGACACTGCTGACACTTCATGAGCAGGAATCAACCATGGAAAAGAGTTTCCTTGAAATCATAAAATAAACCAAAAAAATATTTACCATGAAAAATCGATCACTAACAATTCAGATTCTCCTACTGCTTTTTGCAGTTACTTTTTCTCTTCAAGCCCAGACGAAAGGGCAGAAAAAGTATCTGAGCAGTTATGAAGGAAAGACGCTCACTCCTCCCCAGACACCTGTATTATTACCTTACAACAGATGGATTGACCCTGCCGGAACGCAGCTGTCCTTTGGCATCAAAGAACTTGAAAATCATGCGATGGATGTTGCGCTTTCTCCGGATGAAAAGTGGCTCGCCATTGAGGGTCGCTACGAGGTACTGGTGGTTTCTGTTTCAAACAACAAGATCGCCGGTACTTTTCAATTGAGCAACTATTTCAACAGGCAGCTCACTATGAACAGCTTCTCAGGAATCTGCTGGAGACAGGAAGGAAGTCTGACACAGCTTTTTTGGGGTGCCGTTGGCAAAATGGCTTCCGGAGTAGTAATGGCTAACTGGAATAATGGAAAGTTTACCGATTCGGACTTTATCCCTTTCGCCAAAGAAGCTCCAGCTGCCACCTCTCTGGCCAACGAGGTGATCTACCGGAATGAATCCGGAAAACCAGCCATTTATGTTGTATTAAACGGAAACAATAAAGTAGTAAAACTTGATCCTGATACCAGGAAAGTCCTATGGTCAACACTGGTGGGCGTTGCACCTTATGGCATCACGAAGTCCAATGGAAAAATCTACGTAACCAACTGGGCAGGTGGGCAGCCGGAGAACAATGATAAAAATGTTGCCGGAGTACCCTGGGGAAAAGCCAAGGTCAATGATATCAATGGCGCTACCCGGGAGGGTACTGTCTCGGTGCTGGATCCGGTCACAGGTGTCGTTTTGAAGGAGATCCCGGTAGGGTTGCATCCCAACGATGTGATCACAGGATCTGACGAAAAATTTGTTTACGTTTCCAATGCCAACAGCGATGAGGTAAGTGTTATTTCAACGGCCGACGACCAGGTGAAAGAGACCATTTCGGTGCGACTAAATGCCGAAAAGAATGCTTACTGGGGAGACTCACCCAACGGTTTAGCGTTATCAAAAGACAACAAGACGCTTTATGTCTGCAACGGAATGGATAATGCCTTAGCTGTCATATCACTGGGAAAAGTATCCGCAGCAGGCTCGACAGGCAAATTGAGTGTAATTGAAGGTTTCATCCCCACAGGCGCGTACCCCGGAGCTGTCACTGTAACAGGAAACAATCTGTTATATGTCGCCAATATAGAAGCCGAAGGATCCGGCATCCCATTTTATACAGAAGGATCCAAAAAGGCTAAATACAACTCTCACAAGGAGATGGCATCTATTTCTATCATCCCGGTACCCCTCGCAAAGGAGTTAAAAGGCTATACCGAAAGAGTAAAAATTTCCAACCAGCATTTCAGGCTCGATCTGACCGCCAAACTGCCGAGGAAAAATGTCTCTCCGGTTCCGGTACCGGAAAGAATCGGCGAACCATCTGTATTTAAGCATGTTCTATATATTATCAAGGAGAACAGGACTTACGACCAGGTGTTAGGTGACATGAAAAAAGGTGATGGCGATTCAACACTTACCGTTTATGGCAGAAAAATTACACCTAACACGCACGAGCTCAGTGATCAGTTTGTGTTGCTGGATAACTACTATGCTTCAGGGAAATGTTCTGCCGAAGGGCATCAGTGGACGGATGCATCGATCGTGACCGACTGGGTCGAGAAGTCTGTCAGGGCGTGGTTCCGGAGTTATCCGCATGTTCAATACGACGCACTCGTCTATTCTCCGACCGGATTCATCTGGGACAACGCACTGGCTCATAACAAGAAAGTCCGGATTTACGGTGAAGCCTGCCTTGCCGAATTCCGTCCTGGCCAAACCTGGAGTTCCATCTACAAGGGTTTCCTCAACAATGAAAAGCTTCAGTTTAAAAACAAGACTACCATTCAGCCAGTTGAACCGATTCTTAGCCAGGACTTTCCTTCCTCTGATAATCACCTGGTTTCAGACATTCAAAGAGCCGATATATTTATTAAAGAACTGAAGGCTTTGGAACAACAGGAAGGAGATCAGCTGCCCGAGCTGATGGTGATGGCGCTTTCCAACGATCACACGGTCGGAACCAGGCCAGGAATGCCCACTCCAAGGGCATTTGTAGCGGACAATGATCTTGCTGTCGCACAGATTGTTGAGGCACTTTCAAAAAGCAAATTCTGGAAAAACACGGCCGTTTTTGTAACCGAGGACGATTCTCAGGATGGATGGGATCATGTCTCGGCTTACCGTACCGTTGGAATGGTCATCAGCCCCTATTCCAAAACTGCCAGCCTGGTGCATACCAATTACAACCAGGTATCGATGGTGCGGACCATCGAGCAGATCCTTGGCATTCCGCCGATGAATATCATGGATGCCACAGCCATGCCGATGTTCGACTGCTTCACTTCAAAACCCGATTTGAGCCCTTACATGGCACTTAAGAATGAGGTTCCCCTGGATGAGCTGAATCCTGATCTTCGGGCGCTTTCGGGCAAGGCGTTGCATTATGCTAAAAGAAGTATGGAGCCGCAATTCGACGGGATCGACGACGGTGATGAAGATCTGTTTAACAGGATTCTCTGGTTTGCGGCGAAGGGCAATGCTAAATATCCCAGAATTAAACTCTGACTCTTGCGTATTAAAACTACTTTTCTTACATTTGCATCTGTGGACGGATTTGATTGATTGCAACCACGGAAAAAAATGCTAAAATATTGTGTATTGACTTTCCTCCTTCAATCAAATATCCCACCAATTTTATTCATTCGTCACCTTAACAACGTGACATAATTATTTTATTTATGGGATATCTATTTACCTCAGAATCAGTATCAGAAGGTCATCCGGACAAAGTCGCTGATCAGATTTCGGATGCAGTATTGGATGAATTCCTTGCATACGATCCTAAATCAAAAGTAGCCTGCGAAACGATGGTCACCACAGGACAGGTCATCATGGCCGGCGAAATCAAATCAGAAACCTATGTCGACGTCCGGGAAGTCGCCCGGAAAGTCATCAACAGAATCGGCTATACGAAAGCTGAATACCAGTTCGATGGCGATTCGTGCGGTGTGCTGACAGCCCTTCACGAACAGTCGCCAGACATCAACCGGGGTGTCGAACGGTCTGAACTTGAGAATCAGGGCGCCGGCGACCAGGGTATGATGTTCGGTTATGCCTGCAGCGAAACCGATAATTACATGCCACTGCCTTTAGAACTGGCCCATGCGCTGCTCAAGGAATTAGCTAAAATCCGCAGGGCGGGTAAGGAAATGACCTATCTCCGTCCGGATGCCAAATCACAGGTAACCATTGAGTATGATGATAAAAACCAGGCCATTAAAGTTCATACCATCGTTATCTCCACACAGCATGATGATTTCGATGCCGACGATGTCAGGATGTTAGCCAAAATCAAGGCTGATGTTCAGAATATTCTGATTCCAGCTACCAAAAAAGTACTGCCTGTTCGTCTTCAGAAACTTTTCGAACCAGGATACATTCTGCACGTTAACCCTACCGGGAAGTTTGTAATTGGCGGTCCACACGGAGACAGCGGCCTGACTGGCCGTAAGATTATCGTGGATACCTATGGTGGTCGCGGTGCACATGGCGGCGGCGCTTTCTCCGGAAAAGATCCTTCCAAAGTCGACCGTTCCGCAGCCTATGCAGCCCGTCACATTGCCAAGAACATGGTCGCAGCAGGTGTTGCAGGCGAGATGCTGGTTCAGCTGGCCTATGCCATCGGCGTGGCCCAGCCTGTTAACATCTACGTAAATACTTACGGCTCTGCCAAAGTCACCCTCCACGACAATGAGATCGCAGAAAAAATCACGGCACTGTTCGACTTGCGTCCTTATGCGATCGAGCAACGGCTGAAACTCCGCAATCCAATCTACGAGGAGAGTGCCTCTTATGGTCACATGGGACGCACGCCACGCACGGTAACCAAAAAATTCACCTCCGCCTATTTTGGGAATAAAGAGTTGAATGTTGAACTGTTTACCTGGGAAAAACTGGATTACGTAGATAAGATCAAAGAAGCCTTCAAAATTTGAGCGATATGACTTAAGTTTTTTGTCCTGAAATTTGGGAAATCCCCGCTGCTATAAAGCTGCGGGGATTTTTTGTTCCCTTGTATTCGTGTTTTTTTACAAAATCAAGTAACTTACAATAAAAATATCATATGATTTTAGAGGATTTTCTATCTTTATTTTATCCCCGTTTGTGCAAGGGTTGCCAGACTTCGCTCGTACGAGGGGAGGCTGTGATTTGTCTGGGTTGCCAAGCAGATCTGCCTAAAACTGGATTTGAAAAAACCCCGGATAATCCTGTGGCGCAACTCTTCTGGGGCCGAGCAGAAATCCAATTAGCCTCGGCCTTTTGCAGTTTCGACAAGGGGGGCATTATGCAGCGCTTTCTGCATCAGCTTAAATACAAAGGATCCAAAGAAGTGGGTGAAAAACTCGGTTTATTGTTCGGGTTAGATTTAATCCAAAACCTCCCCTACCAGGATATTGAACTCCTGGTACCTGTACCGTTGCATCCTAAGCGGGAACACAAAAGGGGATACAACCAGAGTGCAGAGATTGTAAAGGGGATGTCGGATGCCATGGGAAAGCCCTTTTCAACAGGTAATCTGACACGAAATCACTACTCGGATACCCAGACCAACAAGAGCAGATTTGAACGATGGGAAAATGTGAAGGAGCTGTTTAGTGTCCGAAAGCCGGAACAGTTGGAAGGGAAGCATCTACTTCTGATCGATGATGTAGTAACGACTGGTTCCACCCTCGAAGCCTGTGCAAATGTCCTTCTTAAAGTTCCCGGCACCAAAGTCAGCATCGCCACATTGGCTTACGCTTGAAACATTAGTATTAAACTTTTAGAACCCTCGTTACAAACGAGGAGTAAAGTAATCCCTCGTTGCAAACGAGTGATAACAAAAAGTTACAAACGAGGAGTAAAGTAATCACTCGTTGCAAACGAGTGATAGCAAAAAGGGCAGCTATCTCTCGTTTGCAACGAGGGATATGAATGATCCACTATCTATGCTCTCCCCAACGATACGATTCACTCGGCATACGCATCAGATCCAAAACCCTGTTCACAACCGTATCTACCAGCTCTTCAATTGTTGCGGGAAGTGAATAAAAGGAGGGTGCTGCAGGCAGGACAATGGCTCCTGCTTCTGTTAAAGTCACCATGTTGCGCAGATGAATCAGGTTATAGGGCATTTCGCGCGGAACGACAATTAAGCGGCCTTTCTCCTTTAAGACAACATCAGCAGCACGGGTGATCAGATCGTCTGAAATACCGGATGCAATACGTCCTAACGTTCCCATGGAGCAGGGAATGATTACCATGGTGTCATAACTAGCGGATCCTGATGCAAAAGGAGCATTAAAATCATGCGGTTCATATATTTTGTATGGAATGGATGCTGTGCTTACCTCCTCTTTTAATTCATAAGCCCAGATATCCCTGGCGTTTTTGGAAAAGACGACACCGCAGGCCTCCGGGATGGTGGTTGATTTGCTCAGTTTCTCAATCAGTCTCTTGGCATAAATTGATCCGCTGGCACCTGTAATCGCGATGATGATTTTACGGCTCATAGTCAAATTTCGGATCAATATATAAATAAAAATTGAGCATATATTTTCTATATTTGACAATGATGAAAAAACAACCTCCAAAACCAGCCAAGAACCGCACCCAAATAGTCGCAGCACCAACACTCAGGACCTCTTATATTCTGCTGCTATTGGCCTACACCCTGATCCCGGTTTTCCTTCCAAACCTGGAAGCCATAGACTCCAACGGACCGAAGTTTCTCTCCCTGTCTATCATCAATCTCCTTTGTTTTCTATTCCTGATGACGACCAGCCCACAGAAAAATGAACCCGCTCCTATCCGATTATTTTTCAGTAACAGAATTGGTTTCGCCTATACTCTTTTCATGGCCGTCATATTGCTTTCATTTACCAAAGCAATCAACATGGGAGAGGCATTCATCACCTTTTCGATGTACTTTTCAGTCTTTGCGGCAGCCCTGAATCTATCTGTAATCCTGCGATCCGACAAGCGGTATCTCAGATGGATCAGTATCGTACTGGCCTTTGTTTTGATCGTGGATTCATTTACAGTATTCTACAATATTCCTCTTTACATCACCCAGCAAATCGGTTCTATTGAAGATATTAAATCAGTATTCTCTAACAAAAATATACTTGCGGCTGCTATTTTTATCAAGATGGTTTTTGCCTTGTGGCTCATCATTTACGATAATGGCTGGGTAAAAAAGGCTGGTTATTTTTCGCTTTGTTGTGCCTTTTTGGCCATCCTTTTCATGAGTGCGAGGGCATTTTACTTTGGAAGTTTTCTGCTGGCAGTGAGCGTTGTTGCTTTTATTTTAATCCTTAATTACAGAAATAAAACTCCTCAACCATTTAAAACACCAGGTTTAGTTCTCGGGGCGTTTGTAATGGCACTCCTGATTTTTACAGTGACGCAGCGATATTTATATCCAAAGAACGGAGATAAATATAATGTATCCTTTACCCAACGGATTTCTCAGGTAAATAAAGAACTTTCCGATACTTGGCGTATCAGTGCCTGGAAGAATTCTGCTTTACTGTTTAAGAAGGATCCGTTACTCGGTGTTGGAACTGGAAACTGGAAAATCAGAGTTTTGCAATATGAAAATCAGACCAAGAACCATGCCGCTTATATGGGTAGAAATCACAATGATTTCATACAGGTTTTTACTGAAACGGGTCTTTTTGGCGGCTTATTGTTTATTTCCATATTTGTCCTGATCGGATTGAATTTTCTGGTGGCATTTTTCAAGAAGGAACCAAATGAGGACTCTATAAAATACCTGTTTATTCCGGCCTTCGGAGTAGCCCTATGCAGCATCGACGCCTTCTTCAATTTCCCTTCCGAAAGACCCGAAATTCAATCCCTTTTCGCATTACTCGTAGCAGCCGGAATTGCATATTCGCCGTTGACCGCCAATTTCTCCTTTCTTCCGCCACAGTCCCGGATCAAAAATCAAAAATCAAAAATTTTGTTGACAAGAGTTCTGTATGTTAGCTATATTTTGATCCTTATTGGCTCTTCCTATGTTTTTTCATTGTATTTCAAGTCACAAAAACTGCAGATGCTGATAGAATCTGACTTAGCCGCAGGAGCACCCCTGCACGATTCCAGCCTGTTTTTAAAGGAGCTACCCGTAATTCCTACGGTCTCCACATTGGGTGTCGAACCACTTGTAGTAGGTATAACTCGTTATACGATGAATGAGGGAAAATTTCGGGAATCAGTCGACCTCTTACTTCCGGATAAAAGCAGCCCATGGGACAGTAGACGAGAATTCAATCTGGCTTTTGCATTCGACAAATTAGGGAAGAAAGACAGTGCACTATATTATGCCCGCAAAGCGGTCGAAATAAAACCGCGTTTCTTTGTCAACGTGAATGTTCTTTGTAACATTTTGATTGAAAATTCAAGAAAAGCAGAGGCCATCCTGGTACTTCAGGATTACGTTGCCAAAGAGAAATATGCGAAGGAGCCCTGGTTAAAACTCTCCACTCTTTACAGGGAAGTTGGAGACACTATTAAAGCAGACAACACCATTAACGAAGCAATCAAAAATATACCTTGGGAAAAAGAGATTATACTGAAAATGGCGGGGAAGAGGTGAGATGTTTATATTATATAAAATCGTTGCAAACGACAAACCATAAACCCCTCGTTGCAAACAAGGGGGAGCAGGGATCTGCACGTTAAGTACAGCATAATATTGTCAAACAGGGCCAACTACGGTAAATAGTCAGGCCACTTTGTTTTTGATGATAATTCCGTATTTTAATATTTCATGAACGACCGGGTTATTCTGATTAAAATCACCAATCATAAATGGGTGCGGCTCAATCCTCAAATCAATTTTTCTGCGAAGTTTCATTAAATCAATTTGAGTGTCAATAATATCTACTACATTATTAACGACAATGGCAATATCTATATCACTATCATCATGGTTGGTCCCTTTTGCAAAAGAGCCAAACAGTATTGCTTGCCTAACGCTGTATTTGGTACTTATTGAATCAATGTAAGCGCCTGCTATTCTGAGAGCTTCTCCTTTGTCCATGATTGCAATATTTTAATTTTATCAATCCATTCGGTAGTGAACGCTAATGTACACTTTCTGTAGAAAGCTTCTTTGTAGCTATCGTATCTCGCATTCATATTGAACGTTGAAATTGTATCAAGCCAATCTAAATGTTCTTCAGAAAATGACAACCCGGAAAGCTGCGCCAATTTAGTCAGATCATGCGAAAATGGCGCATGATCGGATATTCTTTTCACAACAGCAGTCTTTAATAATCGTTCGACAACAATATGCCCAATAAATAACGACCAATGATAATCCTTTGAACGAAAGAGATGCATCATTGTAACAAAATCTTTGTCAGAAGTATTAATCCAATGATTATAAGTTTTCTCTATATCAACTTTATCTTTCAAACCCGGATTTTTACCCAAAGTTAATCAAATCTTTTGAATGTTTGTCCAATCAACATCTTACGTATTGTTTCCTGCAAATACAAATGCAAAACAGCATTTACAAATCGCTGCACCCGTTCCGTACAATCGCTTCCAGCAACTCCCGTAGAGACGTTGCATGCATTCCAATTCCTGCACAATATACGCCGGCACCACCCGTACAAACAGTGCATGCACCGTCTCGACCGCCACCCAGAGGCAAAAATGGATTGCAAATCCAAGGCGGGGTGTCGCAATCCATATGTATTACGCCGAATGCTTACGATTCAATAATGATATTTACATTGTAGGATAATTTTCTTAAATATTTGCTTATCAGTAGTCGCCCACTCTTTATGTAATTTTGAAAATGGCTGGAAAGAAGTAAAAGTGAAAAATTTATGCAATTTCCAATCCTATCCTTTTAACCAAATCAACCAGTGGCGAATTATCGTTGCTGTAGAATCGATTTGTGCCTACTAAATATGGTCTTTAAAGTAGCTATAACTTCTTTTTTAGCCATTGTAATAAATCTTTAGTTTGGTTAAAGTAAATATCTCCGCTCGTGCAGATTTGCAATCTGCACGCCTAAAAATCGGATCTGTGATGAGGTGCAATTACATCAACAGCTTTCCAGGAAGAAAGAGGCTTCTAATAAAATAGTGGTGATTAATGGATTATAAATCCCGGAATAAATGTTGCAGATTGCAAATCTGCACCAGCGGTGCAACTGCATGCAATGGGTTCGTCTCAAATATTTATCAACTATAATAAATTCCGCAAAAAATTATTCAAGAGTCGCGTACATGCAATTTACAGCCCCCTTTCAGTGGATAATGTCGTTGCAAACGACAAACCATAACCATAAACCCCTCGTTGCAAACGAGGGGTAGCGGAAAACGAGGGGTAGCGGAACACACTCCGCGCCAGCGGGGTCTCTACCCGCCATGCACGGCACAAAAAAGAAAGCCCCGAAGGCGAACCTACGGGGCTTTGTTTTATTTTCTCCCTGCGCTATTGCGTTCAGGAGCTCATTTCGCTAAATAGTATTTGCTACTTCCCTATTGTATTACTACTGCACTTGTTGCTGCACTTGTTACTGCACCAGTGTAGCCAACTTTGCCTGTTGCTACTACTTTGATGAACTTACCTGCATCGGTTGCAACTGGTGTGTATTTGTTTGTTGTTGCACCGGCAATTTTGTATGCATCGGCTACATTAGTATCTGCGGCAGCAACTAAGTACCACTGATAATTTACTGTTGCATCTGCTGGTGTCAGTGCACCTGCTGTTAATTGAACACCGACTTGTGCTGTTCCGGTTATATCTCCGATTGCTGTAATAAGTATCAGAGCTGCTATTTTACCTGTTGCCGCACTTGTAACTGATGTTGTGCCAGTTAAGAATGTGCCTGTTGCTACGACTTTGATGAACTTACCTGCATCGGCTGCAACTAGTGTGTATTCGTTTGTTATTGCATCGGCAATTGCAACAGTATTGTCATCAATGACAGTAGTTGCTGTAGGTAAAGCATACCACTTATAAGCTACTGAGGATGCAGTAACTGCTGGTGATACCGTTGCTGTTAATTTAGCATAGACTCGTTGTGTACCGGTTATTACGACTCCTGTGAGTTGTGCTGAATACCCTACTGCTGCATCAGTTACGGCCTCTCCTGTGCCAGTGTAGCTGCCTGTGCCTGTTGCTACTACTTTGATGAACTTACCTGCATCGCCTGTAGTTGGTGTGCATTTGCTTGTTGTTGCACCAGCAATGTCAACATATGTGCCACCTGCTGTAGCAGCACTCTGCCACTGATAAGTTACTGTTGCACCTGCTGGTTCCAGTGCACCTGCTGTTAATTGAACACCGACTTGTGCTGTACCGGTTATTGCACCGATTGTGAATGTTGCTTGAGCTGTTACTACAGTTGTTGCTGCACTTGTTACTGTGCCGGTGTAGCTGCCTGTGCCTGTTGCTGTTACTTTGATGAACTTAGTAGCATCGCCTGTAACTAGTGTGTATTTATTTGTTGTTGCACCTGCAATGTCAGCATATGTGCCATCTGATGTAGCAGCACTCTTCCACTGATAAGTTACTAATGCAAATGATGGTGTCAGTACACCTGCTGTTAATTTAGCACCGACTTGTGCTATTCCTGTTATTGCTGCGATTTCTGTGACTGAGAAGGTCGCGTTGGCAATTAACTTAGTGATGTCAGCTTGAGCAGCAGCCAGATCAATTTTCAACTGAGCTACTACCAGTGCAGCAGCATCCGATGTTAATTTACCTGCTGCAACTTTGTCGGAAAGTGTGTTAAGTGAAGTTTGAATGTCATTCAACTTAGTAGTAAGACCTGTTAATTGAGTTCCTAAAGCAGCTATGGAAACTGTTGGATTTGGTATAGCACCAATGGCACTTTGAAGAGAAAGCACACTAGCTTTCACAAGACCCAAGTCCGTTGTCAACTCAGCTTTACCAGTAATAAGTGCGTCCAGTTTGGTGTTCATTTGTTTGAAATCATCCGCATACTTGTTACAAGATGATGCAAAAATTGCGAGTAGCATAAGAATAGCGCCCGCTCTTTTTAGGAAATTTAAGGTACCCCTTGTTTTCATAATTTTTGTTGTTTTTAATAAGTAAATAAAATCTCTAGTTCTCATAAATAATCGTTAATAACTTCTATTTTTTTTAATCGATTGTTTTAATTTATTGTTTTAATAATGTTTTAGAAAGAACGTGTTTAATATAGAATCGCCTAAGAATGCCGAAATCAGTACAATATTATTTAAAAAATTCTAATAATCCTAATTATTTCAGTTAATAAACATCAATCCAACCGATAATTGACAAAAAAGATCAAGGACATTTTTGTTGTAGATGATTAAAAGGATGTTCAGGTTGCTTCGAAAATTAGATTAAAGTTAAAAATCCTAAAAATTATGTTTCAATATAGTCAAAGATGGTAAAAAGGTTGCACAGGTTGCTTCAGTTATTAACAATTGTTGAAAAAAATTTAAGAACCAGGCAGTTTTATTAAAATCCCTTCAATAACAAGAGATTACCATCTTACCATGCTTTACAATATTAAAGATTTGTTTTTAAATATACAAATAATTATGTTAATATTTGACGAAATTCAATGCTTTTTTTGCGAATGGTAGAGTTAATTTAGTAATAGGGGGATTCGTAGGGAAAGGGGACAATGATTTAATCCCTCGTTGCAAACGAGGGATAGCGGGGTTGCAAATTTAATCCCTCGTTGCAAACGAGGGATAGCGGGATAGCGGGGTTGTACCTATTGCGCTGGGAAAGATAGCTTTGAAATCGCCCGATTGATACGGAAAATCGTCTCTTCCCGCCCGATAATCTCGCAGATTTCGAAAATATCCGGTCCGAAGCTGCCTCCAACCAGGCATAAACGCAGCGAATTCATGATCGTACCGAAATTCCAGCCCTTTTCTGTCACCATTTGCGAAAATGGTTCTTTGATTTCAGCTGCCTTCCAGCTTTCAACATCTGCAAAGAATTCCGCGATTTCCGCCATCATCTCTGGCACCCCATCCTTCCAGCGTTTGCTGACAATCTTTTCATCATAAGATACCGGCGCCTGAAAAAAGAAAAATCCCTGGTCCCACACTTCGTTTACAAAATGACACCGCTCTTTTACCAGTCCGCAGACATGCACTACCAGCTCAAAAGGAACCCGAACGCCCTTTGATTCCAGGATCGGCAAAAAATTACGAGCGAGTTCCTCATCAGAATGCCTGATCAGGTATTGATGATTGAACCACCTGGTCTTTTCCGGATCAAACCGCGACCCCGATTTTCCCACGCGCTCGAGTGAAAAGCTCTGAATCAGCTGATCCATCGAGAAAATCTCCTGCTCCGTACCCGGATTCCACCCGAGCAGAGAAAGCATATTGATAAAACCATCCGGCAGATAGCCATCTTCGCGGTAGCCCCTGTAAATATCTCCGGTCTCAGGATCCTTCCAGGCCAACGGAAAGACAGGAAACCCCATCTGGTCGCCATCGCGCTTGCTGAGCTTACCTTTGCCAACCGGCTTAAGGATCAGCGGCAGATGCGAAAATTTTGGCATCGTAGCTTTCCAGCCGAAGGCCTGATACAATAATATATGTAAAGGCATGGAAGGCAGCCATTCTTCTCCGCGGATAACATGGGTAATCTCCATTAAATGATCGTCTACCACGTTGGCCAGGTGATAGGTCGGCATGCCGTCACTTTTGAACAGTACCTTGTCATCGAGCTGGTCGGTGTTAAACTGGACATGTCCCCTGATCAAATCTATTTCTTCAACAATTTGATTTTCAGGCATTTTAAATCGCACCACATGGTGAACTTCCGAATCCAGCATTTCCCTCCATTCCTTTTCCGGCATGGAAAGCGAATTCTTCAGTCCTTCGCGCGTACTATTATTATAGGTAAACGTGGCTCCGTTTGCTTCGGCGGTAGTCCTTAATGCATCCAGCTCTTCGGGTGTGTCAAAAGCATAATAGGCATGCCCGGTGTCAATTAGCTGTTGCGCGTATTTTTCATAAAGATTCTTGCGTTCGCTCTGGCGGTAAGGGGCATGAGGGCCTCCCTCGCGCGGGCCCTCATCGATTTTGATGCCACACCAGTCGAGCGCTTCCATGATATATTCTTCAGCCCCAGGCACATAACGTGTCTGATCGGTGTCTTCAATCCTTAGCAGGAAATCGCCACCATGATGTTTGGCGAAGAGATAATTGAACAGGGCCGTGCGGACGCCTCCAATGTGAAGCGGTCCGGTTGGACTGGGTGCAAACCTGACGCGTACTTTATTCATAAGGGCTTGAGGACAATGTTTACAATCTTTCCGGGTACGACAATAATTTTTACAACGGTATTTCCTTCCAGCCACTTTTTGGTTAAATCGCTGCTCAAAGCTGCTTTTTCGACTTCATCGGTAGTAAGACTGACCGGCAACGCGAGTTTGAAGCGGACTTTCCCATTGAAGGAAACCGGATATTCGACCACTTCCACCGTAAGAAAATCGGGATTGACCAATGGCCAGGCAGCAATGCCGACGCTTTCGGCATGCCCGTTCATGGACCAGAGCTCTTCTGCCAGGTGCGGTGCGAACGGCGCCAGGACCTGGTAAAAAGTATTGGCAGTTTCGTGGGTTACCTTTCCGGCTTTGTAACAATGGTTGGTAAAGACCATCATCTGCGAAATGGCGGTGTTGAATTTCATATCCTCCACATCATCACCGACTTTTTTGATGGTTTGATGCAACAGTTTAAGTGTCTCCTTGCTTTCGGTGCCTTGGGTCAGGTTACTTTGCTCGCCAAAGAATGTTGCAACCCTTCGCAGGAAGTTGTAGACCCCCTTTACACCTTTTTCCGTCCAGGGTTTGGTGGCATCCAGCGGACCAATAAACATCTCATAAAGACGCAGGGAATCGGCGCCGAATTTTTCGACTACATCGTCCGGATTCACCACGTTTTTAAGGGACTTTGACATCTTGGCAACAATCTGTTTTAATTCCTCACCTGTATCGTTGTGAAAATATTTGCCTTCTTTCTCTGTTACCATATCTGATGGAACCTTGGAACCCGAAGCCGTTTCGTAGGCAAAGGCCAGGATCATCCCCTGGTTGAAGAGTTTTTGGAAGGGTTCGTTAGTCGAAACAATGCCCAAATCGAACAAGACCTTGTGCCAGAAGCGGCTGTACAACAAGTGCAGCACGGCATGCTCGGCACCGCCGACATACAAATCGACCGGCATCCAGTAATTTTCTTTGGCCTCTGCAAAGAGTTCTGTATCGTTTTTCGGATCGATAAATCTTAAATAATACCAGCAGGATCCTGCCCACTGAGGCATGGTGTTGGTCTCGCGGCGACCCTTACGGCCTTTGGCATCCGTTACTTTCAGCCAGTCACCGGCATTCGAGAGTGGTGACTCACCTGTTTCGCCAGGCTGATATTTCTCAACCTCAGGTAAAAGCAAAGGCAGTTCGTCATCCTTGAGCAGGGTGATTTCACCATCTTCCCAGTGGATTACCGGAAAGGGTTCGCCCCAATATCTTTGTCGGCTGAAGAGCCAGTCGCGGAGTTTATAATTCACGGTGGCCTTACCCAATCCTTTGTTTTCGAGCCATTCCGTCACTTGCTTAATTCCCTGTTCCTTGGTCAGGCCATTGATATCGATTCCAATAGCCGCATTGGCAGAGTTGATGTAGGCGCCATCTTCGCTCCAACACGCCTCGCCTTCCAAAATTTTGGCACGGTTTGCAGCATCTGTGCCATCTTTTGGATCCAGGATACAAACGATAGGAAGCTGATAAGTCTGCGCAAATTCAAAGTCGCGGAAATCATGCGCCGGAACCGCCATGATGGCTCCGGTTCCGTAGCCCATCAGGACATAATCGGCCACCCAAACAGGAATTTGGGCACCGTTTAGTGGATTAATGGCATACCGTCCGGTAAAAACGCCGGTTTTCCCCTTGGCAAGATCGGTGCGGTCGAGGTCGCTTTTCAGGGCAGCATTGGTGACATAAGCCGTCACGGCCGCCTTTTGTTCAGGGGTGGTTATCGTTTTAACGAGTTCGTGTTCGGGAGCGACAACCATATAAGTTGCACCGAAAAGTGTATCCTGACGGGTGGTGTAGACCCTCAGTTTCTTGTCCAATCCTTCGAGGACAAAATCGACTTCGGCACCAGTAGAACGTCCGATCCAGTTGCGTTGCATCTCCTTGACACCTTCTGGCCAGTCGAGGTCATCGAGTCCTTCGAGTAATCGCTCGGCATAGTGCGGAATACGGAGCATCCACTGTTTCAGGAAGCGTCTTTCCACCTCCTTGGTGCCGCATTTTTCGTGCGATCCGTCGTTGAGAACCTCCTCATTGGCGCAGACTGTTTTGCAGGTGCGGCAATACCATACCTGAGCCTCACCATAATAAGCCAGACGCTTGTGATCGACGTAATTGCGTACAGCCTCCTTGCCTGCCTGTTTAACTTCCTCAGGAACAGGCAACTCAAAAATTGGCTTGCCTTTACCGGCTGCAGCGTCAAACCAGGTATTGTAAAGACGGATGAAAATCCATTGCGTCCATTTAAAATAGGAAGGATCGGTGGTGTTGATTTCACGGTCCCAGTCGTAGCTCAAACCCAGCGATTGAATCTGACGCCTGAAATTATCACAGTTTTTCTGTGTCGTTTCGGCTGGATGGGTTCCCGTCTGGATGGCGTATTGCTCGGCAGGAAGTCCGAAAGCATCCCATCCCATCGGGTGCAGGACATTGAAACCCTTGCTTCTTTTGTAACGGCAAACGATATCTGTCGCGGTATAACCTTCAGGATGTCCCACGTGCAATCCGGCCCCGGAGGGGTACGGGAACATATCGAGACAATAAAATTTAGGTTTGGAAAAGTCGTCATACGTTTTGAAACTCTTCTTATCCACCCAGTATTGTTGCCATTTGGCTTCAATCTCTTTGAAGTTATAATCCATCGGGTTTGAACTGATTTATCTTAAAATTGGTGCAAAATTACGATTTATATCTGTCTTATCTTCTAAAAATGCATCAAAATGATTGCTTTAATTACAAGTTGAAAGAGTGAGCGAGATAAAGATTTAATGACTAAACTCACAAAAAACGATAGATTTCAGAATAATAATTACTGTACTTTTGCATAAAAATATACCTACCATGAATGCAGGAATCGAAAAATTTATGGGGGAACTGAAGTCCCGTACTCCGGGCGAGAACGAGTTCCACCAAGCAGTCAGAGAAGTTATTGAGACGGTTTGGGACGTTTACGACGCAAACCCCCGATACAAACAGGCCAAAATATTAGAGCGAATGGTCGAGCCCGAGCGCACGATCATGTTTCGCGTACCCTGGATGAACGACCTTGGAGAAGTGGAGATCAACCGCGGCTACAGGATAGAATTTAACAGTGCCCTCGGCCCATACAAAGGCGGCTTGAGGTTTCACAAGAGTGTCAACCTCAGCATCCTGAAGTTCCTGGGCTTCGAGCAAACCTTTAAGAACAGCCTGACCACCCTGCCGATGGGCGGTGGCAAAGGAGGGTCTGATTTCAGTGCGAAGGGTCGCAGCGACAACGAGATCATGCACTTTTGCCAGTCCTTCATGACGGAGCTTTTTCGTCACATTGGTCCGGACACAGACGTTCCGGCAGGCGATATTGGTGTTGGCGGACGGGAAATTGGTTATCTGTTTGGTCAATATAAACGTATCCGCAATGAATTTACCGGTGTCCTTACCGGGAAAGGTCTCGGCTGGGGTGGTTCATTGATCCGTCCGGAGGCAACTGGTTTCGGAGCGGTGTATTTTGTCCGGCACATGCTGAAAGAGATGGGCAAAGAGCTGAAAGGCAAGACAGTATCGGTTTCAGGTTTCGGAAATGTTGCCTGGGGGGCTATTTCCAAGATCGATGAACTGGGAGGGAAAGTTGTCACGATTTCCGGTCCTGATGGCTATATCTATGACCCTGCCGGGATTTCGGGACATAAAATTGATTACCTGCTCGACCTTCGTGCCACCAACAACGATGTTGTGGCTCCATATGCCGAAGAGTTTGGATGCAAGTTCTTCCCGAATGCGAAGCCCTGGGTGCAGAAAGTTGATATCGCCCTTCCCTGCGCATGTGAAAATGAACTCGATGAAAAAGACGCCCGGATGCTGGTTGCCAACGGTTGTTTCCTGATCGGGGAAGTCTCCAACATGGGATGTACTGCCGGTGCGGTCAATTATTTCCTGGATAATAAGATTCATTATGCTCCCGGGAAGGCTGTAAACGCAGGTGGTGTGGCAGTTTCTGGTCTTGAGATGTCACAAAACAGCATGCGGTACAACTGGACAAAGGAGGAGGTCGACGAAAGGTTGCATCTTATCATGCACGACATTCACCAGACCTGCCTGAAATATGGTCGGGAAGGGAATTACACCAACTACGTAAAAGGGGCGAATGTTGGTGGATTTGTGAAGGTAGCAGATGCAATGCTGGCCCAGGGGTTGGTATAATATAACATTCCCTTAACCTTGCTGACTGTCAGCTTGGTTACCTTTGCGTAAATTTTGCCAATATGTTTATTGACAGTCATTCGCACATCTATTCATCTGATTTTAGCCTCGACAGGGATGAGGTAATCACCAGAGCCCTGGAAGCTGGTATCGAGCGGATTGTTCTGCCAAACATCGACAGTTCCTCCATCAAACCATTGCTCGATCTGACCGATACCATTCCCGGACTATTTTTCCCTTTGCTGGGTTTACATCCGACTTCTGTTAAGGAAGACTTCCGCAAAGAGCTGTTGATCCTGGAATACTGGCTCGCCAAGAGAAAGTTCTACGGCATCGGCGAAATCGGCATAGATCTTTTCTGGGACAAATCTTTTCTGGAAGAGCAGATCGAGGCTTTCACCACCCAGATCGACTGGGCAAAAAGCAGAAAGTTCCCGATCGTGATTCATGTCAGGGACTCGTTTAAGGAAGTGATGGAACAGCTCAGAAAAGTTTACAATCACGACCTGCACGGGGTCTTTCACAGTTTCACCGGTACTCTGGAAGAAGCCGAACAAATCATTGAATTGGGATTTAAGATTGGGATCAACGGAATCGTCACCTTCAAGAATTCCGGTCTGAGTGAGACGGTTCAAAAGATTGACCCCCGTCATCTGCTGATTGAGACTGACTCGCCTTGGCTTGCCCCTGTTCCTCACAGAGGCAAACGCAATGAATGTTCTTATATTGTGACTGTGGCAGCAAAAATCGCGGAAGTACATGATGTTTCTATTCAAAAAATCGCGGCCATCACCTCAAGAAATGCTAAGGAACTGTTTGGTTTTTAGTACTTTTGTTAGATGATGGAAACAAGTGACAAAGCATCCATTCTGATCATTTATACCGGCGGAACGATTGGTATGAGGGAAGATCCTGTTACCAAGACGCTGGCTCCCATGAAGTTCGGAATGTTGCTGGAAGAGATTCCCGAACTGAATAAGCTTGGTTATACCATACACTCCATCACCTTTAATCCGCCGATCGATTCCTCGAATATGACGCCTGCTATCTGGGCGCAACTTGCCAGGACGATCCAGAAAAACTACACTAAATATGACGGATTTGTGATCCTGCATGGGACTGACACTATGTCGTACACCGCTTCGGCGCTTAGTTACATGTTCGAAAACCTGGATAAGGCGGTGATCATGACCGGATCTCAGTTGCCTATTGGTATTTTGAGAACCGACGGAAAGGAGAATCTCATTACGGCCGTTCAGATGGCGGCGGCGAAGAAGGACGGAAGTTCCGTCGTTCCCGAAGTTTGCATCTATTTTGATTCGCAGCTTTTTCGTGGTAACCGGACGACCAAAAAAGATTCCGCACAGTTCAGCGCTTTTGCCTCCCATAACTATCCGGCGTTAGCCAAGGCAGGGGTGGATATCGTTTTTAATTATGAAAAGATTAACTACCCCAAAAACAAGGGAGTACTGAAAATCAATACTTCCGTGGATGACCGGGTAATTATATTGAAGATATTCCCGGGATTGAACCGGCACTATTTTGAGTCGACACTCCAATTGCCTGACTTAAAGGGTGTTGTACTTGAATCGTATGGCTCGGGAAACATGCCCACAACAGGCTGGCTGCTCAATGCCATCCGAAAAGCGACCAAAAAGGATATTATCCTGATGAATGTATCCCAATGCCCGGGGGGCAAAGTGGTGATGGGGCATTACGCGACCAGCACGGAACTTCAGAAAGCAGGGGTCGTCAGTGGCGGTGACAGTACCGTTGAGGCTGCCGTCACCAAATTGATGTTTCTGCTCGGGCAAAACCTCACCCCTGAGGAGACGCAATACTATCTCCGGAACAATCTGAAGGGCGAAATTGAGGTCTGAAATTAATAGAGGATCGTCATTGTAAACTTGATTCGGAATCCCCTGATTATAGTTGTCATCCCTCGTTTCAAACGAGGGATAGCGGAATAGCGGATTTGATACGAGGGATAGCGGAGTGCATCGGTCCCTGAGCGCAGTCGAAGGGCCCTTCGACTGCGCTCAGGGACCGGAACATGAGGGGATGCTGAAACAAGTTCAGCATGACGCTATAAGCTGCAAATACAATTCATCCAGCTGTGACTGGGCAATTGGTGAAGGAGAGTCGTTCATCACATCCCTGCCTGAATTGTTTTTCGGGAATGCAATCACGTCTCGGATGGAGTCCAGTCCTGCGAACATGGATACCAGCCGGTCGAAACCGAAGGCGATTCCCGCATGGGGTGGAGCGCCGAATTTGAAGGCGTTCATCAGGAAGCCAAACTGATCCTCGGCGGCCTCCTTTGTAAAGCCCAGTATTTTAAACATTTTGGCCTGCAGGGCGCTGTCAAATATTCTAACAGAACCTCCACCGATCTCTACACCATTGATTACCAGATCATACGCATTAGCCCTAACCTTACCAGGATTGCTGTCCAGGAGTGCAATATCCTCTGGCTTCGGTGAAGTAAACGGATGGTGCATGGCGAAGAAGCGCTGTGTTTCCTCGTTCCACTCGAGTAGCGGGAAATCGTACACCCAGAGTGGTTTGAAATTTTCTTTGTCCATCAGTCCGCACTGGCGACCCATCTCCAGCCGCAACGAAGAGATGACCGGCAAAGTTTTCTCTTTTGTCCCGCACATGATCAGCAGCAGGTCTCCGGGTTGGGCATTGAACCTGGCGGCCCATTTCTGCAGATCTTCGGTCGAATAATATTTATCGACAGATGATTTGACAGTGCCATCGACGTTCACTTTCGCGTAGACCAGGCCGGTGCCGCCGATTTGTGACTTCTTGATATAATCCGTTAGAGCATCAAGCTGTTTTCTGGTGTATTCGCTGCACCCGGTGGCGCAGATGCCGCCGATGAAGGCTGCATCATCGAAGAGTTTGAAATCTTTACCCTTCACCAGGTCGGTAATTTCATGGATCACCATGCCAAAACGAAGATCCGGTTTGTCATTTCCGTATTTCTCGAAGGCTTCGGCAAAAGTCATTCTTGGAAAATCGACGATATCGATGCCTTTGATCTCCTTGAAGATGTTCTTTGTCAGTCCTTCGAACATATTCAGCACATCTTCCTGGTGAACATAAGACATCTCGCAGTCGATCTGGGTAAATTCCGGCTGACGGTCTGCTCTGAGGTCTTCATCCCTGAAGCATTTGACTATCTGATAGTAACGATCGAATCCGGCGACCATCAGCAACTGTTTAAACAGCTGTGGAGATTGTGGAAGGGCATAAAACTCATTGGGATTCATCCGGGAGGGCACGACGAAATCCCGGGCGCCTTCGGGTGTGGATTTAATCAGAACAGGTGTTTCTGTTTCAATAAAGTCATGCTTGTCGAGGTAGTTTCTGACCACGTGGGCCATTTTTGCCCTCAACTCAAGATTTTTCCTAACTGCCTCGCGGCGAAGGTCGAGGTAGCGGTATTTCATGCGCAGCTCATCTCCACCGTCCGTATCGTCCTGGATCGTGAAAGGAGGAGTGACTGCTGCATTGAGGATATTTAGTTGAGATATATGAAGTTCAACATCCCCGGTAGCCATTTTTGCATTTTTACTGGAGCGTTCCCTGACGATACCAATTGCTTGTACTACGAACTCGCGGCCAAGGGTTGATGCTATATTTTTCACCTCTTCCGAGGATTGATCATCCACCACCAGTTGTGTGATTCCATAACGATCCCTCAGGTCGATGAAAGTCATTCCACCCAGATTCCTAACTCTTTGAACCCATCCGGCAAGTATGATTTCCTGTCCGATATTTGTCCTGCGTATTTCGCCGCAAGTATGATTTCTGTACATTTGTATGCGTTTATTTTTAAGGCTGCTAAATTACAAAACAAAAAAGATGATTCATCCTTTCGACGACGAATATTTCATGAAGAGAGCGCTGGCAGAGGCCGAACAGGCTTTTCTGGAAGGCGAAATCCCGATAGGGGCTGTCGTTGTTTGTCATAATAAAATCATCGCCAGGGCGCATAACCAGACGGAGACTTTAACGGATGTGACGGCCCATGCGGAAATGCTGGCAATTACCTCTGCAACCAGCTGGCTCGGAGGGAAATACCTGACCGGATGCACCCTGTTTATTACGCTGGAACCCTGCGTCATGTGTGCGGGTGCGCTGGGTTGGGCGCAGGTAGACAGGATTGTCTGGGGTGCGTCGGATGTCAAAAGGGGATTTCTCAAATATGCCCCTGAAGCGCTGCATCCCAAGACCCAGACCACTGGCGGCATTCTTGCAGGAGAATGTGAGTCTTTGATAAAGCGATTCTTTGCAGGGAAGAGATAATTCTTTTTTCTCCCTTAAACCATGTAACTTGTAGTATCATTCTTATTGATCCGGCAGGTTAGCTGTTCTGATAATCCGAACGGTTACCTGTCCAGATCAAAATTTCCTTCAATTCTTTCATCAGAATTCCCTGCGGGAAAGGCTAATTCCTGCTGGCAGAAATCTTTATGCCTGAAATTTTGCGGCAACTTAATGACATGATTATCCTAATACTTATTTTGTTAAATATCAAGGTTCAACCAACGGATCAGGCAGACTGCAAGGGGAATAAGATCACCTTTTCGGTCACTGCGGAAGGTGGTAATGGCAAGATCCATTACCTCTGGAAAAGGAAAAGGCCAACAGATCCGGCATTTGCCACGTTTGGAGCAGCTGATTCGATAAAACTGGGTGTACCAAATATAGGTGTAGGTAATGAATCACCTGACAGCACCTTTTACCAAGTATCCATTTCTGACACTGAAATTGAGCTAACTTCTACGACGGTGCTTCTGACGGTCAACCAGATCACTGGCATTGCCCCCATTGGTGTAGCAACTTATACCTTGAACCAGGGCGAGAATCTCTGGCTTAGCGTTCAGACTCATGGAAATTCGCCGACAGGTTTTCAGTGGATTAGAAAATCCGGACCCTCCAATTGGCAGGATGTCGCTGAGAGCGGGTCTGTTTCCGGAAGCTACCAGGCACAGCTGAATTTCACCAAAATTTCTGTTGCTGATTCGGGGATCTACAAAATCAGGGTGACCTTTCCAACCATCAATGGCAATCTTTGCACAGAAACCTCCTCTATAACACGGCGGATATTTGTTACGACGGTTCCGGATACTGAACCGCCCATATTTTTGAACCTGGATAATGACATTAAGCAGTTGTGTCCGGATGATCTGGTTCAGGCAGGATGGAATGATTCAATTGAGGCTATTTTGCCGGAGGAGAAGAATTCCTGTCTGTTCCACAAATCCGGTACATTCTTCGACCTTTCTCCAGTAAATTTCTCCGATAACGCTACGCCTTCTGAAAGTCTGACTCTCCACTGGGGAATATTTTCTGACGATATTTTACACCTTCCGTTAACTGATGCGGCAGGAGTGAGGCTCGATGACAAAACGGGCCAGATTTCTGACCATCCTGAAGACATAAATTTTGAGGCCATGACCGCTTCCAACCAATCTTGGCAAGTCATATTCTGGCTGGAGGATGCTGCCGGCAACCTGACTCCGGATTCTCTCAGGCATAAAATCACTGTTATTATAAAACCCCGGCCGCAAATAGTTGGCAATTTCTAAACACCTATATAATAAAGTATTAACCATCAAACTATCTCCAATGAAGACATCATTTCAATTTTGTGGAAAGCATTTTCAGCGGATGCGCCTTTCTTATTTAATTCTCCTGGCATTGAATTTATTGGGAGGCCTATTGATCCAGGGACAAACAATTCCCAGGCTGCCCAACTGCGTCGACTCACCTTTGCATCCGATTGCAGGGAAGAATTATGTCTATGCCGTGACGATTGCCGCGCCCTATACAACGCCTCAAACCTTTGACTGGTATGTCACTGACAATCCGGGATTTATTGCAGGTTCAGCCCTAATTTCCACCAACATCCTTCCAAACGATAAAGAATTTATCGATGCAGGTACGGGATATCACAATACCGCGACCGGAACGAATTCAATCAACCTAAAATGGACCAGTAAATCGGTGGCCAATGCAATAGTAAAACCGTATTTTCTGGTTATCCGTTACAAAGGCACCAATGGCACGCTTTGTGAGGCCATGAACATACGAGCCTATAAAATAGAACCATATAATGCTTTCACTTTGGATCTTACCAATGTTTATGGAGCTACAGATCTTGAGCTGAACGGATCTAACCTCGCTGTGCAAGGCAGGCTGTGTCCTAAAGATATAGTTTCAGCCAGTTATGACGGCACAAAAATGGTTTATGACTATGGAGTTAATGAGCTCATATTCAAAGTTGTGGCTGCTAATTTCAGCGGAGGGTGGACCCCTACCGTAAAAATAGCAGGACTGGCAGGGTCACAGATCATAGGATCAATTGAATGGTCGGGGACCTTGACCTTTACAGGGACGAATCTTTTCACAAAAAACACTGATAGCTGGACCCCCGTCAACAAGATTAGCGCTCCTGCCGACAACCAGACAGCAGGAGGCATCCCCATCTATATAAGAGTGATGATTCAAAACAATAACTATGAAGGTGTTTCAGATACACCAATTACTTTATCCCTGAATGGTGTAGCCAATGATGGAGTTGAAGATGTACACTATGCAGATTGTCTGGCAGATGGGTTCACCAATGATGTAGCGACCCAATTGATTTTGGCCCGGCCGGTCATCACCAGCAATACTGGATCGCCTGTCCAAATCTTCCTGCCATGAAATAGCCATGATTTGTCAACCAACATTAATAGTAAAAATGATCCTCATGGCTGTTCCAACTGGAAAATGAAAAGTCTGACACTTTTCGGTGTGTTGTTGATTCCATTAATGCTTTCTACAGTAAATGGTTATGCTCAGGCAGTTGGTTACTTTTTCGTGGGAGAATCTATTCAATTTAAGATAACTCCCTTACCAGGAATCCTCTATGACTGGAGGGTAATTGAAGACACTCATCTCAAAAAGAGCGCTGAAACAGAAAATGTAACTTATCTGACCACCAAAAACAGTTCTGAGATCCAAATCAAATGGGAAAAGTCAGGAAAATTCCTTCTGTTACTCACCGGAATTAATGCGTGTGGATGTTCAAATATGAAGGCCTACCAGGTAATCGTTTCCAATGGCCATATTCCCGTTGCGGTCAATGATTATGCCATTGCCGATTGGCTAAAGAGCATCCGGATAAATGTTTTGAACAACGATTATGATCTAAAAAATGATTTAGATACTGCCAGCCTGAAGATTCTCACGAAAGCCGAATATGGAGACGTAACCATTTCAAAAGCAGGCGTTATTGTTTATGCACCCTTCAAAAATCATATAGGGCTCGACAAATTTTATTACCGGATTTGTGACAAGTGTAATCTGTGTGATACGGCAATGGTAAACGTTGACCTAAGGGATCCGCCGATTTATTTGCCTGAAGGAATTTCCCCGAATGGAGACGGTTTGAATGACCGGTTTGTGATAAAAGGGCTGGAAGCCTTTGAAAAATCTTCCCTCACGATTTTTGGCCGGGACGGAGTCACCATATACAAGAATGATGATTATCGAAATGACTGGACCGGATTGCAGAACACTAAAAATCACAGCGCTATTCCAGTCCCTCCCGGTACCTATTACTATCTGCTTTGTTTGGGTGGTACCAAAAAGATTATCAAAGGATTTGTTTACATTATCAAATAAAAAAACAGGCTAATACAACAGATAAACAAAACCTTTCAGATAGCGGTTGGTCCCTCCGAGATGCAGAACATAATAATAGGTACCCGTCGGAAGCATGGTCCCATCCGGGATAGCCGCCTCTAAAGACTTGCCTGACCAATCATTCTGATAATCCAGTGACCTGTATACCAGTTGTCCTGCCCTGGTATAAATGGTAAGGGCTGAATTTTTGTAATTACTTAGTCCACGGATGACAAAATATTCGTTTTGTCCGTCCCCGTTAGGAGAAATGGCTTCAGGTATCCACACCGGACCGTCATAAATGTCAACTGTAACATTTGCAGTATCGCAAACCCCGCCCTCGTCACATATCTGATAAACAAAATGATCAATCGCGGCCTTGTGAGTGTCCGGAGAATAGATTATCGTTCCATCCGGAATAACCTGGGTTTTTCCATACGCTGGATTCTGTATAACTTTAAGTGATCTTTTGTCAAGGGCATTTTTGGAATCATAGTCATTGTTCAATACATGGATATGCACTGAATCCACCCAGGAGGTTCTGATATAATCCGCATTAGCAATCAGCACATTAGGTTCGAACGGATATTGGAAAAACTTTTGCGATGGGCATCCGAACAGGTCGGTTACTTCAAGGGAGTACATTCCAGCTCCTTTGATGAGTGCAGAGGATTTGTTTGGATCACCGACAATTTCACCCGTTGTTGATGACCAGTGATATTTAAGACCAACACCCTTTGAGGTTGTCCCGTCAATGAGCATTGAACCATCTTTGTTCGCCTCAGCCGGATAAAGGATTACAACTTTTGGCGCTTCACCAAAAGTGATTTTAACGGTGTCTTTGTCCGAATCCTCAGATTTGTTGGTTACCGTTAGCAGAATTCTAATACTGTAAGGTAAGGTTCCGGTAAAACCGGATGACAGGGTCAGATTTGTTTTGGCCGTATTATCGGCCGACAAGATTCCTCCCGGATCAAGCAATCGCCAGAGATAGCTTAAACCAACTCCGATAGAGGCAGTTGCATCCAACGTAAATGCATTGCAGATTCCGGTGATCGTGTCTTTGCCTGCCATCGCTAAGACCAGCGGCACTATGACTTTTACATATCCTGCCTTCATGTTCTTGCACCCTTTCGAATTGAATGCTGTCACTGTGAAAAAATACTCTCCCTGTATTTTCCACAGCACTGGTAAAACTGCTTTGTCGGTACCAGTATCATATTCAACTTCTGCCTGGGTGGCAAGATCTGCAGGCTGAAAGGTCGGTTTATTATAAATGCGCCATGCATAGGTTTCCCCTGCTACCGGGATAACCGCCAGATTTTTTTGCTGCCCCTCATTCACAACAATACCTCCCTGCTGTGCTACAGAATACTCCGCAACAAACAGGAAAAGCAGAAGTGCAAGCAATTCAATTCTGAATCTAATGCAAAGTTTCATTTTAATAAAGGATCTCTTGGGCATTCAGCCGAATATAACGTTCCCAAAACTCAATTTGATTGAAACAAATAATTCAAAAATCTATGAAAGCTTTCAGCAACTAGGGAAGTGTCTAAGGAACGAAAGTTCCTGTTGCTGGATCCGGGATTACTGTAGGACGCTTATTAAGTGTTTGGGTGGCAACATCTTCAAATGTTGTCGCAGGAGCGGCACACGTGGTATTATCAATATCAGCATCACCTGATGCATTAGCAGCTTCAACTGCCAAAGAAATAGCATCATCATTTAAGCCTTCATAAAGACCATTCGTAACAGTTACTTTTATGTAAATTGAAACCCCCTTGGACATGTCGGTAATAGCTGGATCGGCAGCAACTGCCGTTCCGGTAAAATCCAATACGGTACCTGTAGTTGCAGTTTGTGCTGCACCTAATGCAGTTAAACCAGCAGTGGCAAGAGTTTTGTCAACTGTCCATTCAACCAAAGCCTTCTGTCCGGTTTTTAACCCTGAAAGCTTAAAAGAGGGGGTAAATGATCCGGTGAAATTGGCCGCGACCACTTCAAAATAGAGGTAGTTTACCCCATAATCAAAGACCATCTTGCTTGTTGGGGCATCATATTTTGCAGAAAGGATGTCTGCATAACACTGGGTATCGGTCGTTCCGTAAGCCAGTTCAGTAGTCTTATCGGAGTTTTTAATATTCAAAATATCAACAGTAAAAGCATTTTTGGGTATAATCTGGTACACTTTCATGTTGTTCGAACAGGTGGGGGTTCCACTCCCTGTGTATTGAAGCACCATAAAAAGTGGTTTCGTAGCTGAAACGTCTTTTAGCCCTGCAGTGGTCCAGGTTACAGTCGTTTTCGTTGATGCGGTCGCACCCGCCGCAGTCGTTTCGTTCGTCATGTAGTTGAGCGCTCCGGACAGAATAGAGGTACCTTCTTTCGAAATTTCAATTCCTGGATTGCGTGTCCCGTTCGTAATAAAATCCATCGATTTTGTTGCATACCAATAGGCTGTACCTCCTCCCGGACTAATACCAGCAGAATAATCATATGGTCTACCGGCAATCGGTTGCAACGGGCCATCAGCATTAGGACCAGTGCAGCTAAGCTGTTGAGCGTCATATCCCTTTGTAGCAAGGGGCTGACCAAATGCAGATGTTGCCACCATCCCGGTCAGCAACACCAAAAGAATCAATTGTTTCATAAAATAAAAATTTTAGGGAGAATAAATTTTGTTAATAAAATTCGGCTTTTAAAGCCATTGGTTTAAGATTCTGATGAATGACTTCTTACGAAATCGTTTCATTCAAAGAGTGTTCGGTTTGTCTCATAATTTATTTTTTTTATGTTGGTATGTAGGATAACCTGTTTATTATTTTGATTGTGATAGGTTACGGCCGGTCGCGGATGGATCCTAATATCTAGCACTACTGGAATAGGATTCTCATTGTTGTTGCAGTCTTTTACCCAATAGCGTATTTGATGGGTAAGGGTGGTAAAGGTTATTCCATCGCCCCAGAGTTTGATGTCAGTCGGAATACCACTTTCTTTATATGTTGATGGCTGACCTGTCCCTGAAATCGTAGGTTGGCCAGTGCTGAAAACTATTTCCCAGCGAATGGTATTCAATGCACAGCAATTATCATTGATATTGGAAATGTCAAAAATGGTACTGCTAGCCTTGAACAAATAATAATCAGGATCTGGGTTAATCTTCAGATTATTAGAAACATAAGCGGCAGAAAATAGATTTTCGACACAGAATTCAAACGGGCCGGGCGGGGTAAAAGTGGGCGGCTCTTTGTCAGATATTGTAACGGTTTGGGTACATATATCACTCCCGGAAATATTGGTTGCAGTCCAGGTGATAGTAGAGATACCCACTTTAAAATCGTAAGGTCCTATAGAAGTAGGAGTTGGGCCATTATCAGGTGTTTTACTGGTACCAGTTGCTTCTATCGTTCCATCAGGTCCTTTTATGGACCATGTCCAGGTTATGGGTTGGACTCCCTGTTCAAGAGTTGGAACTCCGGGATCAACTTTGTAGCTACACTTTCCAGGATCGGTATCATGTACAATTGGGAGCATACACGTAATTTCGGGTTTGGCCAGCACAGTAACTGTAAACGAGCAGGTTACAGTATGTAAATTAGCATCGACTAAGGTGTAAGTAATGGTGGTGACACCTACATAAAACCGGCTTGAAGCCGGGTAAATATTTATTCCGGACGGGTCACCTGTTCCTGTAGCAGTCGTTCCATCAGGACGAACCATTGACCAGGTTAGTGTCCAACCGGGGCAGTTATCGCTGTAAGTTGGTGGAGGAGGAACAGTAACAACATCTTTATAAGGCAATTCAAAATCTGCCTGAACAACAATAGGTGGTGCCGGACAAGTGAGTACAGGCATTAAGTCGTTTACAGTAACGGTCTGGGTGCAAGACGTATTTATATTACCTGAATTATCGGTAATGGTCCAGGTAACCGTTTTTGTTCCAACAGGGTAATTACCGCTTGCATTATTCGTATTGTTAAAGCTGTTAACTACTGAAACAATCGAATTACAGGGATCATTGATAAC
>Ga0209539_1000180_pt1 | contig 38599 bp, 41 predicted proteins | sample BarGraNGADG00312_2_FD_184499 | JGI IMG/M metagenome (GOLD analysis project Ga0209539, IMG submission 184499) | Arctic peat soil microbial communities from Barrow, Alaska - Barrow Graham LP Ref core NGADG0011-312 (SPAdes) (version 2) | ecosystem: Environmental > Terrestrial > Soil > Wetlands >...
ACGGTTCCTGGGCTCCTTCCGCCCTACGGGCTCCCTCCGCCCAGGAACCGGGCAGCTCTTCTCTCTGTGTCATGCCCTGCAGAACCTCCATCAGTAATCCTCCTAACCGCCCTCAATTAGACCTTAAACTAATTGGAGCAGGTGTCTCACTGATGTTGGCACAGAGGGAAGCCTTGTTTTGCCAGCCTCGGATCAGGATCACTTGGCCTCAAGCTTGTACCTTATCTGGCACCAGCCGACTGGCTTTCCTTCCTTGTCGACGACGTCCAGGGTGGCCTTCTTGCCCAATACGCGAGATATCGCCATCAGGCCTGTCGGAGTGATGGGGCAAAGGACCTCCTCGCCCGCTTTCTTCAGGATGTCGTTGCCCGGGCAGATCATGCATCCGCCGATATCGATGACGAGCCCGTCGTCCGTGATGGTCACCGTGCTGTCATCCGCAAAGCTCAAGCCCTCGGTCAGGAACTGCTCGAACTTCGACTTGAACTCCTCCGGGTCGGTGATCTGACCGCCGATTTCGGTCATCCACTCGTTGATCCACTCGGACGCGATCTTCGGCTTTATCTTGTCGAGGTCTTTCTGGTTGGCACGAGCTATGGCCACGTGGTACTTCTTGAAAAAATCCTCTGGCTTCTTCATTTCAGTGCTCCTCTTTACCTGTTCCAGGGAAAACCTGGAGGCTCCGACTCTGCTCCTAGCGACCGATGACTACCTTGTGGTCGAGGAAATCGATCTCCTGGACCTTTCCCTCCAGTTCCTTCTCTTCGCCGAGCAGATCCACTAACCAGACCCTATTCTCTTGTTGCTTCAACTGGGCCACGTCTTCCATGATAAGCTTCTCGTCTTCTTCATCCTTTAAGTATACGTTGGACTCGCACATCGTTATTCTCCCTTCCTGTCATATACAGAATTCTTTTTCTTGTACGTGTGATTCATGGTTCAAATCACGGGCGGATGACCACCTTACTCGCCGTGGCGTACCAGGGTTTCGGTGCGCTTGAAAGGACATCGAACCAGGCCTCGACGGTCTGCCTCTCCTTGATCGTGTCGAAAGTCACTGGCGGACCCGAGCCGTTGTGTTCATCGACAATCTTGGTGTCCTTTGTCACAGTCACCAGCGCTTCAGGGATTTCCTGGCTCCTCGATCCCTCTACATCGACAGTGCCGAGCGCGCCCTTAGCAGTTTCGGCAGATGAGGCTTTGGTGGTCTCGACGACCTCGCCCATGATGTAAGACTCTTCCCCATTTTTAGCATGTGAAGCATTGTTACCGGTTGTCTGACCGCAACCTGCAATGAAAAAGGCAAAGAGGAGTAAGAGAAGAACGGCAATGCCAATGGACATTCTCTGCGTCCTCCACGCACGGTTCATGTCTCGCTCCGCTCTGCGACAGCAGGCAACCACGATGCCCCTTCAGGCAGACACCTGCCCTTCCCTTCTTTTTGCCTACATTTCAACTGTTGACAATTAAGAGCATATGCTCTATATTCATTATGGTCATATGTACATAATATGTCAAGGAGGTTGGTGTGGCCAGACCAGCAAAGCCCCGGTTCGTAACAGAAGAACCGTGTGTGGATTTCTTCAAACCGCGAGGGATTCCGCTGCGCGAACTGGAAGAAGAGCGACTTTCCGTAGAGGAGCTAGAAGCCCTCAGACTTGCCGATATCGAGGGTCTCTACCAGGAAGACGCGGCTGAGCGCATGGAGGTGTCGCGCCCCACGTTCCAGAGGGTTCTCAAATCCGCGCGCGGGAAGGTGGCCAGATGTCTGGTCGAAGGCAAGGCCCTGGGAATCGAGGGCGGCAACTACCTCCTGAGCGGAGAGAAAAGGATGTTTGAATGCCTGTCGTGCGGAAGCCGTTGGGATTCGCCTTACGGCAGTGGTGTCAGGGCCTGCGAAACCGCCTGTCCCAAGTGCGGGGAAATGACGGTGCGCCGGGCCTGCGCGGGACGGCCTCGCGCGAGAAAGGGGTACGGACCGATCGGTCGCTGCACCGCTATGGATGCGGGCAAAGACAGGAAAGCGAGAGTCGGAGGAAACCGTGAGACTGAGAAAGACAAAGGCAACTGACGTGAAAAACGAATATCGAATCCAGGAGAAGAACGTGGAAACCCCCGAGATTGAAACGGCCCAGCATGCGACCCCCGAGCGTCCGGCCATCAAGCAGGTGATAGCTGTTATGAGCGGCAAGGGCGGAGTCGGAAAGTCGGCCGTCACCATGCTACTGGCCTCAGCGTTGCGTCGTAAAGGCGTCGAGGTGGGCGTCCTCGACGCGGACATTACTGGTCCGAGCGTTCCGCGCGGCCTGGGTGTCGATGGCCCGATCTTCATCGGCAACGAGGGACCGGTCCCCGCGGCCAGCCCTGGCGGCATCAAGGTCATGTCGATGAACCTTCTGCTGCCAGGCGAGGATGAAGCAGTTATCTGGCGTGGTCCTCTAATAAGCGGCGCCGTGAAGCAGTTCTACGAGGAGACCGAGTGGGGAGAGCTGGACTACCTTCTGCTGGACCTGCCCCCGGGGACAGCCGACGTGCCACTCACGGTAATGCAGTCCATCCCGCTCGACGGGATTGTGCTGGTGACTTCACCTCAGGAGCTTGCCGGGATGATCGTAGGTAAGGCACGGAAGATGGCGGCGGCGCTCGAAGCCCCGGTCGTCGGCCTGGTCGAGAACATGTCTTACGCCCCCTGCCCGCATTGCGGCGGCAGGGTAGAACCGTTTGGCGAGAGCAATAGCGAGCAGACTGCTGTGGCCATGGATATCCCTCTGCTCGCGCGGCTGCCCTTGGACCCTGAGATATCGAAGCTTGCGGACGCGGGAAGGCTTGAGGAGTACAGGTCGCCAGATGTTGACGCTCTTCTAGGGGCGCTGCTTGAGCGCATCGCATCAATCCAAGAAGTTGTTGTCCCGGCTGATGGGACTGCCAAGGTTGAAGGAGGAAATATGAAAATAGCGATCGTGATGGAAGACAGTAATGTGGCATCGCACTTCGGGCATTGCGAGAAAGTAATGCTAGTGACGATCGAGAACCAAGAGGTTACCTCGCGCGAGGTGTTGGACGCGCCCGAGCACGACTGCGGAGCGCTACCCAGGCTCTTCGCTGAGCGGCAGGTCGAATACGTTATCGCCGGAGGACTCGGCGGAGGAGCGGTCGCGAACCTGAACAGAGCCGGTGTAAAGGTAGTCGCTGGCATCCAGGGTACGGCGGAGGATGCCCTCGGGCGGTTTCTCGCAGGAACCCTCATTGGTGGTGACGCGGTCTGTGGTGGGCACGGACAGGGCACGTGTGGACACCAAGACTGATCGGGCGATGCGGGTAGGAAAACAAAGGATGAGAGTCGTGCATAGCAGGACGCATGGAAGGGCGGGCACTCAGCAACCCTGCAGGTCACAAGAATCGTCAACCTTTGGTGACGATGATGTGGCTCCTGAGAAGAAGCAGTCAGACGGGGTTAAGCTAGAAGGAAGAAGATCCTGGATGAGCATCATCACGGACGTCACGCAGTTGGCGCTTGACCTTATAAGGGTGGCAAGAGAGGGAACCGACCTCTACCGCAAGATCAGGTTCGAGAAGTAAAAGTACCCACGCGAGCTTAAGCTCCACACAAGAAAGGCGGTCGGGGAATGGAGGTCAGGGTAGCCATCCTGAACGACAATATGGCGGGCCCCCCAGCTTTCAAAGCTGAGCACGGTCTGTCCGTCCTGGTCGAGGTCGAGGGCCGTTCGTTCCTGTGGGACTGCGGAGCCACGGACATAACCGTGCGGAACGCGCGGGCGATGGGAATAAACCTTGGCGCCATCGAGGGGATAGGGTTATCACACGGTCTATGACCACTGTGGAGGCCTGATGGCCGTGCTCGAGGCATCGGGACCCAAGAGGGTCTTCATGCACCCGGAGGCTCTCGCTCCCAAGTACGCCATCTTCGGACAGATTCAAAGATTCATCGGGATCCCATTCAGCAAGGTTGCGATCGAGGGTGCTTCACTTAACCTCGGACTCTCGAAAGAGCCAATCGAAGTGATGCCCGGAGTCACCCTCACCGGAGAAGTCCCACGGGTCACTGATTTCGAAGGCCTCGAGCCAAACCTGTTCTGCCGCATGGACGGAGAGATGGTCCCCGACCCCTTCCTCGATGACCAGGCACTTGTTGTGGACACACCCGAAGGAGCGATTGTGTTGACCGGTTGTGCCCACTCAGGAGTCGTCAATATCCTCAAGCACGTCCTCGAAAGGCACAAGAGAATCAGGGCGGTGGTGGGTGGCACACATCTCGGCCTTGGTGACACCAAACGACTGCAACCGACGATCGAGTTCCTTGATAAGGTAGCCCCGGACAGGATGATATTCACACACTGCACCGGCGCAAAGGCTGCTGCCACGATGATGGAACGTTTCCAGGACAGATTTGTACCGAGTCAAACAGGCCTTGCGATGAACCTCTAGTGCCTGCCGTTTCTAAACGACAAACAGAGAAAATGAAACAGGCGGCTTGCGCCGCCTGTTTTGGTTCATGTTCTTTATCTTGATTTCACAGCGTTTTGCAGGTGCCATCACACGACTTGTTCCTTATCTGAGTCTGTGTCTGGTCGCGGGACTGGTCCCTCGTACGGGTCCTCGTCTGATCTCCAGCTACTCCAGCCTCGTTCTGACCGTTCCCGTCGCCTAGCTGGGATCTTGTCTGCGTCATCACCTGGCTGCGTTCCTGGTCCTGTGTCTGAGTCTGTATCTGATTCTGGACCTGGGCCCGCGTCTGAGTTTGTGCTGGTGTCGAACCTGCTGCGCCGGAAACCTCCTTGGCGTTACAGTTCCCGTCAGTACAACTTCCGTCGCAGGATTGCGACTTTGTCCTGTCCCGAGTCTGGTCTTTCGCAGGGGTTGTCGTCCCCGTTGCGCTTGTGCAACTCGCACCGCACTTCTGCTGCTTGACACGGTCTTTGGCGCCATTGGTCGCTGCGAAAGCGATTCCAGTGACGAGAGATATTGCCAGGATGCTAATGCCTACTAACAACGCGATCTTCTTGATTAACCTGCTCTTCATTCTCACTCACCTCCTCTCGTTTCTACAGTTGACATCCTGACGGTGCACGATGTGTTACGCGTATTCTGTTAACTGTATAGAAATGAGTCACTGCTCAAACAAGCGATGCGTGCAGGTACAATAACGATGTTCGTTCAAATCAAGCAGAGGCCACTTCCACGGGATAGAACAGGAATAACGAATTGCTGGTTTTGCTGATATCAACAATGGAACCCCCTTCTATGAAGGGAAGGGATTTGATATCGAGCCAAGAGCTGATCGATATCGCGGAGAAGGTGAAGCTGTATGAACCAGAAGCACTTACTCGGCTGTTCGATCTGTATTTCGAAAAACTGAGGCGCTACATGTACTACAAGACAGGCAGCCTCGAAAGGGCAGAGGACCTCGCCGCCGAGACGCTGACCAAAGGGATCGAGAGTATCGGCAGCTTCAAGGACAGGGGCGGTACTATTGGTGCATGGCTTTTTGGGATTGGGCGCAATCTTCTTGCCAGGGAACGAGAGGCGGCGGGCAAGGCCGAGATGGTCGAGCTTGAGAATGAACTTCCCGTCGAAGAGGAGGAGCAGCCCGAAAAATTAGTCCTGGTCAAGCTCAGTAACGAGGAGCTGTACCAGGCGCTCAACCGGTTGCCCGACGAACAGCGTGAGGTCGTACTCCTCAGGTTCATGGAGGGGTACGACGCCAAGACAGTCGGGGAAATAATGGGTAGAAAACCAGGAGCCGTGCGAGCCCTGCAGTTCAGGGCGGTGCAGGCGCTGAAAGATATGTTTGAGTCCGGTGGTGTTGAGTAATGAACAAGTCTGAGAAAAGGCGGGACATAAGAAGCTTTGACAGGCGGCTGAGAGACCTTACTTCTGGCGGTTCGCGCTTTGATGCTGATGCACGGCCCGGGTTGGAGGACCACCTACTAGAGATGCTGGTCAGCGGCGGCCCTGAACTCCCAACTGCTACCCGTACACATGCCCTGAAGACCGCGTACGCGGAGCGTGGAACACAACTGCGGGAGAGCGCAATAGGGTCTGAAGCTGCTGTGGCAAGGCCTTCAAGAGTTCCTCGCGTGAGAGCACACCACGTGCTTGCCAGGGTAGCGGCGGTCGCAACGGTTATCATTGCGCTACTGGTCGGTCTTAGCTTCGGGTCCGCATACGCAATGCCGGGTGACCCTCTTTACTCTGTCAAACGGGCAGCAGAGTCCGCCTACCTCTCTTTGGTTCCCGGAGATCAGAACAAGGCCGACGCATACGCTTCTTACACGAGCCGACGCCTGAACGAACTCAAGCATGTTGAAGAGCACGGGATGACGAAGTGGTACTATTCGCTGGCCAATGACGCCCAGGGCGGCATAGAAAACACCTATGGTCATGGGAAGAGGCTCAGGGCCGGCGCTGCGCAGAAAGTGACAGAGAAGGCGCAGGCATTGACGCTCAGGATGGAGGAGTTACTTGGAGGGGCCCTTGGCGAGATGACGCCTGCCCAGAAGGCCAGTGTTGAGAGTGGTTTGGAACGGATACGCCTGCAGCTCCGGATGCGGAAGGGCAATCCCTCGGGGCCTTCGCAACAGAACGGACAGCCAGGCAACCAGAATGGGCAGCGCAATGGAACTCAAAACACGATGCCGGGCGGAACGCAGATGCAGCCTGGTTCGCAACAGCAACAGCAGAATCAGCAAGCACAGCCAGGTTCATCAGGACAGCAGGGGCAGGCGGAGTATCGAGCCAGTCTACTGAGAATCAGGATCAGCAGTCATCACAACTGAGAAACGATAAGCCGTTGTGCGACACTCTGGAAGAAGCGGTAGTCAAAAGCCCGCGAAATGAACAAGATTTCGAGGGGGAAAAGAGATGATCAACATAATCAGCTATGAGAATGAGTCTGTTCAGGAGACACCACACGGAGTCGACGTACGTAAGCTTTTCGACTCCGAACACGTTCAGGTCGTCGAAATCAAACTCCTGCCGGACGAGGGCTTAAAGAAACACATCACACACCGGTCGATGTGTTTTTCTACGTGCTGGAGGGAACAGGGATTGTGGAGATTGGTGATGAACAATCCGAGGTCGTGACGGACCAGCTTATCGAAAGCCCAAAAGGGATACCGCACCGCCTTATGAACGAAAGCGACGCCCCATTCCGGTTCCTGGTGGTCAAGACGCCAAAACCTACTACCTCAGCCCGCATCCTCTAGTAACCACCGATAGCAGAATAAGATAGAAAAAGCCTGTCGCTGATTTCTGTAAACACTCGTTTATACACGCATTATTCATTTCAAGGAAGGGTATTATGCTTGTATTGTTGAATCACGCCTATCGTAGCGGAAATATGCAGATAAGATAGATTGACTTCTCTTTGAATGGCGACCTCTAGAAGAAATGCATGCGGTCCGGCCTCGTAACAGTTCAAGGTATTTCCGGATATCAACGCTGGAAGCTATTGCATAGAAACAAAAGGAGTAATGAGATGATCGAGTTGAAGAGCAGGAAGTTCCTCGTGTTGGTCGTTGCCGTCATAGCCTTGCTGGCAGTTGTCTCCGGTGTCGTCGTAGCGGTAACCGGTTCTGGGAAAGTGACCGTTAAAAGCGGTTCCGCCGCTGCAGTGGAGAAGGACGGCTCCGGGTCCTCCCCAACCAAAGCAGTGACCAATGGCTGCCAGTTCAACGATAACGGGATCTGCACCAAGACGGGCGAGCCGTGCACGGACTGCATCAACACTGATACCAAGACGGGCGCTGCACCAGAAACCGGTTCAGGTACCACTGTTGCACCGAGCAGCGGAGGTCTACAGGTTGACTGCTCGTTCAACGACAACGGGACCTGCACCAAGACGGGCGAGCCGTGCACGAACTGCATCGGTGAAGATCTCACTACAAGCTCTACCCCTGAATGAGGTAGAAGCGCCGTGAACGAGAGGAAGAGGAAGGTCCGGGCCATCACCGTGGTCCGACGCGCAGTACAGTTCGCGTTCCTAGGGTTCTTCGTGTTCCTGGTGTTCAGCGCGGCATACCCTCCGCTTGGACTACCGGCGTCCAATTTCTTTCTCAGGTTCGACCCGATTGCCGGTATCTTCTCCCTGACTGCGTCCCATAGCCTGCAATCGTTCGTCTTCTTCTGGCCAGCGTGGGTGCTTCTAGCGCTCACAGTGTTTTCGAGCCGCTTTTTCTGCGGATGGATCTGTCCCCTTGGCACCTGCTTCGATATCGCGGGTGACGTGAAGCCGTATTCCCTCAAGTACTACCGACCGAAGGGAAAGGAGATGCGCGGCCTACTAGAGCAAGAGAGGTCGGGCGCTCGTCCGAGGCGCGTCAGGGTGAAGTACATACTCCTGGTGATAGTGGTGGGACTGTCGTTCGCCGGTGTGAACCTGCTCTATTTCGGGAGCCCCTTGGTAATCGCAAACCGCAGCCTCTATTACCTGATGCTCCCGTGGGTGCCGATCTTTCTCCTGCTCCTGGTGCTGCTGGCTTTCCTTTACAGGCCCCGGTTCTGGTGCGAGGAGATGTGCCCGATGGGGGCGCTCTTCAGTGCCGTGTCTGCGACCGGCAAGAAGTTGAAACCCGTCCACAGCCCGCTGTCCGTGGTCAAGTACGGCGACCGGTGCATATCATGTGGCGCATGCTACAGGAACTGCCCTTTCGGGGTCGATGAGCCTTACACGAGCCAGAAGGGCGGAAGGCTCCGCTCGGCGGACTGCACGGCGTGCGGCGCTTGTATCGCCTCCTGTCCGTCTCAAGGCGCGCTTGCTTTGGAGTCCTTTGGCCTGCCGCTCTACAAGTCGCACGGCAGTAAGGTGGCCGACAGAGTACGAGAAGCGCCCAAGGAGTCTGAAAACCCCAGCTGCGACAGCAGGCTGACTGTAACCAGGAAGGAGTTCATCGGGTCAGTGTCCCTAGCCGCAGTGCTTGCGGTGGGTTACTCGGCAGGGATCAGGAAGAGCGGCGTTCAAGTTCTCCGGATGCCAGGGGCACAGAACGAAAGCGATTTCCTGGCGGCGTGCAACCGCTGCGCCGAATGTGTCAGGGCCTGCCCGACGGGGTGCATAAGGCCGATGGGCCTGGAGGACGGTTTCCAAAAACTGTGGACGCCGCGCTTGATACCCCAGAAGGCGGCGTGCACTTTTGACAAGTGCGATCAGGCTTGCGAGCGGGTCTGCGCGGCCGGGGCCATAAAGCGGGTCGATCCTGCAGAGGTGAGGATCGGGGCTGCTTCCATCGAGCGCAAGACGTGCCGCCAGTGGAACGGCGCGAAGTGCCTGTTCTGTGTTGATGCGTGCCGGTTCAAGGCCATGGAAACGGATTCAAGGAACAGACCAATCGTCCTGGCCGACAAGTGTACCGGTTGCGGCGCCTGTGAAAACGCGTGTCCTACAAACCCGGCGAGCATCGTGGTACGGCCTCTGACAGGTTACTCGTCATCGACCGGATCATCTGATTCTAATAGAGGCAGGGCGGCGGGTTCAAAGAAGTAGGATGCCCTCAGCGGTAGTGGAAGCATGATCGCTCCGTGACCCGTCCGCTACATTGACCTGTATAAGCTGCAACCCCGGGCCGACGCGTACATGAGGTCAGACTAGGGGTTTCTGCGCGCGGAACTTTACGCTCTCCGCCTTGCCCTGTGCTGCGGACAGCATCTCCGGAGGCGGTGGGTTGGAGAAGTCCTCGCCCGGGCAACAGGATATTACGAAGAGTTCATCCGGGCTGAGGACGTGGCGCGAGACGATCGAGAGTTCAGTGAACCCTGCCGATTTGATAATGCTCCAGTAATCATCCTCCATCGCTGCCCCTCCCAGGCAACCGGACCAGTTGGAATGCAAGGTATCCTCAATATCCGGTGCGAGGTGCTCTGACAGTAAAATGTCGGATACGGCTATGCGACCTCCGGGCTTCAGGATGCGGAACGACTCGCGATAGATGGCGGCCTTGTCAGTGCAGAGGTTTATCACACAATTAGAGATAACAGCATCCGCCATGTCGTCCGAAAGACCGGTCTCTTCGATATTCCCCACTATCAACTGTATATCAGCACCTTCGAGCCCGGCGTCCACGACCGCCCGCCTGGCCTGTTCGATCATATCTGAAGAGAAGTCGATTCCAACGACCTTACCGCCGGGTCCGACTTCCCTTGCCGCCAGTAGTACGTCGATGCCTGCGCCGCAACCCAGGTCGAACACTAACTCTCCTGCCTGCAGGTCCGCATACGAGATGGGATTACCACAACCCCTGGATAGATCAACGGTAGCTCCTGGAAGGGTACACAGCTCCTCCTGAGTATACAGCCCCTGCTCAACCGCGACGCCCGAACCGGGCTCCTCTTTGCTTGGTCAGCAAGGCCCTTTGTGAATTCCCGACTGGGCGAACCTGTCGTAGCGGTTGCTGACGGACTTCTCGATCTCCTCGTTACCCATCAAGGCCCCCTATAGATACCCTTGCATTGACAGTACTATGTTAGACACATGCGGCACCTTCAACCAGTATTTCCGTCAATCTCCGGAAGCAGTGGATGGGAATAACAGGCAGTCGAGCGAACGGCCTGTCGCTAATCTCGATAAACACTCGTTCATACGCGCATTGACTTGTTTTACGCACGTTTCTAGAGCTGGATCCGCCCTCGATCCTATGGGGGGTTCGTTGTGTCGGGCCTCCGACACAAACCCCCAATTTGTAGCCCTGCAGCTGTTAAAGTAGACTGAATCACCGAGGGTGTAACAGGTTGGGTTGAAGTACGAGAAGTCATCGAGATAGAGACCCCGGACGAGGTTTCAACATGTTTCTTTGCGCCCAATATATCAATATCGGTACGGGCGGGGCCGACCTCTCCTCCTCGTTCTTCCTGCCGAAGATAGTGGGCTGGGGGCGGGCCGCTGAGATGTGCATGACCGGGGTGAGAGTCCCGGCCGACGAGGCGCACCGTATAGGGCTTGTGAACCAGGTCCACCCCCGCGAGGAGCTGCTGAACACCGCAAAGGGCATGGCGGCGGTGATGTGCTCCAAGAACAAATTCGGGTTGCGGCTAACCAAGGACGCCTTCAACGCGGCGCTTAACGGCCGCTCGCTCGAGGACGCGAACCGCATGGAGGACCGCAACCAGGCTCTCATCATCACGAACGGGATCACCGAGAGAATGAAACAGCTGGGTTGATTCCGAGGAACTGGGAGGAAATATGAGCGTAGCGGGCCGGACCGTCGTCGAGTTCCAGACGGACCGTGATGTCTGGGGGACGCTGGATCGCTGGGCCGCCGAGAACAAGTACGTGCTCGGGTCCCAGGACTCCACCCGGCGTCTTTATCAGAAAGGGAAGAACATCATGGTTCCGCCGATGAACGTCGCGGTCGGCTGGGCCGGACAGGCGTACCACCTGGAGGCCTGGGTACACTTCACTCTGGCCAACCGGATCTTCTCACTGGGTATGCTGCCGGAGGAAGCCCACGTGTACTCCGAGGGCGGCAGACTCGGTTTCGTACCTCGAAACAAGCTGCGCAAAGAGCTGAACCTGCTGCTGGAGCAGCTCGGCGTTCCGCCGATCCAGTAAGCCCGGCGGGCGAATCTGTTCAGGGTGAGGAGGAGACGGAATCAAACACGTCTTCGGCCAGCTACAGGCCAATCCCGAGGTCGAAGTCGTCTTCGTGAGCGAAGAGGAGGGGGATTCTGCCCCGGGTACGATGATCCGCATTGCCGGGAAGATGGAACTGGTCGAGGACCCGGCGGTAAGGGATAACCTGTGGAAGCTCAACCCCTGGCTCCTCGATACCGTTGGTACTCCTGAGGAAGCGAAGACCATCGCGGTGTTCCGGACAGCGAACGGCAGGCTCAACTACTGGACCTGGGAGAACAACGTCGACCCGGCGGCCTGGGTCGATTTTCCCTGACTGTCTCATGTGGACATCAACTCCGCTTCGGGTCTCAGCAACCGGTGCTCGAGCCGGCGGAAGGCCTGGAAGTGATCGAGATGGACCCGGCGCGAGGCGCATCCTCAAGAACCGCGGCAGTTACGACGGAGTTCAGTTCGATTCGCGAAGCATGTCGCTGTAAGAAACGGAGCTCGGCTCCGGGGGTTCGGGCAGCTCCGACAGGATCCTGTCGATTGCGGCGCGCGCGAATTCCTCGCTTTCTCCTTGCGCGACCGGCACCTCGACCTCGAGGAAGTGCCCCAGCCCTCGGACTTCGTCGACGTGGATCCTGGTTGCGCCCTCGAAGAAGAGGTTTCTGGTCTTCTCCACGACGACGTCGATAGACAACGCCTTCGCGAGAAGGCCCTTGAGCTCGTCAGCTTCGCTGACTTCGACTCGCTGATACTCTGAGACTTTTGAACCGGGCAGGTCGGGACGGTGGTAGAAGATAAGCTCACAGCGGCCGGGCTCTTCCCGCATCTTCAAACGGCCGTCGGCCGTTCTGAAGTAGGTGTCGACCTGCTCGAGCACTTCCGGTTCCCGCCCGGTCAGCGAAACCATGCATTTCAGGGCTTGCCGGTAGTCACACAGCCTGATCTTGATCTCCACGTTTCTCATTGGCGTCCGCGATCCTTTTTTCGAGGAGCATGGTTATAACCTGGCGAATAATCGGTCCGGCGCCAGCTTGTAGAACCAGGCGACCACCCGCCAGCGCTTTGTCACGTAGGCTCTTTTCTTCTTTCTCTGTATCGCCCGCATTATCTGCTGTGCCGCCTTCGCGGCAGGAGCGAGCCAGAACAGGTTCTCGCCTTTTGCCATCGCCGTGTCCACCAGGCCGGGCAGGATCTCGGTGACCGATACCCCGGAACCTTCATGAATGGCCTTCAGACGCAGGGCGTCCAGGTAGCTGGACTCGAACGCCTTGGAGGCGTTGTAGGCGGGGCACACTCGCCCTCCCCTGAGGGCGGCTATTGAAGTGATCCCGACCAGGTGCCCGCGCCCTTCGCCGAGAAAATGCTTCATCGCCTCACCGGCCACGGCGGAGAACCCGGTGACGTTGACCTCGACGGTCTCCTTTTCCTTTTCCCAGTCGAGGTCTTCGTTGATGAAGCCGGTGCCGGCGCTTATAACGACGAGTTCGACCGGGTCCATTTCGTCGAGGAGGGCACGCAGGACGGAGACCGCACGCTCCGGCTCGGCCACGTCCATTCGGCGCGCGCATTCGATGCCGGGGGTATCTCGGACCATCTCCTCGAGCAGCTCCATCCGGCGGTCCGTTACCCCGACCCGGTAGCCGTTACGCGCGAGGAGAAAGGCAAGCTCGCGGCCTATGCCCGAACTGGCACCGACGACGATCGCACCCGGTGATTTAGTTTCAACATTGTTCATACAGGCTCCGGCGGTAGTCAATCGAGCCGCGGCTGAAGCCACGGCTCAATCATAATAACAATTGTGGGCGCAAGCGATCAGTCCGAAAAACCGAACCGGGAGTGAGTCACAGCCTTATGTTATCTGAGTGGCAGACCGACACAGTTGAAGGAGCGCTTCGCGGCCAGGAGAGGAGATTCACGATCATGCGAATGCCGAGAAAACTTGTTTTCATTGCGCTGATATTGCTGCTGGTCCTCGCGACCGCGGCCTGCCAGGGCAACTCCGGCGGGAGCACGACCTACAACAAAGCCATTGAGGTGGCCCGCACCGAGATCTGGGCCAACATCAACTCAGGCAAAGCGAGCAGCGCCACGGTCGCGATCCTGGACGGCGGCAAGATCGTCTACTCGGAGGGCTTCGGCATGGCGGTCCGTGAGACCAGCACGCCGGTCGATACGGACACCCTCTTCAACATCGGCTCGACCAGCAAGACCTTTGTCGCCGCGGCCGTCATGAAGCTCGTTGACGACGGCAAGGTCAAGCTCGATTCCCCGGTGGTCCAGTACCTGCCCGACTTCAAGATGGCGGACCCCAGGTACAAAGACATAACGGTGAGGATGCTGCTCGACCACCAGTCGGGCCTCCCGGGGACCACGTCCGCGAACGACGTCGGATACGCGGTCAATCCCGATTTCTACGAGCAGCTTCTGGCGAACTACACTCATTCGCACCTGAAGGCCGACCCTGGCTTCGCCGCCCCTTACTGCAACGACGGGTTCTCGGTGGCCGAGATGCTTGTCGCGAAAGTCAGCGGCCAGAAGTACGTCGACTACCTGACCTCGAAGATACTGCAGCCACTCGGGCTTTCCCGCACCGGTGTGAGCGTAGGCGCGCGGCCGGACGCGGGCATAGCGAACTTTTACCAGGCGGACACTGGCAAGAAGGTGCCTCCCGAGGCTCTCGCGGTCCTGGGAGCGGGGGGACTTTCCTCGACGGCCGGAGAACTCGTGCTGTTCGGCGACTCCTTTTCCACCGGCGGCCCGCGCGCACTCTCGAACAGCTCCGTCGCGGAGATAATAAAGGCGCAGCCTTCGAAGTGGGCCCAGGAGGTCGTCAAACAGGCCGGGTTCAACCCCGAGGAAGCCTACGGCCTCGGCCTCGACGTAGTCGATGTCCCCGCTTATCAGAAGCAGGGCATCAAGGTGATAGGAAAGGGCGGAGACACTGACGTCTATCACTCACAGCTACTCACGGTGCCCGCGAAGAGGGTCTCCGTGGCGGTCATAGAGGCGGGGCGGGGGAGCACCCCCGGGCAGATCGCCTACGACGTCCTGGACAGTGTCCTCGAGGCCAAAGGCCTGATGAAGAAGCCGGCGACTCCCGTCACTGCGCCGGTGGCCGCCCAGCCGATCCCCGCCCAGTACGGTTCGTTCGCGGGATTCTACGACATGGGCACCGCCCTCGCGACGGTGAGTGTCGATCTCAAGAGCAACACCGTAGCCTTTGCGGTCCAGGGCTCGGCGCAACCGTCCATGCTTATCTACAACGGCGGTTCTTTCTACCTGCCCGACGGGCGCCGCTTCCGCTTGATCTCGGTCGACGGGCAGATGGTACTCGTTCAATACGACCACGGGCTCGGTTCGACCTTCGCGCAGAAGATACCCGCGGCGTCTCCGCCCCAGGCCCTCGGGGTCGACATAAACGGTGCGGTCTGGCTCAGGCGTAACGTCAGGCCATACGAGAGCATGGATCTCAGAAGTACCCACATCGTGGCATCGACCGTTGTCCCCGGCCTGACCGGGCATGTCGTCATGTCGGGGTCGAAGCTTGTTGAGTCGCCCACTTTCGCGGGCATGACCTCGAAGTGCATCCGGGACCTGACAGAGCTGGGCCTGCTGGACAGGAGCGGCCAGACCTGGATACAGCTCTCCGAGATGCTCTACAGCCCTGTCTCAGTCGCCGCCCCGCTCGGGAGCGAGACCAAGCCCGTCACGATCGGCAAGGACGCGTACAACGAGTGGCTCAAGACGACGGCTGACCTGGTCGTGAAGTTCGACAAGCCTTCGAAGGACAGGGCTATCGTCTACGGTCCCGGCGGCGCGCCGACATGGGACAGCATCATCGACACCGGCGAGGTCTTCGCCCCGGCTGGAAGCTTCATCGAGGTGTCGGGATTCCCGAACGACGTCATAAAGGTGAACGGGACGACCCCGACAGGGAATTGAGTTCTGGTTCGGGCGACCTGTCTCATCCAGTTGCCATGCGCGTCCGGATGAGCTCGGCCACCGTTTCCGCTATCGGACGCAGTTCCTCCCTGTCCACCTTGTCGAGTGTATCCTGGTCGTCGAGCAGGTAATAAGGGCACCCTATCCAGGAGACGACGGGAACGTCCACTTCAGACAGGTAGCCGAGGGCGTCGGACGTGGGGACCGGCGCCAGCAGGTCTGACGGTATGACCGCCGTGACCCTCGCCGGTTTGGCTTTGAGCGCGTGGATGGTCAGTGCCACGACCTCGGGGTCGGGCGTCGTGAACATGACCGTCAGGGCGAGCCGGCCCGTCTCGGCATAATGCCGACCGCTTTCTTCGACCTCCTTGCCCCCGAGGTGCTCCAGGGTCACAAGGAGGCGCGTCCGGCTCATGATGTCCGGGTGCTGCCGCGCGAAAGCGTGCCCGCCCTCCGAGCCATAGAAGTGCCCGGCGTCCACGATGAAGATGATCGTCATGGGACGCTTCTCCCGCGGCACCTTCGACCAGGCGCGCGCCTGCGCAAGGACCTGTGCGACCCCGGCCCCGTCCTCTATGGCGCCCGTGAAAGGGCTGTCGTGGTGAGACGTGACCAGGATCACGTCATCCGACATGCCCGGAAGGACTCCCCAGACGTTGTGCATCGTTCCCGGCTCGGCCTTTCCCTCGAGGGTGAGCGAGGCGGTCTCCTCCCGCCTGGCGCTCTCGATAAGCCCGGGCGCCTCGTGCTTCCCGATCCACAGGCCGGGTATCGGTTTCATGATCCCGTCGTAGGGCCCGTAATGAGTGCTCGTACCCGCCGGCTGGTCCTTCAACACCAGGCATACACCTGCGGCGCCACCGGCGTATGAGCGCCAATAGACATCGTTGTCAGGCGCGTGCGCGGCATCGGCGGCCCCGCCCATGAAGTTCTGCCTGACGAAGTTCATGTACTGGCGGCTCCTGATCGAGATGTGGTGATCGGGGTCGGAGACGAAGTACGCCGAGCGCAGGCCTTTGAGCAGCATCCCCGTAGGAAAAACGGGGAAGGTCACCTCCGCAACGACTATCCGGCCCTCGACGTCCATCTTTTCGATCGTTCCTGTGTCTCCCTTGCCCGCGTATATGAGCCTGCCCGTTACGCCCTCGGGACCGGTGAGCTCCGTATAGGGAATGTAGAAGGACGGAACAGTATCGTCACCAACGCGCAGTGACCATTTCGAGGCCGACCAGGAGGTTATCGGCACGGGGTCCATCGAGACGTCTTCCAGCCCGAATTCGCGAAAGCGTTCCGCGACCCAGCTTTCGGCTCTATGTCCTTCAGTCGTGCCCGGCCGCCTGTGCGGCGTCTGGCAGAGCTCCTCGATCCAGGAGTAGATCTCGTCCGACCCGGGCACTTCGACCTCGTCTTTGAACGTGGGCAGTGAGCCGGCCGCCTTCCTGGCCTTCCTGGCAACGGACCATGTCCCGGGAAGCCGCCGAAGCATCCTCAGCACGGCATCGCTCGTTCTTGTGCTTACTCCACTCTCCCAGGTGCTCTCATCTTCCATCTTTCCTCCTGTCTCCGACCATCTGCTCGCGGGGCCGCATGCCCCTGAACAGCATCTGTTCGTGGATGGTATCGCCTCCGAACTCGATCGCTTCGCCTTCGACCTCAAGGGAGCCCTCGACGCTCGACAGCCACCTGAAGTAGTACGGTTTCGAGAGCAGGTGGGCAAGCCTCACCATCGGGGCGGGGATGCCCACCATGTCCAGCAGGTCCTGTGTCTCGATAACCTCGCGGACCCACATCGAGATCTCGCCGCGGGCCGGACCGCCTTCTTCGCCGAAGGAGACTTTTATCACACCGGGGAACGGGTGCAGGTACGCGCGGTCATCACGCCAGCCCGAGTACGACAACCGTATGTCTGGCGACTCGTGGACGAGCCGCCCCGAGCGGGACAGCAGGAACATGAGCGCGTGCTGGTATCCCAGGCTCCGGTTCATGGTGATGTCCGCCCAGGTTATCCCCAGGTCTCCAGAGACTATGTGGCCCCAGTGCCAGTTGTCTACCGAGTGGAAGATAGGCGCCTCGCCGAAGTTGTGGTCGTGGTACCCGTGGCCTTCGACCTCCACGGTCTTGCCGTCCATTGTGAGGGTGCCGGTAACCCGTGCCCTCGGGACTGGCACTACCCAGCCCATGGACTTGAGCCGTGGGAACGGTACGATGTTGACGCCGGTCTGCGGCTTCCAGCCCGGCACCTCGGATTCAAACACCAGGTCGACGCGGTCACCCTCCGCTTCCATCGAGATCTCGTAACGCGGGTAGGCGCCCCGCATGTACGAGTCGCCGACCCGGACGTCGCAGCTTTCGGACGAGGCGCTGAAAGCGCTTCTCGGCGGGAAGATGTAATGCTTGAAGGTCTCTCCCTCCGGCGTGTAGATGGACAGCTGCACCGTGCACTGGCGGCGCCACGGCTTGGAGTAATTCATCGGCCAGGCGATGACGACGGCCGAGTAGCCGTTGTCGAACGTCCCCTCGAAGTACCACCACTCGTAGGGGAGAGGGCCTCCGGGCGCGTACCTGGCGTCCTCGACCGGCTCCAGCCCCTCGTTCAAGGCCTTGCCGGTCCTGTGCCCCGGCACACCATCAAGCCCCATCAACTTGTGTCGACTGTTACTCATGAATACGCCGCCTTACGAGTGCGCTCAGCCCGGCAGCCGCGCGGCCATCTCGAGGTCAGAGTAGGTGTATGTGACACGCTCCGCGGCTGAAGCCGCGGCTCAATCTTGTTCTTACAAAAGTTGAGAGGTGGCGCTAGTCGCCTACGCCCTCGGGCACCTTCCCCTCGCGCAGGAAGAACGCGAAGATCAGAGCGACGACGAACAGGACCACGAGGAACATCATCGCCCAGAAGAAAGAACCGCCCTTGCCGCCGGTCGCGCCCTTGATCCACTCCATGACAAGCGTGATGAAGACGCCGCCGGCGTTGCCGAGCAGCAGCAGGATGGCGGTCGCCGTTCCGGTAAGCCCGTGTCCGGTGCACTCCTCGGCGAATGTCAGCACCAGTGGGAAGGCCGCGAAGAGGAACAGTCCGACAATGCCCCCGATCACGAAGAAAGGCGTCAGGCCGCTTGGGCTAAGACCGTAGACCCCGAAACCTTTCATGGCCGCGAAGAAGAACAACCCCGGTATGGTGACCGCGGCGGCGATGACGATGAAAGGCTTGCGCTTCTTGATCTTGTCGGAGAGGGTCGGTATAACGACGCAACCGACTATGCCGGCGAAGACCATGACCGCGCCGATGTTGCCGGCGGCGCTGGTTGTCACGTGCTTCGGCTGCATTATCTTCTCGAGGAGCTGCAGGATGCCGACGAACGCGCCGTTCCCGATGAAGATGATCACGCAGAGGATGCGGAAGTCGTAGATCGAGAAGATCTTGCCGACGCTCGCCCAGTTGATAGTGGCGCCCTCTTCCTGTATCTCTCCCTCAGTCCTCTTGGGTGGTTTTGGCGGTTTCGCTCGGCCGAAAATGACGAACAGTATCAGGCCGACCAGGGCAGCAAGGCTGTATACGAGCACCAGCATACGCAGACCGGACTCGGTCTCCCCGAACGCCTTGAGCAGTGGCGGAGTGAGCGCTTGCGCGACGATCATCCCGATGAAGAGCGACACGGTTGCGATGCCGGTGGCCATCGCTGCCTCGTGCGTCGGGAACCAGGTGGAGGTCATCTTGGTTATAGCGTTGAGGACGAACGGCTGACCGATGGCGATCCCGATCATCCCGATCAGGACCAGCACATAACTTCCTGTGAACAACCGCAGGAAGGCGAAGCCGGTAGTGAGTATGGCGCCGACCATCACCGCGTAACGCCAGCCCTTGCGGTCGATGATGATGCCTGCCGGTATCGACACCGGGATATAGAGCAGCGGGAACATGATCGCGAGCAGAACGACCTGGAACTCGCTGACATGCATGATCCTCTGGACCTGCGAGGTGATAGGAGCGAAGTTCAGCCACATGAGCTGGGTCAGGGCCCCGATCAGCATGAACGAGACGAGAACTACCCAGCGATATCCGTAAAGGCCGTATTTCTCCTCTTCCACCATGATCCCTCCAGTCGGCCGTAAACGACCTATTAATATTATCGGGTCGCGAAGGGGCAGCGCAAACGGGTGGATATTGGACGCGACCAGCATATGGGATATCGTAGGTGCACAGGCTGAGCTATGGCGATGACATCGAGGAAGCGGGCGGGTGACTATCTTTCCGGGCTTCTCTGACGGACGTGTCGGACCCGGGATGAGAAGGGGAGGTAATCGATGAAGGCGCTTATCGTTTTTCACAGCAAGACAGGACACACTTCTCAGGCCGCCGAAAACATCGCGACGGGACTCCGGGAGTCCGGTGTCGATGTCGACCTCAGGAGGCCCCCGGAGGCTATCAGGTTGGACCTGGACGACTACGAGATCGTCATCATCGGCACCCCGACGTACGGCCACAGGCGTTACAAGAAACCGGCGGCTCCGATATCCGAGTTCCTCGAATCCCTCAAGCCGGACGACCTGACCGGCAAGACCACCGGGGCTTTCACCGCATACGCGGGCTACGGAGGCGAAAGGCTGGTAGCCGCTCTGGAGGGCACTCTCCTGCAGTTCGGCGGGAAGGTCCTTGCGCCCGGTCCGGCCGTGAAGGCCGGCGCCCCGTTGAGCCTGTACGTCGGGCCCAACGCCAGCGACGCGGACGTGAAGAAGTGCGAGGAGTTCGGCCGCAAGATCGCGGAGGCTGCGCGGAAGAGCTGAGGTTTCAATACCCCGGTACGGCGAGACGCTGTAACGATTGTCTGGCCATGGTGTTGCTCGAGTTCAGCTCCAGCGCGTGCTTGTAGTCGGCGATGGCGTTATCCCTCTGGCCCAGTGCCTCGTATATATACCCGCGATCCACAAAGGTAACGGCATCCTGCGGATTCAGCTCCAACGATTTATTGATATCGGCCATCGCCTGGCCGTTGTTCTGCAGGCGGTAGTAGGCGTAGCCTCGTTCGCTGTATGCAATGTCGTCCTTCGGGTCCAGCTCCATGGCCTTGCTGGCGTCCACGATCGCTTCGTTGAACTTCTCCAGATGGTTTTCGGCGACGGCGCGATTGCTGTAGGCGTATGCGTTCTTCGGGTCCAGTTCCATGGCCTTGGTGGTGTCCGCTAACGCTTTGTCATACTGGCCCAGCATGTTGTAGTCCGAGCCGCGGTTGTTGTAGGCAGTCGAGCTCTTCGGGTTAAGTTCTAAGGCCTTGGTATCGTCCGCGACCTCTTTGTCATACTCTCCCTTTTCGCCGGATGCATAGCCGCGGGTGATGTAACCGCTCGCGTAGTTCGGGTCCAGCTCTATGGCCTTGCTGGCGTCCGCGAAACCCTTGTCGTACTGCTGCATCTTGTTATTGGCCCAGGCGCGATCGGAGTAAGCATGTGCGCTCTCAGGGTCGAGTTGTATGGCTCTATTCACGTCAGCCAGCGCCTTTTTAAGATCACCCTCTTTCTCTTCCTCGAACTGGGGAAGGCGGACTTCCGCACGTGCCAGATACGCTTCCGCGTTCCTGGGATCGAACTCAACCGCCTTGTTGCTGTCAGCAAGCGCTTTGTCGTACTCGCCAAGATCGTAGTAGGTCTCCGAGCGCGCAACGTAGGCATCTGAACTCAGCGAATCGAGCCTCACCGCCTTGATGCTGTCTTTGAGGGCCTTGTCATACTCGTACAGGCTCATGTATGACCTTGCGCGCTGGATGTATGCTCTGGCGTTATCAGGATCGAGCGTAATAGCTTTATTGGAGTCCAGTACCGCCTCGTCGAACTGATTCAGCCCGTTACAGGCGCGGGCGCGCGTGACGTAAGCATCCGGGTACTTCGGATCGAGCGTTATCGCTTTGTCACAGTCTGCTACCGCCTGTTTGAAACGATGGTTTTTCATAAGGGCGGTCGCCTGCGTGACATATTTGGCGGCCTTGTCCCTGTTCGATTCCGCTGAAAGGACGACGGCGAGCACTATCACCAGAAGAACGACCACCAGCCCGATCGCCGTGGGAAGCGCCCATTTCGGTATGCGCTTTCGCGGTCCAGTCACCGGGGAGGGAGACAGAGGCGCAGGCAGGGGAGGTGCGGCCGTCGGTCCTGGACCAGTTTCGCTCGAAGAAGGACTCACCGACTTCCCGCAAGAAGTGCAGAATCTCTTACCAGGGTCGAGTTCCTTGCCGCAGCCTTCGCAGAACATGTGTCCTCCTTCCCCTGGGAGAACTCTTACCAGGCTCGCGCTGGAGCAAGGGTGGTAGGCAGTCGATTGAGGTAGCCGCAATAAACTGGAGATTCGCAACACCCTGCCACCAGCACCTTTATTCTACCAAAGCGAAGGCTGCGCAAAGATCGACTCAGCGCGGCAAGTGTAATTGGATGGGGGTCAGACCCCCTTTAGACTTTTTTAAACTCAGCACTCAATTTGATCAATGAGAAGCATACTTTGATCTCACTGTGCTCAACCGGGCCGGGTTTATCGCGAGCCGGGAAAGGGATAGACGGGGGCCGAGCCTTTCAGCCTCCGTCCCCGGAACATTGTGAGAAACACGTGCGAAGTGTTTCTCACGTACGAGCGCCGGTCGGACACTGGTCGCGTACGCGCCAGCGCGCGCAATATTTTTAGACAGTGACTCAGGATCCCGAGTCACCACCTGCTTAAGTCGTGAAATTCCCATTTCGAGACCTGGCCCCAAATTCCGAAAAGTGAAGATTTCGGACCTGACCCCTTTTGCCAGTTTGGGTATTGACTGAAGTTGGGGAAAAGATGTATGGTACTGACATGTCAGTACCATACAAGTGATTCAGGAGGGTGGCTGTGGCGGAAGGGCCGGTCAGGAGGGTCGCGGCGGGAGCGGTGGAGCTCAGGCCGGTTTCGCGGGAAAGAGTCGGCCGCGCCCGTGGCAGCGGCGGAGACGGCGGTCAGCAGGGCAAACGCCCGAGAGCGCCGAGGATGAAGCCCGACGAGAGGCGCGAGCAGGTCCTCCAGGTCGCGGCGCACGTGTTCGCCGAAAAGGGATACCGGCTCGCCAACGTCTCCGACATCATCGAGGGCGCGGGTATCGGGCGCGGCACCTTCTACCTCTATTTCTCCTCGAAGCGGGACGTCTTCCTCGACCTCATCGAGCGATACTTCGACGGCTTCACTGCGGTCCTGCAGGAAAACAGGAGCCTGCTGGACGAGTCCATCGAAGAGGGTGGCCCTCAGCTCCTCGAGACCTGGAGGGGCAACATCGTCCGCATCCTTGCCTACCACCGCGACAACGCCGACCTGAGCTCCGTCGTTTATCGCGAGGCTCTGGGTCGCGATGAGGATTTCTCCGAACGCGTCGAGGAACTGTCCGCGTTCGCGAGAGAGCAGCTGTCGAAAGAGTTCAAGCTCCTCAAGAAGCGGGGATTGATCCGCGATGTCGACATCGACGTGGTCACCACCCTCGTGATGGGCACGATCATCTACGTGATCATGGAACACCTGACCGCAGGCTCGAAGGGCGGGAAGCGCTCCATGGAGGACCTGGCCGACGAGATGCTGGCATATCACCTGAGAGCTCTGCTGCCCGACGCGCCAATTGCGCGGGCCGTGCTCGAGGACGCCGCGAAAGCGAGCGCGGCGAAGCGAAGGAGGTCATCGAAATGAGCGAGGGCACGAAGACTCCGTACAAGCGGTGGCATAAGGCCGTGTTGATCGGCTGCCTGATCATCGCCCTTCTCGGGACGATCGGGGCCATCGGTGGGCTGATCAAGATCTCGGGCACAATCGGCGACTACGGCGGCTCAGTCGGGGCGCCGGTGTATGTGGCGTTCATCATGGGCCTTCTTTCCATATGGCTGTTTGCCGGCTCGGGCGCACTGCTCGTCTACATCGCGAAGACGGGCTCGGATATCAAGGCCATCGTCGCCGGCGCGAACTCTTCCGGACAGCAAGAGGCCGCCTGAATACGTACCTCGGGCCAGGCGCCAGGCTCTGACGAGACACCCGCAACTGGAGATGAGCGTGATGAAGGCATTGAAAGCCAGGAAGAGGACCGCCGCGGTCTGCACGTTGCTGCTGCTGGCAGGAGCGATCGCCGGGCTCGCGCCCGTCGCTCAGGCCGGCGCGCAGTCGAAGTCAGGCGCCGGCAGGGCCACATTCGACCTCTACAGCATGTTCCCCGAGCAGCCGCTTTCGCCGATGACGGGGAAGCTCAAGACCTTCATGCCGCTCCAGGCCCGCGAGATAAGCAGCTCGGGAGAAGTCGCTCTCTCTGTCTCGACCGAGTCATCGCACTTCACAGCGAAGGTCGATCCCGTGAAGGTGACCCCGGCAAAAGGCAAGCCGGCCGAGGCCAGGGTCTACGTCGAGTGCTTCAAGGGGACGCCGGACGGGGAGATCGGCTGGGTCAAAGTGACCGGGAGCCGCGGCGGCGAATCGCACCGCATATGGCTCAAGGCGACGACCACGTCCTCGAGCCCGACGCTCGAGATGTCGCGCGGGCTGCCGCTTGTCGGGCCCGGGCACCTCGATCCTGTCCTTCAGGCTTACACCGGCAAGCCTCTCGTCTGGCACGTCGCGGCGAAGAACGAAGGCGGGGAAGCCGACACATACTCACTCGAGAGCAACGCGAGTTTTCCGTGTTCCGTCGTCTACCGGAACGCGCGTGGCGATGTCGTGCGCCAGGTGAAGCTCGAGGGGCGGACGAGGAACCTCCTCTTCTCGAAGCCCGCCGAGCTGACGGCTGAGTTGAGGCCGACCGGGAACCTGCCCGTCAGGCAGCCGCAGGAAGTGACCCTAACGCTGGGACCCGGCAAGCGCGGCGCCGCGCTTGCTCAGTTGAAGGTGCAGGTCCTCAACCCCGGCCTCGTGTACTGCGCGAACGACCTTGCGGGCCCAAGCCCGCACGCGCACCAGGTGATGCCGGGGGAGACCACCACGTTCATGTTCCACCTGACGAACAGCGGCAGTACCACCGAGACCGTGAAGGTCGACGTCGCCGCGGCGGCGGGCGACGCGGCCGCGTGGAAAGTCGGGAAGGACGCGCAGGTTGTCACCCTGAAGCCTGGCCGGACCGGCCAGGTGACCGTCTATGCCACGGCGCCGGTGGGCTCGGTGAAGGGCGAAAGGCTCGAACTGGTCGCGACCGCCGATAGCTCCACCGGCCTCAAAGATTCCGCGAGGGTGGCGGCCGAGGTCACCGACCAGAGGAACATCTATTACTGGTCTATCGACTCGATGGACCCGGAGTACCTGTACCTCGACCGCAAAGGCACGGGCGCCGGCAAGGACGGCGACCGCCTTATGCCAAACATCTACAGCTTTTTGAAAGAGGGCGCCAACTACACGGACGCGAGGAGCTACCTCCCCAGCGCGACGGATATGAACCACACCAACGCGCTGGCCGGGACGTACAGTGGGACCGCCGGCGTCTACATGGTCGGGGGCACCTACCACGGCTTCAACGAGCACGACGAGGTCACCGTAGGGCCGAACGACCTCAAGTACGCGAAGTACGGGCCGGACGGGACCCCGATCCAGAGGTCGTTCGAGGTGGCGAAGGAACAGACCGGCGGCAAGGCGCTCTGCGGCTTCTGGTCGAACAAGAACTGGCTCGCCGAGCTGGAGGGGAAGGGCATCGATATCGTGGGCCACAGCGAGAGGTGGCCGCTTTTCTTCGAGCCGCCATACAAGTACGCCGCGGCGGGGGACCCGCGGACCGACACCGACCCGGGCGAGCGAAGCGCTCCCTCGGTCAGGGCGGTCTTCCACAGCAACAACGCGAGCGCGGTCATCGTGCCGACGGTTCTGGGGGACTTCGACATCATCACCGGGATCAAGCTGCTCTCGACACCCTTCTCGATACTGTTCGGCAAGACTCCCGGCATGCACGCCGAGGACAGGTACATCGCCGACTCGTTCTTCCGCTCGATAAAGGAGCAGGACCCGGACGTCAGCTACGTCAACATAGGCGACCTGGACAACACCGGGCACTTCACGGGCGCCGGCTATCCGACCGACGAGTGGAAGACCGCCGGTGACAGCCCGGTGTCGGACGTGAACATCTACAGCCCTTATATGCGGCGCGACGATTCGTTCGACATCTGCAGGGAGGCGGACGTGCTGTTCGGCCAGTTCGTCGATCTGCTGAAACAGCGAGGGGTATACGACAACAGCGTCATCGTCTTCCTCTCGGACCACGGCATGGAGAACATGAAGGACCCGAAGGACGGCTACAAGGTCATCGACCTGCGACAGATCCTCCATGACCAGGGCTATCTCCGGCACGAGGACTACGAGGAGACCGGCGGGACCGAGATAAACGTTCTGTGGACGAAGAACCCGTCGAAGACCGCCGACATGGTCAAGGCGCTCAAGGACTTCACGATCGACGACCCGAAGCTCGGCACGGTGCACCCGCTGACCGTGATCGACCGGGCGGAGATGGAGAGCGGAGTCGATTACGGTGACAAGGGCCACGTCGCCGCTCGCGAGCTTATGAGCGAGTACTGGCAGGCGCACCCGGACCAGGGGATGGACGGCGAGATGTGGCCTGATATATTCGTGTTCCCTCTCTATAACTACCAGGTCGTCGGCCACGGGGACGTGCTCACCAGCGGAGTGAACGCGATCGGCTTCAGCCTGGGGATCCATATCCCTGAGACAGTTCTCTGGGGGCTGCCCGGAGCGCACGGCGGGCTGCAGACCGACCACATCCCACTTGTATTCAAGCCGCCGGCCGGATACGCGAAGTATCAGCCTGGCACCGAACACAAGGGCGAGGTGGAGATAGGCGATATCGCGCCTACGATCTACGGCATCATGGGCTGGCCGGTCCCCGGCTGCGTGGACGGCAAGCCCCTCCCCTGACCGACCTTCGCCTCTGGGCCGAACACTACTTCCAGAACGGCTTCTTGGAGCAGTCGAAACCGGGGCTGCCGCTGGCCCTGATGATGTAGACGGGCATCCCGACGTTGACCTGTGGATACAGCGCCTCCACGTCGGGAATCCGCATCCGCACGCATCCGTGCGAAGCCGAGTAACCTATCGACCCCGTGTCCGACGTCCCGTGGATGAGGACCCCGCCCCCGTTTATGGTGATGGCCCTCGTACCGAGCGGGTTGTTCGGCCCCGGCGGCAGGCTGGCCGGCATGTTCTCCGCCCAGGTCGAGCCGCGGTTGTACCAGGTCGGGTTCTTCTCGACCCTCGTCACGGCCCACTCGCCGATGCACGTTGGCCACTCCTTCGACCCCGTCGCCACCGGCCATTTCGCGACCAGCGTGTCGCGGTTGTACAGCGAGAGCGTGTGGTCGCCGACATTGACGAGGATGTACCTGACGATCGCCGCGCCGTCATCCTTGGCCGGAGTCCGTTTCGCGACAACGACCGGCACCTGCCACTTACCGTCCGCCAGCGCCTTCGTCGCCTGAGCTTTCAGCTCGCCCAGCGTCATCGTCCGCCCGTCCTTGGCCTTCACTATGTGCCCGACCCCCGTCGACACGTCGATGTACGCGTCGTGCGGCTGCTGGTTTATCGACCCCAACGCGCGCTGGAGGAACGCGTCCAGCTTCGCCTGGTCACAGGTGAGCGAGACGCCCGTCCGGATGGCCTTCGGGCGGCCGAGGAAGCGCCTCATCATCCGCTCGGTGGGGTTCATGTTCCACGCGGCTCCGTATGCGTCGACGATCATCTTGTTGTACTGCAGCTCGAGCCCGATGTCGCCTGGCGCCGCCTGGAGCACCTCGTCATCGACCTTGAGCTGGAACGGCTGGGCGGCCATCCCGGCCAGCTCTTTGTGGACCTTGTCCAGCGCCTGTTTCGCCGTCAGGAGGCCGACGTCGACGCCGCATACCTTCACGTTCTGGGGGAACTTGCCGTGGGCTTCGGCGTCCTGGACGAAGAGGAAGATGCCCGGCACGAGGATAAGCAGAGCGAGGAAAACGCTCGCTGCTGCGAGTATGACCCGGTATGTTTTCTGGCGTCCCAGCCAGACAGCGGAGATGACTACTGCCCCGTCCTGCTTCAATTCCAGCCCCGTTCCAAGAGTAAGCTCGCGGTATTATAGGCGGCTCCCCGCAAACCGTACAAGCATATTAGTCAAGTTGGACGGATTTTCTGCCCGATGGGTTTTCCGCGGGTCCCCGAGGGTCATCCCCAGGGTCGGTCGCAGGTGAGCGGGGCGGGTACTCTAAGGGGTAGACGGTCGGTCGAGGAGGGACGCCGCGCCTCCTACCGCCTCATCGGTTATCCAGCTGTCGATGAGCGGGTCGCCCTTGTCCATGACCTTGTGCATCCGCTCGATGGCCTCGCCCCTCAGCTGCATCTTGATTCGTTGGAATCCGATCCGTGGGAGCGTGGCCATGCTCGATGCAATCTCGAGAGCGCGCGGAAGCACGTTCTCCGGGCGGGTGAGTTCGTCCAGCGCACCGGCCTGGACCGCCTCCGACGGGCCGGTGGTCAGTCCGGTCAGGATCATCCTCCGCGCCGCATCGGGCCGAAGCTCAGCTTTCAGCACCTCCATGGTCGAAACGGGAAACGGTATCCCTGCGCGGACCTCTGTGACTCCAAGGGCGCAGGGGCCGTCGACGCCGACCCTGTAGTCGCAGCTGACAGCGAGAATGAAACCGCCGGCGACAGCGTGGCCGTTGACCGCGGCCACCGTGGGTACGGGAAAACCGTAGATCCTGGAGATCACCCTGTTGATCGACTCGATGAGGTCCCGCTGCTCGTCCGCCGAGTAGAAGGGGACCGCCTTGAGGTCGAGCCCCGCCGAGAAACTCTCTCCTGTCCCGGTGATCACCACGGCGGACACCGTACCGTCGTTCTCGATAGCGTCCAGCGCGTCCGAGGCTTCGTGGATCAGTTCGAGGTCGATCGCGTTGACTGGAGGCCTGTTCAACCGCATGAGGGTAACGGGTCCTTCGCCCACAAGCTCGACGTATTTCACTGCGCCTACCTCCCTGACTGTTCGGCGATCAGGATGTGAATATACCGAAGAACGATAGTTCTGGCCAATATTTGAGCGGCGGCTTCAGCCGCCGATGTTCTGTGAGATGAAGCGCGGTTGAAACCGCGTATCAATTTCCTGGTGGGTCCCAATGTCGAGGGGTTGCCGGCATCAATAGAAGAGAGCCACTGCCTTTTCCAGGTCAACAGGCTTGACCGCCTGTTTCACCAGCGGCCCTTTTGCCAGCGTCGGGAAGGCCTCCTCGTACGTCGGACGCTCGTTCCTGTAGAGGACGCCGGTCGGTATCCTGTCGCCGAACTCGAGCGCGCGCTCGAACGCCTTCAGCCGGTCCGTCGGGTCGTACGAGTCCTCGAGGCGGTAGCACCTCTCTTTGTACCAGGCGTAGGTGTTCACCTTGTTGAAGGACACGCACGGCTGGAAGATGTCCAGCAGCGCGAACCCCTTGTGTTCGATCGCCGCCTTCATCAGCTCTACCAGCTGGTCCTGGTCGCCGGCGTAGCCCCTCGCGACGAAGCTGCAGTCCATCGCGACCGCGAGCGCGACAGGGTCCAGCGGCTCTGACGCGACTCCCCCGGGATTGATCTTCGTCTTCATGCCGAGGTCGCTGGTCGGGGACGCCTGCCCCTTTGTCAGCCCGTACACCTGGTTGTCGTGGACGAACAGCTTCACGTCGATGTTCCGGCGCATCGCGTGCATGAAGTGGTTGCCGCCCTCTCCATAACAGTCGCCGTCGCCGGCCTCGGCGATGGTCAGCATCTCGTGGTTGGCGAGGCGGGCGGCGGTAGCCACAGGGAGGGTCCTGCCGTGCAGCCCGTTGAACGTGTTGCATTTCGTGTAGTGCGGGAACTTTCCCGCCTGGCCTATGCCGCTGACGATGAGCATCCCGGAAGGTTCCAGGCCCAGCTCCACGGCAGCGCGCTTGAACGACTGCAGGATTCCGAAGTTGCCGCAGCCGGGGCACCACGCGGTCTCGGTCCCTTTCAGATCATCCAACGTGACCATCGCTCAGCTCCTTCTCTAGGTCGCGCGCGTTGAACGGCCGCCCGTCGTACTTCCCCAGCTTCGACGAGAATTCGAAACCGGTCTCGGCCCTGACGAGGTACGCGAACCTTCCTGTCGCGTTGTTTTCCACGCACACCGTCTTCTTAGCGGCGCGCAGCGCTTCCATCCAGGGTCTTCCCTCGTAGTCCGGGAACGGGTAGAGCTCACTGAAGTGAAGCATCGCGACCTTCCTCCCGCCGGCGTTCAGCCTGTCGGTGACCTCGCGGAGCACACCCCAGTTCGAGCCCCAGCCGCAGAGCACGGTGTCGGGCTTCTCCTCGCCGTACAGCTCCGGCTGCTCCATCTCGTTCCTTATGAGAGGCATCTTCTTGAGCATGCGCTTCTCCACCATGCGCATCCTGGTCTCCGCGTCCTCGATGATGTGGCCCTCCTCGTTGTGCTCGTCCGAGTCGGTCACGACGACGTGTTTCGCGTCGCCGGGAATTGCGAGCGGGGAGACGCCGCTGTCCGTGAAGGCGTGGCGCCTGTACTCTTTCAGCGCCGCGAAGTCGTCACCGCGCACCCTGTAGTCGTTGAAGACGAAAGAGTCCAGGTCGATCCCGTCGAGCGACCACTCGGCGTCGGCGATGAGCTGATCGGTCAATATGATGGCGGGCACCTGGTATTTCTCAGAGAGGTCGAAAGCCCGGTTCACGCACGAGAAGATCTGCTGAGGGTTTCCAGGCGCGAACAGGAGCCTCGGGAACTCCCCGTGCGCCGCGAAGAGCGAGAACAGGAGGTCTCCCTGCTCGGTCCGGGTGGGAAGCCCGGTCGCGGGCGCGGGGCGCTGGCCGAGAGCGATGACCACTGGCGTCTCGGTCATGCCGGCCAGTGACAGGCCCTCGACCATCAACGCGAAGCCCCCGCCCGACGTGCCGGTCATCGACCGCGCGCCCATGAACGACGCCCCCAGCGCCATATTGATCGCCGATATCTCGTCCTCCGCCTGCTCGACGACCAGGCCGTGATCGGCCGCCTTGCCGGCGAGGTAGGTGATGATCCCTGTCGATGGTGTCATCGGGTAGGCCGCATAGAACTTCACGCCCGAGGCCATCGCCGCGAAGCCGACCGCCTCGTTGCCGGCGATGAGCAACCGCTCTTTTCCGGCGGGCGTGACGGTGAAGGCGCACTTCGGGCAATGCTCTTTCGCGTATGAATGGCCCGCGTCGCCGGCCTTCTTGTTCTTGTCAACGACGTCGCCGCCCTTCGTGCCGAGAGTGGCCTCGATCACCTTTCCCATGATCTCGGAGGGCACGCCGAGCATGCCCAGCGCCGCGCCGGATGCGACGGTGTTGGCCATCAGCCGGGAGCCTGCCTGCTCCTGCGCGATGTCGCCCATAGGCACATCCACGAACCGGTCATCGTCCATGGTCTTCTCGAGCGCCTTCGAGTCGTATACGCCGGTGCCGCCTTCGACCAGCTCTTCTATATCTACTTCGAGGGTCTCCTTGTCCAGCGCGATGAGCAGGTCGACGCCACCGCGGGGCGCCGAGACTAGCTCGTCCGAGAAACGGATCTCGTAGAAGTTGTGCCCGCCGCGGACGCGGGACTCGTAGTCCTGGTACGAGAATATGAAGTAACCGGAACGCGAAAAGACCTTCGCGAGAGTGGCGCCTATTGTCTGGATTCCCTGACCCGCCGCACCGCAGACACGTATCACGTAGTCCATATCAGTCTCCTGTCAGCACCGGGTTCAGCCACCTATGATCAACAGATGGACGACGACGAAAACGAGGAGCAGCACCCCGATGGCCCCATGGGCCCGCCTCAACCACTTCCGGACCCGCGGTGGCAGGTTCAACCGCGTCGAGCTCACCACAAAGCCCATCGCGACCATGAGTGCGACGATCGCCACCCCGAGCCAGCCGAACACATGGCCGACGTTGCTGGCTTCGGTATCGGCAAGGAACCTCGAGCCCGGCGTCAGGGCCGCGCGTGGGGCGGCAAGCGCGACGGGCGCCATCAGCAGGCAGACGGCGATGAACAAAGCCGGCAAAAGGACGACGCGCTTCATTCTTTTTCCCCCTCCTCCAGGTCTTTCTTGATCTGCCCGTACTCCTCGCGGGTCACCACCATCAGGCCCGCCTGCCACGCACCGCCAGGAAAAGCATCCACCGTTTGCTCTCCCGTTCGTTCCGGTAAGTCGGTATTCGCCCGGACCCTTTCCAATCCTGCGGAAAGCGAAGCGACTCTGAAACGCAAAACGGTGCCTGGCACCATTTTGCGTTTCAACCCCGAGCCGGCGCCCGACGAGCGCCTGCTTGGAGGGTGACTCAGGACCCGGATTCACGGCTGACCGCACGTTCCTATGGCATATAATCATCTGCGTCACGAAGGGTACCGTCAGGAGAACCGATGGCAGACGACAGGACCCCCGAGATGAGGTCCCGCATCGAGGCTCTGTCGAGATCGACTACTTGAAGTTTCATATACACTCAACGGAGATCGGGACCGGAGGTCGGGGGGGAGAAATGAATCCTGGGAGCAGCGGAACGTGCGATCCGTCCATGCCGGAGTGCGGCGAGAAGCGCGAGGTCGTCAAGGCCGTCGAGAGCGGCCTGGAGGAAGCGTATCCGTACATGGAAGGCCACGCCGAGAGGGTAGCGCGCGAGGCGGGGGTGATGTCCGGCAGGCTCGGCTACTGCCAGGAGGACGTCGAGGACATCAAAGACGCCGGCCGGCTGCTCGACATCGGCATGCTCGACCCGTCGATCCACTCTCTCATAACGAGCACTACCCGCAGCGGCCCCGCGTACATGCGTGAGAGAGAGATACGGGATGCCGTCGAGATGCACCCCGTCGTCGGAGCGCACAGGCTGGAGGCGCTCGGGTTCCCCGAGAAGGTCGTGGCCGCGGTCCGGCACCACCACGAGTGGTTCAACGGATGGGGGTATCCCGACGGGCTCGCCGGTTCGGACATCCCGCTGGCCGCGAGGATACTCGCCGTGGCCGACGCGTACGTGTCGATGATCTCGGCCCGCCCTTATCGCGCCGCTCTCACCGAGCGCGATGTCATCGACGAGCTCATCCGGCACGCCGGTGTCCAGTTCGACCCGGCCGCCGTCGAGGCGCTCGCCGGGGACAAAGGCTTCGACGTCCACCTGGAGTCCAGGGACGAGCCCGGGATCCACCCGGCGCAAGAGAAGGTCACCGAGTTCCTGAACCGTTTCGTCAAGGCGGCGGACAAGGCCGCGCTCTTCTCGGACCTGGACGGGACGATAGTGCCGATAGCGTCGCGCCCCGACAGGGTGGTCGTCGGGAAAGAGATCACCCGGCTTCTGGAGAGGCTGGCGAAGAGGCTCGACCTTGTGGGAGTCATCTCGGGCAGGCCCGCGTCAGAGGTGCGCGCACTGGTGGAGGCCCGGGGCGTGCTCTACCTCGGCCTGCACGGCCTCGAGGAGACGACTTCGGACGGCCGCACTTCGACTAAGTACGACGACGCTCTTCGCGCCAAGGTCGGGAGCCTCGCCGAAGCGATCCGCGAGAGCCCCGAGCCCGAGAGATGGGACCTGACCATCGAGACCAAGGGCCCTATCGTGGCGGTCCATTACCGGGAGAGCAAGGTCAAGCTGCGCGCCCGCGACGTCGAGGAGATGAGGCGCTGGGCCCAGGCCCTTGCGGACCGGCACGGCTTCGACCTGATGCCTGGCAGGAAGGTGTTCGAGTTCAAGCCGAGGCTCGAGATCGACAAAGGAACGGCGGTGATGCGCGCCGCGCAGCGCGCGGGCGCGTCTATGGTCCTCTACCTCGGCGATGACAGCTCCGACATAGACGCATTCAAGGCCATACACAACTCGGCCGCCATAGAGGGCGTGGCCGTCGCCGTTCTTTCCGAGGAGATGCCGGCGGGGCTCGCGGAAGAGGCGGACTTCGCGGTGAACCAGGTCTCCGAGGCGGTCGAGCTTCTCCGGGTGCTCGTGCAGCGACTGGAACACTGACAGCGTTTCCTGGATCGATGCAGCCCTGTGTCGGTCCTCGTCGCCAACGTGGGCTACCGGCAAACGGAAAGCTTTTGTCTAAGCCGTCATGTCCGGCATGGCCTGCTGGACTTCGCTGTAGTGGAGCATCACGCGATAGCCGAGCCGCGTCGCCGACGCGTCTCCGATCTCCTCGGTCTGCTCCCAGCTCATGACGACCTTCATCCCGAGCATGCTCGCGATGAACCAGGTGTAGGCGGTCACGTTGGTGAGCCCGTCCAGCAGTATCGCCTCGAAGCCCTTCTCGCTGATGTCCATCAGCCGGTCATGCAGCTCCTCGAGCACGCCCTCCTCGGTCCAGTCCGACGAGGCCGGCTCGACCATCGGGGCGACCGGGTCCGGCGCGATGTCGAACCCCAGCTCGCGCCACTCTCCGACCAGCTGGGACTGGTCGACCAGGGTGAAGTTTGCCATCCTCGTGATCCGGCGCCACACCCTCACGGGCTCGGGGGCCATCAGGATCAGGTACTCGCCGTCGATCGAGTAGTCGTCCGGCGCGCCGCGCCCCGGCTCGACCAGGTCGACGTCGGCGAGCCTCGGCTCGATGTCGGTCACCGCGTCGCCGGGCCGCTCGAGCCTCTCGACGAGCGCGCAGATGTGTTCCGGCCAGTCGTCGGCGGCCACCTCCACCCACTCGCCCTGCAGCTTCGCGACCGACTTGCCGTGTTTGGTGTGGACGCTCTCTATCACGAGGTCGTGCGCCCTGCTCTCGTAGACCTCCCCGCGCCTCTCGACCCAGGTCTGGTAATCATCTACGAGGAAAGTGTCTCCGCTGATGGTGTCGAAGGCCTCGATCACGTAGCCTCCGACCACAGGGTCCATCCTGATGCCGCGGATCTCCACCGAGGGCTCTTCGTCCTGTATCTGCAGGGCCAGCCTCTCCGCGTCCTCTTTGAACAAGGATGTGTTACCGATCATCGAAGAACCTCCCGCAGTCGATGATTGAGCTCTCGCTCGCCGCCGCCGCGCTTCTACTTCTCTATTTCGCGCGGAGGAGGTATTCCCTGTCTGGGCGCCGCGTTTGCTTCGTTACACGGATGCAGAAGGTCTTCGGCCCGGTGCTAGAATGAAAGCAAGCTGACGATTCGAAGGGCGCGGTGATGAAAAGCGGCGAAGTGGTGCCCGCGGAGGGTGCCAGGAAAGAGAAGATGCCAGGGCATATCAGGCCGATGCTCGCGCTCCTCTCCGCCCTGCCGTCAAAGCCCGAGCTCTACGGGTTCGAGTACAAGTGGGACGGCATAAGGGCACTGGCGTTCATCAAAGGCGAAGACCTCCGCATCGAGACGCGAAACCTGAAGGACATCACCGCCTCCTACCCGGAGCTAGCGGGGCTGCCGGTCCACATGAACGGACGCACGGCGATACTGGATGGCGAGATCGTCGCGATCTCCTCAAAGGGTTATCCGAGCTTCGGCCTGCTGCAGCACCGGCTGGGGGTGACAGGCGCCAACGTGGCGAGGCTCGCAAAAGAGATACCCGTTACCTACATGATCTTCGACGTCTTGTACCTGGACGGCCGCTCCCTCCTCGAGGTGAAATACACGGACAGGAGAGAGGCGCTCGAGGCGCTGAAGCTCGACGCGGAGTCGTGGAAGACGCCGCCGTCCAACCCCGGCGAGGGCGAGGCGATGTTCGAGACCGCGAGGGTCAGGAACCTGGAGGGCGTCGTCGGCAAAAAGCTCGACAGCCTGTATCACGAGGGCGCGCGTAACGGAGAGTGGCTGAAGACGAAGCTGGTCGCCCGCCAGGAGTACGTGGTCGGCGGATGGATGCCGGTCAGCAGGGGCAAAGGCGTGGGCGCCCTCCTGATCGGCTTCTACGATGTAACACCGGCGCAGGCGAAGAAGCGGGGAAGCCCGCAGCGTCTGATCTACGCCGGGAAGGTGGGCAGCGGCTATACCGACCGGGACAGGGTCGAGCTGCAGAAGCAGCTCGAGAAGCTGAAGCGGTCTGACACCCCGTTCGCGGACGGTGCCGGGTGGCCCGGCGCGAACTACGCAGAGCCGAAGATGGTGGCCGAGATCGAGTACCGGGGAAGGGCGAAGAACCACCACCTGAGGCAGCCGGCCTTCAAGGGCCTTCGGACGGACAAGCGGCCCGAAGAGGTAATCGAAGAGAAAAAAGTAATGAGATAAGGGACAGCCGGAGGGTCTCGAGAGGACCGTGGACAAGGAGGAAGGGCGATGCCGAGGGCTCTGTGGAGTGGAGCGATAAGCTTCGGGCTCGTGAACATACCGATCAAGATGTACGGAGCTACGCGCGACAAGGACGTGCACTTCCACATGCTCCACAAGAAGGACGGCGGGCGGGTGCACCAGCTCCTGTACTGTGCCGACGACGACAAGGAGATCACGCGCGACGAGGTGGTCAAAGGTTACGAGATCAGCCGCGACCGCTACGTCACCGTGACGGACAAAGAGCTCAGGGACATCGAACCGAAGGCGACCCGCGCCATCGAGATCACCGATTTCGTCGCCGCCGAGCAGATCGACCCGGTCTATTTCGACAAGCCTTACTACCTGCTCCCCGAGGAGCAATCGACGCGTCCTTACGCGCTGCTGGCCAGGGCGATGAAGGACGCCGGAAAGGTAGCCATCGGCAAGATGGTCATGAGGGAGAAGGAGTACCTCGCGGCGATACGCCCGCTGGACGGCCTTCTGCTTCTGGAGACCATGCGCTTCGCGGACGAGGTCGTGACGACCGGGGAGATCGGCACTCCCGAAGTGGAGAAGCAGCCGACGAAGCACGAGCTCGAGATGGCGGCGCAGTTGATCGACACGCTGTCCGGTAAGTTCGATCCCGCCAAATACCATCCCGAGTACCGCGAGAAAGTGATGGACCTGATAAAGAAGAAGGCGGGCGGCGAGGAGATCGAGATGCCGCCGGCGCCCGAGAAGCCCGGCAAGGTGATCGACCTGATGGCGGCGCTGGAGGCGAGCCTGAAGCAGGCCAGGGGCGGCGACGGCAAGTCGCGCAGGAAAGCCCCGGGTAAGAAGGCGGCGGCGAAGAAGGCGTCCGCGAGGCGCAAGGCATCATAAGGCGGCCCAGTTGGCGACCAAGCCGGTAGAGACAAAGATAGACGGGAAGATCCTCTCGCTGAGCAACCTGGACAAGGTCCTTTACCGGGAGGTCGGGTTCACCAAGGCCCAGGTGATCGACTACTACGCCCGCATCGGCCCGGTCATGCTGCCGCACCTGAAGAACAGGGCTCTTACGCTGAAGCGCTACCCGGAAGGGGTAGACAGCCCGTACTTCTACGAGAAGGAATGCCCCGGCTACAGGCCGGAGTGGATGGACACCGTCACCATCGAGAGCCGCAACGAGCGCGGTCAGACCAACTACTGCGTGGTCGACGACCTACCTTCGCTGGTGTGGGTCGCAAACCTCGCGTCGCTCGAGATGCACACGCTCCTGTCGCTGAAGAAAGACCTGGACCGGCCGACGTTCGTGGCCTTCGACCTGGACCCCGGGACCGGGATCGACACGCTCGACTGCGCCTGGGGCGCCCTCGAGCTGAAGAAGATCGTCGACAGCCTCGGGCTTGAGTGCTTTCCGAAGACCTCCGGCGGAAAAGGCATCCACGTATACATACCTCTGAACACGAAGGTGAACTTCGACGAGACGAAAGCCTTCGCGAAGGGTGTCGCTGTGACTCTCGAGCGGACGAACGGCAAGAAGGTCACTTCAAACATGCGAAAGGTGCTGCGGAACGGAAAGATATTTGTCGACTGGAGCCAGAACGACCGGCACAAGACCACTGTCTGCGCCTACAGCCTCAGAGCGCGCCCGAAGCCGACGGTCTCCACTCCGCTCGAGTGGGGCGAGCTGACGAGGGCGAGAAAGAAGGGCGACCCGGACGCCCTGGTGTTCGTGGCGGAAGACGTCCTCAAGCGGGTGGAGAAAAAGGGCGACCTCTTCGAACCCGTCTTGAAGCTCAAGCAGAAGCTCCCGCCACCTCCTGCCTGACAAAATGAGAAGGCGGGCCCTGAAGGCCCGCCCGATCAAGGCTTCCCGAGGGAGTCCTACTCTTTGCCCATGTACTTGAAGGAGACTTTGACGCGCGCGCGGAACGCGACGAACTTGCCTTCCTCGAGCTTCATGTCGAGCTGTGTGACCTCCGCGATGCGGATGTCCTTGAGGCTCTTCCCCGCCGTATCTACCGCGTTCTTTGCGGCCTTCTCCCACGAATCCGGGCTCGATCCTACGAGTTCGATGACCTTGTAGACGCTCTCTGCCATGTGGACCCCCTCCTTGCTGCCGACATTATTGGTGAACTTCCATTGTACTGCTGCCCCGCCCGATACCTCAAGGACTGGAAAAAGGGGTCAGGTCCCAAATCTTCGCTTTTCGGAATTTGGGGCCACGTCTTTGCGTTTTCACGAGTCCCGACTTACCCCCGGTCTCTCGCATTCGCTTCGCGAACGTCATGTCGCATCGTGTACCGGTCGAAGACCGGACACGATAGCTCATTCAACAGACCGGAGATCAAGGTTCAATCGTCTGGGCACCCAGGGTGTGACTTCTTACACCGAGTCCCATGAAGGATGACCGGGTCCGAGCCCAGACTGATGGGCACAGGTGTAAATCGTTACAAAGAGGTCACATACTCGAAAAGCGTTAGGAGTTCCTCCCAGCCTCCGCCCCGGAGGAACATGTGAAGGACACTCAGTGAGTGTCCTTCACGGGCCAGGAGCCAAAGTCGAGCAGGGTTTGAAGGTCACCGCCTGACTGTCCAAGGTGGCGGGTGAGGTTAAGCCGCTCTGGTTGAACAGCTGGCGCGGCCTCACCGGGTCCGGGAGGGTTCTTCCCGGACCGGACCCGGCCCTATTAATAGTAATGTGGGTTGGTGCTGGTCTCTGGTGAGGAGGCGGTCACATTACGCCGGACCGGATCAAGAGAGTGAGTCAGGACTTGCGGCCGGGTGATCGCACGGCACGCCTTTCCTAGCGAACGTGCGATCCCCCGGCCGCCCTACTTAGTGAGGTTTCGAGACTAGCTCTCTGGTACTCAATGTAGTGGCATTCCCTTACCAAGGCCTCTTGAATAGTTATCAGCGGTGAAACTTCACCCGACCCCTATCACCTTCT